>Ga0160427_10001139_pt1 | contig 16329 bp, 23 predicted proteins | sample SolpanmetagenomL_FD_108194 | JGI IMG/M metagenome (GOLD analysis project Ga0160427, IMG submission 108194) | Solar panel surface microbial communities from Lawrence Berkeley National Laboratory, California, USA - L | ecosystem: Engineered > Built environment > Solar panel > Unclassified ...
ACGTCCGCTTTGGCAAATTCTCCTTATTACGGCCTTTTGAGAAGAAGGTAAGACATTGGATAGACGAATAAAAAATCAGCTGTGTTGACGCGACTATTGCAGGTCGAGTTTAAGGTCAATGATGAGCGACAAGACTTTGCAATGAAATTAGGTGAAGGTGGAGAAGCTTTCTTTGTGTTCGAGACGACATCCCCTGTTCCGCAAGGACTACAGACATCCCCTGTTGTTTCGCCAGCCTCCAGTCCTGCAGCACGGCCTTCAACCGGTTCACCTGTGCCTGATCTCGAGCCTCTAGACCTCGCCGTCGATATCCAACAAAGACCAGAGCTATCCCGGCCGGCTTCTGTTGCGGGCACATTAGGTCTAGGCATCTTGACGAGGCCATCGTTGGGTTAGTCGGGTGATGCGATACGCATTGTAGGGTCAATACTGATTGTGGTTCAGGCATTTCCTCTCTATCGTCCAGTCCGGGCAGTATACATGGACATGAAGACTGGTCGAAGAAGCTCGAACGACCAGTAAGCCGTAGCAAGGCGATGACAGCAGAATCCGGAGTACCTCGACTACATACAGCGCATACTATTTCAGAAGGAACATTAAGAGAATCAGACGCGCCAGGATCATCTATCAATACACCATCGCGGCCCTCGAGTCCGCCTCAACCATTATTGAATAAAGAGCAAGCTTTACACAGAGCGATCACATTATCAAAGAAGTTATGGAGCAGTAATATAGCATCGACGGTCAATGATGCTGGAGACCTTATGCTTGATATGACTGGTTACAAGTCCAGCGAAGAAGATTCTCTACGAGCTGAAGTAGTCGCAAGAAAGATTTTGACAGAAGAAGTCGAGGGCGACTACGATATTGCAAGCTTGATAGGAGCTGACGAGAAAGGCAATCTTTGGATATACAGTAGTGAAGAGGCAAGAGATGAAGCATCGAGAAGAGCAGCCTTCCCAATCATATCTCCAGCTGGGATGATGTCTACGGATGCGCTTTCGGATCCTGGCTATCAGAGTGATGATAGCCAAGGCTTGAGTACACTACAAATGAAAGACCCACTCGATCGACGAGAGTCTGACAGTGCCATTGGTGTCACAACACCACCAGATTCACCATCAGGAGCTGGTAATCTACACAACTCAACACACGAGCCTGTCAAGAACTTTGCAAAGACGTTGAGACTCACGAGTGATCAGCTAAAATCTTTGAAGCTCAAGTCGGGCCCAAATCCCATGAGCTTTACTGTAAATCGAGCTACATGTCAAGCATACATGTATCTGTGGAAGCACGATGTTCCGATTGTCATCTCAGATATTGATGGCACAATTACAAAGTCAGATGCCCTTGGTCATGTTTTGAATATGATTGGTCGCGATTGGACACACTTAGGCGTAGCTAAGCTGTATACCGACATTTCTAACAACGGCTACAATATCTTCTACCTAACGAGTAGATCTATTGGTCAAGCAGACACTACGCGAGCGTACTTGTCAGGTATCGTCCAGGATGGTTACAAGATACCAAGAGGACCAGTCATCATGAGCCCAGATAGGACAATAGCTGCTTTAAGACGTGAAGTGTATTTACGAAAGCCAGAAGTATTCAAGATGGCCTGTCTACGAGATATACTGAACCTCTTTGGATCAAGAAAGACTCCTTTCTACGCCGGGTTTGGCAACAGATTAACGGATGCTTTGAGCTATCGATCTGTCAACATACCATCAACACGAATCTTTACAATCAACGCCAATGCCGAAGTTTCCTTGGACCTTCTGTCACTCAGCAAATATAAGACTGGCTATGTGACCATGAGAGAAACAGTAGATCATTTCTTCCCACCAGTCGGCATGCTTGTCCATGAAGGTGGCGAGAACTTTACAGATTTCAATTATTGGCGAGAAGATCCCCTAAACTTTGCAGACTTCACCCCGAGTGACAGTGATGATGACATGCCACGAAGAAGGGGACGCCTTGATGATGACGAAGACGATGAAGCTGGGGATGAAGAAGTTCTGAGTGAAGGCGAAGATCAGAATGGCATGGATCAGAGCTATTTCTCGAGACAATCAATGGACGAATCGTTGATGATGTCACCAAACCTGGACAATCTAGTTCTCGGAGGCATGAGTAGAGAAGATACCAACGGAGATGAAGATGAATATGACGAGGACGCCGATGATGAGGAAGAAGACGCACAAGTTATTCAAGCTGACTCTGACGTGAATAGACGGCCGGTCAGCGCAGTGACAAGGGCAGGGAGTGGTATGTTGAAGACAAGTCTGCAAAATCTTGCGCAAGCATTAAACAATGCTTCTGGCACATGAGGGACCGAATAGGTAAGCAGAGCAGGCAGTATTTCGCTCGCCTTCAACGTCCGACATCTCTAGCGGTGCTTCACTTCTTCAGGAAATTCAAGGCAATTGGACAGGACATAGTACGGCTCGGCACGATCGAGCACTTCTGGAGAGGACGGCGTACCATGCATCAGCATATGGAGGAGGATTTGGCGTAAATTGGCCCACTCAAGCAGATGTATATTTATATAGATGAGCAACAAGACGCTTGCCAGAAACTCTAGTGCTTACTTGAGTACACTTCGTACTATGTCTTTTTACGACTGAATGCCCAAGGTACCACCATTCCCGTACAATGCTATGTGTATGCTTCGTTGAGCCTGACTCTTCGGTTTATCGTACATCGCCGGATATTGAGACCAGCAGGGAGACGCTTGTATGACGACTTCAGCCTCACGCCAATGAATGTCACAACCCAGCCGCCACCAAATCTATATTCTCCAATCGCAAGTCCTCCGCTTATTATCGTCCACAGTAGTGGGTATGAGCCCAACAAACAGGGCAATGAATACAGAATCGCATCCACAGCACCACCTCTTTCAATCTCTCGAGAAAATCACCAGATACGCCTCACCCCTCCCCACCTCGCCACACCTCCCCTCACGACTTCCCCCTCCCATCATCAACCCCCTTCCCCTCCACCCTCCGCCCCTGTTCATCCAAGCCCCACCACTCCCGCTTCTTCCTCCTCTGCTCCTCCTTCCACACCTCCTCCCTCTCCCTCTCCTCAATCCGCTTCGGTATCTGCAAAAACCACTCCTCCCGCGCCTTATCCTCCTCCTCCCGACTCGCATGCGCATTCATGCACTCGTTCATCGCCAGCCGCTGCTGCCGGCACTTGATTGGGATGGTGAACGTGCGGCCCGTGGCGCAGAGCGCAAAGTCGCGGATCGAGGAGGCGCAGTAGGAGCGGATGCGCGCGTAGTAGAGCTCGCGGACTTGGCCTTCTTGGGCGGCGGTCAGGGGGATGGGGCGTGAGGCGTGGATTGTGATCGGGTGCGAGATTGGGGGTGGGGTTGTGGTTGCGGGTGTCAGGGAAGAGGTTGTGGGTGTGCTGGAGGGGTTTGGGGTGGCCATTTTGGCCGTGGGGAGGGTGGGTGTCGTTGATGCTGTGGATGCAAATCGTGTTGCAGGGTGGGGAGGAAGATTGTAGCGGATTGTGGGTTGGTGAGGAGTGGAGAAGGAGATGTTGGATGGAGTCGAGATTTTATGTATGGTTGGAAGACTTTAAGATCTGCAGTTTGACACAGTCATTGGTATTGAGATAGCCGTTGCAGATCTGCTTTGGAAGCAGCATTTCGATGCATGAGCAAAATAGAACTATTTCATGAATTCGATAGTTGTGGTGAGATGATACTGTGCCTCCAGCATCTACAGCGGATATCTTCCTGTGGATAGCACATCTATTCTTCCAAAACGCCACGCTAATCCTGCCCATGCACTGTTCCCATGAATACCATAATACGTCCCCGAATGCTGTAGAGTTCACTTTCACTCCTCCATTGTTCCATCTCCATCTGGCTTATCACCTCCAAATACTTGCTCGAAGCCTTCGTCTTGATCTTCCATATCCTCGTCCTCATCCTCAACTTCTTTGCTCTCACCACCTACAGCAACCTCCCCTCCAACTCCACCAGCCACACCATCTTGCTCTGCGCTTACTTCCTCCTCACTATCCCATTCCTCCATCAAGCCCCAACCCGTCCCTGTCTGCACATACCGTTCATGCGGTAGTCGCACACCAAAAAACACATCTTTGTCCACATCCGGCAATCTGATTCTATTTCGTTCTCCCGCAACCTCTAATAATGCCTCTTTCGGTAGAGCTCCACTGGAAAATTGATATGCGTTTCGACTCGCCGTTGCCAGCCTTAAAGCAGCGATTGTGATATCTCCTTCTCCACTTGCGGCTGCATTATTTTTCTTGCTATTTGCTGTTGCTGTGTTGGAGGAATGTGCGGCGGCGACGTATCCTTCGGCAGTCAGGTGATGCGCATCGGAGAGGACGGAGGAGGTGTATCGATAGGCAAAGTCGAGGAGTTGGAGGGGTACGCGCTCTTGGTAGGCTGTAACGCCAAGTGAGGCGAGAAGGATGTGGATTGTGCGAGCGTCGCGAGGACGTGGAGATGTGCCTGGGTCGGTGAGAGAGGTTGGCGGACCAGAGGCTATATTTGTTGGGGCAAGAGAGCTAGTCGTTGTGGGAAGTTGTGAGGTGGGTGGCTGTTGCTGTGTGGTTGTTTGGCGGCTGAGTGGTACTGAACCTACATCGGTCATTGTTGTAGGAAGTATGTCAAAGACTGTCAGGGCGTGTAGATTGTCGGGTAACAAATGGAAGTGCTGATCCAAAGGAAGTCTGAGAGCTCGATGAAGATGAAACAAGGCCAATGCACCTCAGTTAAAGATCGACGTCAAGATCGACGTCAAGGGTTCAGCCTTATGAGGTGAAACATGCATGGCTTGTGTTTCAGGTTTTGGTCTTCAAGAAGTCTATCTCGACTTGCATTTAGTATCTGCTGAACGACTAGGCTTCGGCAGTGAGACTGAACCACATATTTTTCCATGTTTGTAGTCCACTAATCATGTTTGGTCTGCGATGATTGCCTCGCGCCTTCCTGAACTGTTGATGATCATGGTGATGATGACAATCGACGAGCCTTTGCAAACGCTATTCGTTTGCTCTGATTCAATAAAGCTACTCTTACACTATTCATCTCTTCTTGTCTTCATTGCTCTGTTTTCCATCCTACTAGTTACAGAGACAAAAATCTTTTATCACATCCTCTTCTGAACGATATGCCAGCGATCATAGTAGTCATTGGGCCAATGCTGCAACACCTGCCAATTCATCCTCATTTCCGACATACAGTCTGGTATTTTATCACGACTGCCCTACCTATACATTTTCTCGCCATGTTGCTTTGCACCAATTATCTCATTCTGCCACTTCTGCGCGAATTCAATCATGCAGGTACTCTCGCTTCTCTGTTATGTAAGCATGGCCTGCCCGAATCACGCTGTACTGATCAAGAAGCACTTCGACATGCTCTTGACGACATTATCAACGCAAGCTTTACAAGGGATCTTCTGCTGATTGTGTGTCTTTCTGTGGTGGTGCTCATGAGTATGGCTTCAGCACATACAATGATACGTATTGAAGGAGTTGCCAGAGAAATCAGGCGACAGTTTCGTGCGCAGGGTCGACTGCAGCAAGCGCAGGGCTGGCAGCAGAGAGCTCAGGCGCGGAGACCGAGAGCATAAAGCAAGCGAAAGATGTGAAGGGAGCGACAGTAATGTTGACCCAACGTACAACCTGCTGCTTTTCTCAACCCACAGAATGGCGAGAAATGAGTTGTCACTGGAGTCTTTTTTTTTGTGTCTGATCTCAATACATCGACGTCTACTGTACCAGATGATGCTTCCCTCGAACACGACACGTTTATCGATTACACCTGACAACGATCATCTCGCGCGTGACCCTCGGTTCGGGTTTTTTGAAAGAGCGATTACATTCTTGAACACGGTATAAGGCTCTTCTCCACCCAGCCTTTTCAGCTCTCGTTTTTCTGGCATCTCTAGCACTTCTCATCATCATCACCATCTTTGTTCAGCTCTCACCAGCACATCTGACATGCTACGAAAAAACAAGAGCATTACTGCTTAACTCACAAAACACTTAAAACTCGCTCCCCCTCCAAATTATCCGCGGACCTCCACACTCCGACCTCCACACTCCACACCGCGCTAAAAGCATCCCCAGTCCTCTCCACTTTCCAAGCGCAAAACCTCTGATCATCAACAACAACAACAACAACAACATGGTAACAACCTGGGCCATCCCCGTCGGTGTGCTTGCCGGTATCTGCACCGTGGCGCTCATCTTCTTTTTCTGGTATTTTCCGAGAACATGGGCACGCGGCGACTTGGAAGACCGCCAACGAATGGACCTGGAACGCGCCGAAAGGATTGCGGCAATGCAACAGCGTACGGCTGAAGGAGGTGAAGGAGGAGACAAGGACGGTGCAAGTGTTGTTGTTGAAGGAGCACCCGCGATACCCGCAAAGCCTGTCTTCAAATATACTCCGCCAATGTATTGAGCTCTTGATTTGTTGGTGCGAGGATACAGGCGCAAGGAGTGTTGCAAATCATGGGAAGGTCGGGTGAAAGCTTGAGATTCAGCTGATGGGAATGCCGACGGTGCTCGCAGTCAACTCTTGCTTGCTAAGAGAAATAGCTTGATCATCAAAAAGTAAAGAGATAAAGAATCAAAGCACAAACACCAATACAATGATGAGACGCTTCGACGAAAGTTCGTGGTTGATACCAATGAATATTGGTATATTCTGTATAGCGTAGGTTACACTACAGTGATGACAATCACCCTGTGACCCAGTCCTTCATCATCTAGAATTACTTCTTCCACCAGTCATGCCCATACTACCCCACGGCATACAGTCTGTCCGAAGTCTATAATAGTACAATAGCCAGCTCAGAATGGTTTCATTGAGCTGCCCTTTATGCTTGTGAGGTATCCTTCATATCCCCTGATTCATTGTGTGTACTGCCCCTCGACGAAGGCGAGTACCATGCCATCTCTTCCTCCAGTCCAGTCCAGGCCAGGCCGGTTAAGCTCCCGACTGGCGTCGACTGAAGGGAAAATGTCTCCATCGTGGAGAGCTGCCAGTATCCAGAAACGCCAAAGGAAAAAAGTCCGAATTCGTTCATTATCGTCGTGTTTGCCGAGGAAGTATGCCATGCTTGTGTCGTGTCCGCCGCCCTTGCTCGTGCCTGCTACCGCCTTGCCCTTCTTTCTGCCGAAAAAACAAGGAAAGTTAAACAAAGAGAAAGGAAAGCGGTCTTTACCTTTGCCATTTGTAGAAGGTCCTGGATGTGACCCACATTAGTGTACTGCAGCTAACGTAAGCAGGTGTGCAGGTGGTTCCGAGGTGGTGAGGTGCTGCGTGTGTGCTCTATGTGTACAGGATGTGCAAAGTGATGAGGTAGTGCCGGTGCTTGGTGCTAGATGGTGAAGGATCCGGGATAGGGGTCAGTGTTGAGTGCTTATGACTGTAAAGTGGTGAAGTGATCATGATCGACAATGGGTGTCTTCTTTTCACTCAACATCCACATACGAGTTCGCACGCTTGAGCAACTGATGTTCTGGGACCTGCTCAAAATCCTTGGTCTCGTGGGAGTAGAGGTAAGCTTTGAAGTCCACGCCGTAAGGTCTCTGTGAAAAGTTGTAAAGGTCAGTATTCATTGTATTCCGCTAAAGCATTGCTAAATCAAGGTTAGTAGAAGCTTCTAAGAACGTACCGGCTCAAGACAGTACAGCATCCCGATTGGGACATCCAAATCTGTAACCTCATTCCTAGGCAATCCTTTGAAGTATGCAAGCAAGATTCGTGCGACACTTCTGTGCCCAATGAGGATACAGTGATCATGCATACGTTCGAGCTCCAGGATGACAGGTCTCAATCTGTTTATCACATCAAGATAACCCTCGCCACCAGGTCCAGGGTAGCGGTAGTGGAGTTTGTCCTTTTTGCGCTCTTCAAAAGTATCACGATCCTTTTGCTTGATTTCCTCGTAGGTGAAGCCTTCATATTTGCCAGCATAAATCTCATTGAGCATACGCATCTGCTTGACGTCGAAATCTCCTTCATCAAAGTACTCTGCAGTTTGAATGCTGCGCTTGAGCATGCTGGTCCAAACACAGAAATTCTTCCCACTGATATCATCTTCATCCTCGCAGTGCGGGTTAGGTGGTGTAAGATCTCCAGCAGTAGGCGGAAAATGTGACTGCCGATGACGGTCAAGCTCAAGAACCTCCCACTCCTTACGCTGCTTGCAAAGAAATTCAGCGAGTGCTTCAGCATATTCGTGACCTTGAGGTGTAAGCTCAGAATCGCCACCAAGTCTACCAGTCTGGTTGTCCTCCGATTCGCCGTGACGTGTGATCCAGATCTGACGAGGAGTGAGATTGAAGTTGAGAAGATAGTAGACAGCTTGGGCGGAGAGAAAGCCATCAATTTTGTGGGAGATGATCTTGCGACCGACGTCAATCATCTGAACGTAAGGCATGTTATTTTTCTCTTCGTATTCGCCAAGTGCAACGTAACTCTTCTCATAGATGGCGATACGTGCTTTGAAATCAGCCAGAGAAGCCTCGGGGTCTTTATCTCTATAATCAGGACCAGAAAGCTTAAGTCTGATGTTGCGCTCCAATAGGTTCTCATCAACACAGATACTCTCGATGAAGAGGACGTTCAATTCAGGACCGGCTCTGTCACGGATCTTCTTCATCACAGCGGCACGGCGCTCTAGTGTGGAGTTTGTCGCGTCGAGAATACCGATTGATCCATTGGCGTACATGATGTAGTCTAGAAGGTCATCGAGGCTTTCCAAAGCAACCTGCTCTCTCAAGTCGGCTGCTTTCTTATTGCCTGGATCGAAGAAGCTCGCAGATTGGTCAAACGACTCCTGCTCTTCGTTGTTGCCATTCTCGTTCTGGCTAGCTTCTGGCAAGACCAGCTCAGGAATATTAGGTATAGCCATGCCATCCTTTTTGACTTCTTCTGGGCTGTTTTCCACTGCGCTTCCTCCGTTTAGCAGCATATGGGCCGCAAGTTCGCTGGGCTGCATTTGCTTAGTGCTTTTGGGCTGTCCGTCGCTCAAGTTTTGACGGAACACTTCTCTTGCACTACCAGCGCTGGAACCTCTGCCATGTGTAGAGTGACTAGACCTGTTTCCGCTGGCCACGACTCTACGTCGATCACCAACGTTGAAGATTTGGGTATCGTGCTGTAGCCAGTTGAGATATCTTGCCAACTTCTTTGTGATGTAACTCTTTCCTCTTGCAGGTAAGCCTACCATGACGATAACCAGCTTGGACCCGAGGTCTCGTTGTGCAATTCTTCCATCAGGCGAGACGGCGCTCTTGGTCAGACCAGGTATGTCGAGCGTGGTAGGATGTTTGGCGCGAACTTTGTATTCGGCAGAGTTCGATCTCTGCGGGTACCTACGTAGAAGTCTTTGGTTAGCACCAGCCTTCTTCCTTTGGAACTAGGCTTCGCGCGAAACTTGTCACAAAATAACTCACATGCTAGGGCTACTCGGTGCAGTTGTGGCAGGTGTATCATTCATGGCTGTCGGACTTCCTACCACAAGGACATCCCCGCTGGCCGTCGGTCTTGGCTTTGCCTCGTCTTTGACATCTTCGGCGAAACCAACTCTTTCGTCAGTGTGACGATGGCGAATTGAGCTAGGTCTGCCAGGCGCAGCAAGGGAAGAAGGAGCCTGGCCGATAACTTTGAGCTGGTCGTCCATGGTGCCGTCGAGGTTGGCGGCAGGATGTGGTGCAGAAGCGGCGACTATAGGCATGGTGTTGTGAGGCTTCGCGTGGATAGACATGCTGCTGAACAGCGCAGATTTGGCCAGGTCAGATAGTTGCGACTGACTGCCTCTGCGCAGCTGGACTTCTGAATATGCTGGGTGTTCTTGGTGAGGGCGCGAACTGTCTAGCTGCTCCTGTTCGTGTTCAGCGCAAGGCGAAAGCGGCTGTTGACTGTTCTGGTTGTGATGAAGAGCATTGCCTTGCAGAAGTGGCATCTGGGAGAAAGTGTTTTTCGTTGACCTGTTAGTCACGTATTCCTGAAACGCTCTTGGCTTGGAAGTCCACCGAGACGGGGACCAACTCCGTCAAAAGTCAAATTATGCGCTGTAAACGTTGCAAATAAGTAAACAGTTTAATGGTTGACGATAGTCGCTTGCTTGATATGAGGATGTCGAGGATCTGAAGATGAAGGAGATGGAGTGGAGGGAAGGTAGGAAGGAAGGAGGGAGAGAGAAAGTGAAGTGAAAGAGGAAAGGAAGGTAGGTCATGGTAATACGTAATACCCGTCTTTTGTACAAGGCTGAAGCGCGTGACAATGTTACCCAATTCGAGACCCTGACTTTATCTTGTGATTGTTCTTATCTAATTCTACCTGGTATGCACCTTATCCATCTGTATCTTGTGTAGTGTGAAGTAAAGTCGAACCCACCTTTCACCATCTGGTCAAGGCACAAGTCGTGAAACAAGACAGTACCGAAGAGAGAGCATCATGAACTACTGATCCTCCCTCCCCTGAAGATCAACAGTTGAGCCTCATCTTATCGTCTTGGCTACGACTTTCTTCCAATCAAAGTCCTGCCCTCACACCACGCTGCTCACTTCGCCACACTGCCGTCATTCTGCATGTTACGAAGTACCGTATCTACCTTATCGGTGAACCCGCAGGCGCCTTCCGACATTATTATTGTTAAGCGCATCATGACATCGGCGCCAAGGTCGGGTAGCACTAATCATCGAGCATCGCGATGGCATAATACAATCAATATTATTGTCAGATCTTTGTCATTGTTTACGATACTGCTGTTGCCGAGGCCACAGCTTGGTCTCAGTCGTGCTGGAGCTACAGCTTGGTCTCGTGTCATTCTGCGATGGACACCACACTTCCCCTCTTCTCCTTGGCCCCTGTCGGGCCAGCTCCAAGTGGTTGTCATCTCAATTCCTCCACGAGGATTGGTATAAGTAACATGACCCTTGAACGGAATTGAGTATGACCATCGAAGCAGCTTGGAGCTTTCCTTGGCAGATTCAGGTCACTTCGTCAGATTCCCAGCTCGGACTGAACCATGATGTATTTCGTAGATATCCATGGATCAGCCCCATAGCGTATTCTTGCACATGTCGTGCGTTGTGTCGATGTACCTTCGAGAGAGAGAAGGTTACAAAAAGTTCGCGTTGCTAGCCCGTAGCAATTTGGTTTCACGTGCCGCACCAGCAGCATTACCCAAATAGACTCTACCTCCGCTTCCTAGCAGCAGATGCGTCCAGAGTCGTGGCCGTGAGAGCCCCTCTTTCCGTCAGCAGCATCATCTCCATGACCTGCTTACCGCTGGACCCTCCGGGAGTATTACCATAGACACTCTCTGCAATCATTCTCAGCTTCATCGGCATCTGTGGATCCTTCCACTTCTCCTGGATATCATGCTTCTCTTGGGCGCATTCCAATGAGAAGTGAGGGTCGGTCATGCCGTACTCAATGCAGGCATTCTCTTTCTCTTCAGTCCACCAAGGTGGGAAGAAACGGGGGACCCATTTGGCCTTGCGGAGAAATTGTCTGAATGCTCGGATGGAGCTTCGTTCTTGGTTGTAGATGGTGCCGATCATCGTGTCGCCTTCGAGAGCGTAAACATCTTCCTGCCGCATTCGAAGGCAGTCAATGAGGAGTTGGTATATTTTGGTCTCATTGCGATTGTGCAAGAATGTGCTCTAGTAGATTGCGTGAAAGGGATACTTATCAGGATCACTTGTATCCACAGCGTTCTTTTTGCACTCAGCTCGGTGCTTTGGCCAGTGAGCCTTCTGGCAATCTGCAGAGCAGCACTTGGTGGTCTTGCAGCGCGAACACTGCAGCAAAGTGCCGTCGGCTGTGCTGCCAGTCTTGAAGCATTCAAGTCAGGCTGACGGCAACGGCTTCCATTCCTTAATGGCGGCGCGACCTGCTCTTCTCAGCTCTGCTACACGCTCCATCTTGAGGTCCAGCTCTGTGTCTTCAGGTGTTCTTTCTGCATCAATTTCTGCGTTAATCTTGGCTTTCATTCTTTGTTTTTCTGCCTCAATCTCTGGGTCTGAGTCTACCGAAGAGTCGTCGTCGTCAAACTCGCCTCCATCCTCTGTCGAGTACAAAAGGGAATCATAGTCGTCGTCTTCATCCTCGTCAACCCAGTCCGTCTCTCCTGGGTGCATCGGTGGTGGCACTGAAAGGCGGCCGGTGTGTGTAGGGTCATGATCAAGTTTCATTCCGGGCAAGAGTGCCTCCAGCTCTGCGGCAGTAGTTGCACGCTTGTCTTCAGATTCTGTGTTGAGTCTTTCTTGGAGGATGATTTTGCATCTTGGCTGCCAGATGAACGTTCCACGCTTGACGCGTCTTGTGCGGGGCAAGTTGATGCCGCCGCTTGGGTTGTAGGCTGACCTGACATGAGTATATCGGGTAACGAACTGATGCAAGATGTCTACTGACCAGCTCGCCGGATGTTATCCCGCTGCATTTCTTGGCACGTCGCTTTCACGCGACCAACGCGACTTCGAACGCGACTTCAAACGCGACTTTTCGAGCATCATTTGTCCTAGAATTTGATAGCCTTCGTCTAAAGAAAACGCTTCCAGCAATTTTGTCTCGTTGACTCGATAACAACATAGTACTCACTGTCGAGGAGGACCGGAACATTGAGGAAGCATGCAAGTGGGGAAATTCACCCAAAACAGAGAAGTCGCTTGAGTACTGGAAGTGGACCAAGAAGCTCCCCAAGGATGAGCTCGAAAAGCGGTCCATCAGATTCAGCCAGAGTGAACCCAAATTCATGCTCGTAAACATCCTTACTGAAGACGACGGGGATACCAACGATTTTGGCAGATTATATCATCCTGATTCTGGGATAATATCGTGTGCATCGCTATCATCCTGGGTCCCACCTTGTCCTCCTTGCTATGCGGGTGAAGCGGCTATCAGTTGGAGGAAGAGGGAGATCGAGGAAGAATGTAAGAACGGCAAGTGGCGAAGGCCTCCGCTATATCCCAAATACAGGGACATCCCTGCTATGAACAGAAACCAGCTCCTCCGCAAACCTGAAACGACGGCTGAGCGTGAAGCACGATTAGTGCAGGAGGTGCTTGGACTTGGTAATGGGTCGACAATAATACCGATTGTTCGAGTCGGACAGGCTCCTGAGCAAGTGGTCGTTTCTGACTCCCCACATTCTGCTCCAACTCAATGCCCAGGGGCTCACCTACCCTCGCCAGTAGTCACGCCTGTAATCACGCCAGCAGATTCGGCGAGTGGGATATCAGTACTTGAAGATGACATCGGTGATGAGGCCGATACTGTAGCAAAGACTGCACGTCCCTTCGCTGTGATTGAGGAAGTGATCGCGGGCATGAGCGCGGAAGAAGTACAAGCGGCAATACACATGATGCAGGCAACCCTCGAGAGCCGGAAGAGGAAGAGACAAGATGATGAGACTCGAGAGGATACGGATCCTACAACAGCACAATCACAGCGTTCACGTCGCTAGGGCAAATCATAAGTTCTCGTATGACACGGCCAACCTCAAAAGACTGTGGCTATGCAATGTGTTAGTGATTCGCTATAGATTTATCCACGAAAAACGGATTGGATAATATGACTGAACAGAAATTGCAATGGCTGAGACGAGACAAGTGATGGGCAAGGGCAAGAAGGGAGGTTGAAGGAGAACACACTGATACAGTCTTGTAATGTAGGGAGAGACTAACATAGCAGGACCAAAAACGGCAGGACTCATGAGCACCACTTTCGTCCATTCATCTCAGGCTCGTTTTCAACCCGATATCTTCTCTGTTTCGCACACAGCACACAGCACCAACGATCTTCTCAAGGCACATCGAAGTACTGGCGCCATCGACAGAAGAGCTTTCTACATCGATCATATACCCTCCAATACCAGGCCGATGCCAAGCTCCTCTCAGCCTTGCCTGTGGCTATATATCGCCTCCTAGATCTTCCCCTTCAATACCTCAAAAGCCTCCTTCCTGCCACCCTCGAACCGCTTTTCCGCCTCCTTCCGGTTCACAACCTTCCAAATATTCTCAACATACGCAGGCTTACCATTCAAATACTGCAAATAGTAGGCGTGCTCCCACATATCGACACCCAAAACAGGCACAACATCAGCGGCCACCGGATCCTGATCTTTCGTCGTCACAATACTCAATCGGCCGTCTCCCTCAACACTCTTGACCAACCATCCCCATCCACTTCCCTGAATACCCAATAAAGCAGCTCCAAACTTTTCTTTGAACTTCTCGAGCCCGCCGTATTGTGTCTCAATAGCCGCCATCAGCTTCGGTGCCGAATTGGCAGCATCAGTAGCAGACGAGCCGGCAGGCGCCAAGTTCTCCCAGAATAGGGAGCGGTTAATGTGGCCACCGCCATTGAACTTGATTGCGGCTTGGTTGGCGATGCGAGCGGGAATGGAAGTGAGAGACGTGAATGAAGCATCAGCGGCAAGGGCTTTGTTGAGGTTTGTGACGTAGGTCTGGTGGTGTTTGGAGTGGTGAAGAGTCATGATTTGGGTCGAGATGTGGGATTCCAGAGCATCGTAGGCGTAGGGGAGAGGTGGTAGGGTATATTCTTCTGTTGAAGACATTTTGAGGAGATGTTGTTGTTGTGGTAGATTGTTCGATCTATGTCGTGAATTTTGGGAAGCCGCTGGATTTTGGTTGTGAGTGATTGAGGTGAGGATCTAAGCAGCGAAGGGAGAGTAGAAAGGGTTGACAATCAAGGGAAAAAGAGACGGGATCAGGGGCATAAATGAGCACATATTTCCAAAAACCTGCTCAATCTGGGGGACTCAATTTTATGGCTTCGGACGGTACTCATTTGCCAAGCCATGGACAAGATGGTGAGCAAATTATTAAACGCAAATGCGCATGATAAACAGTTCCATCTCACGCATGTAAGCTCTCTCTCTCTCTCTCTCAGCATACAAACAGGCAAATATCCCTTCTTCTTTCCTCTCTCTTCTTTGTTCAAACTACGCTTTCTCTTCTCAGTGTCTCCCCTCCCAAAAGCAAGTCTTGACGATTACAACCTCCCCAATACACACCAGATTCCTAAATTACGGAACCTACATCTACGTCACCTGCATACCCAACCACCCGCATAACTCCATTACTACCCACCATGTGCTTCGAATCCAACGCCCCTCGCACTGTAAGCGGCGGCGCAATAGCCACGCTCCATCCCCACCATGACACCGGCTCACCACTCGACAGCCTGAACACATGTCAGCTCCACTTGCGCAACGACACCAGCAGCGCCCACCCACGCACAATCGCCACGCTCATCTCGCCTACATCCTCATCGCAAGCACAGAGCACGAGTGTTGCGCAGATGCAAAGATATCACGTCGTCATACAGTATGTTTTATCTTTTGCCCAATTGTCTCTTCACACAAAACCACTCGAATCCGCTGTCCCCCTTTGTCACAATGGCATACATAAGAGTCAATTTCAATCTCGAATGCATAAGCAGCAGTAGCAATGGCAATGGCAATGGCAAAAGCAACGTTACTAACAAACCACAATAGACGCGACGGCGACCTCACCACACCGACATCTCCCTCGCCTCCCATGCACAGTTTCCAATTCCCCGTGCGTACAGCAGCGGCTGGAGACGAGAGTCTGACTCTGAAGCTGGACACGGCGATGGATCTGTCAGTCGGAGGCGAGGGCTTGATTGGACGCAGAGTGCAGCTTGTTGAGTTCGAGTCTGGATCAGGCGGAGTGGAGACGCCGAGGGTGGTGAGGGAAGGTGTTTTGGGCTGGAATTGATTGAGCTGGGAGAGAGGTTTGAGGAGGGGATTCGAGGGGTGCCTTTCGTGGGCTGGTCTTTTCTCGTGACTATACAGTGCCTTGAGTGCTGCTTGGGTCTGGTGAAGCGAATGAGCAGATGTGTATGATTTCGAGGTGCAGATGAAACAGCTAGATGGAGTGAGACATTTCTATCTCTTTAGCAAGCTCGAATGTTGTTCGTATGGCATAATTTCCATGCGCCAGGTGATACATGTGCTCGAGTTGGGCACTCAGCTTTGCCCATTACTGATGCATCTCGCTCCTTGGTATACGTTTCGCTGAGTCGACGCCACCAGATGCTTGGGAATCATCTGTTATGTGAGGGACCTCTCGAGCTAGCTACCTGTACAAATAATAAGAATATTGAATGCATGATGTTGTCTTCCCTGCTGCAAAATCATTGACAGTTAGTCTTCGGATTAGCAGCGTGGCTCGAAACTCATGGAGCGTCCTCTCTTTGATCCAGATCATGCATTTGAACCAGACTACCTGTATATGCGGATTCTTGAGGTTAGGCAAGACTCTTTTATC
>Ga0160427_10001140_pt1 | contig 16319 bp, 23 predicted proteins | sample SolpanmetagenomL_FD_108194 | JGI IMG/M metagenome (GOLD analysis project Ga0160427, IMG submission 108194) | Solar panel surface microbial communities from Lawrence Berkeley National Laboratory, California, USA - L | ecosystem: Engineered > Built environment > Solar panel > Unclassified ...
CCGCACCATCGGTGCACTATCGTAAGTTACGCTCCGAGCAGACCCCGTGCAGCCACACCACAAAGCAACAAAGTGTTGTTCCCAAGGGGCCTCTGGTTATTTCTCAAGCGTATCCATGCTTAACAACTCGCTAGCACTTCTTTCTGTCTTTGTTCCTTTACTCAATTTTTTTTTAATGGTTTCGTTTAGTAATTCTTCACGTAGCTGACGCCATATTTCCACTCTCGTCATTATAAACATGGTTTTACTGCTTGGGGTTCTAGCTTGCTACTTTCCCGCGATCGCTCGTGGCGAAACGTTTAGTACAACGTTAGGCAGCTGAATTCTTTCTGATCTTTTCGAGGTGAATTGAACCTTTGCTGTTGACGCACTTACGTATACAATGCTTTTTGTTGTTCTCAGCGTTTCTACGCTTGTTCATCTATACTCTACGGAGTATATGAGCGAGGACCCACACACTGCCCGCTTTATTAGCTACCTTTCGCTGTTTACTTTTTTTATGCTAATTCTCGTCACCTCAAATAATTTTGTTGGACTTTTTTTAGGATGAGAGGGTGTAGGCTTATGCTCATACTTACTAATTAGCTTCTGATTTACACGTATTCAAGCAAACAAAGCTGCAATAAAAGCTATGGTTGTTAACCGCGTTTCTGACCTGTTCTTTACCATTGGAATTCTTGCGGTTTTCTTTACTTTCCAAACCGTGGAATTTAATACAGTCTTTGCTCTTGCTCCATATTTTGCAGAAAATGCAACTATTAGTTTGGGGAGATACCACGTACCCCCCCTGACTTTAATTACGTTTCTTCTGTTTCTAGGCGCGATGGGTAAATCAGCGCAAATTGGACTCCATACCTGGCTACCTGACGCCATGGAGGGTCCAACACCTGTTTCTGCACTAATTCATGCTGCTACTATGGTAACTGCAGGCGTCTTTCTAATTATTCGCTGCTCTCCACTTTTTGAGTGCGTACCGGGCGTTTTAAGTACCATCGTCCTAATCGGTGCGGCTACCGCTTTTGTGGCCGCAACTTCCGGACTGCTTCAAAATGATTTAAAAAAGGTTATTGCTTACTCGACCTGTTCACAGCTTGGTTACATGATCTTTGTGTGCGGGTTGTCTAGCTATACAGCTAGTTTGTTCCACCTGTCTACTCACGCCTTTTTTAAAGCGCTTCTGTTTTTAAGCGCAGGCGCAGTAATCCACGCGGTTGCCGGAGAACAGGATATGCGTAAATTTGGAGGATTAGCTCGTATGCTGCCATACACGTATGCCGCTTTCTTTGTCGGTTCTATTGCGCTTATGGGTGTTCCCTTTCTGTCTGGTTTTTACTCCAAAGATTTAATTCTTGAAATCGCGGGTGGCAGTGCGTCCATCACCTCAGATTTCGCGTACTCCTTAGGCCTGGTTAGCGCATTCTTTACTTCTTTCTATTCTTTCCGATTACTTTATCTGGCTTTTTACGGAGAGTCTCGTACCGCACGTGTGCCATTGGAACATACACACGAACTTTCCGGTCGCATGGCCGCCGCACTTCTTGTGCTAGCGTTTGGTAGTGTCTTTTTAGGAGTATTAGGGCGCGATCTGTTTGTTGGCCCTGGTACAGATTTTTGAAACGATTCTATCTCAGTTAGCTCACGCCTCTCTCTCCGCCAGCTCTCCGGTGAATTCATGCCGACAACCACAAAGCTAATACCTTTATTTAGCGCAATCTTTGCGACCGCTGCGGTTTTCTACATTTACGGCGTATTTTCGCTGCAACACACAATGTATGGCACTTTCGCAAAATACCTTGCTCCATACCGTTTTCTCTCTTATAAGTGAGGTTTTGATACGGTTTACAATCAGTACATTAACAAACCTCTGATGAAAGGTGCGTACAACATTACCTTTTCACTGATTGACAAGGGGCTACTGGAAATTGCCGGACCTACCGGCCTCGGCCGCCAAACAATTTTACTTGGTCGTCTTCTTGCATCCGTACAAACCGGCCGTGCCTACGATTACGCTGGCTTTATGCTAAGTTCTCTGGGAATTGTCCAATTGTTTGCTGGTTGCTTCTAAATAACATAAACTTATGAAACGCCGTATTAGCAAAATAAAATTAAAATCAGTTAAAATAGCCAAAAGCCGCAGTAGTTTGCGCAGAAAATTAAAATTAAAAATGTGGCGCAGGCAATTTTTACTCTTGCGTACGTTACGTTTTGTTAAAGGCATAGCCTCGAAAAGACGCAGAAAACTACGACTTCAAAAAAGGGCCTATCGTAAGATTCGTCGCACAGCAAAATATGCAAAATACAAAGCTGTAGTTGTTCGCAATAAACGCAATAAACAACTTGCGGTAGCTGTATTGTCTGTCCGCCTGTTTCGAAATCCCCGCTTTTCAAGTTTACGGCGCCGTGTTCGTGCTAGCCGCCGCCGTATGCGCACACTCGTGCGACGCCGTGTATTCGGGCGTACCCCACGTAGCATATTTAAAAAGCTGCGTCATACACTTCGCGTATCTCGTCGACTGTACTATCTTTGTCGACAACGCAGGATTTATCGGCGTGTAAATCGGAAACTTGCTATTTACGCTGTTCGACAAACTGTTTGCAGTAGAACCGCTCAGAATTTACGCAAAGAACTACATAGAGTACGTTGTACTTCTTTAAGTTACGCTCCTAGTAGAAAGAGACGTCTCCACCGCGTCTACAAATTGTCCAGAACACGACGCGTTAAGCGTACTCGCAAACTTCGAGCCGCCCTAATTCGTCGCGTACTGCGCATTAATCGTACTCGTGCATTACGGAAATCAGCGTTAAAAAAATTTTACACCTGGAAATTTATATTTGCTGCTTTTCGACGAGCAAAACTTTTATCGCGGCATAATCAAAAACGCCGCCGCAGAGTGTTAACTAGAAGACTTATTAAAAAGGAGCTTAAAATGAAAAAGCAAGAACTTAAAAAAAAACAAAAAAAGGCTGTAGTTAAAAAAAAGCTCAAAGAATGAGTTGAAACTCTTCAAGCGAAACGCTGATATTCTCGGTGAAGGCGTCGAGGGCGATTTATTCGGCGGCAGCGAAGACGCACTAAACGGTTATTAAAACGCCGCCGCAATAAAAATAAAATAAGAATGCAGCTGAGAAGATTGCCATGAACACGCCGGTTACAAATTGTCCGCCGTCGTCGTCGGCGTCACAAATCAAAACGCTATATACTAATTCGTCGCCGTACGCAACGTAGTCGTTATCGGTTACATCGCATGCACAAACAGCTGGGTACTTATTTACGTAAAGTGCGTGCGTTAAGCGCTACTTCCGCGCTATTTCGCAATCGTCGACCAAAGAAGGGTATTAAACCTCGCAAGTTTAATAAAGCTTCTAAGCAACGATACCGCAGAACTGTTGTCCGGAAAAAGGCAAAAATGCGCATGTGATTGCGTGAAGTAACACGAAAGACAAAAATTGCTTGTGCGCGAGACCTTGCACCTCAAGTTCGCGCCGTGAAGCCCCGACGTAAACCTAGACAGCGTGTTCGACGTAAACGATTTTTAGCAACAGTGCAGGCGGCTATCCGCACACGTGTGCAAGGATATACGTATCAGCGCCAACACTTGCGCGTTCGTAAGTTATGGTCCTCTTTTCGTCATCGTACATTTCGCCACTATAGAGGAAAAACTATCATCAAGCGAAAGAGCGTTAGAAAAATTAAAAAGTTACGCCGTCATCAGCGCTATGTCAGTTGAGGCATTCGCCATACACGACGTCTAATTCGTCCCTACGGTCCGCTAAAATTTTTGAGGTGACGCCGCGCGCCGCGCCGTTTTATTGTGCGTACGCTGCGCCGCTCTGCACGCTTAGGTTACGCGCGCGTTGGGGCCCAGTTTAAACGCGGCTCCTGGTCTCGAAGGTACCGCGATCGAAAATACAATAAGAGGGTGGCAGTTAAACGGTTTGCTCGTCGTCGTAAACGAAAACAAAAACGTGCGGTTTTTGTGGCGCCCAGAACTTTTTTTAAAAGACGAGCTTACCGCTGACAACTAAAGCGTAATAAAAAGGTTCGCGCACGAACCACAGCAAAGCTGCTCAGTGCTCGATGAATATCCAAACGCCGCCGCCCTACACACGTGTCAGCTCGTGCCGCTATTAGAGCCGTTCGTAGGCCTGTTCTCAAATCTAAGGGGTACATGCAGTTGCGCAGGGCTATTTCTCGACGGCTGGCTTCTCGGCGTGTTTTCGTGTACGGTCGTACTTATACGTTAGTTCCAAGGCGAAATCGCAGTAAATTCCGTCTCGTTTATCAACCAGTGCTGCGTTTTGGTTTACGGCAAGCTGCTCGTGTAAGCGTTGTGTATCGCACCCGTACGCGTCGCAGGCGCAATCGTGCCCGCCGGCGTCGATACCGTGCGCGCAAAAAGCGACCGGGGATCCTATATGTAGCCCCGTCGCGCAGTCGCCGTTTACGCGCCTTCTCTGCACTTTACGCCTACCGCACAAATCAGAGCAATTTCACCAACCGGTACCGACGTTTTTTAAAGTTCAGCTCCGTGAATTTGGGAGTTTCCAAAGTATTTAGCTTAGAACTGCAGCGAGAACTCCTACCTGTAACACAGCGTGGGGCCTATAGTAAGCAGTATCGCCCCACATTCGTTGTAAATAAAATACAGAGACGTGTACGCCGTTTTTTACGTAAGGCGGAACAGCAGCGCAAACGGTTGATGTTACGATTAGACGAGTCTGGTCGTGTGTACGCAGACGATCAGTACTCGGGGCACACACGGTACAGATTTAAGTATACCCGATTTATTGTTTTTGGAAAGAAATGTGCACGTAAGGCGCGTAAAGTCAGACGATTGCGGCGCAAACGTATTCGTGCTGCTGAACGCGATGTGTTGTCTGCACGGCTATTGAGCTGAAAACAGCCCGCCTTTTCAGTTGCTAGAAAAATTACACGTTCCGAGGTTTACGCACTAAATACGCGAAAACGACGAATGCGCGTTACAGTAAACCCCACACTAGTTTACGAGACTACTTTAAAAGCCGGTCTTTCCCCCGTACTTGATTGATTTGACGATGAAAAAAACGAAAAAATATACTCGAAGCTCGAAATTCCTACGCCCCAAAAAGAAATTCTCGTTCGCGGGAAATCGAAAAAAATTTGTACGTAAACATTTTATACGCCTTCCTATAAGTCTTGACCGACTTCGTCGTGAACGCCAGATAACTTCGCGGCTAACCCGCTTTACTAAAAGCGCCCGCAGGCGGACGCGGATTTCTTTGCGAACAGCAGCGGCTCGTTTGCGCAAGTCTTCGGCATCCCAGCGCAGTCACGCTTTAGTACGACATCAGTTAAACCGTGTACTGTATTTCACAAATACTTATGCGAACGCAGCTTTGCCCCGCACTGTGACTGCTCTACGTCGAAAATATAGATTGCAGGTGGGTCTATTTTCTGCGCAAAGACAAACATCGGTGCAGCGTCGACTTCCGCTATTTCCACTAACGCGCGCAACCAGTATGGTGCTACGCACTGCAGCATCTCTCCGAAAGTATCTCGCAACGCGTGCACGATTTCAAAAAGTGTGCCTAGCTCTTCGTAAAATTAGGGTTGTAAAGCGGCGGCTTCGTCGTCGCCGTAAGCCTAGATATCGACGTTGGCCGGTGAGAAAGTTTAGGAAATATCAAAAGGGTTTAAAAAAAGTGCTTGCTAAAATTAGTAAAGCTAAGCGAAAACCTAAAAAACGCCGCCGCCAACTTCGTATCCAGCGCTTCAGCGCAAAACGCGTTAGTTTGCGCGGGCTAATTAAATTGCGCACTAGAAGTATTCGAAAAAGGCGACGAGTAATGCGTAGTTGGCAAATTAAGCGGTGATGGTGGCGTCGAGCGCCACTTCGACGACGCCGACGGCGCAGCCGCTCGAAATTCTCGTACCCCAATAAGCGCCATCGGTGGCGCTTGGCTCGCCGCGACCCTAAATACATGAAGCGCATGCGGCAGTACCGCATTGTAAAAACGTCATTAAGTACTGCAGCACAAGCTCAATATACAAAACTTAATACAAAACGCGCACGCCTTAAACAGCGAACTTTGGCTTCGCTGCGTGTGCAGCCAAATACACAATTCTACGTAGTCAGTGCACTCCGCCGCCGCCTTCTCCGACGAATTGCCCGACGCGCCAGTATTGCAGCACCCTCACGCACGCCACACAATCGACTAGACATTCAGCTGCAGTACGCCGCCCTTCGTTCGAGCACTCACCGCGTTTCGAAAGAAATGTTTTCGCTTAAAAGTACAGCGCCTTTGTTGGCTTTTCGAGCGAAAAGTCGCACTTACCGGGCGGCAAAGCTCTCAAAAGTGCGCAAAACTCTGATGTACACCCGGCTGCAGTTCCAGCGTGCAGCTCACCGACTTCAAACTCAGCGCGCCTTTCGAAGTGGCTCAACTGTGTTGTCTACACCAAAATTAGTTGCGCACAGGTCTTACGCAGCAGCTGCTCGTCTTATTCTACATGCTAGAGGGGACCATCTATCCTACGGGGGGCCTCGAGTGTTTGGTTCGAGCAGCGCGCGTAATAGACTTACTTTCAAAGCACGCTTGCGAATTAAAAGCGCAGTAGCAGTTGTTCCTGGCCCTGTCAATGCTGTGCAGGAGTCGTATTTGTCTACACGAACTATTTACACCAAGCGTCCGAGCGCACCGATGTATAGCTTTGGATTTTTGCAGCGCTCAGCTTTTCAAATGCGTACACAAAAGTCGTCAGCGGCAGAGATGCTTGGAGAAGCGCTACTGTTGCAGAAACGTCGGCGCTACCGTGCGTCGCAAATTGTGCACCGCCGACCAAAAATGCGTCTTCCAAATGTAGAGATAACTCGCGCTCGTCGTAGGAAATCTGGGCATGTTACTTTTATAGCAAACATGCTAAAACGACCAAAAACACTTGTTGGTCGTCAGCGCCAGCTTTTACCGCCAATAAATTCTTACAACGTTGTAGCAAAAGCATACGGCCGCGGCCAAGCTTTTGACGTAAATGCACTTCGTGCGTACGAACATAGAGAGGAGACATTACCCATCTTTTGAAAACGACCACACACGAGAGCTAATAGTAAAGCTATTAGCAAGGTTCGTCGTCGTCGATATACAAGGTACCGCCGTTTTTACCAGAAAACACGCCATCGGGCTTATTTACGTGTAAGCAAAGCTGTTAACTTAGAAGTGATGCATCGACAGCAACTTCGCACACCCCAAGCGACTTCGTTTTTAGGACAGGACGCTTCGGCCCTAGCTTCAAGTGCTGCTGCACCTGTTTTAAGTGCAAACGCCGTTTCCGGTTGTAGTACTAAATTTATTTCACAAAATCGTCGAAAACCTGCGGTACAAACAGATAACGTATGATCCGCAACTACTCCTTCGGCAAGAACTTTACGGTATACGACGCCTGTCATTTCTCAAACCAGTGTAGTCAGCGCCCTTCTTGTTAAACGTGAATCTGCTTCTGCACGGCGTTTACATGGGCTATGACAAGCGCGGAGTGTGCGTGAAATGTTGAAAAGAGAACGGCAGCTCTTTGCTTGGTCGCCGCAAATTTCAGCACGTAACCGACGAAAACATTACCCTCGCGTCGGATCAGTTCCTCTTCCAAGACGACGACTAACATTCCGTGCAAAACGGATTCGAAATACTGACAACGCAGCACGATTGCGCCGGGGGGTTCCGCAACTTCGGTACACAGACCACACGCGAGTAAAATTACAGTATTTCTTTGGTTCCGTAGGCAGTGTTGGATATAAGCGGTTGCGGCGAATTCACCGTGTACATTCTGACCATAGCCGGTGGTGGCGCCCCACAAAACGCCCTGTGCCTTTTGCACACCCCTATAGCCGACGCGCGCTAAACGCTACGCATTACCGGAAGGTTGCGTTTAATAAAATTCAGGCGCCGCTTGCCGCGAGCTTTACTCGCGTTTCGGGCCCGATTTCAGGTGTGTCTTTGCACACAAAATTTCCTCCTCGTATAATTCCATGAAGAAACTTCCACTACCGTCGACCGCGACACAAGGATGCGCCGAAAACATTACAGCGTTGAACGTTTACGTCTCGCATAGGTAAAACCGGGAGGGCACGCCCTGTTCTCGTACGTCTTGCGGCTAAACGTTCACGGCGAACAATTCGCAGGTTACACGCTGCTGTTTCCGGGCGCGGCACATACAGAGACTACCGTTGAGGCATTCTTGACACTACAACATTGGAAGCTGTGGGCGCTGGTCAGTTCGCAGCTGCGGTACACTGCATTCCAACAAGCGTTTGAGAGGCGCTTCAACTACGCGCGGGTTCTGCTGGAAGCTACGTTGCTGCGCGCCGTCGGATTTTTGGTAAACTTCGCCAATGGATTCGTACGCGCCAAACAGTAGAGCCGGTTTTTTCGAAGCAAACAATTACAAAAACCGTGCAAACTCTAGTAGCGCTTATTCGCGCCGCGATGTCCGGCCTAGCGGTAGAGTCATCTACTGCCATGCCTAGTAAGCATAGCTACTTACGGGCCACGGCACTTGCTGACCGCGCACGACAAAAAGCTTTACAATATTTAAAACTTCGTGAGTTACCTAGTGCTGGCGTTGAGCTTATCCCTGGCGCGCTATTACGTCGCGAACAAAGCAAGGCCTACAAACGATGACTAGCTGGCGCAGAAAGTATGCTTAAACGATCTCAAGGGGGGTATACGCCAACGAACCGTAGCCGCTATACTCATAATGTTGCTACAGACTTTGGCCGCCGTCGTGTTCGATTCCCTGGCTCCGGCCGCCGCCGTAAATCATACGACTCATTACTACACGCGTTTGCCAAAAAACTTAGTCCTGCACGCTTCCGCCGAGTTTCTAAGCTACGTTTTCAATGAGCGCGTCCGCGGTTATCGGGTGACTTTAAAGAAAATGTAGGCGCACTAACCCCTATGTTTGGTGCCAATCGTCGCCAGTATACCGCGCGCAAGTTGTCTTCTGTAGCGTACTTATCAGTGAGCATGCGCGAACTGTTGAGGCACCGTATTGCTGCAGGAGCGTCCTGTATGCAGGCGCGCGTAACTTCCGTTGGGGCAAAACGACGTTTTTTATCGTTACCTTTATTCCGTAGTTTTAGGCGTCACCGCCTAATGTTACGCCGGACCATCGCACCGTACCGACAACAAATGTACAGTATCCGTGCAGGTATTCTTCGGCGAGCACTTCGCCGCCGCCGTAAAGAACGCATATATATTGATTTAAGACAGGCAGCTCGGCAGCGTCGATTGCCTCGTGAAAAACCTCAAAGTTACAGACGCTTACAAAGAAGACGGAATCTGCGGCGCCGTTTTGCAGCTCGTCGCGGAAAGTACAGTCGCCGAAGCGTCCGTAAGAGATCCAAATCAAACAGTAGGTGAACACTACGACACTTAAGCGCTATCGGGCCCCGCCGTGGCAGAAAGCGCAAAGAACGCCTTTCCTCAGTTTTACCTTACGGCGAGGATGTCACTATTATGCAGACAGTTTTGCGTAAGCGATCCCGCGCTGTTCGTGGCTTTACGCCGCCGGTTAACCGTCATCGCAGGCGTAAATTGCGCCGGCGATCAAGAGACTCCTTTCGCCGCAAACGTCGTGCACGCCGCGGAAAACGAATAAATCGCCGTCGTGCTCGCCGTCGTGTCAGGCACTGATCGGAAAGAAGACTTCGCCGTTTACGTAAAAACTCCTTTAGCCTTCGTAAAACGCTTATTGCAAAATTATTTACCAAAAAAATTTGCGGAAAAACGAACGGTCGTTTCGCTAATTCTCGCATTCGACGCACTGGCAGCATCCGCTTAACGCAGTTTTTTTCGCGAAAAATCTCTGCGTTAGCGTATGACGCACCACGTATTACAAACGCCCAGCCCCCGGCAGCAAGCTTAACTAAATCTAGTTGTACGCGCACTTATAGGTACGCACGACGATTTTACCGAAAATCGCGGTTTATTAAGCGCCGTGGTCGATCACTTGAGCTCTCTATGGCAGTTTCACGTCGCACACAAATACAGTATACGCTAGATACCGCGCAGGAGCGCACTATTAGAGCGGTGCCTAGGCGACTTCATGAGTCCCTGGTCTCTGCTGCCGTAACCAACCCGTTATGATTCGAATCCCCCGTGACACATACGGTCAAGTCTGCAGCGATAAAAGAGCAGGAGGCCGTTGCTGCAATTGCGGCAAAGGAAGGCAGCTTCCGCCTTCCCGCGCAATACGTCGAAGGTGTAACAACACTTATTCCAGAGTTAATGAACTACATGCTTTCGCGCCGCATTCAAAATAAAAAACTCAACTACGATACAGCAAAACAGGCAATTCGTAATATTTACTGAAGCCTTCGCGTGTATCTAAACGTTGACCCGTTTGACAACCGGTTCTTTGTTCGTGATAAAGTTCCAGGCGCGCGGGTGCGAATTTTCGAAGAAATAACTAACTTGTCCGTATTTCAAAAGACCTTGCAGTCGGATCGTGCAGCCCTTCGGTATCGCTTTCAACCCTCGAAGCTTGTCCGCGCAAAGAACACCGCGCGTTTCCGGGAGGACTGATTGCGTGCTTTCTTTCCTGCACGTCATGCACTGTATCAAGAGAATCCTGAAGATTATGGTAAGTTTCTTGTAGCAACACATCGAATTCGTCGATTACACATCGGTCCGCGCGACATGAAATCCTGACGCACGGTGGCGAATCTTGGGGGGTTAGAAATCCGTGCTCGGCAACTCCTCAAGCTTCGTTTTTCTCGCCGCCGCGCCCGTTTTGAAACTGTTTTACAAACAACGCGCCGGTTGTCCACTGAGGAGCCTGCGCCACAAATGCCGTCTTTGGCAAGAACTTCGTTCTTTCGCCGACCATTCTCTACTTACAGCCATCGTGGACTAGCTCTTACTGCTCGTTGAATTCATCGCCAAAAGCGATTTGTAGCGCTTAATAGTGGGTGGCGTACCGTAACTCCTGTTGCGCTAGCCACAACAAGGGGCCGTTTGTTACCGCGCTTAGAGGCGCGCGGTAGAACCAGGTACATCACAACAGATTGAGCGGGAATTACAAGCAGTCTTATAGACGGACGTTTTTCACGTATTAAATCTCCTCGAAGCCGGCAGTACCTTATTCGACTACCTAAAAAATTTGACCTAGCTTCCAAACAGAAAAAACTTACTGTTGTTCTTTCTTACCAGAGGCTAGCAGCACAGCGTTTTGCAAAAGACGAGAAGCGTGATACAAAATGAACTCGCACGCGTCGCAGCACGTGGTCTACAATGTTTAAACACCTTGCTGCAGACGGCACACTGGTCTCAGTGCGCCGAAAGTATGCATTGCGGAGAGTGCAAGACGCCTTATTTTCTCGTCGTGCGCGTACAGAAGTAGCGAGGCGCGTAAAAACAGCCCGCCCTGTTTTGCACAATAACCGTCCTTCGCAGCGTACTACCGTTACGACTTACAAAAAAGCTACAACACTTGGCGCTAGTGGCATTTTCGGTGCACGAAGCTTTAAAAAGATGCAAAAAATAAAAAAGAAATCAAAAACAAAGCGTTTACGATCTCTCGATAGAAAATTGCGAATTAGAGTTTCTACACGCTCCGAATGGCGTACACATAGCAGCAAGTTGCGCGCTGGTAAACCGACAATGCGTGGCGCGGATTTTGGTCAACCATTACAGCGCAGACAATCGAGGCTGCACAAAAATTATTTTGTATCAAGTGCTGGGTGACAAATTACTAGAGGTATTGATATGGCAAAAGCGGCCGCAATGCACACACGCGTGCGTCGTCAAACCCCGTTTGAGACATTTCGCCCTCATTTGTGAAATAAGTTAACACTAAGGTGGATGAAAAAGTTTCGAATTGGAAAGTACTGAATCCGAAACACCTCCTACTGGTTGCGAGATCCGTGGTTATCAAAAATTGTTGCACCAGACATGTCACTCCGCCGTGATCGTTTCGGGGGTGAACTCCGTTCTCGTCCGCAGCAAGTTGGTGAATACGTTGCGGATGTGGATGCTGAGGGGCGCGACATCCGGCGTGCTGATGCCCCGAGGGAGCGCCACAAATTTCAACGGATTCTACCTGAAAAAGAAGATACTGAGATTAAAAAAACAAATCGTATTCTTAAGTACGGCTCATCTAGCAGCAAAACAATTGCCTTACACAGGTTACAAATTGCAAGTCAAGCGCGGCGTAAGCCTGTTCCTACAATGCGCCTAGCAAACTACGAATACCGCGATGTCATTCGTGAGCATAAAGAAGAAAAAGCAAAGTCCGCGAAACAAAAGGCTGAGGAAGAACAGGCTCGCGTAGCGGCGTACTGGGCACGCAAAGCAAAGCGCCTTGCACCAATAAGACCAAAACGCCTGCCACTGAAACACCCAGCGAACCTTTGACTACCGCACGTAATTTGAAAGGATATTCAGCGCCGTGTTCGAAAATTCGACTGGCGTGAATCTGATCAGGTTTTTGTCAGGCGGGGCTACCGCGGAGCATTCCGCTTCCGACCAGCAGAGCGGCGGAAGGCTTCCTGATTAGAGCCTTTGATGTACACGCGCGCGGCGTACAGTACACGGCTAAAAGCTTTCCGCCGCAGGCAGTTTCCACATGAACAAAAGAAATTCAAGTGACTACAACGCGTACGTAAGGTTCTGTATCCAGGCCGGCGTAGACGCTACATTAAACGCCGACGCTGACCGCAACTTAGACGGTATAATCAGAAGTTACATTATTCCTTGTTCGACTTACGCGATCGGGGTGCTGCTCGGCGCCACTTTAAGCGGCTAAATGGAAGAACTCGGCCCGCCGTGAGTGCTTTCGTCACTATGTCGAAAGGGCTGACTGATAGGCTAGACGTCACCTGCCTTAAAATGCATTTTGCACCAACTATATATTGAGCAAGAATTGTTTCCGAGTTCGGGCTGCTGCGTGTTAATGGTGTTACTATTTACAATCCAAGTTACCGATTAAAACCAGCGGATGTAATTTACCCTAACTGAGATGTTGTAGCAAGATTCCAGCACTTCTTCCAGCCATATTTAACACGAAGACAGCTCCGACGTAACCGAAATCGAGCATCGACCGCATTTTACCCCACAAATATGGAATATCAACGAAGTATTCGAGCTATTGTTTACAAGCATGCTCCTGATGAATCCGACCTTCGCCGACGTAGTCGCGTACACCCGACATACCTGCGCTGATTTAAATTGGACTCTATATAACGCAATGTGTGCCGCGATGTAAATTACGATAATACAGCCACTTTCACATTTTACTCTCGCAAAATCATGCCCACTTTCTGCAATCGAGTATTTTCACAAATCGTTAATAAGTGCAACGTCAACTACGATCCTCTTGAGCAATTCGACGTACTAGCACTGCCTGTTATCGGTGGTGGTTTGACAAATTTATCTTTGCTTTTGGCACTAAATGTTTTAATTATGTCTATTTGATTTTCCAACTACAGCTCTCAGATTGCAACTAACTACGATTTCTCGCTTAGGGCAATTTATCAGCTAGTACGCTCGATGGTGCGTGAAAATCTTTACATCGCAAAGCAACAATACTTTACTGTACTTTTCTATCTTTTTTTCACGTTACTTCTTGCTAATTTAGTAGGAATGGTTCCGTACTCTTTCACTATTACTAGCTCATTTATTGTTACATTTTTCTTGGCATTGACCCATTTTGTTGCGCTTAATCATCTAGCTATTGTTAAGCACGGATGGAATGTTATGGACTTGTTCTTGCCTGCCGGTGCGCCGCTGGCAATTGCGCCATTTTTAATTTTCATTGAGGCGGTTTCATACATTGCTCGTGTATTTAGTTTAAGTATTCGTCTTTTTGCGAATATGCTTTCTGGTCACGCACTATTGAAAATTCTTATTGGATTTTCTTGAGCACTAATTACCACGGGCTCTGTTATGGCTATTCTAGCAGTGTTCCCGTGAGTTATCGTTACCGCGATTATGTTCCTTGAGTTACTAATTGCGTTCCTACAAGCGTATGTATTCACCATTCTAATTACCCTATACATCAACGATGTTCTAAATATGCACGATTAGACGATGAGCAGCCCCATGACTCATATACTAATCACCCTGCTTTTAACTATTCTTAAAGTTGTTTGTTTGCTTGTTGCTATCGCATACTTCACCCTAGCGGAACGTAAAATTATGGCTGCGGTGCAGCGTCGCGTCGGCCCAAATGTTGTTGGTCCGCTTGGATTACTACAGCCTCTGGCTGACGGTCTTAAGCTTGCTGGTAAGGAACTTGCGGTACCCGCGCAAGCATCAAATCGAATCTTTCTAACGGTTGCTATAACCGTACTTCTGTTTGCGCTGTGCGGCTGGACCGCGATTCCTTTTGGGATGTTTGACCACTCAGAGTATATGTCGGCGCGGCTAGCAGTTAAAATTCTATTACTTACGGACAATTGCGTATATTGCGAACTGCTTAAGTTTGAAAGGTTTGTGGAAATTGGACGTACGCACCCCATGATCGAATTTGACTGGGCAGAAATAAACAGGAATTGTTACGACGACGTTCAGCTAAAACCTTGACCACAAACTATGGAAGAGTTCCACCTCGAGACGAAAGAAGTCGAGCGCTGGCTTGCGGAAAATCCGCAAGAAGACGACGGTTCAGAGTTTAATATTAATGAAGCATTTATAGAAATGATTTCTGTTTATCACGACGGGGGCTCAAAAACAACCTCTGCTGCGTAAATAACGCGTGGCTTACAGAAACTTCCAAAAAAGTCAGGCAGCGCTGGCGGCGCTGTGCGACGTAAACACACTAGCTTCCCTTACCAAGGTGTGGGTTTGTATAAACTGTGCAGCATGATTCAAAAAATAGCTTACTTGTTGTAATTACTTACCAAAAACTAGGTACGCGCGCTAAAAGATTACTTAAGGAAGAGTTTAAGACAGCCCCCCTCTTCTAAAAGGGGCGCAAAATCCTTACTACCCTACAGAGATGTTGAAATTTACCTCTTTCGTAAAAGCGCACGGCCTACACACTTTACTACATTATACCTAAAATAGCCGGGGATTACTAAAATCATAACCAGCTGTAGTGCAAAACATACTTTTATGCATTTTCAGCTTTTTATGCCATTTTTAAGCTCGATGCACAGTTTTTTGGAATTGACCTCCTAATCGAAATAAAATAAATCAAAGTAAATGTTGTTATGTACTCAGTGCACAGTACCGGAAGTGCAACATACCTGCTTATTCATAAAATAAACAACAAACCTATTTTAGTAAATTTAAAAATATTGTCAATCTGTGCGGCACAAGCCAAAATTACTAAATTTTCATTTTTTACGCCACCTAGATTAAAGTAACAAAGTAACTATGTGATATCAGATGTTAATTACCTATCTACACAGTGAGGAAATAATTTTTACAACGTAGCAATCAGCCTGCAGGTAGCCCCTTTTAACGCACCGGCCATGCGTGTATATGACCCGTATAATAGTGCTGAAATAATGTTTAGTGTTTAATACGATATCAGCTAACGTTAGTAATATTTATAGTAGAACTGCGATAATAAAATAAGGATGTTCCTGCACTAGTAACCACGTTTAACCGTACGTAGAAAAACGAAACAACAAATGAGCGGAGGCTGTCCGAAGCGAATGCGGCAGTAGAGGTTTGCGGAGTACGCAGCTAACATACCGAGCCCCCACAAATACCTTACTGGTAGTTATTAAAGAAGCGATAACCGAAAGTAGATTTCCTGTTTAAAGGGAGCGCTTAGGCGAGACCTCGAGCGTAAAGCCGACCCACGTGCAAAATGTACGTAGTAAAATATCCCGTAGTAATGCTTTAATATAACCCTAAAAGTCAAGACGTATTGGGTGTGAATCCTTGGTGGGTACCCCCGCGCGAAAATTTAAATTTAAATTTTTTAGTATGTAAAAGTATTGTATACCTTGTTTTTTTGCGAACTTTTATAAGCAAATAATCTAAAACTTAATTAGCTTTTGTTTTTGTTTGCTTGTGCGGCCTACTAAAGTTTTTAGATAAACTTTTATATACTTTTTTTGTAATTTTAGTTACATTTCAAAAAAGCTATAATAGATCGCTTTTGCTCTGTCTTGTTAATTTACTATGTACGCTATGAGTAGAAGACAATTTATTGTCTAACGGGGCCTTGCTCCCATTTGTGTTTTTTAATCAGGATACGCAGGATTTATATCGTGCGTAAGTTAGTTTTTGGGTTTGATCCTAGCCCCGAATGAACGCTATGATTCTATCTTACACATGCGAGTTGAGCGAGGAGTTTTTATTTATCGCAGCGAACGGGTGAGCACTTCCGA
>Ga0160427_10001141_pt1 | contig 16302 bp, 18 predicted proteins | sample SolpanmetagenomL_FD_108194 | JGI IMG/M metagenome (GOLD analysis project Ga0160427, IMG submission 108194) | Solar panel surface microbial communities from Lawrence Berkeley National Laboratory, California, USA - L | ecosystem: Engineered > Built environment > Solar panel > Unclassified ...
GCTACCATCCATTCAAGCTTGTGGTGGAAGTCAACGTCATTGACAACTGCTGTGTGATGTGTAAAAGTTCGTTGAGCATGAACAACTTTGGTGTCTGATTTGTAGTCTTTGATATCCCTGCTAAAGTCAGTGCCACGTTCTTCCACCTTCATGTATGAAGAACGAAATATTACTCACCAAATCTTGACTGTGGCATCCTCACTACCAGTCGCCAATTGGCCCTCGACACTCGGATTCCACCTCAAACCAAAGCCTTCTTTCGTGTGACCAATAAGCTCGATTTGTGGATTGACCTTGCCCAACGGTTGAAGTGGATGTTTCGTCCGATCGAATATCATCACTGTCCCAGTATTGCACATTGTCGCGATGAGATCTTGGTTCTGTGGCATGTATCTGGCTTTGTTCACCTCGCCCTCGTGATCAATCTTCTGAATGATCTCAAACTTGGGCTGCGACTTTCGTACCGAGTCGTGCCCTCCAATTTCTCCAGTCTCAGCATTGTAGTCGTTAGGATCAGCGACTGATGTAGGTAATGAGAAGTGTGCAATCTGAAGATAGTTGGGTGCGCCATTCGAGGTATGAGTGCCCATGAGTAGTCGATGTGTCTTGTATGTTCCATCTTGTGAACTGGGGATATGTCAGCTGTGAAACATATTACTGCTGGAAACATCCCTCACTCTTGCACATCTCGAAACCATTGTGTAGTCAGGGTGGGCCAATCAAGTGCTTTCCTAATGCGCTCGTCAGCCATGCTCTCCAAATTTCTGGTCAAATAATCTTACGCAAACATAATGTCATATAGGTATACTGCATTCTTTTTCCAAATCTTGTACTCTTCGTTGATAATCTTTGTTTGCATTTTGGTCTCGTCATCAACACCATCCACACTGCCGTCAACTATTTCAGGCTTGTTAGTAATGTTGACCCATGTCTTCTTCGGCTCTCCAAATTGTCCAGCTTCTTCCACATTGGATCCAGTCTCGCTGTCGTCGTCGTCGTCGTCGTCAGACTCAGGTTCTACAGTATGATATCTAGTTTTCTGGATGCTGACACCCCTCAGTGTCGATCTCATTCTTGCAAAGCCTGTAGATGGAGCTTGTGCCGACATTGCTGGCCGAGGGTGAGGTCTTGGTCTAAGGACTCTGTCGGGCGCATATCGTCTCAAGGGCGTACTGTTGTTCTTTATAGTTGAAAGTGGCTGACGAGCTCTTATTGGACAAGGAGTAGGCGATCTCAAGGAAGAAGGTGCACTACTCAGTGTACTATCCGAGAAGACGCTTGGATATCGATTGTCCTCGTTAGAAGTCTCGGGCGGTGGGGATGGCAGGTGAGCCATTGTATCGACGAGAGTGGGAATGATCGATTATATATGATGTTCCACCAGAAGAATGCCAGTGTTTGCGAGAGTAATGCTTGTTATCGATGTTTGTGGTCGATATTGTTTGCTTTAACTTATATCTTGATCCAATGGCTTGACAAACAACACAGATTCGATGCGACGAGGGAACGACGGCGCATGGCTGGAGACTGAAGCTGTTGCGAGGAAGGAACGACAGGAAAGGCACTTACCACTCATGTTGTCGTCCATGCTTGCTGCTTCTTCTAGTAAGCCAGCAGAGACGGAAGGAGGGACTGTGACAAAGTATGGCAGGCGCCTTGCAGATGGAACACTTGATTATTGACTTTGGAGTGAAGATGTCATTCTCCAGCATCGAGTTTCAGAATCGCGCTAATAATTTGAAGACGTGATGAAACGCGCCAAACTTCAGGGTCTCGGCAGGAGATGCTCCATATCAGCGAGGTTTATCAAGCTCGCTCATCATGGATATCACCAAGCAAATACATTCTCCTCATCCACAGCCACCAACATGCTTCTCCTCGGTCTCACCGGATCAATTGCAACCGGCAAGTCTACAGTCTCAAACATCCTCCGCAGCTCCCCATACAATCTTACCGTCATCGATGCGGACGTTATAGCTCGGCAAGTGGTAGAGCCAGGAACAGATGGCTACCAAAAGATTCTAGCACACTTTGGACCTACTACGCCAGACCTGTTGCTTCCTGCTGCTGAACATGGCGGTGAGAGTGGTCCAGCAGGCAAAGGTCGACCACTAAATCGACAAGCTATTGGACGTAAGATATTCGGCACAGATCTAGAAAGACAAAAAGATCGTGCTGTACTGAACAGCATTGTTCATCCGGCTGTGCGGAAGGCGATGTATACGGCTATCGCAAAATGTTATTTAAAAGGCCATTGGGCTGTGGTACTTGATATACCTCTGCTATTCGAAAGTGGATGGGAGCGGCTTTGTGGTACTGTCATGGTGGTTGCAGTCAGCGACCCCAAGATACAGATGAAGAGGTTGACTGAAAGAGATCCTCATCTATCGCTAGAGGAAGCAGAAAACAGAGTCTCCAGTCAGACTGACGTGCGCGAGAAGGCGGAAAGAGCGTTGAAGAGAGGTAATGCAGCTGGAGTTGTTGTGTGGAATGACAAGAACAAAGAACAGCTAGAGCGAGAGGTAGCCAGAGTTATGTCAGTGGTACAAGCGAGTAGTCCAAAATGGTGGGCATGGCTGCTCTTGTTTGCGCCACCACTTGCTGGTGTAGTCGGCGTGTACAACTTTGGCAGATCATGGATTATTATGAACCGCTGGAAAGCAGAAAAAGCAAAGGAGAAGGCCAAACTATGATGTCTTTGTACACTATGTGAGCCGAAGCTAAGCAAAATGTCCACGTACTCCCAAACAAAACATGCTCGAGGCAATGCCAAGCCGTTTCAAGTTCTGAAACCGATCTTCACTAAAACTTTCCCGGCTCAACCAACCACCTCAATATTTTTCACCAATCCACATGCCAGCTTCTGATAGGAACCATCATTCCTCCTCCACATGTTAGACGATGATGACTTTATGCCCATGATGAGACATCTACGACGAGCAGTGCACAATGAGCGCGACTGACGATCGGACTTGGGCAGAGATTGTCGCTGAAGCTGAAGGCCCATCTGCAACACCAGATGACAGCAAACCTGAAGTGACTGTGATACCAGAAGGGCAGCAAACTGCAGCGCAAACGCCTTCCAGTGGAGTAGCACAACCGACCGAGCAAAAGAAGGCGAAAAACAAGCAGAAAGGGAAACAAAACAAACAAGTTACATTTGTGAATGTACCTGCTGCCGCTCAGACTGATCCGAATGCTCAAGCACAGACTACAAATCCAGCAGGACCTTCGACGGACGTGAAGGAGACTAACGTAACTGAATCCCAAGCACAGGGTCAACCCGAACAAAAAGGTGGAAAAGAAGACTCAAAGCTAACGGAGCAGTCTCCTGCAGCAGTCACAACTGTGGCCATCCCCAATACAGGATCACAAGCACAGCCAACCACAATGTGTGGACCGTATCAGCCACTACTTGTCCAACCTCAAGCGCCTCAGCCTACCATTTGTGGAGCAGCAGTTGTTCCACGGATGGTGCATGGCAAACGTCAATTATTCTTCGAGCGGCCTCACTACAATCCGCCAGAAATTTTCAAGGCTGACAGAAGTGGTGGTCGAGCAACGCTGCCACCTTTGTCTTCCCTCCTCCCCTGTTTTTCTGGTTATGGACGACAACGAGCTGCACCTGTATTTATGCCTCCATATCATCCTCCCCAGCAACAAGTTCAGCAAAATGCCCCGGCCATTCAACCAGCTCCTCCTACTCAACCAAATCCTCCGACCAAAGCAAGCTCTGTAGCATCCTCAGATTCCTCGAAAGCCGCAAAGGAGAAAGATGATAAGAAGCAGGAGGCACCGGCTACGACTGCCCCAGCTCCACCCAGTCCCATCACCATCAACATTTTTACATCGAATTCTGATGGTCCCAAGGTCGAGGCTACGGAGGCGACCTCAGCTGAGCAGCAACCTGTGGCGAACAAGGTCAAGAAGGCAAAGAAGCAGACGGTTGTAACTGTGGAATCAGACGAAGAAGAGGAACAAGAAATCTCGCGACCTGCTCGTTCTGCCAACAAGAACAAGAAAATCGTCAAGACAACAACTGTTACTATCGATGATGACGAGGACGAAGCGGACGTGGTAGCTAAGACTGCGAAGCAGAATCCTACCACGGTCAAGAAACCGAAGCATACGAAGAAGATAATGGTTGAGGAGGAAACATCCGAGGATGAAGTCGCAGCCACTCCTGTGCAGAAGAAATCGAAGAAGACGAAGCAAGCAGACACATCGAGTGATACGTCGGCCGAGCAGACACGTCCTGCGAATCCTCGAATGATGGGCATTCAGACTTACGCCTCAAAGTCGAATGCAGATGCTAAGACGGCTGCTAAAAACAATGACGACAACTCTTCGATCAACAGCTCACAACGTGGTGCGAAGCCAGCACCAGCTCCAAATAACGGACCTGTCACACATCAAGGTGGATGGCCAAGTCAGCAGCCTTGGTATCCTCCACCTATGTACGGTGGCTTCGGCCCACAAATGTGGCCAGGAATGTTACCACCTCCTGCTAATTCACCTCCTATGGCTCAGAAGCTAACAGGTAAAGCTGCTAGCAAGGGAATGAGTGTTTCATCATCTTCCGGAACAGGCAACAGCCTGAACCAGTCACTGCGGCCGTCAAGCAAGAATCAGCACACCAGCCAAAAGCCGGCCTCCTCAAATCATGGTCAGAAGAAGGACAGTCCGGTGCCTTCTCACGTTGGCTCTGCCACGCCCTCTGATATCTCCATACACATGCCGCGCGACTGGCGTGGTACTATTCGTGTCAAAGATCCCAAACCTGCCAAATCCGGTCCAGAACCTGCCGCATCTCATGGTCCTCAACCCCGTACAGCAAGCCATGCGCCTACAAGAGCCGCAGCCGAAGTCATCAGTACACCTGCAGCTGAGAAGGTCGATGTCTACATCCATCACAGCAGCCCTTCCAAGCCACACCTGTCATCAAAGTCAGCAGCTCAGAGCAACTACCAACCTCCTTCTGCCATCTCAGAACCACCGTCGCCTAATTCTCCGCACAGGACTCCACCGGATACATCGCCCAAGCACAATCGGCGTGTCTGGCAGCATCCTCAACATGCAGACGTGTGGGAGGTCTTCTCCATTAGTACAAGAGATGGATATGATCCAGGAAAAGACAGAGAGGTACATCCCAACGGCTCCGTTAGTCAGATTGCTTCTGTGGTTCGAGAAGAGAAGAGTGGACGAAGAAGAGAAAGCATCAAGAGCAGATCGAAGGAAGAGTGGCGAGGTACGGACGACAAAGGCAGGGTTTGGGAAGTGGATGTGAGCAACAAGAAGAGAGTGAGTGTGCCGACGACTGTGCGCTCTCGTGACATCTCAACCTCCGAAAAGGTCGAGAAGATACGTTTGAGCAGGGTCCGAGATCTTTCGCCACATGAGAATAAGTCCAATCGGCGGGATCGAAGCAGCCAAAGTACCACTCGTCGAAGTGAGCGATACATCCACGACCAAGATCAAGCTCCCGCACGTTCCAGGGCTGTGAGCAGGCATACCAGGATATCGAGTCAGCGAGCTACTTCTCAGATATCTCGTCATGATGAGGGTGATATCAGTCGAAAGTCAGAGCAACAACGAAGCAATCTCGGTAGCAGAACGAGTAGACGTCCTGCAGATGATGCCAGCAGAAGAAGTCGAGACGCTGAGCAGGATATAGATAACCGTGTTAGCAGCAGAAGAAGCAGGCATTCTAGAGATGATCAACAGGAGAACAGGAGGTACAGAGAACATCAAAGTGATCTTAGTCAGAGGTCGAGGAGGAATAGCTATAGACGGCCGGAGTATCTTGAAGTGCATGAGGAAGAGAAAGTTGTTGAGGATTGGGGAGCGGATGAAACGAAGCGCGATGGTAGTGTGCAGTGGTGAGTGCTACAGGTTGAGCTTTGTTTTGTGGTCTTTCTGTGCGTAGGACTCGTCGTTTTTACAGTATCAGGTAGAACTGTATCATTCTTCGAACGTTCATTCATAGATTTCATACACGATCACTTCTTGCCCTTTCTGTTCGAATTTCCCGGCATCTTCACGGTCTCACGTCTTGCCCGTTCCTCGCCGTGCTTGCTTGGGACCTTGACTGCCGCATATCTACCTCCATCCGTTGACGTGCAGGAATCCTATAGCTCAGACCCAGTCGTACCCCTGCACTCCACTGCTCTGAAACATGCAATTCCATGCGTTCGGACATCTTGACAATCCAACAACAAACTCTGTCTCTCCCATCGCTATTCTAAAGGCAAACCATGGCCCAACACATCTCACTTCCAAAGAGGCGAACACACCAACCAGCACAACTTGCACGATCCACTCGTTCAACAGCGTCTGGCCACCCTCGACTGTCGTATGTAGGACCCAAAGAGCCCATTGTAAAAGCCATAGGAGTAGCCAGATGCCTTTGAGTAGCATGTAGGCTAGTACACTAGCGACTATCCAGAGGATGGCCTGGCTTTGGAAAGGAAGCCGGGTGGTGGTGTAGGAATTGAAGATGAATTCTGAGGATGGGTTGATAATGGGGTTGTTTGAGATGGACGATCTGTGGTGTGAGGGCTGCTTTGTCGATTTGGATTTGGTTTTGTTATTGCGTTTGGTCGCGGAGAGAGGCTTGAGTGTGGTGAGTGCTGGAGCTTGCTTGGTATGTTTTGATTGCGTCGACGTGTAATCGAAGTTGATGCTTGACCGCGATCCTGTTATAGTGGTCGCGGCTGGATCCGAATCGTCGCTCGAGGAAGCGTCTAAGTCTGGCATTGAATCGTTCTCATCTCCTTCATCATGATCATCGTTTACCACGATAGTATGGCGCGGCGGATTTAGGCTAGTTGCCGTTTGTTGAAGACCTTCAGCTTTGCTTTGTTTGCAGTTTGCGACTGGTGCTGTCGTAGAAGAGAACCGAAGACGAGACTGGTTCATTTGCTTGCGCTTGGTTTGCTGTGGTTTTGGCCGTGATTGGAAGAACTGGAGCAAAGGCCTTCCACCAGAATGTCTGGCCTTCGTCGTTTGATGTTGTTGCTGCTGGCTGGGGAGTGTGACGTGGTTTCTTTCTGCCTCCAGCCATGATTGCAATATACTTTTGAAAGCGGGCCGGCACGAACTAGAAGCAAGAGACGGGGAAGGAAGGTGAGCAAGGACGAGGAGGGATAAAAGAAGAAGGGAGAGAAGAAACGGGAAAAGGTGCAATTGCAAGTTGGAGATCTAGATCTGAAACCAGAACGTGACAAGGTGCGAAATATGAAACAGGGGCTTAACCGAAGCTTTTGATTGCGCTTTTGGTCGGTATTCCTACATTGCTGGCTCACTAATGAATTTATATTCTGTGCAAATCATCTGTCAGTGATCATGAAAACATCCTCGTCCTCCTCTCCCACCGGTGAAGACTGCCCACCAAGAGCACCTGATTGTGCCATTGCGCTTGCCGCAAAGATCAATTCCGCAGCAGCCAGCTTCACCATACTCTGGAGGCTCATCTGGGCCTACTGACGAGTGTACGAGGGATCTGATAGTTGGCGACGTGGCTGTCACAGATTGAAGTAGGTGCGTTGCAGTAGGCCATTGTACACTCCACAAGATCTTCTGTCGCGTCAAAGATGGTACTGGTAGGCCCAGACGATGCTATTGCACAGTTCGTTTTCATATCTTCTCATAGGCCACCTTCGAAGTGTCATGCTTCAATTATGATTGTAGCGGATCCTGTAGACTACAAGTGACAATCATGGACAAAACAAGCCCTTATACGACAAACCTCGCTAGACACTTCCATGCTATGTACGCGTTGGTAAGTCATGAGGTGGTGCCTCATTTTTTGTCATGACCATCCGTGAGAAAGACGAAGACGCGTCACGTCGTTCCATCATAGGCCGTACAGGCACAGATGTTGTTGATACAGCGTGGACCTGCAAGTCTCCTCGTCTTTGTTGGGCAGTCGCTTTAGGAGCTCATGTCCATCAAGTCTTTCGATTCAAGACAATAAGTCGTACATTACTGATTTTCTGTAGGCCTTCAGATATGCCCGCGACGGGAACTACAATGCTGCCAGACAGATATTCATCGAACTCAGCCAAGACGCTTGGACGCCTCTACAGACCAAAGCGCTATCCTTTCATGCTCTCGTCAATTTCGGACCGTCTCTGTTTATGGCTCAAGCCAATCTTGATCGAGCGCGTGAGTTGACCCAACGACTGCAGAGTGGTGTGATGAAACGCGTAATCCTGCAGAGCCTGGTAAGCGATGTGGTCTGGTGTTGAGAAGGGTTACTAACTGCGCGTGGAATCTGATGCAGACAAAGCTAGATGCGCAGAAATCAGCTTTATCCTCACAGACTGAAGCACTCAAGACCGATATTGTCGCTGGGACATCTGAAGAGGCATCGCTGTCGCTACGAACAAGGCAACCAATTCTCTCGCCAGATGGTACGGCTCAAGACCTTTGATTCGATCTTGACTATCCCGCCAGGCTTGAGCTACCGCCACTCGGCACTGTCGCAAAGTTGAGCAAGATCTATGAGCCGGACACTGGACTCTTGTCGCCAGCCTAGACCGAGAGAGGGGTAGTTGGAGGACGACGGCAGCTGGAAATGATGGTGGCAAGAACACTGAAGGTCGAGATGTCTGTGTGCAAAGGTCGAAGATCGAGCATATACCAGTCCAGGTCACTAGCAAAAGAATAGTGCTGTATATTGGAGTTTTGAATGGACCAATCAGCATCCAGCTGTATGCAGTATTTTGCGAGACTCTTGACTGATATGTATTGGGCCCCAATCACCTGGTCGCCATACTCTCTGAATGATGAGGAGATGTGTAACCATAATCAGTCAGCGAGAGTGTAGGTGCGGTGAGCTGATGAGCATATCTGGTATACAAACCCTGATGACTCGACATAATAGAGCTCCTCAGGCAGTCGAAGTCTTGATGCACGTTCTTCGAGCCTTCGTGCTAGATCGTAGATTAGAAGCCACTATATAACCGCACTTATCATACACTTACTAGGCCTTCCTACACTTTATCCTCATAATTGGCAGCGAAGCTGCCAAAAATCCTCACTGGAAAGCGTAATGCCCGTGCACCGAGATGAAGAAGAAAGGGAAAAAAGAGAGCAGAAGATGGCGGTGCGTCACGGAACAGTCGCCGTTCTGTTTCAATCATGTTTCATGTTGTTTCATGTTGTCACAGGTCGCGTGTGACTCATTGGACTTAAGAGATCACTACGCTAAACCCAACACAGTCTAGCGGGGTGTGCGTGCCCCAATTACAAGGCTTTCGGACACACCAAATTTTTTACTTATTCACTTGTGTCGCACGCCAATTTCTGCCTTCTTTTTTCCCTTTCTTCTTCATCTCAGTGCACGGGCATTACGCTTACCAGTGAGGATTTATCCGAGGTAGTGTTTTTGCTAGTTGAAAACTACAACTAATGACTGCTTTCACTGGCTTCGGTCGGTGAGGAATTTTTGACCCATTTCAACTTTTCATCTCTTTGTGCGTCTGAGGACGTGCGGGCGAGGAAGAGATTGTCGAAAATGATGTGAACACTGAAGTTTCACATAGATTTCCGGGCACTCTTCTGTTTTGTTTTATGATGTCTAATCGTTGTCACCTCCTTCACCATATCAACACCATGCCGAAACTAAGTCAATCGCTGGAAGGTTTCACCTGACCAGAGGCAAGCGGGTGGACAGGGAAGACGTGTTATCGCAAGATCTCTTGCAATACCAAGCAGAACAACCAGCATTCAATCTCGCTGCCTCGAGACCACACAGATAACATCCAGGAACCAACCACGCTTAACAAGTCACATCAGTCCATGAATCACCTCGACAACCTTCGATTCCACCTTCCTCCTCGTCAGTTCTTACGTCTCTATACTCAACACACACCTCCGCTTGCGTACCAGGGTATTCAATCCAGAAGTGGAGAGGGGTTTGCAGTTCTGGGGAGAGACCGCAGAAGAGTGGCTGTCGAGTTGATAGCAGAAGGAAGTAGTGACAAAGAGACGAGCAGTCACTCGAAGATAGAGGTTATTTTTACCATAGAACAATCCTATTGTCGTTCGTTTCATAGCCTACCCTAATGCACTTCCATATCCCCAATGCTCTCCTTCCTTCCAAACACTTGAATCCTGTACGATATACAATGTTACGAATGTCATCACCAAATATGATATGTTACACGACCAATCTCAAATGATGCGATTGAAATCGTCCCAACGCCTGCGTGCAAAACTTCTTCCTTCGACAGCTGAAAAGTGCTTCTTACCGGATTTGCGCCTCTTTCGGTCCTTCTCTCCTTCAATCTTTGCTCTTCTTGTCACCAACACCTTATGGACCTCTTTCCCTCCTGTTCGTCCACATCTTCGATCATCTACGCCTTCCTCGACCGAGTCACCCTCGGCGATGGCGCAGCCTCCTTGCCAGAAGAAAAAGCACTAATATCCGGTCTAGTCTTCGTCTCACCACTGAACCTCCTCTTAGCTTCTGCGATAGTAGGAATCCTCTCATCCTTCATCTCAATGAGAGCGCTGACAGATCTTGTGCGACCAGGCTTCTTGCCAGAAGGCTTCTTGTAGGTGGCCAAGTAGAAACTGATGAAGAGGAGGAGATAACTGCTGAGGATACCGACACCAGCGAGAGCAGCAAACTCTTCACCAGCGCAGCTGCCGACGTTGGGCAATGAAGGGAAATAGGTGTTGGTGCTGGAAGAGTTATTGATTAGCTTGAGGTATTACTATTTTGAGTGTGCGCAGAACTTACAAGTAGGTGTAGGAGGCAAAGTAGACGAAGCCCAAGTCAATGACGAATTGGGTGATTTGCATGATGGTGATGTACTTCTTCCACCAGATACGGACACCTCGGGCTGCTTGGAAGTAGTACCAGTACATGACGACGTGTACGGCGAGGTTGAGAGTGATGGGAACCCATGAAACAGCAGTGTGACCGTGAAGCTGGGTAAAGGTGAGAAGAGCAGTCGCGCCGTGGTGATAGGTGTGTAGGAAAGTGAGAGGCTTCTTCTTGAGGAAGAGGAAAACAGTGTCCAGAAGCTCAAGGTATTTAGTAAGGTAGTTCAACTATAAAGAGACTATCGTTAGCTGATGCTTCTGCGACCATCCGATGTGAACATATACGTACGTAGTAAAGCACGACAAGTTGGTTAGTCCAACCACCATTATGCATACAAATTCCGTAGTAAATGCCATGTCGCGCAACCGTGGGGATAAGCTGCTCGGCCATCAAGGCCAAAAGCGCACCGCTAATAATAACAAGGTAGAAGTTGTGAATCTTGAAAAGCCCATTGAGCTCGAATGCTGGTCGAGAGCGCATGACTTCGCGTCCCCCAAAGATGATGATGTAGTATGCAACAAGTGTGACAGCCATGACCGGCATGGTAGACATTGGAGTCTCGCCAGTAATGAATCGAAAGTCTTGTGGCTTGTAGCCCTTGATCATCTCAGTAAAGTGCTCGAAGATGGGCCAGAGATGTAGGCCAAAAGGCCTGTCGAGGGTGGGAAGTCCTATTTCTACCCATTTTGGGAGGACGGACATGATGGCAGTGGTTATGTGGTGCTGTGCAAAGGAGTGTAAATGGTCGGATGGGGTGTCTTGTTGCGACTGAAGTTGGAAAGACCGTCTGGTGTGGTTGTTTTGACGTGTTTAGCGTTCCAATGTTGCAGAAAAACAAATTTCAGGGGCGAAGCCTCGGTGAAGGTCTTCAAGCCATCCACTGACTTGATACGCACGTAGATACCTGACAATGCCTCGTCTGGCTCCTATGATACTGCTGTACTGTAGGGCCGTCTCGCTTGGTAATGAGCATCAAAAAGCTGCAAAGTCTGCGGTACAGGAGTGGTCAACGAAGTCGGTGATCAAAAGCTTCTGTGTTCACTCGTCAGCATCGGCGCAAGCATGAGCACTTTCAGCAATCTTGCGCTAGGGTACAAGGTGTTGATAGCCCCCCAAGACCTCCGCACTGCTACTCTCTTGTGACATAAGAGGTCAGCACGCAGAAAGAAGCCATGATGGTCATTTGTCGAGCACAGGAAGAGCGCTAATGCAGGTTCCCGAAACGCGTCTGATGGAAGAGCTATTTCGTTTGACTCTTTGTTGCAATGTTACCATTAGACTCTTCTCTTCTCTTTCCCCTTCTTCTTCACACTTCACATCTACAAACCGTTCCATTTCCTTATACTTTGCTTATGTTCATTCTGTCATCCTCAAATTGTGTCTGCACAACGGTGACTTTCCAACGCTCTCACCCAATTCATCTCGTCGTCAAATAGCTCACATTCTCGACTCGTAGGGTAGCACTCGAGGTTCGATCTGCAAGACAAGAATACAAGCATCTTCAAGAGACGGTGACAAGAGCCTGTATCTCTTGCGCCAACACCATCAGCACACTTCGAACCACTACTTCATCCTCTTCGTCACAAAAAGCAAGCCCTCAGTCCTCAAGTGAGCTCAATTGAGACTTAAGCGAGATTGCGACGTGCTGATTCAATCTCTTACAGCTTCAGCACACTTCTCACCACCACTTCATCTAATTAATCACAAAAAGCAAGCCGTCAGTCTCACGGAAGCTTAGTTGAGACTTAAGCGAGATTACGACGTGCTGATTCAATCTTCTATAGCTTCAGCACACTTCGTACCACTACTTCATCTTGTTCGTCACAAAAAGCAAGACTTCAGTCTTAAAGTAAGCTCAATTGAGAGTCAAGCAAAATTGCGGATGCTGATTCAATCTTGTATAGCTGCAGCACCAGCCACACTCGATGAATAACACCATGGAGACGCTCAATCTGATGTATCTCCCAAACGAGATCCAACGGCGATTTTATGATATTTGCTCGATTCAAAGTCGATTAGGGACTCCAGCAACAGCACAAACCTTTCTATCCTGGCTACGACTACTCTACAGCCATACTTCGTGTCTGCAAATCGATCAACACTCTTGCTGGGCAAATCTTCACGGGCAATCACTTCGTCCTCGTGTCCACTACCGATGCCAACTTAGTTCCAGCATTGAGATCACATCTGGTCTGGTTCCGTTACGAGAAAATATCGCATTTCAAAGATTATCATCTACGCCTCCACATACAGTCAAAAACAAAGTCCGGACATACTGAATTCCTGCTCATTAGTTTGGATGTTGCGGAGAACGTTGTGCGTGTGTTACAAGTGTTAGAAATTGAGGCACAGCGTAGCTACAGACTCAGCTTTGATGTCAAGCTGGCGAAGAACGTCATATTAGCACCAACTGTCCAGCGCCGTTTGTTCGAGCCATTCTTCAGCTTGCGCTGTGGTCGTCAGAAATGCAGCGTGCGTGGCTCTGTAGAGCTTTAATTGGTACAAGAAATACAAGATCGGCTGACACCGCAAATTAACTGGTCACGATCAAGAGCTTGGGAGCCGGTCGATCTTCTGGCTTTCAAGCTAAAAGTAGCCAACTCAGTTGCATCGGCTGGAAATCATCACGATGCCTGTGTTTTCTACGTGGGCTTCATGAAATTCACGAATCTGACGCAATTGACGCAGTATAGCCTGCAGACTGATAATAAAATACTGTGCCACAGCTTTGGACGTCTTCTGACACTGGCCATCATCAACCAGGCTAGGTCTTACCTTTTGACGGCTCGTGATAGCGCACCTGAGCTACGACGTAGATACTACCGAGAAGTACTCGGTGGCCGTCTATCCGCTCATCCTGAAAAGCACTGTACAGAGGAGGAACGGGCTAGTTATTCTCATCTTCTGGCTATAGCTTACCTAGCTCAGGGTAAGCTTGAGAAGGCAGCAACTTGAAAGATTGAATCACGATCTCACTGGCACGTCGAAGCGGATAAAGAGCTGCAAACTGCTCAGATGTTGTCGTTGTATGAACTCTATCGCACATCAGGGAAGATCCAGGATGAACTACACGCCTTATACCAGGTGATAGAGCCGCCAATGGACTTCACTCTGCCAAAAGAGGTATTTCCAACTACAGTGTGCGTCTCGAAGACAGTCGACTATGAGCGCTATGTCCTATTGAAGTTGGGCTACAATGGACCTCTACTCGAGGATAAAGTTGTGCAGAAGCCAGGGTGGACCTATCACCCAACAATGAATCGCACTTACGAGGGCCTATTTGACCAGAGACTTGCAGATAACTATGTCATGCGGATACAACGTGAGATAGCTGACAAGACGCATGCCGGCGGGATTGATCCGGTCTTTAGTGTCGACGCTGCCTCTGAAGATAAAGCAATACAACTATAGAGGCTTTGCAGGCACCGCTCTCTCAATCTGCCAGAAGGAGTAACGAACTATGAGGTGGCGCCGACGACATCGAACAAAGTGATAGCACCAGTCACACCACAGTCCCCGCTCTGCATCAAAGAGCCTCGAATTTCTCCTCCCAGATGCAATTCAATTGAGATTTCACACTCGCTTACTACACCACTAGACACATTTTCACTACCACAACATCCCTCACAGCCCTCACCTTTCACAGCCACAGCAGGAACAACACCATCCAAAATCACACATCTCGAAGAGACACACATCCGCATAACCCTCCGCATGCTCTGGGGGGTACCGTGCCATTCAGAAGACCTTCCTTGTCCTGCCGGTTTACACCTTCACCACTAAAGATTGTACTACATACCAGTGCAGGTAGAGTATACCGATCACGGCAATGACCGAGGTGGACGACGAACAAAATCAAGATTTTTGTAAAAAAGAAAGAAACACGTCCTGGGCTCACTATTCACCACACCACTTGATCCTGCACAGCACTTCCATCTGGGCTAGAGGGGCCATATGAATCTCGCAATGTATCGCTGAAACGTTCATGAGCCGGCGCTGCGTCGCAACCACCAGCTCTCTGGTTTCCCTATCTTCCATTTGTGTCCATCTTCTTCCCGGACTCTCAATTTTCACATGTACCCAGAAGTGCAGACTTCAATAATCAAATTAGACAAGATGCTGACCCTATCAAACCGCCTCAGCCGCAGTCCAATTCCTCCTACACAAAATCAGAAACTCGAGACAACGCGAAAGAAAAAAATGAAACTTGTACAAAATTTCCACAGTACACGCCGTGCGGCGCGACGAAGCAAACAGCTGGCTAGACAGAGCTTGACTTCAACTTCGAAGCCTTTCGAGCCTTGTCTGGAGACACGAAAGTTGAAACTAAGCTTGCGATGGAATCAGAGGGGGGCATATCTGGCTTACAAAGGTGTTATATCTCGCGGGATAAAGCTCAGAAATTTGCTGGACTTGTGCACAGAAATTACGGCACTCCGACTTCATTGTATAACCTTCAGTAGAGACATGGATTTGAGGACGTTGAAGCTACGTCGTTGTTGTCAAGGGAAGGTATTTCAGTCGAGGTCCTCGTCTTTGCTTACATAATCACCCTGACAATTGAGAAGCAGAAGCGCAGTATGTAGGGGATCAATTTGAAGCAATGTTGATGCTTCTGCTTTATCAGCTGAATATACAAGATCTTAAAAGATTTTCTCTTCAATCCTTCAATCCTCCACTCCTTCCCACTTCCCATCGCTATCCTCATCGTCGTGCTCATCCTCATCCTCATCCTCGTCGCCGTTGTCCTGCCCGTCTGCTACCTCGGCTTCGACCTCGTCATCACCCATCCGATCCATCAACATCTCAACCGTGACCTCCCCATCTTCATCCTCCCCATCCACCCCACTAATCGCCTTCTTCTTGACTCCTCTCTTCTTCGCCATCCCACCACCTTCCAACAAATAATCCAACACAAACCCATTATCCTCCGCGACCTTACCAATCTCCCTCCCAACTCTCTTAATACTCTTCTCCACCGCTCTCAGCTCCGCTTGCAGATTACCACCACCTCCTTGCATCCCACCCCCAGCCTTTCCACCTTCCTTAATCCAGCGGCCAAACCGGGACAAACACCCCTCAATCCACCTCAAATGGACCTCAACATGCGGCGTCTCCTCCGCCTCTCTTGCCACAAAGCCCAACAGACGCTCAACATAAACTTCCGGTAGCCCTCTTAGCACCAGGTCAATCTCAGCAACAGGGATACGCTCATACACATATCTCAACCAGCCGCGCTCATTGAGTCGGAACGCCATAACCAGCGCCCTCAGGAACGATTTGCTCGCTACGGCAGCAGAGATCGTGGCAGGCGTGACGGTGACGTCGAGATCGAAGGGGTCGAACGCCACTGTCGTGTCGAGAGAGTAGATGAGTAAGCCTTCTGTTGACGCGGCGCAGAAGGAGCGGTTGGTGGGCGAGAAGGCGATGCTTTTCACTTGGACATCCGGCGCTGTTGTGCGCAC
>Ga0160427_10001144_pt1 | contig 16280 bp, 4 predicted proteins | sample SolpanmetagenomL_FD_108194 | JGI IMG/M metagenome (GOLD analysis project Ga0160427, IMG submission 108194) | Solar panel surface microbial communities from Lawrence Berkeley National Laboratory, California, USA - L | ecosystem: Engineered > Built environment > Solar panel > Unclassified ...
GAGGCCGGCGGGCGCCTCCTGGCGCTCGAAGGCGAGCTGCTGCTCGGCCAGGCGCGCCGTGGCGGTGGCTTGCTGGAGGAAATAGCCGTAGGCATTTTCCAGAATGCCGCTCATCCAGTCGTAGAGCTCGGCGTTGGTGAATTTGGTGGTCAGGAAGGTGAGCACCGCCGAGGCGTGGTCGAGGTTGAGCTGGGCAATGCGCTTTTCCTGGCCCACTACCTTGAGCTGGTCGTTGGAAATCTGAATCTGCTGCTGGCCGATTTTGATGTCCTGGCCGGCCAGTCCTTTCTGGAAATTCCACTCGTCCTCGCGCCGCTGGTAGCTGGCTTGCAGGCCACTGAGCGAGGCGGCGGTGTCGGCGATGGCGGCGGCAGCATTAGCGGCTGCCACTACGACATTACCGCCAAACGAATCCAAAAAGTCGAGGGCACTGACCGCAGAACCCGCCGCCGCTAGCGCCTTGGCCGCGCCGGCCACGCCGATGGCCACCATCTGGGCAATTTCCCAGCCGTTGAGGCCATCGCTGAGCAGGTCTTCGTAGTGCTGTTCGGTGTACTCGCTCTTTTCGAGCTGCAAGCCGGCGAGGTCCACGCCGTCCTCGGCCTCGCTCACGCGCAGGGTTTGGAGCTGCACGGTGGCCTGGCTGGTGGCAATGTCCTGGCGGGCCTTGAGCAGGTTGTAGGCTTCGGCGTCGCGCTTTTCGAGGGCCGAGAGCAGGGCGGCCTCCGTTTGCTGGGCCAGGCTCACGAGCTGGCGGGCCCGCTCGATGATGTAGGCGTAGCGGAACTGGGTGGCCGGCACCACCAGGCGGCCGGTGCGGGCCAGCTGGCCGGTGCTGCTCAGGGTGGGCAGGCCGGTGGTGGTGTCGGTGGCCGCCGCGTAGGGGTCCAGCTCGCGCTGGATGCCGGCGATGTTGCGGCACGAGCGAATCTTAAACAAGTTCAGCTCGGCCTGCAAGGCCAGGGCAAACGGCACGGGGTTGGTGGGCACGCAAAACGTGCCGGCCAGGAAGGGCACGTAGGGCCGGGCCGCGTTGGCGGGCAGGGCGCCGGCGGGCAGGGTGCTATTGCCCGTGAGGGCCGTGCCCGTGCTGGCGCACAGCGACAGGTAGCCGCCGGGCAGCGCATCGAGCTGGCCATTGACGAGCAGCCAGGCCGCGTTGAAGGCAGCGGCCCAGGTGCGGCGGCCGGCCTGGGCCTCGGCCCAGAGCCAGGCCAGGCCGCGCCCGGCGGTGCCGTCTACGGCGGCCTGGTGCAGCACCTGCTCCAGCACCTGGCGCTGGTTTACGCGGGCCAGCACGTCCTTGAGGGCCTGCCACTCGCCGAGCCAGGCGGCCGGGATGGCGGCATCGAGGGGGTCGAGCAGGGCGGCCGTGCCGGGCACGGCAGACTGCGTCACATCCTGCTGGAGCAGGCGCGCGGCCAGCTCGTAGTAGGTGCGGGCCCGCGATACCGACTCGGTGGTGTCGCGCGTGAACTCGTCGTCGGCATAGGCCAGCAGGCAGCGTACCACGCTCATTACCACGTAGTCGAGGTGCGCATTGGGGCGCAGCGCGGCCAGCGTGTAGGGGTTGTAGGGGTTGTGCAGCCAGGCCAGGGCCGCGTCGTAGCTGGCCGTGCCCCCCGTGGCCAGGGCCGGGTACACGAGGCGCTTGGCATCGGGCGTGGCCGTGGCCGAGAGGCGCGTGTAGTCATACACCAGGCGGAAGTAGTGCAGGGCCAGGTCGTAGTTGCGGGTGCGCATCAGCTCCTGGGCCAGCAGCACGGGCAGGGCGTAGTAGGCCTCGCTCACGAGCGTGCTCACGAAGCCCGGCGCGTCGAGCGGGGTGGCGGCGTGCACGGTGGCCAGGGCGGTGGCGCGGGCGTCGAGGTCAGTGGGGTTCAGCGAGTTGAAGAACGGCGGCAGCGCGGGCAGGCTCTGGTGCAGCACGGTGCTGCTGCTGCCCTGCTGGAGCGTGGTGAGGGCCGTGAGCCCCGTGAGGGTGCTGGCGGCCCGGCCGTAGAGCGAGTAGTCGGCTACCGGGGTCTTGTCGTTGCCGTAGCCCCCGCGCAGGGTGGGCCCCACAAAGGTGTAGGGTGCGGCCAGGGTAGTAACCGCATCGGCGGGGGTGTTGAAATAGTCGCCCGTCGAATCGGAAGTGCCCATCATCGTCTGCACAATCCCGTTCACCACCTGCACCTTGCCGCCCGCCAGGCTGTAGCCGCCCGTGCCATACGTGAGGGCCGTGTAGTAAGTCGTTGTCTTGTAGTTATAAATGGGGTAGTAGTTGCCCAGCGCGGGCGTATCGCTGGTGAGCTGAAAGCCCGCCGCCTGGATGCTGACCCCCGACGCGGCCAGCGGCACCTGCTTGTCGGCCGCGTAGGTGTTGATATAGGGGGTGCTCATCGTGGTGGCCACCGTCATCGTCGTCTGGCCCGACGTGAGCTTTTGCACGGCCTGCTGGAAGCTCAGGAAGAGGGTTGGCTGCCAACTGCTCGAAAACACGGGCGTGCTGTAGCTCAGGCCGTTTGGGGTGGGCTGGGCGTTGGCAAACACGTAGAGGCGCTCGCTCGTGATGTACTTGCTTTGCTCAGCCGTGGGCAAATACAGCTTAAAGGTGTTGAGCACCGTGGGGTTCTGGCGGCCCACCTGCACGCCCACCGTGTATTCGAGCTGGATGGTATTGAGCAATACGCAGCCCAAGAGCGTCAGCTCCGACACCAAGAAGACGGTGTTGGTTTGCTCACTACCAACGCCGGTGCCCTGGGCATCTAGCGTGACCCGGAACAGGTCCATGTTGTAGACCTCGCCCACGATAGCCTCCACCAAAGGCAGCATGTTCGGCACGGCGGGCATCGAAAACGGAAACTCCGTGTAGAGCGGCTTTACCCGGTTGCGCACGCCCGTGAGCAGGGGCGGCAGGGTTTCGTCGGGGCAGGCGGCCACCAGCAGGTTGCGCGGCTCCAGGGCGCCGGGGCCGCTCAGGTCGAGGCGGGCATAGTCGTCTTCCCAGCTCAGGGTGCGCAGGTTAAATCGCTGATAAGCCAGGTAGAGCGGGGTCGCCGTGGGGGCCAGCAGGTTTTTCTGCGGCTCGCGCAGCAGGGCAAACACGTACACATAGCGCTCCTGGGTGGCGGGGCGGTAGGCCGCCGCGCCCACCACGCGCTCCACCAGGTCGGTGCCGGGCAGGCGCGTCCAGCTGTAGGAGTTTTGGCCCGCTTCGCTGGCGGCGAGGTAGTGCAGGTTGGCGTAGGCGGCGTGGTGGCCCGAAACGGCCACCTGCACGCTCACATCGGGGCCGGTGGCGGTGGTAAAGCCGGTGGTAGAAGCCGCCGGCAGCCGCACCTGCACGGCCGCCTGCACCTCGAGCGAGTCCAGGTCGTTTAGGTACGCCTGGTAGTCGTCCATGTACTGGCGGGCGTCGGCCGGGCCCAGGCCGGTGCCCTGGCGGATGCCCTGCACCGTCTGCCGGAACTGCGCGGTCTGGCCGGGCTTGAGGGCCGGCAGCAGCACGTTCTGGGGGTAGAGGTAGAGGAACATCAGCGCGCGCCAGCGCTCGTAGCTGCTCAGCCACTGCCAGTCCTGCTCGAAGCTGGTGCCGGCGCTGGGCAGCACCAAGTCATTGGCGGCCAGGCCGCCGCGCAGGTTGAGGAAGATTTTCTGAAGCACCTCGCTGGCCAGGGCCACGCGGGTGGTGTGCTGGCAGCAAGTGGTTTGAAAATCAATAAAGTACAGGTTTTCGAGAGCCGTGGCGCGGGCGGCGGGCGTGGTGCCCAGGTCGCTGGCCTTGGCCAGCAGCAGGGCCTCGCGCAGCAGGGGCAGGTACTGGTCTTCGGCGGTGCGCACGGCCTGCTGCTGGGCGGCCGTCACGGCCTCGGCCTGGCCAAAGCGGGCGCTCAGGCTGCGCTGCCACTGGCGGCGGGCCACCGCCGAGCTGCGCCAGGGCAGCGTGGCCAGGGAGGTAGCCTCGGAGGCGGGCCGGCGGAAGTAGCGGGGCTGGGGGCCCAGCTCCAGGGCCGTTTCCTGGCGGGTCCAGGCCGCGTACTGGCCCTGGCGCCACACCTGCACCAGCAGGTGGGGCACCTCGGCGGCGTGGTCGGCGTCGGGGGTCGTGAGTTGGTTGTTCAGCAAATCGAGGCCGGCCGGGGTGAGCAGCAGGCGGCGCAGGTCGGCGGCCACGTCGGTGCCGGCGTGGCGCAGGCGGTACAGCTCTTCCAGCTCGGCGCGGGTGCTGTGCAGCACCTGGGCCACCACGCGCCAGCCGGCGGCCACGGGGTAGGGGTCGGCCTGGGCGGTTTGCCAGGCGGCCTGGTAAATGGCCAGGTAGTTGTCCAGCTGCACCTGGCGCTGGCTGTAGAGGTCGAAGGCGGGGTTGAGGTAGGGGGTGCGGCCGGGGGTGGGCGAGTACGTGTCGCGGCTCAGCTCGCCGGCCTGGCGGAAGTCGCCGGGCACGAGCTGGTCGGGGTCGAGCAGGGGGCGCTGGCCGGCCTGGGCCAGGGCCTGCTGCCAGGTGGCGCGCAGCTCGGCCGGGGCGCGCCACTTCAGCAGGCGGTGCTTGCGCACGCCCAGCAGGTAGCTGAAGGCGTAGGCGGGCCCCGCGCCGGCGGGGCGCTCCTGGCTCAGCCAGGACGGGTACTGGGTGGTGGGGTCGGTTTCGAGGCGGTAGCTGGTGCGGTAGGCCACGGCGCGCTTCCACACGCGGGTGAGCAGGGTGGCCATTTCGAGCCACAGGGCCTCACTGGGCAGCGTGAGGGCCTGGGCGCGCAGCTCGAGCAGGGCGGCGGTTTCGGCGGGGCGCAGGGCCAGGGTGGTGCCCAGGTAGAGCAGGGCCGCGTCGTGCTGGAGGGCAGCCTCGTTCTGGGCCAGGGCCCCGGCGGCCTCCAGGGTGCCGCCGGGCACGGTGCCGGGCAGGGCCGCCGGCACGGCGAGGGGGTTGGGGGCCAGGGCGTAGCGCAGCATGGCGTCGGCGCGGGTCGTGGCCGAGCCCGGGGTGGCGGCGCCGTAGGCCAGCAGGGCCTGGCGCTTGGTGAGCAGCTCGGCCTGGCGGGTGCGCCAGCGGTCGGCGGCGGCGGTGCCGATGCCGGCATCGGGCAGGTCGAGGGGGGTAGTTTCGTCGGGGTCGAGGCGCGGGGTGGCGGCATCGGCCAGGCCAAACTCGGTGGGGCGTACGGCTTCCCACACGCCGGGCTGCGGCTCGTGCAGGGCCTGCTGAAAGAGGACGAGGTCGAGCTGCACGGCGGGGCTGCTGTTCTGCTCCTCGACGCCCCAGTAGTAGGCAAAGCGCACCTTCACCGTTTGGCGAATAATGTCGAGCGCCTCCTGCAAGTCGGCCGGGGCCAGGGGCAGCGTGCAGCTTTGCTGCCACAGGTCGTAGAGGCGCTGCATGGCGTCGATGGACAAGCCCAGGCCGGCCAGCGCGGTGGTGGTGCCGGGTGTGGTGGCGGGGTCGGCCGAGGCCACCTCGGTGTGCAGGCGGGCCAGCAGGGCGGTGCCGGCGGCCGGGTAGCCGGCGGGTATCACCCAGGGCGTGAGGTGGGTAACGCCCACATCGCCGGGGTAATCGAGGGCCGAGTAGGTGAGGTCATCGATATACTTGCCCAGGCCGCCCACCGCCGCCAGGCCCACCAGGGGCGAGGTAGCGGGCGGGGTGCCGGGGGTGCCGGTGCCCAGCAGGCCGGGGTTGACGCCCAGGCCGCCGCCACTGCCGTAGCCATAGCCGCCGTAGCCGGTGGCGCCGAGCTGGGCGGTGCCGCTGGCGGTGCCCAGGCGGCTGCCGCCCACCTCGTTTTGCAAAAAGTCGTAGCGGCGGCGCCAGAGCTGGTAGGCGCGGTTGCCGTTGAAGGGGCGGGTAGTGTCCAGGGGCCGGAAGTCGTCGGGGCCGAGCAGGTCGGGGTCCACCACGTAGTACTGGCCGTTCCAGCTGGGCTGGTTGTGGGCTTGCAGCAGGCGGCTGGCGTCGGCATCCTGGGCGAGCCAGGTGTCGGCCAGGGCCTGCTGGCGGCTGGCGGTGGCAGTGGGCACCACCGAAATGCTAAAGCTTTGGCGGGCGCTGCCGGTCACGGTGGCCACCACCGAGCCGCGCAGGCCGCTGCCGTGCTGCGGGTGCAGCAGGCCGGTGTAGGTATTGGTGGCCGGGCTGCTGAGCAGCAGCGTGCCGCGCGCCACCACGTTGTCTTCGGCGGCGGGGCCTTTGTAGGCGGTGAGGTGGGGCGTGCCGGCGGTGCCGGGGTCAATGGCGAGGGTGAGCAGGCCATCGTCGTCGGTGTGGAGGCCCCACTCCACGCCCGGCAGGCTCCAGCGCACCAGCTGGATGGCGCCGGTGTTGGCGCTCAGCAGCTGGCCGGTGCGCAGCGGGTCGGGGGCGGTGGCGGCCAGGCCAAAGGCGCGGGCCAGGTCGGCCTCCACGTCGTCGAGGGGGCGCTCATCGGCCAGGCTAGTGGTGCTGAAGGCCGCCTGCCAGGCCACTAGCACGCTGGGGCTCAGCTGCAAGCGCGTGGCCAGGGCGGGCCGGGTGGCGGCGGTGGTGGCGCGCAGCTCGGGCAGGGAGGTGCCCACGGCTTGCAGCAGGGCCGCGAGCACGCCCTCCACGTAGGGGCGGGCCTGGCCCACGCGCAAAAAGTCGTTGGGGCCGGGCGCCGGGCTGGTGCGGGTGCGCCAGTAGGCTTGCAGCACTTCGATGGCGAGCCGGTACTGGCACACCTGCTCATCGGCCGACTGGCAGCTCACGCCCAGGTCGCAGAAGGGCTGGAGAAACTTAGCCTGGTAGTCCTTCGGCAGCAGGTAGCTGTTGCTGGCCGATGTTTTCAGGCTGCTGGTGGCGTACTGGAGCAGGGCGGCCAGGTAGGCGGTGGGGCTCACGGCGCTGCGGCAGGCCGGGCAGTCGCACTGGGCGGCGGCGGCGTAGGGCAGGCTGGTGCCGGCCGGGGCCGCGTTAAAATCCCCGGTGAGGGCCACGCCGCCGTCGTTGGTGACGCCGCTCTGGCGGGCGCTGGTCAGGGCCGGGGCGTCGGCGCCGTCCAGGGTGAAGGAAGAATCAGCTTCCGTAAAGGAAGAATCAGCTTCAATAAACGACGTGTCGGCTTCCGTAAAGGAGGCGTCGGTTTCGGCGGGCTGGCGGCTGATGGCCAGGCGGCGCCCGGCCAGGGGGGCGGCGGGGAGTTCGTCGGCGGGGGGCGTGCTGGCGGCCAGCAGGCCCAGCATCTGGCTCAGGGCCTGCACGTTGGCGGCCTGCTGGTAGAAGGTGGTGGCCTGGGTGCGCAGGGCGGTGGCGGCGGCCTCGTCGCCGGCAGTGGCGGCCAGGCGGTCGGCAAATTCCTGGGCCGTGGCCGTGGTGAGCAGCTGCGCGGGCGAGGTAAAGCCGGCCGCCACCACCTGCTCGTTGAACGCGCTATCGGCCGCCACTACTTCGAGCTGGGCCAGCGCATCGAGGTGCTGGGCGGCGGGGGCATCGGCGGGAGCGAGCAGGCCGGCGGCCAGGGCGCCGGTGCCGCCAGCGGCGCGCAAGTCGCTGAGCGACACAATACCATTATCGGCCAGCAGCTGCGCCAGCGCGGGGGGCAGGTCGCCGCCCAGCGCGGCCACCTCGGCCGAGGCGGCGGCGGGCGCGGCCAGCGGCAGGTCGGTGCGCAGGGAGTAGGTGGGCTGGTCGGCGGTGGGCTCTAGTACTAAGGAAAGGGCCGGCGGGCCGGCCGGGTCCTGGCCGGGGCGGTACACGGCCACGCGCAGGCTGGTCGGGGCCTCGGCGGGGCTATCGTCGGCCTCGGTGAGGTAGTTATCGCGCGGCACGCGCAGGGCAAAGCGGCCGTCGGGGCCGGTGGGCAGCGTGCCCAGGGGCACCTCGCGGCCGCCCTGGCTGGCCAGCACCTGGCTCAGGCGCAGCTCGAAGCCGGGCAGGGGGGCGTCTTTGGCGCCCAGCAGCTGGCCCGCTACGGCCAGTGGGGCGGGGGCCGCCGGGGCGGGGGCCGGCGCCTCGGCCAGCAAAAAGCCTTGGATGAGACCCTGCACCCAGGCGGCCAGTGCGTACACAACAGGGTGATTGGCAGGTACTTCGGCCAGGCGGGCCAGCACGGGCTGGGCATCGGGGGCGGCCAGGTCGGCTACGGTGGCCAGGGGCGCCTGGCCGGCGGGGCCGGGGGCCAGCACAGCCTGGGCCAGGGGCGCCAGCCCGGCGGGCTGGGCGGCGAGCAGGCGGGCGGGCAGCTCGGCATCGGGGTAGTTGGCGGCCAGCAGGGCCTGGGCGGCGGTGCGCAGGCGGCCCACGAGGGGGGCGAGCAGGGCATCGGCGGAGGTGGGCTGGGGCGTCCAGAGGGCGCGGGCCAGCTCGTTGGCGGGCAGGTCGCGCAGGGTTTCGAGGGCGGCGGTGGGCAGGGCGGCCAGCAGGCGGGCGTAGGCGGCGGCCAGGGCGGCGGCTTGGTCTGGGTCGGGGGCCTGGGTGGCCAGCAGGCGGGCGCTGCGGCCTTCGGCATCGAGCTGGCCGTGCACCTGCTGGTGCCAGGCGCTGACCACGGCGGCCCAGTAGCCGGCGTCGAGCAGGGGCCCCAGGTAGGCTTCGCCCTGGGCCAGGCCCCCGGCAAAGGCGGCCGGCGTGATGCCCTTACCGGGCAGGGCGGCCAGCAGCGGGGCCAGCAGGGGCTGCGCCTCGGGGCGGGCGCGGGCCAGGTACTGCGCCAGGGGCTCCTCGGCGGCGGGGCCGGGGGTGGGCAGGGCCTCGGCCACGAGGCGGCGGGCGGCGGCGCTGCCCACGAAGGGCGCGGCGGCGGCGGCCGGGGGCAGGGCCAGGTAGCCGGCGGCCGGCAGCAGCTGCCCTTGCTGGGCGTAGTAGGTGCGCGCTAGCGGGGCCAGCGGCTGCCAGGCCGGGGCCGAGTAGTGGGCAAGTAGGGACGACCAGGTGAGGGCAGTAGGCGAGGCCATAGTGGGTAGTAATATGAGTTTTGCAATACTAAATAAGATAAAAAAATGAGTGGTAAAAAATAAAATAACTTAGCTGGCTGACTGTAAGACTATTAAATTTTGCGCCTCCTGGCTAGCCGCGCGGCGCGGCCCAGGGGCGCCGCGCATAAAAAGGCTGCTAAAGTATTAAAAAGTATAATTTGTGCTTGTGCACGAGTGCTTTTTAATACTACCAATTACTACTTAATAAGTACTTGTAAAACAAGCTATTAATGATGAGGGGGGTCGCATCAGCAAGCCGCAGGAAGCTGAAGCAGCACGCGGAAAAGTGCTATTTCAGCACCATCAGGGCAGGTGTAAGCTGAATTAGCAGCTTGTTAGCTGAAAATCAGATTTTTAGCTAGTAATTTGTTTAGGTGACGTCGGGCGTTTTTTGGGATGCTTTTGGGCGTGGTTTGGGGTGGGGAGCGGGGGAGCTGGGCGCCGGTGGCGGGCCAGTGGGCGACGGTGGGCGCCAGTGGGTGACCCTCGGCACCGGGCTGCGGTGGGCGCGGCGGCGGCCCGAAACGGGCGGCGGCCGCGCCCCGGCGCGCTGCTGAGCGCGCGGGCGGAAAGGGCCCGGCGCGGCGGGCGTGTTTACTTGATGGAGCGAGCCGGGGCGGCCGGAGCAGGCTGGGGCGGCCGGCCAGGGGCCAGCCCGGCTTGAGTGCGCGGCGCGGCGGGCCGCTGGCGCGAGGGCGGGGCGGGGCCACCAGGTAAAAACACCCTTTTTGAAAGTCGGGTAGATGTACGCTAGTGCGCGGGGCGGGGCGGGCGTCCCTTTGTGGCAGGCTGAGCACGGCCCTTTTCATCCTTTTCCTTTTTCTCTTTTTTGCCAGTTTTATGAACGCACCCACTGCCACCACCCCGACGGCCCCGCGCCAGTTCAGCGTGACCAACAAGTCCCTCAACTCGGCCAGCAGCGGCACGGGCGGCCAGATTTTGAAGCTCAACAGCGCGGCGCAGGCCATTGCCAACCAGGCGAAGTTTCCGACCATTGCGGGCCAGCCTACGCTGGACAGCCTCAATACCCACCTGGCCACGGCCCAGGGACACGCCAATACCTGGCTCAATACCTACAGCGGCCAGGTGCTGGACACGCTGCAGGGCGTGGTGACGTTCGGGGAGCTGTTTACCAACCTCTACAACCCGCTGCACGCGGCGGCCCAGGGCCTGGCAACGCAGAGCGGCTTCGAGCCCAACCAGGTGGCCACGCTCATCGCCATGATTCAGGCCCTGCAACAGCAGGTGCAGACCGAGCAAAACAGGGTGCACGGCACGCTGACCAACATGCAGACCTACCGCACGGGGGTTTCGGCCGACTACGCCAGCTTTCAGACCGACTACACGGCGGCCAACACGGCCCTGAACGGGACGACCGGCCTGGTGGCCAACCTGCAAAAGAAAATCGACGCCGACCACTCGGCCATGAACAAGGACATTGACATGATTGCGGGGGGCTCCGTGATGATGGTGGTGGGCATTTTGGTGGTGGCCGTGGGCGCGCTCACCGAGTTTGAAACGGCCGGGCTTTCGACGGGCATCATCTTGGGGGGCGTGGCCCTGATTGGGGGCGGCGCGGCCATGACGGGCGTGGGCGGCAAAAACTACGACGAAATGCTCTCGACCCTCAACGACGATACGACAAGGCTGGCCGAGGCCAACAGTGACATTACCTACCTGGCGGCGCTGAAAACCAGCTTTACCAACCTCGACAGCCAGCTCATGCAGACCCAGACGCTGCTGGGCACCATCATCACGGCCTGGCAGGAGCTCAACAACAGCCTGGGCGCCGTGGTGTCGGACTTGCAGAACCCGGAAGCCTACCTTCAAACCGTGCAAAAAGACCAGCCTTCGGCTACGCCGCTCACCGTGTCCATCATCGTGACGGCCGAGCTGGAAACGGCCTTCCAGGACTGGACGGCCAGCCTGCAAAATGCCCAGACGCAGCTCAAAAACCTGCGCTCGCCGGTGGTGCTCAACCTCGGCGACAAGCTCCCCACGCAGGCCAACATCGAGGCCGCCTACACGCAGTACCAGGCCAGCCTGGCCGCCGCCGCCTAGGCCGGGCCGTTTCCTTTCCAGTATATTAAGCTCTTCTATATGAATGCAGTACTAAGTAGTGCGGCCACCGGCTCGCTGGCCGCCATCGACCAGCAGGTGGCCAGCATCCTGGGCCTGAGCGTGCCCTTCGTGCCGTCCGTGGGCAGCTTGCAGCCCGACGTGGCCCGCACCCAGCAGGAGGCGCACCTGTGGCCCGCCACCCTGCGCGCCGGCCTGGTGCAGGCCCTGCAAGGCGTGGAGGCGCTGCCGGCCACCCTCACGGCCCTGGTGGCCGCCGCCCCCGGCCTGCCCACCGCCCAGCTCGTGGCCCAGGTGAAGACCGTGCAGCAGCAGGCGGGCCAGCTGGCCAGCACCACCGCGGCCCTCAGCGGGGCGGTGGGGCAGTTTCGGGCCAGCATGGCCGCCAACATCGGGGCCCTCACCGGCGACCTGAGCGCCGTGCACAACCAGATAGCGCAGCAGCAGCAGCAGATGGCCTCGCTCAACGCGCAGATTAACGCGCAGCAGGATAAAATCAACTACTACGAAAGCCGGCCCTGGCTGCTGGCCCTGCTGGGCCTCACCATCGTGGGGCTGATAGTGGTGATGAAACAACTGCAAGCCCAGGAGCAGCAGATGGGGCAGGAGGAGCAGCAGATAAACCAGACCATGCAGCAATTGCAGCCCCTGCTGCAAAGCCAGGGGCCGCTGACGGCCCTGCTGGCGAGCATCGACGGCCTGACCCAGGGCCTGCAAACCCTGAACACGGCCGTGATGGAAACGAGCAACGCCCTCAACCAGCTCCAAGACCTGACGGTGGCCCCGGCCATCCTCGCGGCCGACCTGCAAACCTGCGTGCAAACGGCCCAGCAGGCCGCCGCCATTGCGCAGCAACTCCTCGGCAATCCTTCCTGATGAGTACTGCCGCCCCTACCCCCGCCCCGGCCAGCCTGCTCGTGGCCCCGGCCGTGCCCGACCTGCTGCGCCAGCTCTACGCCAATTTTTTGCTGCTGCAAGGCGACGCGGCCGTGGTCGAGAGCCAGCCCACCTTCGACCTGGCCCTCGTCCAGACCCTGCCCCAGGACCAGGCCCTGCTGCTGGCCCACGCCCAGGACTACCACCGCGACCTGGCGGGCCAGCTGCTGGAGGTATTGCATGCCTTCGTGACGCTGGGCAGCCAGGTGGGCAACCTGGGCCGGCAGCTGCTGCCCCTGGCCCAGACCCTGGATGCCGCCCCCCCCGCCGGCCCCGACCCCGCCGTGCTGGCCCGCTTCCGGGCCCTGCTCACCCAGGTGCAGGCGCTGGCCACCAGCCCCGCCCCCGACGCGGCCAGCACCTACCGGCTCGTGCAGCAGGCCCAGCAGGCCAGCCAGGATTTTTACGCCACCAAGCTGGAAACGGACCAGGCCAACTTCGCGGCCACCTTGCAGGCCGTCGTCACCGATGGCGTGCTGGCCCAGCGCGTGCAGCAGCTCGCCAGCCTGCAAACCCAGCTCGACGCCGCCAACCAGACTATGGCCAAGGGCGCCACCGACCAGGTGGTGGAGGCCCTGGGCTTCGGGTTTGCGCTGGGCGCGGTGGCCGTGGGCACCATCGCGGCCCTGCCGGTGGTCATCGGCGTGGCGCTGGCCGTCTCGGCCGAGGCCCAGAGCGCCTCGGGCCACGCCCAGCAGTGGCAGCAGAACTACGATAACCTCAACAAGCTATTGGCGCAGTACGTGGCCCTGGCCACGGCCCTGGCCAGCGAGCAGCAGCAGTACGCCGTGCTCCAGACCCTGGCCAGCCAGGCCACGGCCTTTGGCCAGCACGTGGGGGCCGCCGCCGCCGCCGCGCAAGGGCTCACCCAGGCCCTGCACACCCTGGCCGATGGCTTTGGGCTGCTGCTCGCTTACACGGCGGCGCCCTCGGCGGGCTTCTTCACCGGCCAGGTGATGGCGGCCATCAAGTTCTGGGGCGATGTGCAGGCCGACTGCCAGACGTGGCTGGCCGCCGCCGCCGGGCTCAGCCCCGCCGCCGGCGCCCCGGCCCCGCAGCGCCGGCGCCTGGTGGCCTAGCCCCCGCGGCCCCCGGCGCCCCGCTGCCTTCCAAGCCCCCGGCGCCCGGCACGCCGGGGGCTTTTTAGCGCTCGCCCCGGCGTTTTCACGTTTATTAAACGGACGTTTGTTAAACGTTAAACCACCGATTTTTTTAGGAAACTGCTGCCAAGGCGAGGGCGGGGCGGCGCGGAAGGCTGGTCCGTGCTGGCGCGGGGCGCGCGGAAGCCAGCGGGGCGGCGGGCGCCTACGCGTACGGGCGTAGCGGCTGCCCGTGTGGAGCCCCAGCGGCGCCGCGCCCGCCAGGTACTTGAAAGTACTGACGGGCGCGGCGCACTACATTTGTCGAAATAAATCTTATTTCTTGATTATTTATTTACCCTTCACTCTTTTTTCAACTGTCAACGTATGATGAAATCCAAGTACTTTACCTGGCTGCCGATACTAGGGGTCTTGCTGCCGGCGGCGCTGCGGGCGCAGTCTTGCGCGCCCATTACCAACCCCAACCCCTACATCAGTACCAACCCCACGGCCCCGATAGAGGCGTACCTGGCCCGCGCGATTTCGTTCGATGGCCTGCACAATGATGTTGGCAATGCGAAGTGGCAAGAGGACGTTACGATGGCGGTGCAGCTAAAGGCGGCCATCCTGCTGCGGGCCGCCGGGCTGTGGGGGCACGACGAGCGGTACGAGTCTAACCACCCTGCTACCTACCCTATCTACAGTAACAAGCCTAGCTACACTGACACGTTGCGCGCGGCCGTTACGAAGATTAACAACAGCTACGATTGTGCGGGCCTGCGCCGGCCCCTGATTCAAGCCTGCGTGTTTACCGAGGAGGTGTCTGCCTATATCAACCACATCCCTATTGAGCAACGGGTTATTAATGCATTTTCTGACCAGATACCCCCGGACCAATACACTTCGTACTACGACCCCATCAGTTACGGGCCCAGAGGCGATGTGCTTTATGACTATGATAAGATAGTAACGCACAAATGGTCGGCCGGCGATGGGACTCCCGACGTGACGAAGTTGCAGGCGCGCATGTGGATTTACCAGCAGGCGCTTTACTACATAGATGCCGGTTTTACCTCGCTGCACATGGGGCAGGTAAACTTATATGGCACCCTGGCTGAAGACGTTAAGACTAATACGTATTCCGCAGAGTACAAGCTGGCCTTGGTTGATACCGTGATGAGGCGCATCCGTCACTACGCAGCGGCGTTGCCCAACGGTCGGGGCTTTTATCCTATCCTGATGGCCGAGGGAGGCAAGTTTGATGGGGGCAGTAACATCAAGTACGTTGACGGGAAGACCAATGGGGTTGATAATCTCATTTTTGACTGCAATACCGCCGCTGCTCGTCCGCGCGAAACCTATTCCCAGTCCGACACTCGGCGCCTGACCGGCCCAAACTGCCCGGCCGCCGTAACTGACTTTACTAATACTCCTTGCGCGGGCAATACCTACATGGCGACGATTGATGCCTGCCACGGCGGCAACATGCTGCCCGATGGAGGAGGCATTACCCCATCGGGCCGTGTCTTTGCCGACGGAGCCACCGCCTATACCGTGTACCTGGATTTTACCGATGACAACGTACACGACGCCAGTAACTATAACCAAATCGTTCCACACGGTGATTTTACGCCTTCCTGGAACGGGACCTGGGGCTACGACGACGCCCGGTGGTTTACCCAGGAGCTGCAGGCGCCCTGCCGGGGCGCCTGGATGCAGGCGCAGCTTAAAAGCGTGCGTGGGTTTGTCGAGTCCAAGAGCTTTTTTCAAGCTACCGGGCGCGTCAATGGCGATACTGGTATAGGTTCGCGGTACAATAGAAGCGGCCAGCCCATCCTGCCCTACCGCTTGCACGAAGACGCTTCTACGCTCCAAGCCATTCAGGAAGCGTGGACAGTGCTGGACGCCGCACCCAGCTATGTTACCCAAAACGCGTACACCGGCACACCTTGCACTTTCCAAAACACTGCGACGGGGTCCACGGACCCGGCCGTTCTTTATCCCAGCGACCCCACCGGGAATATGCGGTGTGCCAACCTGCTAATGACCGTGACGGCGCCCGATGCGACGTCTATTTACACCTGGCACATTCAACGCCCGGATAATTCCTGGGAGCCCCTCACGTATGGCGTCACGCGCAGCTTCTTTCCCACTGCACCCGGCACGTACCACGTCACCCTCAAGCAGGATAACTTGGGGCTAAGCAATAACAATCCGGCCAGAACCTATCCCACCTACGAATTTACCACGACGGCGGCTTGCTATTGCGAGGCCACGCAGGCAAGTATTCGCGCCACAACGCCGCTGGCCACCACCGCCGAGCGCCTGCAATCTATGCCGCTGACGGTGGCGCCGGTGCCCACCACCGGCAAGGTACTGGTGCAGTTTACCTCCAGCACCGCCCTGGCCGTAACCGGTAGCGTCTCGGACGTCATGGGGCGGCGCGTGCTCACGGTGGCGCCCCAGGTGTACCAAGCCGCCGGCACCCACGCGCTAGAGCTTGACCTGGAAACGCTGGCCACCGGGGTCTACAACTGCCAGCTGCTGCTCAACGGGAGCCCGCGCAACGTGAAGCTGGTCAAAAATTAGCGCGTTTTGGAAGTAAGCCGCTGGCCAGCAGCCGGCGATGGCCTGGCTACCCCGCGTTGAGCGGGTGTGCTGCTACCGCTAGCTGCTGGCCAGCGCGCCCGCTAAGCAGCAGGCAAATGCTTTTACTACAAGTAGGGCTTTTATTGCAAGTAGTACTTGCAATAAAAGCCCTACTTGTTTTAGCACCACAGAAATTTTTACTTTCACTGCCTGCCCTACTTGTGTTAAAAGCCTTACTTTTACGCCCCGGCGGGGCCGCTCGCTTTTCCGTTTGTACTTGAAAAATCCTACCTCTTCGCCCCCCGCCCGCGTGCTGGCCGTGGCCAACAACAAGGGCGGCGTGGGCAAAACCACGAGCGCCGTGAGCCTGGGCGCCGCCCTGCACGCGCGCGGCGCCCGCGTGCTCATGGTGGACCTCGACATGCAGGCCAACCTCACCACCAACCTGGGCGGCGAGCTGGACCTGGCCGCCCACGTGGGCGATGCCCTGGTGGGCGCCACGCCCCTGGCCGAGGTTATCTTGCGCACCGAATCGGGCCTGGACCTGGTACCCGCCGATTTCCGGCTGGCTACCTACGAGCCCATCATCTATAAGCAGAAGGACTACCACCGGCGCCTGGCCACGGCCCTGGCCCCGGTGGCCGGCCGCTACGACTACGTGGTGCTCGACTGCCCGCCCTCGCTCCA
>Ga0160427_10001146_pt1 | contig 16275 bp, 10 predicted proteins | sample SolpanmetagenomL_FD_108194 | JGI IMG/M metagenome (GOLD analysis project Ga0160427, IMG submission 108194) | Solar panel surface microbial communities from Lawrence Berkeley National Laboratory, California, USA - L | ecosystem: Engineered > Built environment > Solar panel > Unclassified ...
ACTCGAGCCGGCCATATTTGCGGTCCGATCTTGGAAGACCAAACATCTCAGCGGGCTTGTTGGCTCGAGGGTGTGACAAGCCCAGCTTCCCACGGCTCGGCCCAACACACAAACATCTCAGCTGAGAAAAGCTGCTGGCGTCAACGCTCAGCGAGGCCGACGGGATGATCTCAGCTTGCCGGGCCGCCTGGGGTCACCGATTGCCGCTGGAAGCCAGCCGCCTGCGGAAGTGTAAAGCGGCAGTATCACGCTCGACTTGTTGATTCACGATCTCGATTTTGTCCGCTGGGTGGCGGGTGAGATCAATGCGGTATCTCCAGCGAAGATCCGGCACATTGGGCGCGTAACGGGTTGGGCCAGCCTACCGCACGTTGGCGGGACTACTGGCCTCATCGAAGGCGGCGGAGCCACTTCACGAGAGGGTGCTGGCGCGGGGCCGGTACGGCGCGGCCAACTGCTGAAGTTCCTCGGAGCTGAGACTGAGGGCTTCAGCCGCCACCGCTTCTTCCAGATGCTTCATCTTGCTGGCCCCGATAATCGGTGCGGTGATACCCTCCTGGTGCAGCGTCCAGGCCAGCGCCACCTGTGAGGGACGTACACCGTGCGTCTGGGCCACCGTCTCCACTGCGCCTACCACCGCTTCGTCGGTTTCGCCGCCGAAGAGCGCTTGACTCATGGTGTCGCTGCTGCCACGGGTGGTCTGCCCCTCACCGCCCCGGCGGTTGCCCGCCAGGTAGCCGCGTGCCAGCGGACTCCACGGCAGGAAGCCGATGCCCTCCTCACGGCACAGCGGCAGCATTTCCCGCTCCTCTTCGCGGTAGAGCAGGTTGTACTGATCCTGCACGCTGACAAACCGCGTCCAGCCCTTGAAGTCGGCCAGGTACTGTGCCCGCGCAATTTGATACGCAAAATGATTGGACGCGCCGATGTAGCGCACCATACCGAGCTTGACCAGATCGTGCAGCGCTTCGAGCGTTTCATCCATCGGCGTATTCGGATCGCGGCTGTGAATCTGGTAGAGATCGATGTAATCGGTACCCAGGCGCTTGAGGCTGGCGTGGGCCGCGTCCATGATGTGCTTGCGCGACAATCCTGCATTGTTGACGCCCGGTCCCATCGGCGCGGCGACTTTGGTGGCCAGCACGATGTCCTCGCGCCGGGCGAAGTCCTTGAGGGCGCGGCCAGTAATCTCCTCACTGCGGCCCAGGCTGTACATGTCGGCAGTGTCGAAAAAGTTGATGCCCAGTTCGAGCGCCCGCTGAAAGAAAGGCCGACTGGCCTCCTCCTCCAGGACCCAGTCACGCCACTGCGGATCGCCGTAGGTCATGCAGCCCAGAGCGATTCGGGAAACTTTCAAACCGCTGCGGCCCAGCCGGGTGTAATTCATGGCGCTTATCATGCGCGGCCCGTCCGCAGGCGCACAACCCGCTTTCCTTAGGCTTCCCTTATCCGCCGAACCCGACGCGCACACTTTCACGCCGCGCCTGGACGTTAGAACACACCTATCGACGAAACGGCCTATTCGACCTGGAGAAGCCACCAGAAACGAGCGTTCCAGACGTGGTGCACCTCCCCACACGTCCCAAGGCCAGGACACGGTCACCGCTTAAAATGGGCCGTGCCGTCTCGGGAGAACCCGTGAGACCTGTCTGAGCACTGCGTCTCAGATCTCGCCGCCCCAGGCTTGCCCATGTTGCGCCCAGGCCGCCTCGATCGCTTCCAGCACCTCAGCTGGCAGTGGCCCTTGCGCGATCACCTGGGCATTGCGCTCCAGATTCTCCAGCCGCCCGGTGCCCACGATCACGCTGCTGACTCCCGGTGCATACGCCGAGAAGCGCAGCGCGAGTTCACCGAAGTCGAGGTCACCCGCGCTCAGACCGAGCACCTGCAGCCGTTCCCAGTAAGTTTCAGCGTATTCGCCCACCGGGCGCGCCGCGTACGTCCAGGCCATGTTCGCCACCGGACGCTTGGCGATCACCCCCAGTCCCAGCCGCGCCGCCTCCGGCAAGACGTGGTGCAGACTCCACTGATCGGCGAGGTTCACGCTCGTCTGCACACTGCCAAAATGCGCAGAATGAACGGCCCAGTCGAGCGCCTCGTTCTCACCGCTGTAGGCCGCCACCCGAATGTGACCCGCCTGCCGCGCTTCATCGAGGGCCCCCAGTAGATCGTCACGCCGCAGTACGTCCAGCGGGCAACTGTGCAGGTGAAAGATGTCCAGATGGTCGGTCTGCATCACGCGCAGGGCACGCTCGATCCCCCGGCGAATGTTCTGCGGCGTCCAGTCCGGCGTTCCTTCCACGTCGTAGCCGCCTTTGCTCGACAGCACGAAGTCGCCGCGCCGCCCGCTCAGATGCCGCCCGATGCGCTCCTCAGACAGCCCATATCCGCGTGCAGTATCGATCAAGGTGATGCCAAGATCGACCGCCCGGTTCAACAGCGTGCCCGCCTGCATTTCGCTCATGTCCGCGCCGCCGATATGTCCCGCACCGAAGCCGAGGATGCCGACGCGCAGGCCCGACGTTCCAAACGCACGTTCCATCATGCCAGAAGTCTAAACCAGTTTTGCGAATGACCGCTTCATAGAAGAGAGCCCGCTCAGGACCGTGCAGCAGTAGAATTCCTTCCCTGGAGGACCACATGGACATCGTTGACGCACAAGTCCACTTCAACCGCTTTGGAGCCCTGGAGTCGGGACTGGCCGCAATGGACGCGGTCGGCGTGAATGCCCTCGTCTATGACGAATACTGGCAGTTTGACGAGCACGCCCGCATCCTGCCTGGGTATGAACTCCCGAATGGGGCGTTCCGTCATGTCTTTCCACTCGCCGAAGCCGCCTCACTTCTGTATCCCGAGCGTTTCGCATATCTCGTGCGTTTCGACCGCCGGGATCCGGAGCTGGAGGCCATGATTGCCACTGTTCGAACCATGCCGCAGCGCAAGGCCGTCCGGGTGGTGCCCTGGACGGATGAGGGCTTCGCGCAGTTCGGTGAGGGAGCCGAGGATCCGGTTTTCGCAGCGGCTCAGCGCCACGGGGTTCCAATCTTCGTCTTGCTGCCGGGCCGGACAAACTTGCTGCACCGCTACCTGCGCAAGTTTCCGGACGTTCCTGTCATCGTCGACCACTGCGGGGTCGAGTTGCAGCCAGGTCGTCTGAACGACGACGCGCTTTCCGGCTTCAGTGAGGTACTGGCGCTGGCGGCCTACCCAAACGTCTCGTTGAAATGGACCCACGCGCCGAGACTGTCGGGCGGCCCCTACCCGTACCCGGACGTGCTCGCCATGCTGCTGCGGGTGGTGGACACCTTCGGACGGGAGCGGGTCATGTGGGGCAGCGACAGCACCCAGACCCGAGACCACCATTCCTGGGCGGAGTCGCTCTACTACATTCGAGACACGGATCAGCTCTCCGAGGACGACAAGCGCTGGATTTTAGGCGGCAGCCTGCGGAAGGTCCTGAACTGGCCTGCACCTGCAGGCCTGGAGAAGGATTCGGCCGAAACCACCTGATTATATCTGCTGAAAAGATGCGCGGTGCCAAAGCTTTCAGGAATGGGCAGCGGAGATGTTGCGTCAAGTACAGCAAGACAGCCGGTTGATTCAGTGGTTCGGTATCTATCTCCCAAGCGAGGGGTCATAGGCACAGGTCCCCTATCACCCATTAGCAAGATCTCGTCTGAGACAGGCTTTCTTCTCTTCAGCCCGGACAGGCTGTGTGCCCGTACCAGCGTCAGCCGCAACCACACCAAACATCAGAAGAAGTCTCTTCAGACTCGCCGTGACGTGCTGTTTCTACTGCGTTCAGTTGCCACACTCACCGGGTTGAAAGTCTGGTCCTGGACTGCCTACGTCAAGATCAAGACCAAGGTCCGCTCCTCCATTCCCGAAGCAGCGGTTCCCCTGACCTTCTCCAGCGGCGCTCTGCTTATAAAAGATGCCTCCCCGCTTGTTGGCACTCACCTCGTTCTCTTCAACGTCGGGCGTGGCGTGCCCGGTCACGATCAGCCCGTAGAGAGCGTTCCCATCTATGACATTGCCGCTGATCTGTCCCGCTGCCTGTTCAGCGAAAACCACACCGCTTTGGGCGTTGTTGCGCACGGTATTTCCGGTGACCGTCGGCTGGGCGCTCCCCCAGGCAGCGATGCCAGGGTTGATATTGGCAGTGATGGTATTGGCCTGCGCTGTACCTCCAGAGAAGTCAGAGTAAGAAAGACCATTCTGCTTATTGCGGCTCAGGATATTTCCTGTGAGGGCTGGCGACGCGTAGTTGGTCACAGCGATCCCGGCCTTGCCGTTGGCCTGCACAGTGTTGCCTGAGGCTTGCCCCGCCGCGTTGTCGAAGTAGGTGATCCCGCTCTGACCGTTGCCCTGAATGATGTTGTCCTGAACCTCCGGCGCAGCTTGGTCCTGAATGCCGATACCCTGATAGCCATTGCCCTCAAAGGTATTGCGCTTGACCACCGGCGCACTCTGGTTGTGAATGGTCAGGCCGCGCTGCCTATTCTTGAGAATCTGATTTTCCAGCAGCGTTGCCTCCACCGCGTCACGGAGTTGCAAGCCGTGGCCCTGGTTGGACTCCACCCGGTTGCGGGTCAAGGTTCCCGACGTCTGACCTTTGAGCAGTGCACCACCAACCGTATTGCCACTCAATTGGGAATCCTCAATGTCGAGGACAGCGTGATCACTGGCGTATAGCCCATAGGCGTTACCGATCAGTTGAGTATCCCTCGCCTTGAGCTGCGCGTCGCCGGTTACCCACACGCCGCTACCGTATTCCTGCGCTTCCTCATCGCGCACCGCTCCGGTTAGACGCACACGCGAAAGCGTTCCTGCACCGCTCTCGATCAGCAGGGTTCTGGCGGGCACCTGGCCGATGTGAGCGACAGTCAAGCCCGTGAGCGCCGCCTGCGTGCTGCGTACGATTAGGGTATCTTCCGCTGCCTCGGAGAACAGGAGCGTGCTCTCGAGACCTGCGCCCTGAAGGTCAAGGCCGTCCGGCAACACCAACGGGGCGCTCAGATGATAAGCCCCGCTAGCCACCTGTACGCTCCCACCTGCCGCCACCGCGTCGAGCAGGGTCTGGGTTTCGGCCTCGCTGTGCAGCGTCAGGATCAGGTTGGTGTTGACCCAGCCGGTGTGCTGATCCGGCGTTTTGACGCGCGACCAGCCCGCCCGGTCTTCCAGAACGTCAAGGGAGGTACCCCGCGCCAGGGTGGCTTGCACCGGCTGAGCAGCGCTCGGTCCAGCCCGCAGATTGAGCTGCGCTGATCGTATAACCGCTGATCGGAGCACAAGGGGAGCAGTCGCTACTGGCTCAGGGGCAGCGAGCTCATTAACAGGATCAGGCGTGACTGGAACCGTGACCGGCGTCGCAGCCTGAGCCGTGATTTCGGAGGGTTGTGTGGGTGAGGGCTCCGGAAGTACCTGAGCAACTTCAGGCGTCGACTGGGCCGCTGCCGCTGCCTGAGCTGAGAGCGTTTCCGGCGCAGGCGTACGACCCAGCCAAAGTGCGGCGGCCAGCCCCAGTATCCCCAGCGTGGCGAAACCAGCAATCAGCGGCAGCGGACTGAATACACGCTTCGGGGCCGCCGGTAGGGGCGTCGGCGCGGGAGGTGCGGGTACAGGTACAGGCTTAAGCTCAACCACGGGCGGCAGCGGTGTGGACACAATATTTTGCGGCGCGTTTTTCGGCGCGGCGTCCAGTTCCTCCAGTACAGCGCGTGCACTGACGGCGCGCTCGCTGGGCTGCACTTCCAAAGCCAGCAGCAACGCCCGAACCAGGGTGGGAGGTGTCTGGGCCGGTACGGCGGGCAATGGAATCCCGCGCTGGCGACCCTGGGCAGGCGGTAAGGGCCGCCCACTCAGGCCTTCGAATAAGCAGGCTGCGAGCGCGTAGATGTCGGTCTGGGTCGAAAAAACGCCGGATAAGCACTGCTCCGGTGCGCTGTAGCGGGGATCAGGCACACCGATGGGTTGGCGAGCCTCAGCCAGCGCCCGTGCACCCAAGCCAAACCGGGCCAAGGCGACCTGGCCCCGCGCGTCAAACCATAGCCGTTCCGGTGTGATCCGCCCGTGCAGTAGCGCTTGGTCATGGGCCTGGGCCAGCGCCGCAAATAGGATTCGGGTCAGTGACAGCACCTCACCGGGCAGCAGCGGACCGCTGGCGTAACGCTGCCCCAGCGTCTGATGCAGCCGGTCTTCATGCACCAGACCAATGGTTCCGTCTGTTTCCAGCAGATCGGTGACGCCCAGCAGGGCCGGATGCTGGATCTGGACCAGCGAGCGGGCTTGACGCAGGTAACTCTGCTGAATACGGCGGCCCTGGGCCGTCTCGTCGGTGCTGAAGAGGGTGAGCAGCACCTTGCCCCAACTGGCTTTGGCCGACCACAGCGCCTCTCCCTCCGCCTCAGTGACCACGCTGAGTAAAGTGTACTGACCCTCAAGCACCTGACCAATCTGCATGATCATCCTCTCCCGGCGTCGTGGGCACGTTCAGCCGTCTGACGGCGCTGCAATGCGTTCGCCAGGTCAGGGTGACGCAGCCGCCGGGCAAATTGCAGCGCTTTAGGCGTGGCATTGGGATGGGCCGCCACAGCCACCAACAGATTGAGTTCACGAAAAGCCCGCTGAGATGCGGTGGTGCGCCGCCAGTCCAACCAGCGGGTCAGCAGCGGCAATCGGCCCTGCCAATGTTCGGGTAGGCGCTGTGCCCACTCGCGGTATTGCAAAGTTTGAGCGTAGTGGACATCGTAGGCCAGATGTTCTAACAGTGCACCGTCACTGACCGGATGCTGTGCGACGGCCAGGCGGTGCTCAGGGTAATCGGCCAGACGTTTGAGGAGAGCAGGCGTGCAGCACGAGGCGTGCAAGAGTGCGCCCCGCACCGCTGCATCCTGATCTGAAGTCAGAACCATCAACAGTTCGGGTGAGGCGAGTGGATGCTGAATGACAGCCTGCTTAATTACTGCTGAAGGGTGAGCCGTGAGTGGACGCAGCATCTGGGCCGTAAGCCCGGGGTGAGCCATCACCGCGAACAGCAACTCCTCTGATTCGCCGCCCTGGATTATGGTCAGCAAGATGGACAGATCAAGGTCAGGCCGCTTGAGCAGCCGCAGCTTGATGCTCAAATTGACTTGACGGGCCATGACTTGCTGAAGGGCGAGGCTGAGGTGTTCGCGCTTGAGGAGGGCTTCCAAGACGAAGAGTTCTGCATCGTGAGAGAGCCGCAGCAGCGTATCTTCCGGTGTCTGGGGATGCCGCGCCACCAGCGCCCGCACGGTGGCCGAGTCGCTTTCTGCCAGAGCGCTGAGCGTCTCAGGCGGCGTGTTCGGCAGAGACGCTTCATGCTCTTCAAGGGCGTGCAGCTCACTACGGACCCCACCGTACTGGGGATGACGCCGAATCAGGGGCCGCAGCGGCTGTTCCGGTAAGCGGCGGCGCAGCGCGTTGGACGGTGAAGCTGGGTGCAACACCACCGCCAGCCGCACCTCGTCCAGAGGGTCATCACTCAGGGCGTCGAGGACCGATGATGGCGTCAGGGCGTGGCGGCTCAGGCCTTGCCGCACCCGGACATCGTAGCGGGGCATACGGTCGAGCGCTTCCGACGGCGAAGCGGGATTATGGGCCAATGCCACAACCCGGACGTGCAAGCTGCGGTCACGGCCCAACTGGGCGCGGTTCTCTGGCGTCAGATCACCATGCATTCCCATCTGGGCCCGCACGTCCGGGCTGCGGTCTGTGAGCAGGGCTTGGGCAAGTTCTTCAGGCAGCTGGGTCCGGCTGGCCAGTGCCAGGCGGACGGCCCTTCGGCGCGGTAACGTTTGGGGCAACGCGCCCTGACCCAGCCGAAGGCGTGCCACTTCCTTGACCCGTTCCTGAGGATCGCGCACCAAAATGCTAAGGGTGACCTCTGGCGTCAGTGGGTGGGCCGCCACCGCCTCCCTGACCGTGGCACTCGGATCAGCAGCCAGGCTTCCCAATACATCGGGCGGCGTACCTGGATTGCGGGCCAGCCGCAACCGAATCTCACGTTCGGGTGACTGCGCGAGCGTCCGCAAGGTCTCCGGCGAGGTGTGTGGGTGGGCGGCCACCTGTTCGTGGATCACCACGTGCTTTTGCTCTGTGGCCAGTTCAGCGAGCATCACCGGAACAGCTTTCGGATTCTCCGCTGCGCTGGCCCGCACCCACCAGTCCTCGTCGGCAGCCAGTTCCCGCAGCCACTTGAGCGGCAGGTTCGGGTTGCGGGCCAGCGCGGCACGCTCCTCCCACTTGGGACTGTGAGCGAAGCACTCCACGAATTCCGACTCGAGCACTTCCTTCTCTAGACGTTCCAGCAGCCGTTCGTGGGCCAGCCCATCGGGTTGCAGGGTATCGAGCCAGCAAAGCACCACCAGGGGCAACATTGGATGACGGGCTGCTAGGCGCTGAAGGCGCGGGTTCTGTTGGATCAGCAGCAGTTCATCTGCAATCAGCTCCGGCATCACCTGCCTCAGACGCAGTTTGGCTTGTAAGGTCTGAGCTGTGGGCGGTGGTGGCGGGCCGGACGGCTGAGGAGGTGGCCCGGGAACAGGCATGGGGTTGGACGGTGCTGTGTCGTGGGTTGGCGGCGCAGTGGACAGCACCTGCGCTGCCGAGACTTTTTTCAGCAGTTGCTTGGCCTGACTGTGAATGCTGCTGGGTGTGAACCGGCTCTCCACCAGGATTTTGAGCAGTGCCTGATCATCGCCTGCCAATTCGAGCAGCCATTCTTTTCCCCTGGCCCGTCGGGCGTCGTAGATGTCCTTCAGGTGGCCTCCGCTAAGAAGCCGCCGCAGGGTGGTGTGGGAGGTCGCTGGATGACGGGCAGCCAGCAGTTTGCCGTGTGGTCCCAGGGTCGAAAGCCACTCGAGTTCACTCTGGATGACCTCGTCGCCCGCAGCCGCCCGCTTGAGAATATCTCTGAGATCGTCCGTCAAGTTTGGATTGATCAGCGCAGCAGCGCGTACTTTGGCATTCTGGTGGGTCGCCAACTGCTGCAGGTGAAAAGGCGTCGTCTCTGGGTGACTGGCCTGCGCAAGTGCTTCAGCGTCAGTTACTGATTTTCTGGGCATATTCCACGACGATTTCCACGCGCTCGTTGCGCGGATCAAACTTCTGGCTGTTGAACGGCGTTTGCCCTCCGCGCGCCGACACCGCCAGTCGGTTGGGGGTGATGCCGCCGCTCAGGTAGAACGCCTCGGCCACTGCACTGGCCCGTCCGGCTGAAAGTGCCCAGCGTTCGGGTGTATTGGGCTGCGAGGTCTGGGTGTGGCCCTCAATGCGGACCCGCTTCCAGTCCGCCTGATTTTGCCGCAGCACCTGGGCGAAGGCCACCAGCACCTGGCGTCCAGTGGACGTCAGGACTTCGGTGTCACCCTCGAACATCTTTTCCGAAGGAAAGACCCAGCGCTGTGCGCCAGGCGGATCGTTGCGCTGGGCTGGTCCCAGCAGAATGGGACGCACCGGCAGGGGCGCGGCACGAACCGCTGCCTGCACCCGGTCCTGCGCCTTGCGGTAGCGCACCTGCTCCCACCCGGCCTGACCCACCGCCAGCATGCCGCCGATGAAGAAGATCAGCACAAAGACCAGATTCAGCGCCAGATCGCTGAAGGCGATGTAGGGATTGGTATCGGGCTGCAAGCGGCTACGGATCACGGATGTGTCCTTGAGGGGCTGATCATCAGTCGTCCGCGCCGATCTGGTCTGGCTGCGTCAATTTCCGGGCGAGCTGCTCGAAATTACGGTCCAGCCTCGCCGCGTAGTTGCTCTGCTCCGTCTGGAACATTTCGCCGCTCTGCTCAAATTTGCTGCCTGCCCGGCCAAGGGCGTCACTTACGTCCTGCACCCGTTGCAGGATGCTCGATGTGCGCTCAGTGACAGTTTCTTGCAACCGACTGACAGTGTGGGCCTGCTCACCCAGACGCTGCTGAATTTCTTGACTGCTGGCGCGCAACGAGGTTGCTGCCCCTTCCTGGGCCTGCACCAGTTCGCTGACGCCTTTGTTAAGCCCGTTGGTCAAGTCCTTCACCGTCTGGTCCATGCTGCCAAAAACGGTGCCGACCTGGGCACTGGTTTCCGAGAGCTTGGTGAGGCTCTCCCCCAACGTGGCCCCAGCCTGCCCCAGCACGGTTTCCAACTGCCCGGCAACCCCTTGCAGCTTGACATGAATGTCTTGAAAACTGTTCCCCGCGTCGCGCAGGTAACGGCCCAGCTTGTCCATCTGCCCAGTCAGGGCACGCGGGAAGACGGCGGGCACCAGCTCAGCGTGGGCAAAAGCCGTCAGGCCGTCCTGGAAGTGCTCCTGGCCGCGGGAGACGAACGTGTAGATCACGCTGGCGATCAGGCTCAGGACGATGCCCCATAAACTCGCCCCGAACGCGCTCTGCATCACGTCGAGGGTGCCGCCCAGGGCGCGGGCCAGATCGCCCGGTTCGGTGGCTTTGGCGGCGCTGGCGATCTGCGGGGCCAGACTCCCGAGCGAGGCGGCCAGGCCCACCACCGTGCCGAGCAGCCCGGCCAGCATCAGCAGGTTGGGAATATTACGAACGGTGGCAAGGCGCGACTCGGTCATGACGCCGAGCGCACTGGTCACCGCTTGCATGTCGGGCGTCGCCAGCACCCGCGCGCGGCTGACCGCCACGACGAGCTGGCGCACCACGCTGGCGGCGGGAAAGGTCAGCGCCAGCGCCCGCACGTCTTCGGCCAGGTCCTCGGCGTCCTCGGCGTCCTCGGCGTCCAGATGCGGCGTGATCTTCTCGCGGATGAGTTTGAGCCGCACAGCCTCCTGGCCCCTGAAGCGGCGCACCCCGATCAGCACCGCCAGGAAGTAGAGGCCCAGCGGCAGCATGACGAAGGTGACGATGAACCAACTTTCAGGCCGCAGCCAGAACAAAGTCTGGATCAATTGCTGCATCTTCAGGCCCCCGGAAAAATGCTGTAGACCATGTTGAAAGGATGCTTCTCGCCCTCGGGATGGTATTCGCAGCGCAGCCCGTTGCGAATCACCTCATCCTCGTCTTTCCCAACCGGACCGCCGCAGACTTTGCAGTAATAGCCAGCGTGCTTGGCGCTGAGCCCTTTGGGCAAACGTCCTCCCTCCTGAACAAAGAGGCTGTCAATGAGATTTCGGTCTGGCGGGAAGGTTTCGAGAAGGGCTTGGCGCAGTTCCCCATCGGCGGTCAGATGATTCAGCAAGACGTTGCGTGCGGCGCGGTCATCCCAATCACTGACCGCCCGCAGCGTTCCGCCCTGAAGCTGCTCATAGAGCCAGGTAACGTAGGCTTTGCGTCCCGCCTGCGGCGTCTCGTACCGGTTGATGATGGCGCGGGTGTGGGCGTCGATCTCGCTTTTCAGGTACGTGGCCGCGTTGGTCAGACCCTTACCGAAATCGTCACGGGTCTCAAAAGCCAGTTTGCGGGCGGCCTTGCCGAAGCGGCCCGGCAGACGACGCTGACGGCGTTCCGGCTCGGCCGCCTCACCGGCCATTTGCGGCCAGTCCATCACCAGATGCCCGCCTTGCAATTTGGTCACGCCGTGCAGCGCCGAAAGAAAGACCAGCTGCTCAGCTTCGTCAAGCTTTTTAATTTCCTCGTCGTTGATGGGCGTCCAGTCAATATCGCTGCGCTTGCGGGTGAAGTACGTGCTGAATCGGGTGGGCTGGCTAAACGACAGCTCGCGCACATCGTCCGCGCCGCGCAGGGCAAATCTGTACCACTCTTCGAGCATCACCACGCGGTAAGGATCAATCCCGCTGGCTTCCTTGGCATCTGGGTAGCGGCTGACCCACGGCTGGATGGCCTTGCGAAACTCGCCGGTGAGGTTCATGCCCACCAGGAGCTTGCGGCTGGGCAGTGGGCTCATCGGGTCAACTTGACCCAGCGGGGGATTAAGCTGCAAAAAGAGCTGCGCTTTGTTGGCCGCACTCATGGCCTGACTGTCAGGGTTGAAGCTGGGGCTGCGCTGATCGTACAGTCGGCCCACCACATCTTTGCCGCCCGATCGCAGAGCAGACTCGAACGGCTCCACCGCTTGCAGTTCCAGAGCGTTGAGCTGGGAGCGCTCGAAGTTATCCTGTCCCACCGCCCAGTGCCCGAGCAGCCAATCGGGATCGTTGGTGGACGGCAAAACGCCGCGAATGAGGGCGTCCCAAGAGCGGATCAGCTGAGCGGCCTGCGCCTCTTTGCGCTTGTCATCGGTGGCCCGCGCTTCTTCCTTGTCCACGGTGCCGTTGGGTGACGGCTCAAAGAGCGAAAGGCCGTTGACGGTGGCACTGTCGTTTTCCAGCTTGGAGCGCGCTTCGCGCCAGCGGTCGGTCTGGTTGGTCAGGCGTTTACGCAGATTGGTCAGGCGCTGCGCGACTTTGCGGGCATCGTCCTCGACGATGGTCAGCGTGCCGCTCTCAGCTTTCTGGCCGCTGCCGGTGTCGCGCAGCGCTTCTTTGACTTTCTGGTTGATGCGGGCCCGCACCTCGTCGTCCAGTGCCCGGCTGAGCGCGGGCATCAGGCGCAGGGTGGCCTTGTCCTTGAGAAAAAAGAGGCCCAGCAGAGTATTGGTTTTTACAGCGTCGACTTGGTCGATCACGCCGCTGGCTGCGCCAGTCTTACCCTCACCGGGTTCCCAACCGCGCAACTCGCCGAGTCGCGGGGCAATGGCTTGGGTAAGTTCAAGGAGAACGTTTGGCCCTTGGTCGTAATCGAGCAGCCGCGTTTCAATGAGGCCGCGCAAGTTGGTCATGACGTTCTCGGCGGCGCGGCGGCGATTGCCCTGTACCGCGAAATGCACCAGACCACGCATCCCGTCGCCACGTTCGCGCCCGAACGCGGCCCGGAGTTCTTCCAGGGCGCGGCGGGCCTGCGCCGGATTCTTGCGGGCGCTGCGCTTGATCTCGTTGACCTTGGCGTCAATGCTGGCCCGCACTGACGCGCCGCCCTCGTCGAGGAGCAGCGATTCGGTGAGCGCCTCGACCGTCAGCCCGAGGTGATCCATCTCGCTGTCGATACTGCCCTCATACTTGCGGTCCTTCCAGCGGTCAACCGCATTGAGTAGGGTGCGGTATTTGAGGGCCTCCAGAATGCGCCGCATCGGGTACTCGATGGAAGCCAGTCCGAAGGTGGAGAAGGCAAAGGCCCGCCCACCCTGTACGGTCACTGGACCAGCGTTGACCATGTAGGCCATCGGATCGGTTTCCGGCACGAAGACGTTGAGGAACATCCGGTCGGCAACGGCCTGGGTCAGCCGCGCCAGATCGATGTTCTCGGTGCTGGTGGGCCGGAGCAGGTAGACCAGGTCGTAGGGCATGGCGTCGTGTTCCAAGACGCTCTGGCCCTCGGGCTTGTCAGCAAACTTGATGGTTTTATAGCGCTCGGTGTCGGTATGCAGGTGGTACTGATTGAGTTCGGCCAGAGCGTGGTAAGCGTTGGTCTTCCAGATCTCGGCGTCCGGTTTCTGGGCGATGCCCAGCGCGTGGTGCGGCAGGGTGAACATCCCCAAGGTTTTCTCTTCGTCGTTCAGCACGGTCCGCAGCAGAATGCCAATATCACTGGCTGTGCCGCTGCATGTGCCGCCGCACAGCGTCCCCACCACAATCACCCGGATGCCGGTCTGGCCGCTCCCCTCGTTGACGGCGAACTGCACGTTCATGGTCAAACCGGGATTGTTGACGTTGAGGGCTGTTTTGGCCTGCGCGTCGCTGAGGTTACGCAGCTTTGCCAGACGCTGATTGATGGCGTTCTTGATCTCGCTGTAATTCGGTGGGTAGAGCAGTGCCAAACGGCCCACCATGCGAATGTGTCCAGCCCCCGAATCCACTGACTGGGCAGGCAACTGGGCCAGCGTCTCGGCGTCGGCCCACTGACTGAGCGCGATACTGCTGTCGTAAATTTCCGGACGGTGCAAGATGTCGCGCCACTGTGCCGAGGGAATCCCGAGGGTCTTGAAATCGTCAGTGCCGTTGAAGCGATTGGCCTTGGCCACATCAGTTTCAATCGCCAGAAATTCAACCCAGGGCGCACGTTCCAGGCCTCCAACTTCCCAGTCAATCCGGTCAGCCAGCGCCTCCAGCATCTCGGTGCCGGTACTGCCCAGACCGATCACCAGCGTTTTGTAGACCCGCATGTTTTCTGCCATCCTCAGTTCTCCCGGCCCAGACGGCCAAAAATCGCAGCCAGCAGCGCACCTAGCACCAGAAAGGTGAGGCTGACAGCCAGCGCGTAGACCCAGTCGGCGGGTCGGTACAAGAAATACGAGAGACAAACCAAAGCCGTCAGAATCAGCAGCAAGCTCAGCCACATTCCGCTGCGGGCCGAGGCTACTGCCTCCCGGTTGCCCGCGCCGAAGAGCAGATGACTGAAGGCCAGGGACGCCAGGTACCAGACGACGACGGTTAGGGCGAGGGTGAGCCAGAAGTTGGTCTGAAGGTAAAGCGCTCCAGCTTGATTCCAGAACTGATTGAAGTAGTCCATGTTATGCGTCTCCCAGGGTGTAAGCGACGTTGACGGTCTTATTGACCTCGCGGGGCACGCCGCTGCTGCTGCGAACCTCGCCGCTGAATTCCAGCGGCTGATCCGGTTGATCGGGCTTAAGGCGCAGAGTGACCGTGTCGCCCGCCACGACCTTGCCGCCCACGCTGCTCAGCCGGACCGTTTCGCTGGTGCCGCGCACTTTGATCTCGCGGCCTTGACGTGACAATTCCGCCACGCTCTCGGCAGGCAGGCCCGGCACCGGCACGACGGGCGTCTGGCTTTCGGACTGGTATCCAGGCCCCGCGATCACACAAAACGGGCGGCCCTGTGGTAGATCGCGCAGCGCGAAGGATTGATCGCCCACCCGCAGTGTGGCGCTCCCCCCGCCGCTCCCCTTACCACCCAACAACCTCCAAACGACGAAGCCGAGAGCAATCAGGACCAGCAAAATGATGAAGGGCAGTGGATTGAGGCGTGGGCCAGCTGCAGGCGCAGCAGCGTTTTGTTGGCTGCCGAGCAAGGCTGTGCGTGACTGGCTCAACGCGGCGGCGGTGAAGGTCTTGGGGACAAACACCACTGCCTGAAGCTGGCCCTGAACGTCACCGGACGGAGCCTTGACCACGTAGGGCAGGTCCAGACTCGCGCCGTCCTGGGTGCCAGCCACGCGGTTCCAACGGGTCAGCGCTTCCTGATATTCAGGAGCATTCTGGCCCAGTAGCTTCTCTCCGGGCGCACCCACACTGGCCGCCGTATTGGTTAAGAGAATCAGGACACTGCCCGCATCGTTCTGAAACTCCTGGGTGAAAGAAGCGGCGGCCCGCTCCGTGTCGTGGCCGCCCGCGCTCCCGACAGCAGACGAAGTCGGCCAGAGTGCTGATACCCGCGCTTTGTCGGCAGTCAGGTCACTTCCCAGTTTGAGCGTGAGCAAAGAGGAGTCGCGTTCGCTCCAGGGCGCGAGTTCCCAGGCACGGGCCGTCACGCTGTCACCCGTCACGGCTACCCTGTTGACAAACTGCGTCGCGATCTCGCGGGCCGCCTGCGCTCCCAATGGATCGGATTTGTAGTGCCCGGTGCTGAAGGCAAAGACCCAGTTGGCATTACTACGCTCCAGGTCGCCGCCCGATTGCTTGATGGCCTTTTTAACCAGAGTGACAAGTTGCTGCGTACCAGCTTCCAGACTCGGCCTGGACAATTCAGATTTTCCAGATGACTGCTGCGCCAGCACGCTGCCAGTCACCGAGCACAGGAGGACCGAAAGAAAGAGGGTGCCAGCAGGCCATTTTGATCTGAAGTTGATGATCGTACTCCTATCGAAGAATTGTGAGGTTTCCACCGTTTTCAGCATCGTGAGAATACTGATGGCTCTATACATATAGTGACAGTGAGGCGAGAGGACTAATTCAGGCGTGGCCGAGATCTCTACATGCGCTCCTGGTCAGCCTTTCCTCAACGGCACATTGGCCCGTCGAAGTCGCCTGCCTGAGCGAAACGCCCGAACTGGGCGTCCTGATGAAGGTCAGGTACGCGCACCACAGCAAGAATATGAATAAGACCTTACATCTCTCTCACACTATTGATAACGACGTAAATCTGAGTCGCCCGCTTTGAGCATGCCCCGTGCTGGACGTACCTCTCCATTTCTGCTTTAGCTGAAAGCAACCTGAATCTTTGCCGGTATCAATAGTGGTACTCCGTTGACTGTTCAAGAGATCGCGTGCTAGACGCAGTTCTCGTTAACATAGATGATTGCCTTCGCTGGCGTGCTGCACAGCATTCCACATCGGAGTCAACGGAGTAC
>Ga0160427_10001148_pt1 | contig 16258 bp, 11 predicted proteins | sample SolpanmetagenomL_FD_108194 | JGI IMG/M metagenome (GOLD analysis project Ga0160427, IMG submission 108194) | Solar panel surface microbial communities from Lawrence Berkeley National Laboratory, California, USA - L | ecosystem: Engineered > Built environment > Solar panel > Unclassified ...
CGGGCATCTGGTCGCCGCCTTTGTCTACGTACACGTGGCAGGTGCTGCACCCGCACACGCCACCGCAGTTGTGTTGCAGCTGAATACCGTTGTTGAGGGCCACATCGAGCACCGACTCGCCGCTGGCGGCCACGTGCGTTTGGGCGGGCTGGCCGTCCTGAAACTGAAAAATAATGGTGGAGGGAGTCACAATACGAATGCCCTACGGGCTTTATGCAAAGCACAAAGTTAAGCCGCCCGCCCCGGCTTACCCAGCCACCCGCCCCGCCGCCTGAATACTGGCCGTAAGGCCCGCGTACAGCGCCTGCCAGGCGGGGTGCGCCGCCAGCGCGGCCTCGTGGGCGGCCAGGGTGGGCGCGTCGTGGCGCACGGCGGGCCCGGTTTGCACCCCAAACGGAGAGGGCTGGGCAGCCAGGGCCTTATCCACGGTTTCGCGCACCAGCGGGTGCAGCAGCTCAAACGGCAGACCGGCTTCGGCCAGTAGGCTGTGAGCGATGCCCAGCAGGTGATTGGTGAAGTTGCTGGCCCACACCGCCCCCAGGTGCAGCCGCAGCCGCTGGCCCGAGTCGAGCAGGGTTACCCGCTGGCTCAAGCTGTGGGCCAGGGCCAGCAGCAGGGCTTCGGTAGCCGTATCGGCCGCCTCCACAAATAGCGGCACCTCCGGCCAGTTGATAACCCGGCCGGGGCTGAACGTTTGGAGCGGGTACAGCACGCCGCCGCGCACGGCCGGCGCGGCTCCGAACACGGCCAGCGGCAGCGCGCCAGCCAGGTGGGCCACCAGGGCGCCAGCGGGCCAGGCCACGGCCGCCAGCAGGCCGGGCACCGCCGCATCGGGCACGGCCAGCAGGTAGAGGTGAGCGGGCGGCGGGGCGGCCTCGGCAGCGGCCTGGGGCAGGGGCCGGCAGCCTGGCAGCCGGGCGGCGAGGGCGGCGGCCGGGCCGGGCGTGCGGCTGGCCACAAACACGACGCGGTGGCCCGCCGCTACCAGAGCCGGGGCCAGCGCAGCGGCCACGCGCCCGGCGCCAAACAGGCCAATGTGCAGCACTGCGCTGCCAGAAATAGGGGTCATAGGGGTAAAGTTCGCGCCGCTAATTGGTCCTATTGTGAACGCTGCATGACATAAACAATAAAATTCTGAAGACACTTTGCGGAATAAGTAGCATATTGTGGCCGGAAATGGCACTTACCACTTCTGCGGGTTGGCCCAGCAGGTCAGCCTTTTAGTTTTTTCCGTTATCTGTAATCTTCCCTTCATTTTTTCTTTTTCACATGACGAATTCTTACACGCGGGTAAATGCCTGGGGCCAGCGGCTGCGGCAAGCTGGGCTAACTGCCCTGCTGGTGGGCGGCGCTGCGGTGGCGGCGCAGGCCCAAACGCTGAACTATACCACGGCTACGGCTACTAATGTCGCGGGCACTTTTACCGACCTGGGTACTACGGGCACCGTCATCAGCACGGCTAATACCGATGATGCCAACTCGACAGCCCAAAATATTGGCTTCTCATTCGCCTACAATGGCCAGAGCTTCACGCAGTTCGTGCTTAACACGAACGGCTTGATTCGCCTGGGCAGTGCTGCCCCATCGGCAGCCAACATGTTTGGACAGTATGAAGGTGGAACACTGGTAGGGGTTGACCCGGTAGGCAGCACGCTGGCGGCTAACACCAACTTGCTGATGCCCTTCAACTTTGACTTGGAATCGGGTTCTTCAACGGCAGAGTATCGGGTGACGACTACCGGCACCGCCCCTAACCAGGTATGCACCATCCAATGGAAGAATGTGCATGACAAGACCGATGCTAATGCCTCGCAATATGCCAATTTTACCTTCCAGGTAAAACTCTACCAGACTACCAACGTCATCGAGTTCGTTTATAACGCACCGACGCCCGCTACTACGGGTACCGAGATAGGCCGCTATCCTAGCGTAGGCATCAAGGGCTCGGGCAGCACTAGCGGCCAGGATGTGCTGGCCAATAAGGCGTCTTCCGCAGCTGCTTGGTCCACCACTACGTTCATCAGCGGGGTTTATACCAGCAGCACGCACAATTTCCGGCGCTCCGTTGGGCCCGACGCAGGTCGCACCTACCGTTTTACGCCCGTATTGCTGCCAACTGCTGATGCAGCCGTTTTGGCCGTCTATACGGCTCCTAAACTGGCTATCCCTACGGCAATACCCCACGTAGTAACGACGGCCATTGCCAACTACGGCACGGCGGCACTCACCAACTTGGTGGTGACGCTGAAGGTAACCGGTGCTAATCCCTTCTCTACTACTACTACCGTCCCTAGCATTCCGGTTAACGATACACTCGCCGTTAGCTTTCCAGGCTTTTCGCCGGCTGTGTTGGGCAACAATGTGCTAACCGTATCGGTTGGTAGCGATGGCAATAATACCAATAACTCGCAGGTAGCCAACCAAGTAACCACCAGCAACACTTACGGCTATACCCGCCTCAATGAGACGAATACGGCAGGTGGCGTGGGCAACGGCCCGGCGGGCTCCTTGCTTGTAGCACGCTTTCCCACTACAGCGGCTACTACCGTTAATTCCGTTTCGGTCTTCATCCCCACTTTCACTGGCTTCTCTTCGGCAGGCCGCACGGTATTTGGCGTAGTTACGGACCCAACTACCGGGGCTATTCTCGGCCGTTCGCCTGACTACGTGTTGACAGCAGCCGATGTCAATACAACCAAAACATTTGCCATAACGGCGGTGGGCACTACCAACCCACTCACCGTATCAGCCGGGAGCTTCCTGGCAGGCCTGGGCCAAGCGGCCTACACGGGCACTAATTATTACCCAATGGGCTTGCAAACCGAAAGCCCCACCCGGCCTAATACGTTTTATATTGAAGACGTAGCGGGTGGTGCGCCTTTTGACTTGGGTCCCGATAATTATGGCAGCTTTATGATTGACGTCAATGTCGGCACTGCTGCTACCTGCCTGCCCCCCACGGCAGCTGCTTTCTCGGCGCTCACAGGCACGAGTGCGCAGGTAACCTTTACGGGTGGCACGGCTTCGCCCACAGGCTACACCATCATCTACGGCCCGCTGGGCTTCGACCCCACTACGAGCGGCACCACACTCACCAGTGCCACGCTCCCCATCACTATCACGGGCCTGACGCCTAATACCGTTTACCAGGTATACGCACGCACCAACTGCTCGGCTACCAGCCAGAGCCTGCTGAGTGGGCCCTATCAGTTCCAGACGGGCTGCCCGCCTACTACGGTTGTCTCTACATTCCCTTACACCGAAACCTTCGACAATATTATCCCCGGCCAGTCGCTGCCTTGCGGCATCACCACCGCCGACAGCAATGCTGATGGCGCTACCTGGGCCATTTCGACCGAAAACCCCAACTCGGGCACTAACGCAATGCGCTACCGTGGCCTCGTGCTGACGGACGTAGTGGCCAATGACTGGTTCTTTAGCCCCGCCCTGACGACCGTGGCTAGCCAGCGCTACCAGGTGGCATTCCGCTACCGCGGGTTTGGGCTGGTAAATAGCACCTCGGCCTACACCGAGAAGCTGGAAGTGAAGGTGGGCAACGCGGCGACCGCCGCTGCCCAGACCACCACGCTCTACACCAACGAGAACATCAAGAACACGAGCTATGCTACGGCCGGTAGCAACTCGACCCCAGTGGTAGCCACCTTCACGCCAGGCGCCGGCACCCGCTACGTGGGCTTCCACGTGTACAGCGACAAGAACCAGGGCAACCTATACATCGACGACCTGAGCATCACGTCGGCCGTAGTTACGGCTACTACCTCGGAGGCGCTACTGAAGGCCGTGACCGTGTTCCCGAATCCTTCGACCACGGGCGCGTTCGACCTCGAAATCCACGGGGCTAATGCCAAAGGCACCCTCGGCGTGCAGGTGACCAACACCCTCGGCCAGCAGGTGTACACGGGCACCGCCCGCGACAACTACACCAACAAACTCGACCTGAGCGGCCTGGCCGCCGGCCTCTACCACCTGCAAGTGCGCAACGGCGAAGAGACGCTGACCCGCCAGATTGCTATTGTGAAGTAAGTTTTGTGTGCCCCGCACCCGCTAACCGGCGGGCGCTGGCCACCAGCCTGAGCCGGCTGCTCCACCTGGGGCAGCCGGCTTTTTTATGCCTGCGCACGGCCGTTTTGGGTGGCTGCCCTTTCCCTTCGCTACCGGGCAGCTAGCTTTGCGAACCGGGTTTCTGGCTATTACTTTTTTATTTTTTGCCTGATGAAGCAACACTACTTTTTGGGAACGCTGCTGGCCGCCTTGCTCGCGGGCGGGGTGGCGGCCCCGGCCGGGGCGCAAGCGCTCAACTACTTTGCCGTGAACGCGCAGACGGCCACCGCTACCTATACCGACCTCGGCACGACGGGCACGGCCATTGCCACCCCCGACTTCGACGACTCGAACTCGGCGCCGCAGCCGCTGGGGTTCACCTTTGCCTACGGTGGGGCCAGCTATTCGCAGTTTGTGCTCAACACCAACGGCTACCTCAAGCTGGGCAGCACCGCGCCGGTGGCACCCTACTTCGGCAGCGGCGCGCAGGATGTGACGGGCGGCCCACTCAATTCCGCCGATACCAACCTGCTGCTACCCTTCAACACCGACCTGGAGGTCGGCACCGGCCCCACCGAATACCGGGTGGCCACCACCGGCGTGGCCGGCAGCCGCATCACTACCATCCAGTGGAAAAACGTGAGCGACAAGGCCCGGGCCGCCAGCGCCACCAGCGCCACGGTGGTGCCCAAGCAGTACACCAACTTCAGCTTTCAAGTACGGCTCTACGAAGCGACGGGCGCCATCGTGTTTGCGTATGGCCCGGCCACGGCGGTAGCCAGTACCACGGTTAGCAGCGCCGTGGTCGTGGGGCTGAAGGGCAACGGCACGGCTGCTACCCAGCTCACGACGGTGAGCAAGCAGGCTGCGTCGTCGTGGGTGTTCCCCGTTTTTCAGGATGGTGGCTACCCGGCCGCTACCGGCGGGTTTGGCTTTCGGAGCACCACGCTGCCCGATGCGAATCGCACCTACCGCTTTGAGGCGGCCGTGTCCAACGATGCGGCGCTGACGGCTCTCTACACCATCGAGCAGTTGCCGGCCGGCCAGGGCTATGCCTACCAAACGCTGGTGGTGAACAAAGGCAGCACGCCGCAAACCAACCTGGTGGTGACGCTGGCCCTGAGCGGCGACAACACGGCAGCGCTCAGCCAGCCCATTGCCAGCCTGGCGCCCGGCGCCAAGATGCTGCTCACCTGGCCGACCTTGCCCTTGCCCAACCCCGGCCTGAGCACCGTGACGGCGGCCCTGCCCGCCGATGCCACCCCCGCCAATAACAGCCTGACCGCCACCACCGCCACGGCCCTGAGCAGCGCCAGCTCACCCGCCGTTTTCTCCTACCTCAAGCCGGGAACCAGCGCGGCGGGCAGCTACGGCTTTGGCCCGACCACGGCGCCCCTCACCGGCATTTGCTACGCGGCCTACAGCCCGGCCAGCGCCTTCACCTTCACGTTTGTGCGGGCGCTGCTGGGCCGCAGCCCGGAGAGCGTGGGCCAGAAGGTGTACGGCGTGCTGGCCGATGCCAGCGGCAACGTGCTGGGCCAGTCGGCCGAGTACACCGTCCAGACTGCCGACCTGGGCACCCTGCACACGTTTGCCCTGCCGGCCCCCATTGCGGTGGGCGCCGGCACTACGGTGCTGGCGGGGCTGGCGCAGCAGGTGACCACGGTGCTGTTTTTTGCGATGGCTACCCAGCCGGAGGTGCCGGGCCGCCTGGGCACGTTCTACACGTTCAGCAGCTTTTACACCATGGGGCGGCTCACCGATGCCAATGCGAGCGGGTTTAGCAACCTGCGCTTTTTGGTAGAGGCGGGCAACGGGGGCGGCGTGCTGGCCACGGCCGCACCCGCGCTCGCACAGGCTCTCACGGTGTTTCCAAATCCTTCGGCCACCGGGCAGGTTAGCCTGGCCATTCAGGGGGCCCAGGCGCCGGCCGGCCTCGCCGTGTCGGTTATCAACCAGTTGGGGCAGGTGGTGTACACGGGCACCGCCCGCGACAACGCCACCACTGCCCTCGACCTGAGCCAACTCGCCGCCGGCCTCTACCGCGTGCAAGTGCGCCACGGCAGCACCTTTACGAGCCAGCCGCTGAGCATCGTGCGCTAGGTCGTCGGGCTCTTCACGCACCCCAAAGCCTTCGACCACCTATGTAAGACTGCCAGCAGCCACCCCGAAGCCTTCGGGGTGCTGCGCAAAAGAGCCGCCCCGCATCCTGAGCTAGTCAGGGTGCGGGGCGGCTCTTTTGCGGCCGGGCGGGGGCTGGCTGGCTAGGCCACGGCCTGCGGGCGCACTGCCCCGGCACGACCGGCGGGCGCGGCCACTGTAGCGGCGGCGCGAGCCGTTTTGCGCTGGCGCATGCTCAGCACGAGGCCAAAGCCCATGAGCAGGGTGCCGCCCCAGAGCAGGTTGATAAAGGGCTTTTCGGTGGCCTTGAGGATGATGTAGTCCTTGCCGGTGGTGCTGATGGCAAAGGTAAACTTGCCCTTCACGGGGTCTACCTGGTCGAGGGAGAGGCGCAGGCCTAGGTCTTCCACGATTTCGGGCACGCGGCCCACCTGGCGGTCGCGCAGTAGGAATACAGGGTGGGCGTGGTACTGCCGGCCCTTCTCGCCGGTGATAATCATGTCGGCCTGCAAAGCGATGTCACCCTTTTCGAGCTTGATGCCCGGCACGTCGTGCGCCTGCTCGATGGCCCGGAACACGGCAAAATAGTCGTTCAAGAACAGCGTATCGCCCACGCTCAACTCGTGCGGGATGGCCGGGCTCCACGGAATCTCCTTACGCGGGTCGGGCACCGACGAGATGTGCGAGTAGATGTCGTGGTCCCAAAAGCGCTGCAAAGCCGGCGAGGCCAGCAGGCCGCCCATCTCCTCGTTGACCTGGGCGCGGGGGAAGAGCGTAAATTTCTGCCCGGTCTTCTTGTCGGCGTATTCGACGCGGTAATAGGTATTTTCGGGGCGCACAGTGAGCGAGTCGCCGGTGTGGTAATACACCTGGTCGCCCTGCTTGATTTCGGCCCGCGCCACGGCCTTATACTCGTCGTCGGTGCGGTAGAGGAGCTGGGTATTGACGTAGTCGGGCAGGCCGGGTACTTCGAGGTACTGGCCGGTGTAGGTCACGTCGTAGCCGTTCATGGCACCGGTCTCGTTGCGCCACAACAGTACGTTATTCTCGTTGTCGGTGTCGGACAGGTCACGCGAAATGAGCTTGCCGCTGTTGTTGCGCGAGATGGTGTTGGAGTAGCCCGCCGAAGCCAGGATGCCCAGCAGCATAAGCGCAATGCCCAGGTGCGATACTGCCCCGCCCGAAAGCTGCACTCCGCGCCGCCACAGCCCAAAAATGGCGCTGGCATTGGTCATAATGCCAAACAGGCCAGCCAGTAGCAGCACCACGTAGGGGGCCGACATGGTGTGGCCGTAGTAGCGCGTGAGCAGCACGGCCAGCGCCGTGGTGAGCAGTGCCAGCATGGTGGGCGTGGCCAGCGAGTTGAGCACCGACTCCTTGGCCGGGCGCCACCACAGCACCTGCGCAATGCCCGAGCACAGCCCAATCAGCACGCCCACCCACAGCTGAATGCGGGTGTAGTGCTGAATCTGGTCGGCCGGCAAGGCCAGGTTCGACTTAATGCCTAGGAAGCCCAGGAAAGCATTATACACCGGAATGCTGGTGGTAGCCACCACCTGGAAAGCGGCCAAACACAGCACCGTAGCACCCACAAACACCCACAGCTCGGGGCTGTAGGCGTCCAGCTCCTTCTCAGAAACCGGAATCTCCTTCCAGCGCGCCGCCAGCAGGGCAATGGCGCCCACGGTGAAAAACGCGAGGTAGATAATGAGCTGGCCCGACAGGCCCAGGTCCGTAAACGAGTGCACCGAGGCGTTGCCTAGCACACCGCTGCGGGTCAGGAACGTGGCGTAGAGAATGAGTACAAACGTGGCCACCACCAGCGCGTAGGCCGTGCGCAAGCCAATGCGGCGGCGCTGCCATAGCACCATGCCGTGCAGGGCCGCGATGAGCACCAGCCAGGGAATGTAGACGGCATTCTCGACGGGGTCCCAGTTCCAGAAGCCGCCGAAGTTGAGGGTTTCGTAGGCCCAGTAGGCGCCCATCATGATGCCCACGCCCAGCACTGCGCCGCCGAGGGCCGTCCAGGGTAGGGCTGGCTTCACCCAGGTCGTAATCTCTTTCTTCCAGAGGCCCGCGATGGCGAAAGCAAACGGCACCAGGGTGAGGGCAAAGCCCAGAAACAGCGTGGGTGGGTGAATGACCATCCAGTAGTTCTGGAGCAGCGGGTTGAGGCCCGAGCCATCCTTGGGCACGAAGTTGGGGTTCAGCTTCCACACCGGCAGGTCCACCATAAAGTCGCGCAGCAGGATGAAAGGCGACGAGCCAATCTTAACGCCGGCCACCACCACGCCCAGAATCATGCTGACCAGGAAGGCCTGCACGGCTGCAAACACGGCCAGCACGGGGGCTTCCCACTGCTTGTTAAATTTCATGATGCCCAGGCCCAGCACCACATGCCAGAATATCCAGAGCAGAAAGCTGCCCTCCTGCCCTTCCCAAAAGCAGGAAATCATGAAGTGAATGGGCAGGTGGTTGCTGGAGTGCGACCACGCGTAGTAATACTCGTAGCGGTGGGCATAAATGATGTTGAACAGGCAGCTCACCACCGCCAGCACCGCCGCGCCGTGCACGAAGAAAGCGCCCCGCGCCAGCCGCAGCCAGCTGGCATCGGCCTGGCCCAGCGCCCGGCCGCGCGCCGCCTGAAAGTAGCCGTAGGCGGCCACTGCCGCCGCCACGAAGGCCAGGATGACGCTGGCCTGGCCGAGATTTCCGATAAGTAAATTCACGAGCTAGCTGTTTTTTTGGCAAAGGTACCGCCCAACGGGCCGGGGCCGGGCAGGCGGGGCGGTCCTCTCTACGACCGGCTCACCTACTTTCTTGTTTACCTTGATGGCCGCTTGACTGCTACACTCCATGCCTACTCCTGGTTCCTCCCAGCCGGCGGCTACTGCCCCGGCCGCCAACCTCCCCGCCACCCCGCCGCGGCCAGCCGCCGAAACTGCCCCCACCCCAGCCGATGCAGCTACCGCTCAGCAGCACCTGGCGGCCGTGCTAAGCTGCCTGCGCGAAGGTCTGCTGCTGCTCGATGCCGATAAAAAAGTATTGCTGGCCAACGACCAGTTTTGCACCTTGCTCGGCCTGCCCCTGGCGGCCAGCCAATGCACGGGGCTGCTCACCAGCCAGCTCACCGACCTGCTGCTGCCCTACCTCGAAGACCCCGCGGCATATGCGACCGAACTGGCCACGGCCCAGCCCACCAGCATTCCGAGTATGCTGCTGCACCTGCGCGATGGCCGTGTGCTGGAGCGCGATGCCCAGCCAGTACCCCTGGGCGACACCACGGGCTGGCTGCTGAGCTACCGCGACGTGACGCGGCACCGCGAGATAGAAACCCAGCGCGACGCCCAGCGGGCTTTCTACGAGCTGATTCTCGACGAAGTGCCGGTGGAGATTGCCGTGCTCGACGAGCAGCGCCGCTATGTGTATGTGAACCCCCAGGCCGTGCCCGACCCCGCGCACCGCGCCTGGCTGCCGGGTCGCACCCTGGCCGAGTATTGCACTCGCTACGGCTTTCCGCTGGCGCTGGCTGCCCACCGCGACCGCATGTTTGAGCAGGCCGAAACCAGCGGCGCATCCGTGAGCTGGGACGACCGCACGCCCGTGGCGAGCGGCGAAGTGCACCACCAGCGGCAGTTTAAGCTGCTGGCCGGCGCTGGGCGGGGGCTGCCCTACATGCTGGCCAGCGGCCTCGACGTGACGGCCCGCGTGCAAGCCGAGGCGCGCAGCCAGCGCAGCGAGGCCGAGCGCCGCGAGCAGCAGGAATTTATGGAGCAGGTGCTCAACACCAGCCCCAGCCCCGTGTACGTGCGCGACGCGGCCGGCGAGGTGGTATTCGGCAACCGGGCCTTGTTTAAGCTCGACGAGCAGGCGGCGCTGTACCCACCCACCGAGCAGGTGCAGCGCGCCAAGGCCCGCGAAGCCGCCGAGTACGCCGCCATCGATGCGCAGGTGCTGGCCACCGGCCGCGAGGTAGTAGCCGAGGAGCGCTCGACCTCGCCCACCGGCGAGGAGCGCTGGTTTTATACCATCAAGCGCCCGCTGGTGCGCCCCGACGGCACGGTGCAGGTACTAGGCGTGAGCACCGACATCACGGCCCTGAAGGCGGCCCAGCTGGCCGCCGAGGAAGCCGCTCAGGCCCGCGAAAACTTTCTGGCTAATATGAGCCACGAAATTCGCACGCCCATGAACGGCGTGCTCGGCATGGCCGCCCTGCTGGCCAAAACCCGCCTCAGCCCGCAGCAGCAGGAGTTTGTGCGCACCATTCGCAGCTCGGGCACACACCTGCTGGGGGTGCTGAACGACGTGCTCGACGTGTCGAAAATTCACTCGGGCAAGCTGGAAATGGAGGCCGTGGCCTTTCACCTGCACGACTCGATGCAGCAGGCCGTGGCCACGCTTACCTTGCAGGCGCAGGAAAAAGGGCTGGTATTCGGCTTCAAGCCCTTCGCCACCGACGACGCGCCCTGGGTGCTGAGCGACCCATTTCGCCTCAACCAAATCCTGCTCAACCTGCTCTCCAACGCCATCAAGTTTACGGGCAGCGGCAGCGTGTGGCTGCGCAGCTTTTTGGTCGATGAAACCGACGAGGAGCTGCTGGTGCGCTTCACGGTCCAAGACTCCGGCATCGGCATCGGGGAAGAAGCGTTGGAGCGCATTTTTGAGAGCTTCACCCAGGCCTACGCCGACACCACGCGCCGCTACGGCGGCACCGGGCTGGGCCTCACCATCAGCCGGGCGCTCGTCACGCAGTTCGGCGGCGAGCTGAGCGTGACGAGCAAGCTCGGCCAGGGCAGCACGTTTGCCTTCACCATTCCACTGCGCAAAACGGCCGAGCCCGCGCCCGTAGTAGCCGATGCCTTCGACACCGGTCAGCTGCGCGGCATTCGGGTGCTACTGGCCGAGGACAACCCCATCAACCGCACCGTGGCCCGCCTGCACCTCCAGCAGTGGGGCGTGGAAGTAGACGATGCCGAAGATGGCCGCGTGGCCCTGCAAAAATTGCAGGAAAACCTCTACGACGTGGTGCTGATGGACATTCAGATGCCCCACCTCAGCGGCATTGAGGTGACGCAGCACCTGCGCAACTTTACCGACCCCGTCCGGGCCGCCGTGCCGGTACTGGCCCTCACGGCCAACGTGTTTCGCAGCGACAACGAGAAGTATCTGGCCGCCGGCATGGACGATTACCTTGCCAAGCCCTTTGCCGAAGAGCACCTCTACGCCAAGCTCATCAACCTGCTGCGCCAGCCGGTAGCTGCCCCCCCGCTGGCCCCGCCCCCCAGCTACGACCTCACCCGCCTGCGCCACGAGGCCAAGGGCCACGCGGCTTTCGTGGCCGGCATGGTCAATTCCTTTCTGACTCACATGCCGCCCATGCTCCAGAAAATACGGGCCGCCGCCGCCGCCCACGACTGGCTGCTGGTGGCTGAGCTGGCGCACCACATCAAGCCCAACGTGCTTACCCTGAGCATTGAGGGCGCCGCCACCGCCCTGCACACGCTGGAGCCGGCCCCCACCCTGCTGCCCACCCCCGACGAGCCCGCCCGGCAGGTAGCCACCGCGCAGCTACTCACCGCCATAGAGGCCGCGCTTCTAGAGTTACCCAATGAATTAAATTAGGCATGAGGCATGAAGAGATGGTTCTCGCCATTTCCTCATGTCTCATTCTTCATTTTAGTCAAATGCCGCGCAGGCGACGGAAGAAGCTTTCCTGGTAGGCCTTGGCTACCGGCACCTCGTGGCCGCCGGGCAGTTGCAGCTGGTTGTCTTCCACGGCCTCAATGAGCTGGGTATTGACCATATACGAGCGGTGCACGCGCACGAAGTGGGCAAAGGGCAGCCGCTCCTCAAAGGTTTTGAGCGTGGCGTACACAATGTGCTTGTGCTTGAGCGTGACGAGCACCGAGTACATCGACATGGCCTCGATGTATAGCACCTCGTCGAAGTTGACCCGCATCAGGCGGTTATTGATTTTCAAGAATAACGAGTTGCCATCGGCCCCAAATGCGTCGTCGGGGCTCTCGGTGGGCGCGGCCGGCGCCTGGGCCGCCCGCTGGCTCCGGATGCGGTCTACGGTGCGGCTGAAGCGGGCATAGTCGAGGGGCTTCACCAGGTAGTCGGTCACGCGCAGTTCGAAGGCATCAACGGCGTAGTCGCGGTGCGAAGTCACCAGCACCACCTCGGGCAGCGGCTCGGGCAGAATGCGCACCAGGTCGAGGCCCGTCAACTCAGGCATGCTGATGTCGAGCAGCAAAATATCGGCCGTGCCGCCCGTCCGAAAGTAATTGAGGCAGGCTACCCCATCGGCAAAGGCCCCGGCCAGCACCAAGCCCTCGGTAATGCCCACGTAATGTTCCAGCGTGAGCCGGTTCATCTCATTGTCATCTACTACGACGCAAGCCAGCGGCAGCAAAGGAGTCGAGGCAGCAGTAACAGTGGCAGCCATAAAAAGCAGGTAGAAGTACCCGGCAGGGTAAAAACAGGCTGAAAGATAGCCTAAAAAGCAGCATGCCGCCCCCTACGGCGACCTGGAGCAGCCATAAAACAGCAGCAGACTTCCCTGCAGCTAAAATAGACAGCTTGCCCGCGGCCTGGGCTTCCGCCCCAGCTAACGCAGCCCCTCCGGTAGCAACAGGGCTAACCATTCCTTCATCCAGTAGCCGGACGGCTTATGGCTCAGGTGCGGCCAGCGGCAGTAGCAGGTGGTCGGTGTGTGCGGGGCCGTGCGGCGGGTAGCAAGTAATCTCGACAGCTACCCGGTGCAGGCCCGCCTCCAGCCACGGCTGGGCATAAAGCTGATTGTGACCGGGGCCTGCGCCCCGTATGGCATCCCGCGCGGCTAGCGGCAGGCGGCGCAGCACCTGCCCATTGTCGGGGTTGCTGACCACAATAGCTAGCTGCGCCCCACTGGGGTAGCGCGCTAGCGGCAGCGTGACAAACGCGGCCCCGGCAGCTACCGCCCCCGGCATGATGGGTTGCAGCTGGCTATAAACCACCCATTGCTGCCGCAGCAGCAGCGGCGGGCCATCGGCAGCGTCGCCTTCGGCCACTACCTGGTAGAGGTACTGGCCCGGCGCGGGCAGGGTGTCGGTGAGGGTGTAGGCGGCGCGGCGGCGGCCATAGGTGTCGCTGGCCAGCGGCTCGCGCCGGATTTCGCGGGCCCGAAACTCGTGCAGTTCGCGGCGTAGCACCCGGCAGGAGCGAGCGGTAGCCAGCGAATCAGGCACTTCCCAACTTAGCGAAACGACGCGGCGCATGGCCGGCAGGCCCTGGGGTACGGCGGGCGGCGGCCCCACCGGCAGCCCCCGCGCCTGCCTGCTCACTTGCAGCGTAAAGCTGCAATAATCTTTAAGATAGCCATCAACGTCAAGCAGGTAGGGCTGGCCGGCTTGCAGGTTGGGCAGCGGCACAAACAGGTCGTCCTGTGTGCCCAGCGAGGTGCACGCTAATACGCGGTAGGTGGCGGGCTGGCAAGGCGTGCCGGTGAGCACCACCAGCTGCACGCCGCGCACATCGCGGCAGCGCTGCCCACCAATGTTGACGTAATACGTGCCCGCCACCGCCGGCCGAAACTCAAACCATTGGTCGTTGTGGTATTCGATGCACTTGCCCGTCAGGCGCTCGTCTACGCAGGCGCGCTGCACGGTGCAGCCCACGGTGCTGGAGGTAATAGTTTCCTCGGCGCGCAGCAGGTGGCGGCTTTCAATGTTGTCGTTGGGCACCTGGGCGTGGGCTGGGAGCTCAAGCATACCCAAAAAGAACGTCATGCTGAACGCAGTAAAGCATCTCAGCCGCATCGCCAGGAGGTTAACTCCAACAATGCGGCTGAGATGCTTCACTGCGTTCAGCATGATGTTCTTCTAAAACCATGAAAACCAACCGGCTAGCGAGTAGTCGTCATGGCCGTGGCGGGCGGGCCGGTATTGCCCAAGTCCTTCTCCACGTATTTGCTGGGGCACTTGGTCAGAATCTGGTCGGCCTCAAACACACCATCCTTCATGGCACCCACTATCACTACCTGCTCCGACTTGTCGAGGTCCTGGGGCTTGGGGTTGCGGTACACCACGCGCTGGGCTACGTGCAGAGTATCTACCATCGTGAAAGCGAAGTAGTTGGGGTTTACCATCGGGTCGTATTCCAGGCCCACGGGGTGCTTGTCGGCGTCGCGGGGCAGGGTACCCACTACGTGCACCTTGGCCGGGTTACCGGCCGCCGCCTGCTGCCGGGCAATGGTGAAGGTCGAATACGTGCTGGCATCCGACATGGTGCTGATAATGATGCCCACCGCCGCCGCGATAACCACCAAAACGAAAATGTGCGACTTCTTCATAAGTACTAAGGTAACAATGCAATGCCGGAAGAGGTGCCGGCGCTAGCGGCCTTCCACCTCGCGCTCCAAGCGGCTCACCTTGCGGTCGAGGCGCACGAGATAGAACAGCAAGCCACTGATAATGATAACGATAACGAGCACTACGACGTAGATTTTGCCGCTGGCGCGCAGGGCGTCGGCCATTTCGGGCTGGTCGGTGGCTACGGCATTGGCCTGGGCCAGGGCAGTGCCGGCCAGCAGCAGCAGCGGCAAGAGCAGGGCAAAGGCGCGGCTAAGCCAGTTGTTTTTCTTGTTTTTCATAAACTTTCTCTTGAACAAAAGCAAAGCGACAGGCCACTTCCGTAATCCAGACGCCGAGCAGCGCCCAGCCAATCACGGCCGGGTAGAACACCATGCGCATAGCGCTGTCGAGGTCGTATTTGGAAAAGCCGGGGTTGCCGCCCATGCCGGGGTGCAACGAGGCCGAAGCCATGCGCGGCATGATAAACAGTAACGGAATGGCCGCCGCAAACGCAAAAATATTGTAGATAGCCGACAGGCGCGCCCGCTGCTGCTCGTCCTGCACCGCGCCGCGCAGCACTAGGTAAGCAAAGTAGATGAGCATGGTCACGGCCGCGCAGTTAAGCTTTACGTCGGTGGTCCACCAGGTACCCCAGGTGTAGCGCGCCCACAGGCTACCGGTGAGCAAGCCCAAGACGCCCAGCAGGATACCTGTCTTGGCCGATTCGTGGGCCAGGGTGTCGAGGCGCTGGCTGGGGTCGCGCAGGTAGCGAATAGAATTAACCACCGAGGCAAACAGCAGGATGGTCATGCCAAACCACATGGGCACGTGGAAGTAGAGGTTGCGCTCCGTCTCGTTGAGGATGGCCAGGCGCGGCACATGGCCGAGCAGGCCCATCACGGCGGTGTAGAGCAGCAGCACAATGGCCAGGTATTTCCACCACTTCATCTTGTTTAATTATGAATTATGAATTAAAAATTATGAATTAGCGCGGTGTGCGGGCTACCACGCCGTAGAGGGGGTCGCCGTATTTGGGCTGGTGGGCGTAGACTTCGGCGGGACCAAAGCCGGCGGCTTCAAAGTAGTGCTTGACTAGGCCGGCGTGGCCCGCGTCGTCGAGGGCTTGCCAGGCATACACGGCTTTGTCGGGAAAGTAGCGGTTGGAGAACGTGACGACCAGCGGCGCGCCCGGCCGCAGCACCCGCGCCAACTCCTTAAACACAGCGACCGGCTGGGTCAGGTACTGCACCGACACGCAGATGCCGGCGCCATCAAACTCGGCGTCGCCGTAGGGCAGCGCGGGGTTTTCGTTGAGATTTTGCACCAGGCCCGGCTCGGTGAGGCGCGGGTTGTGAGCCAGTTCGCTGGCATTCATGCCCAAGCCAGCTACGCGGCCGTAAGCTACCTCGGCGGGCAGGTGGCTGACCCAGCTGCTCATTAAATCTAAAATGGCCCCGCCGGCCGGCAAGTGCTGCCGATAGAGCTGCGTAACGGCCGCCACCGCCGCGTCGTCGATGTGCGTAACGAGGCGCTCGAAGCGATAAAATTCGGCGTCGGGCGCTTCGTCGCGGCGGGCAAAAGCCTGGGGCGGCAACGTGAGCAGGCTAGCAGAATCGGGCATAGTGTTGCTGACAAAAGGGGCAGCCCTAGCTGCGCCAGAGGAAGGGAAACAACAGATAAGACACCGCGCCCACGATAAAGTTCAGGGCCACCAGGGCAATGATGGCGCCTTGGCTGGCGTC
>Ga0160427_10001150_pt1 | contig 16230 bp, 14 predicted proteins | sample SolpanmetagenomL_FD_108194 | JGI IMG/M metagenome (GOLD analysis project Ga0160427, IMG submission 108194) | Solar panel surface microbial communities from Lawrence Berkeley National Laboratory, California, USA - L | ecosystem: Engineered > Built environment > Solar panel > Unclassified ...
GGCCTTCTTGATGAACTTGGGGTTGGTGACAGTCAAGTCGTCACCAACGATCTGAGTCTTGGATCCAGACTTCTTGTAGTAGTAGCTCCATGCCTCCCAGTCCTCCTCGGCGAAGGGGTCCTCGATGGAAACAATGGGGAACTTGGAGCAGAGGTCGTCGTACTGTGCAGCGAGCTCCTCGTAGGTGACCCACTTGCTCTTGTCGCTGTCCGGATTCTTGAAGTCGAGGTTGTACTTCTTAGCATCGGCCTCGTAGAACTCAGAGGAAGCAACGTCCATGGCAATTTTCATGTTAGTGTGGCCGGCTTGCTGGATGGCCTCGGAAATGAGCTCGAGAGCCTCTTCAGCAGTCTGAATGTCAGGAGCGACACCACCCTCATCACCAACGTTTCCAGCGGATTGACCATACTTCTTCTTGGCGAGAGTCTTCAGCTTCTGGTAGACCTCAGATCCCTGGCGAAGAGCCTCGGAGAAAGAGGGAGCGTCCCTGCGCTTCATTAGCGCAATCATTTATATGCCTCTTTAGATAACCACGTACTGGGGCACAATCATGAACTCCTGGAAAGCGAGACGACCACCGGCGTGAGATCCACCATTGACGACGTTGAAGAAAGGAACGGGGAGAACGTAAGGCTTCTTGGTACCAGCAAGATCGGAGATGTGGACGTAGAGAGGTACACCCTAAGAATTCAACGTCAGTCTTGTATGCTTTCCATTGTGAACATTCTTTGTAATCTTGCGCACCTTCTCAGCAGCGGCAGCCTTAGCGACAGCCATGGAGACACCGAGAATGGCATTGGCACCGAGCTTGCTCTTTGTGGGAGTGCCATCGAGCTTGTTGAGGAACTCATCAATCTTGGCCTGGTCCTTGACATCAATGTTCTCCTTGAGGAGAGCGGGTGCGATCACGTCGTTGACGTTGGCAACAGCCTTGAGAACACCTAAGTGTGAAGTGTCAGGTTGGCGCTCTTGTGTATCTTATCTTGTCGTTTTGTAGCTCTTCTTACCCTTGCCTCCCCACTTGGACTTGTCGCCGTCACGAAGCTCGACAGCCTCGTTGACACCTTCAGATCTTGTTAGCCACTCATATATATCACGTCTTAGACCTCCGACTATTTACTGACCAGTGGAAGCACCAGATGGGACGATAGCCCTGTGAAGACCAGTCTCGGTGACGAGGTCAACCTCGACAGTAGGGTTACCCCTAGAGTCGTAGACGTAACGAGCGTGGATCTTGGTGATAGGCATTGTTGAAGATTTGGATGTTGTTGTTGTTCAGGATGAGACGAAATAGCAAGTTTCAAAATTAAACAAGTATGAGATTGTTGAGAAAGAGAGGGGCCGAGGGGTTGATTGGAGGCGGCTAGAGCCAATGGGAAGCTATGTTCCGTGGCTGACCATTTCTTTAGCGTCGTAGAACTACTGAATCGATATGTAATCACCACTTCAAACTAAGACCTACCTTAGGGCGGGGAGAGCTGCTATAAGTTTCCCTACCCTATCGGTAATAGGTGTCTAAAGCTCTGGAGAACTCTACCCGTAAACCGTCAACTGGTGGATATGGGATGGACGCTGACAGTTTGCTTGAGCGTCATGGTGATATGCCGAAATTCAAAAGCAGCTTAGTATGGCTGTAGCGTGTTGTCAATCGGGGAATCTCAGAGACCAGACCCGTACACGTACAGGTACTAGGCATGCTACATTTGACACCTACCGAAAACTACGGACTTCTTGCGAGGTGATCGGAAAACCACGTTCCCAAATTCCAGTTGTTGACTACACACTTTTTGCTCACTATCAGGAAGCTCTCAAGTCGAAGCGCACGAATTTTAAGAAGCAGAAACTAGCATTGTATCGGCATGCCCTTGAAGTCATCCCAGTCCTAGTCAATCTATCTAATAAACATATCTAAAGTCACGGTTTTCGATATCAGTTTTATCGTTTATTTCGAAAGTCGCTGGCACTCCTCCAGTCTCTCTGTCTCGCTTCTTGTTCTCCGCAATCATAAGCTGTCTCAACATGAGCTGGAAAACTATGACTGCCGCCACGGACACCATCAACACAATCTTAGCAGGGGTGTAGTTTGGTCCATCCTTGACTTGGAATAGCTGGGGTCCGATGACGTTTCCGACGCAGAAAGCCATCAATGTAAGTGCGTTACGCATTGTCCTCTTGGTATAGCCCGCCGTATTCGCCGAATTCCAGCTGTAAATCATGGGGAGCATCTGTAAGGTATATTAGTATCATGGATGGGAATCCCCTTATAGCTATCACTTACAGCTGGGGCAGCATTTAGCAAGTAAACGCCAAAGAGTTTGCCCACTTTCTGCTGGTTGTTGAGACCTAGTAGCAACCCTACACCAAGAACTGTTGGCAGACAGACCAGACAGATCATGAATGAGCGGTTGCCGATAGCACCGACAAGGTAGGTAGCAACGAAAGTGCAGACGATGGAGACGGCACCAGAGGGCATCTGTATAATAGTTGTACGTGCATCCGAGTATCCGAATGTCTTGATGATGACCGAGGAGAAGTTGGACACAGCACCATTGTCAATCATGGCGAGAAGGACGATGAAGAACAAAGGCCATGTCTCCTTGTCCTTGAAGAGAAGCTCCCTGACTTGATACCATTTGAACGTCTTGTTTTCCACACCAGTCTGATTCGGTCTTACGTGCTCAATAGCCGCAACTTTTTCTTGTTGTGTGAGGAATTTTGCTGTCATGGGGCTGTCTGGGAGGAATACGAAAGTAAGGAGGCCGACGACGCAGGTGAGGAGGCCCTGTGAGGAGCGACAAGTCAGCTTTGCGTGGTCACAAGGAATGCAAGCTCTGACCAACTTACCATGAACAGGAACAGGATCTGCCAGTTGGCAAATGCAGGTGACTTGACATGCTGGAATCCATAACTCATGCCAGCACCGATAATTTGTGCCACACCAATCTGCATGTACCACAATCCAGTTCGTCTTGACTGCTCTGCCTTTGTCCACCACATTCCAGTGATCAAGATGAGAGAGGGTGCAACAGAGGCCTCGAATACTCCGAGAAGGATTCGAATTGTCAAGAGAGCGCCGTAACTCTTCGCCCCAGCGGTTGCCGCAACCAAAACTCCCCAGCAGAACACGTTCACGCCAATGAATTTTCCAATTGGAAACTTCTGCATGAGCCAGCACTGTATAGGCTCTGCCACGATGTAGCCCACGTAGAAAAAGGTACCAAGGTTGGCATATTCGTTGCCCTTGAGGAATGATCGTATTCCCATTACGCTACAAAGTGTTAGACGTGTATGCTCGTATACATCGAGAGAGGGCTTACGCTGCGTAGTTCAGAAGTGTCTTGTCGAGATATTGACTAGTAGTAGTTAGAAGATGACACACAAAAAAGCTATAATGGTGGAATTACAGGAAGTAGATAGTCATCAAAATAGGCATGATTCTTAGGTCAATCTTCCGGCGTAGTCCAGGTGTTTCGTAAAGGTCAGCAACTTGGCCGACCTCGTTCTGGCGGAGGAAGTCATTCGCAGCATCGTCTGCTGAGTCATCGAGACCGTGAGTCTTAGCATAGACTTTCTTCTCATCCAGAGACTGGGAGGGTGAGTCCATGATCTAGGTTGCGTGTTTTAATATGGATCCTGTTTCGATGGAGGAGGAGGAGTAGCAATAGAGAAGAAAGAGAGGATGAAGGTATTGACAGTATGGAGGCAACGAACTAGAAATACAAGAAGGCATTCGCCAGAATATATAAATCACAGTCCCACGCGCCTCTCGGGGCGTACGTTCACTTTTTTTCATGCCGAATGATAGCCCGCTTGCACAATCGGTCTTTTTCGCGCCTAGAAAACAGCCTATCAGGATGTTGGCCTCCATCTTCTGGAAGCGAAGATCATAGATAACTCACGAACGCAAGGTGGGTCACAAAGATAGGATAGGAAGCACGTTGCTTGGCCTGAAGTTGGAAGCGTTGTGGTATAGATAAGAGTCCGTGGCGTTCGTAGAGATCATCTAATACCCTAAGAGGCAAGTCGCGAAATGAAGTTACCTAATGGATAGCCGAGACATCTCCTTGGAGCACAACAGTGCCCAGGAGTGTTTAGAAAGTCTTTAAAATGTGACAGATCTTTTGTCTTACTCATTTCCTATCAAACTACGTGTAAGCAGTGCCATGCCACTTGTCCAAGATATCAATCGATCAAACTCAATACACGGTTAAGCCCAGTTGCAGCCTCACTTTGAACCGTCCAGCTTACTCTCGTGCTTCTGCGAACTCATCAACCTCACATTAGAAAAGGAGGAATTGCTGCTTTCCGCTCTTGAGGACGTAAGAGGAGAACTGTAGCATTGGTAGCCATTGCGTTGAGTGCTTATATGCTTTTCTTCTACGGACTTTCACATTGGGTTATTTCACTTCCGGCATACCTGTTGTGGTTTTCAGCTTCATTTGAATGCTTGCGAAGCTTCTCCTTTCCCAAGCATCAGCATTTGAGGAAGTCGTGTTCGCGCCTGTTTTGATCGCTTCGCTTGAGGTTGTTCGAACGCAAGATGCGTCAAAGACAGTCTCAAGAGTCGAGTGATGTCTTGCTGTTCAGTATATAGTTGTGAGAAGTACTATCAGGTCTGACAATCGTCAAACACGTTGGAGCAGGTCAAAATTCCGAATGTGATGTCGATGGGGTGTTTCTTGGAAGACTAGGGCGTATGTCCTGAAGAGAACAGCAAGATGAATGCCATGAATCATAGTTTCGTGCCTCGCTTGGCAAGATTACGAGCAGCGTCTAGTATGAGGCAAACATGATTCGACAACGCAACTAGATCTCCTGTTTCATCCATGATGATGACTTCAAGGTCAAATCTACCATTCTTGACCTGCTTGGCTCTAGCTCGGACAAATAACCACTCTACTCCTTCCTTTGGTAGTGGCTTCTTGATATCCAAATTAAGCAGGACTGTAGGATACCAGAAACCAGCAGCTTGCTTGGCTTTTTCCTTCGTAATCTTTCCAGGTGTATACAGGTCTTCTACTGTCATGCCCTCGATCATTTGCGGCCACATATCAGACACGTAACCCAAGGTTTCATTGGTGAAGCGTTCTGACTTATCTGCCGTGCGTAGTCGTATCCACTCGTCGACAGCACCTCGTACAAGCTGACCTCGCCGTGGGAAGCTGAAGATGACTTGATTTGAGGCTTTCCTGAACGATGCGTGTGGTAAGGACGGTACTTCTGCCCAGTGCTCGTCTTCACCCAAATCCAGCTTGCGCAAGTCTACTGATGGCGCGGGTGGATGCAACGTCCATTCTGTATTGAGTGTCTTCCCTTGCTCTTTTTCAAGGTTTGATTGTGTGATATACCCTATGACCTCTTCTCGAACGTTACCGTTCATGCTTTGTGTCAGGGTGATGTGCACTACAGACGTCTGACGACCGAGTTTTACTTCTTTAACTGTGAAGAGTGCCGGGCCTACTTCTGTTCGACGTAAGAAATTGAGGCCAAGAGCTATGGTATGTGGTTGGTTCCATTTCTTGAGGGTGGTTTCGAAGTGTAGGCGTGCCACGGACTGGAAGACTGAGGTAATATAGCCGCCATGAGGCACCGCACCTATACACCTGGTAACGACTGATATCAGTTATGCGCCGATAGATTGAGTATGAGCTTGCACCTACCAATCCTGCGGAAATTGTGCAGAATAGGTATGTGAGCTTTCTGGCTTCACAGTAATGGCGTGGGCGAAAGATGTCCTTGTCATCTTGCTATCTTGCTACGAATTGGACTATGGGATAATAGCCAGGAGACAAATGTATGAAACATCTTTTGTCATTGGAGACGAACATGAAACGTCTGCCGAGAACCGAGGTTTCCACGTCTTGGGCTTGGGAAGGTCGAGCTGCAAACGAGGAGGTCATGGCACGCTACATGAGGTCCGTAGGTCTCAATTCACCTAGAAGCCCTACAACGAGGAGTAGCTTGAACTCAAGAATGCTCGAGTTCACGGGGTGCTTTGGTAGTACAGTAGCTGTGGAAGCGTATGCATTGCGGACCTCCACAATGAAAGCGGGTTACACTATGTGCAGCATCACTTGATTATCAATCGTCATTCGCGCGTCAGCTTGTCGTTGCTGCAAGACCGCCTTTAGTAGAGGTCTTGGTGGTGGTGGTGGAGGTGCCCAGTCGTTCTGCTTCGAATCTGAAACTCTCTCTCCAGTCTTTTCTCCACATTTCTGAAACCGTCCCATCGATCTGTTGTCGTCTTTGTTGTCACCTAGTCCAAACTTTTCACACACCCCTTGACGTCCTCACCGCTCTGCGCATCAAGTCGCCACTTTGCGCATCAGATATACCTCGACACTCTCGATGCCTGGGCGGCTGGCACACAACCTTTCGCAGCCCGAATCCATAGCTTCTTTTGTCGCATAACACACCTCAGACCATGGGTGCTGTGGCCAGTCGGTCAGATGAAGGCTCGCCACTTCTTGTGCGGGACCAGCAACGCCGTAAGAAGAGAGAAGGAAGCGGACATGGACATGATAGATCTATTGGACTGACAAACGTTAACAGTCTGTGTCACCAATGTTCGCATAACAACTGGCAGAGGCCGCACGCTATACTCAATATCCCCGAATGGCTTTCCGGCGACGAGATACAATGTCAAAAGAGAGGCTGATGATGATGCCAATGTCGAATATATCCAAGATCCAGATGTTGCAGCCGGGCTACCTCCTTCCTTCCTGCTTCGTCTGAACAACGACGATGACATTATCTTCTACTTTACCTTCTCCATGCGACAGACACAGAGCGCAGCGCCCAATACATCAGAGCACAGCCGGCCAACAAGCTCATACATTGCAGACACAATCATCAACAGCTTGACCTTTATTTTCGCGTCCACACCGAAAGAATTGGATACACTAGTCACAAGAGAGTTCAATGCGAATCCCAATATTCACAAGCATGGCAACGTAGATTTGGTAGGAGATTACACGACTAGTGGTAATCAGATTGAGCAATTCGAGTGGTCGTGGAAATGGAGGGCACCAAAACAGGAAAGAGATCGCGGAGGTGGATGGAGGAATACATGCAGTGTATGTGTGAAGATACCGCACAAAAGGAAGTCACGATTGACATTGTCCAGTTTGTCGAGTATGATCAGCGGGCGCATCGACTAAATACTTTGGTGACATTTTCGTTCTGGGTACAAAGTACGTTCGACACGTTGAGCTATTGGAAGAACACTTGGCTTACATACTTTAGACAACCGAAGAGTCGAAAGTCCACGCATGTCGTCTCCGCGCATGACGTTGACTGTTCCTCCACGCCTCAGAGTACCTTCAACACAATCTATCGAGTCAAGAATGAGTGATTCAGAAGGAGAAGGCAGCTGGGGTATGGGACCTCCCTCACCTGTTGAGGTCATTCCTACTATACCGGAGTATGGCCTTGGGCTGGAATCGCCCACCATGAGTAGCAATCCTTTCAAGGTCGATCTGAATTGTCAAAAACCTGGTGAAGACCCAAGTATGCTTGCGGATGGACCCTTGTTCCGCTCGACCTTGAAACAGATGGAGATGAAGACTGTCAGTATGCGAATCAAGATGAAGAAAGTGTTGAAAAAGGCGGAAGCTGCTCGAGAAGCACAATCGATGTCAAATGCGTCTATTGCCGCCTTTATGGAAGCTCTCCGTGAAGCCTCTTCGTCAAGAGCGAACGCGATCCAGCCAGCTCTAGACCACTACTTTGAAAAGATTGCCGCCGAGATTCTATCATATGAAAGACAGAATGCTGTGAACCTGCAGAAGCTCATTATCGATCCTCTGTCCAAGCTTTATAGCAACGATATCAAGCAGGTAGACTCGAAGAAGAAAGACTTTGACGAAGAAACAAAAGAATTCTATTCTTACGTCAGTCGATATCTTGGTAAACGTGAAGATTCGATGAAAGATAAGAAGAGAGCAGAGGTTGATACAAAGTATGAAAGTAAGAGGCGGAACTTCGAACTGAAGCGTTTTGAGTATTCCTCATTCATGCAAGACCTCCATGGTGGCAGGAAAGACCAAGAAGTACTATCACAGTTGACAAAGTATGCCGAGACTCAAGCAAAGGGCTTCCTGAGCACAGCAAAGAAGGTCGAGGTCATGCTTCCACAGCTGGAAGCATTGGGATTTGAGGTCAACGAAACCAACAAAGAGTACGATTTACTTCGAACAGCGAGGGAAGAGAAACGTCGCACTTTGGAGACTCAACACAAGTCCATATTGCCTGAAGGTGAAATGGCTCCGCGAGAGTCTATGGCCCTACCTCACGCGCCTGGTCAGACTGGCTCCTTGAATCGACTTGGTCAAGCAAACAGTGTTGCATCAGTACCACCTGCAGCACGTGAGAGACCAAAATCATTGGGTCCGTTTGCATTACAAGTGGCAGGTGATCATCAGCAATCATCACCAAGAATACCGTCTGGTAATTTCAGCTCCAGTGTTGGGAATGACAAGTTTAAAGGTATCAGAGATCTTGAGGAGAGAGATCGAACAGCTGGAACGCCACCAACTCCGGATGGATCATATAGGAAAGAAGGTATTCTCTGGTCCATGAGCAGACCTGGTAGTCATGCTGATCCGAAAGGGCTCAACAAGCAAGCCTGGCATAAGTGAGTTGGTCTCTTTTCTATTTTTTAATAGCTACTGATGTGTATGGTGTGTAGATTCTGGCTTGTCCTTGATCAAGGCAAGCTGTCAGAGTATGTCAACTGGAAGACCAACATGGAATCACATTCAGATCCGATTGATCTCAGGATGGCCTCGGTTCGTGAAGCACGTAATCAAGAACGTCGTTTTTGTTTTGAGGTAATCACCCCTCAATTTACTCGAGTCTACCAAGCTGTTTCAGAGGAAGAGATGAAGTCATGGATAGGTGCAATAAACAATGCACTGCAAGGAGCATTCGAAGGTAAACTGCCAGTGAAAGCACACCCCTCTGCAGACACGACGTCTGGAAGTATAGGGAGAGACCTTTTCGGGAAGAGTCTGTCTTTCCATGGTCATCGTTCGATATCATCTTCTACGACTGCCATCACAAAGTCTATCCCGATGAGACACGCAACTGTAGGCGAACGCCCAGCCATGACAAGAAGTCGCAGTAGTGAAGAACGTCCAGCAAAGATATTACAAAGTATTCGTGATGCCGATCATGGTAATGCCTGGTGTGCTGACTGTGGCTCTGATTCAAGGGTGGAATGGGTTTCTATCAACCTCGGAATCATCGTATGCATTGAATGTAGTGGCATTCACCGCTCATTGGGCACGCATATTACCAAGATTCGGTCTCTCACACTCGACACGAACTCATTCACGCAAGATATTACGGAGCTACTACTGTTACTAGGTAATCGAGTAAGCAATATGATTTTCGAAGCCAATCTCGATCCGGCATCGGGCCTGAAATCTACACCAGTTTCGACACGGGACCACCGACAACATTTCATTACAGCAAAGTATGCCGAGCACGCTTATGTACAGCCTATGTCTATGTCCTCCCGATTCCAATCTGCAGATGAGCTTCTCCTCGCTTCCATCAAAACGAATGACATTAGAAATGTCCTGTATGCTCTCGCTTTGAGAGCAAATCCAAATGTTACCGACAGATCTCGCAATACACACGCACTCTATCTTGCACTAGCAGCAGCTGACCCTGCTTTGCCGTCAGCTAATACTATGCCACAAGGTCCAAGAAAGAGCTTCCCTATTGCTGAGTTGTTATTGCAAAACGGTGCAGACTTTCCGAGTGAGCGTGCATCGATTATGCTCACTTCGTCTGCAATAGTATATCTCGACTTCAAGCGGGAGCAGAAGTTGGGCATAAGGCCGACCAGACTGCATGATGGACCGCCTCCTGAGCATGGTCGCAAGAATGAAAATGGAGGAGACGTGTTGAGTCCACTACCTTCAAGTAGTATTGGGGATGCTGGAAGGCTAAGGGAGAGGTTGGTGAAGAGGAGTTCGACTGGGTCGAGGCTGACGAAGCCTGCTGGTCTTGGTGGTTGAGTGGTGTCGAACGATTCCATCTTTGTATAATGTTATGATTAATGAGTCTAAGAATAAGGGTAATATGGTATAGGATTGAGATAGGATAATGATGCATGGATGTGATATGTCCTGAGAGCTGGGCGCAAAGCTACAACTACGCAGAAATATGGTAGCCGAGTAATCACGAAGCTTGACGTTTTTACAACAATTGACGAGATTGCACGTATCATCCTCAATCTAACCGCTACGAGTCTACTTGTGTGGCACTACCAGATCATGGAAGCAGTGAAGGTAATCTTGAAGTATCTGCTCGGAAACGGCTAAGCAGCACAGGAAATAAGTTCTGACAGGTATTTAGCTGTGTAACGAATGCGATTTACAGGTATTATGATCGAGGCAGCGAAGCAGCCCTCGACGAAAGTGTCATGTACTAAACAGGTGCTAAGAACCTTTCGACTGCTAGCGCCTCGAGGATGAGATCCAATCCAGTGACTGATTACAGCCCTTGCCCTCAGAACGTTCGCTCCTTCCTCCTGAGCCAAACATATGCTTTCGTTTCGTCGTTGACCTTGGACGTACAAAGAACCAGACTCATTTTGTGAGCATCCTTGCCTTGAGGCAATGTTGACATGACGTTTTAGAAAGCATTTCGTTTCCCTCGAGCTGGTCAATAGCATGTTTGTTCGCCTTCTGTCACAGCTCGGTATGCATTCAGTGCATGCTTGAGTGCAGATATACATTTGTATGTGATAGCAAAGTCTTGGAAAGTGATATTGTGAGCTTAAGTGCTAAATCTAGGTCAGCATAACAAGAGCTCCTCGCTCATTCCATTCATTGCTGACGCGATGCAAAGCTCGTCTGTCGTCTCTGGCTCCTGACATCCACAAGGTCGGCACTAGGAGTCCAAAAGTATGCAAGTTGCTTGTCGTCATCTTTGAAGCAGCATGGACAAAATATCGCCTGTGAGAAATCTCACGCAAATATCCAAGCATAATGGCTCGAAGAGCATTTGAAATCACCCTCATGCTCAACGTGCTTCTTCCTGTCACAATGACGACACAAGACGGCTCCGTGCACGGACAACGACACGCGAAATATTCATAACGTACTCAGCAATGATATTGAACTATGGATACTACTACCTCTCATTAAGAACGCCCCTGCCTTTAGATGGCCCCATTGGTAGATCTCCCATCCTGATTCGTCCCGCTTGCAGAGATGGGGGTACTAGCCAGTGCCAAACACAATAGCGCCATATTCAGGGAGTGGAATCGGCGTCACGATGGACGGCTTTGCTTTGTCGATCTGCTGTATATGCTTGACACATCTAGCAGCACCATGAACGCAAGGTTCGAATACAGCCGCCCGATCGCCAATCGGTCTCCAATAAGCTTCTTGCGCGAGTTGGATCGGTGGTCCGTAAGAACCTTTGCCCTCTGCCAGCGATTTGACACAAGCGGTGCTAGCAAGAAGCAAAAACTTCTCTTGTGCTAGACGTGTCTTCCATGTATCGCATATAGCATTCGGGTCATGAGGTTGAAAGACATCCCCAAGACCACTGCACACAAAGACGCCGATGTCCGAGCAGAGTGGCAGCCACGTTGGGTGCGGATTCTTCGAAAACAAAGTCGAGTGCTCGTTCTTGAAAACCACCTCTTTCCGGTATATTTCGTCTTTGTCCTCTATCACATCCATGAGCTCCCAACCATACAATACTCCGGTCTTCCATGGTCGGCGCATGTCACGCTCTACTCGGCGCTGTTCCACACATGCAGTGGCGGTAATGAATAGTCGAGTCACGAGAGCTTCAAGAATGTCTTCAGTAGGGGCAAGTACATGCTTCCTGTTTCTCAATAAGAATTCAGCTGCAGTGGTACTGGCATTTAAGGTACTTGGTGAGGTGGCAGGAAAATCCAGATCATCCTTCTTTGCAGCGATGACAGCCATATGGAGGAGAAGGTTGACGAAAGGTACTAGGCAAGCTCTCTGTGAGAGGATGTCATACACAAGCACCACCCGTTTTTTTGACCTCAATATCATCTGACCATAAGCCTTGGGTGGGGCTGCAGGTAGTACGCTTTTGTGAGGCGTAATGTCAACTTCCCCTTCAACATTAATGAAGCCCTGGTAGCCAGCACCAAACGTGAGGGACTTGAGAGCAGCTGAGATGCCTTTGGCTACCTGTAAAGTTGTGTATCGCATATCGTAAGTCGCATCGCTTGTGCCTAGAACCACTTTGGCCTCCGAGCAGTAGCCGACGAAATGTCGACATGAAGGCATCCACGACAAATCTTCAATATTACCAAGTTTCTTCTTTAGCATTGAAGTCTCCAAGAGATTTTTGTCCTTGGGTTCTCCAAGGTCCATGTCCCGCAGTGATTCTGACAGATTCTCCGAGGTTGGACTAGGTGATGAGGTTGACATATTCTCAGTCGTGATACTTGGTCGTCCCTCGTCCAGATCGTCGTCACAGTGTAAATGCCACTGCAGCGCTGATGGATTCTCCCTATCGGTGTTTTCTTTCACATCTTCCAGAACGAGCATCGACCACCTGCCTCGTATACAGATTGTAGTGCCATTGTACCATGCTTTGCATGCGCCGAGCAATCTTAGCATAAGGTCAAATGAAAGCTCCAGCCCTTCACCAAAGTCACGCTCGGGAATGGCCGAACGTCCGAGATTCATACGTGGAAGCAGTGGGCGCCAGCACGATCTGTTTGGCACGGATGATGACAAGGGGTCTTCCTCGAGCTTCATAACAACACGGACGTTTTCACCACCTGTAGACTGCCAGCCTGTAGACTGCCAGCGATAACTCATTCTACAATCGCTATATGCAGTCTTGTTGTGACTATCCACAGTGCCACCATCACCCGCGGAGCAGACGGTGCAAAACCAGGCGAGGAATTGAACAATAGCAATGAACACCGCTTCCTCATGACCAAAACCAAACCTATCCAGCCTGTGTGACGTTTCTAGGCGATTCCACCTTTGGTCGTTGGGTGTGCGATACAATGAGATCCGGTTTGTGCTAGGGAGCCGCTTTTCTGTAAGTACTGTTGGTTATTTGTCCGCAGCAAGTGTAGATGGACTTACCCATTTCTGGAAGATCGAATTAAAAGACGTCATCTGCGGGCCTTTGAAGAAATATCTCGTCCATAGCCTCCAAGAACAAGGTTCCCCAAGCCTCCCAGTACCACTCTGCATAATCTGCGCAAGACATAGCAACACATTTTGAAGGGTGTCCAGTAACAACAATCATATTCCGAAAGGTTTTCTGGTTACGCATATTTCTTTCCACATATTGAAAGACGCGATGGTCTACGTTGACATTCCCCGTCCCCTGGAAGCCGTTACTTATTTGGCCTCTGAGGACCACATAGGCTGATAAGTCGATACGACGTTCGTTGCTCAGCGTACGCTCATGCATGAGTCTATGCAGATCTAGCTCCCCGAATGACGGCGATCGGGTCGACATAGTTGCTGCCAGTACAACTAAAACAGGATTTCAGGTGTTTCAATCTGGCGAAAGGTGTGATACGTTTTGCAAGATGCAACCCGAGGACGTATTCAGGTATGGTGATACAAGGGGTTGAAGCTTGCCTCAACCATAAGAGGGGTCAGCTGATAGCTCAGTGTGGCTTAGACCGAAGAGATGCCCTTGCATGCTCATGCATTAGTGTCATTTTGCGTTCGCCTTTGTAGATGAGCCTTCGGATATGCTCCATCGGCGCGAGCATAGCTATGCCTTTGCTGAACCAGCACTAGGGAACGATGGATGATATGATAGACGCAAACCCTCTCAGGTTCGAAGAGAGATTGCTGTCGTCAGTCGGTGAAGTCTGGTTAGGGCTAGTCATGACATCACATGCAAAACCTTGACACCCCACATTACCAAAAAATCGTTATAACACGCCCAAAACATAACATATCAGCTCCAAATAAAGCACAATCAAGTCCAAACAGCAAAGTAGACATGCGAGGTGCAAAAAAAGGGTAAAAAGCTGGGTCTGGCCGTGGATCGACTGTTTATTGGAGTCAGTTAAGGTCCTGACAATGCCTGGCGGGTTTAACTTACACACGGGACCTCTCGCAAGATATTGAACTCAGAGTGAACCCTAAGCGAGAATCATACCACTAGACCTGATAAGGAGTTAGTAACGTTTAGCCGGATATTTGAGGTGAAAATTACTAACCACCAGACCGAATCAATATCACTTGGTGATTTGACATGTGAATCTCAGACCAATGTTTGTTATATATTCCCTTTTCTACTATTAAGTGCCACACAATTGTTTCTCAATAACCTCACATTGTTCCGAAGTCATGGTTTGAAGGATGAATCTCCTATTACAAGTAGTATACAGAGGAGATGATCGCCCGTCACATTAAGTCGTGGATTCATCGCTTGCTTTGTGCTTTTTCATTGTAATCGTCATAGGCGGCTGCTGCGCAGTACCTTTCCTTCTGTCTACCAGTTCTACAATATCACTTTTCTGATGCTTAAAAAGACTGTAAAGGCGTGTCTAGGATCTCCCACTTGCAATTAGTGAGGCGACCGCTGTATACATGCCACTCAATTTGTGCCTTTTTCTGTATTATTATATTTACAGTGTCTAGGTGGCTGGCTACCCATCCTTACATGTTGGAGAATGACCATTCCACACTGGTTAACAAGTTTATTCTAAAGCACCTAATCAAGGTCTCCAACGCTCCCTCGCAGGGACCCGCTAGATCAGTGGGCATACGGGACGATACTCAAGCATGTTTCTCAAGCATGTTTCAATACGAAATTGACCGGGGACCAAAGTAATTGAAAAAGGCGCAAAGCATCCATAATTAGCTCAAAAGCATTGGCGAACCAGAGCTCCGCCAACTGCTGTATAGCCTAGACAGACTTCCCGATCTTCGTGTCATCAACTTGACTACTGCCTGCGATCCTGACAGCTAGTAGGCTGCTTTGTAAGCACCAGGGAGTTTGTCAAGTCCACCTTTCTTTTCGTCCATGTCGCAAATCTTCGTCTCACCGTCCTAACAACTGAATGGGCGAAGAGGAAGAACGTTCGTGCTTACCTGCGATGTGAACAAATGCACCAGCTTCGATTGTGCCTTGAGTGTTCAAAATCAAGGAGCAAATGTACGATACATGCATTCGATCACGAACGAACAGAGTTGAGCCGTACAAGAAGCAGAGACCAATCAACCAGGTTACTCATCGATGGTCTCATAAAAGGGTAGGATAACGAATGTTGTTTATGGTCTTGTTTATGAAGAATAACAGGAAAAACGCCTCAACTAGACAAGCCAAGTGTAGAGCAAGCTTGTAACAGGGCAGGGCAGGGCAAGCGGCATTGTTTTGTCTGCACACCATTTGACAGCCATAACAACTTCTCATACTTGTACCCAAAGCTTGAGTAGGCAGGCATATACTGTCATTACACCCTCAAAATATCATGTATTACATTCCCACCACCATGAAGATGCTAGAATCCTAGTAACTCCAACAAAATGCCATTCATATATGCCATGCTCCATCCCAACCGCACAATGCCAATTACACCAAATGATAAACCCTCTTCGCGACAATATACGTTCCCAAAACAAACAACAAAAAGAACCCACACATACCCCAGAACCAATTCAAATTCCCTTCATCTCCTTGGCCAGGCACCCAAATGTTCATACCCCACATACCAGTGATGATGTTGAGTGGCAGGACCATGGAACCGAGGACGGTCAGTTTGCCGAGGACATCGCCCGTTTGTTCTGCGCGCTCGTTCATGGCGATGTTGAGTTGGGCGAGGTAGTTGGAGTGGGCGCGGGAGAGGATGCTGTGATGGTATGTTAGATTTCGCACTCACGTAAGTTCAGGTATCTTCGACTCACTTTTCATAATGTTGCAAATTGCTCGTCATGGTGATGATGTGATCCTGCTTTTGTGTTAGCGTGTGCTCTGTTCGGCATATTGAGATCAGAACGTACCTGAATATCTCCCAAATACAAGCCAACGTCACTTGTTGGCGCTACGGACCACTGCTCGTTGCATCTTTTCGCAAGCCCTTTGATGACATCGGCCTTGTTACCCAACAAGCGATACAAGCTCATGACCTTCTTCCTGCACTCTCCCACCCTCAACAACATATCCTTGCCAGAATCCTTCGACATGCCAGCATCGCTCTCTTCTTCCAACAGTTTGTCATATTCTGTATCATGATCAAAC
>Ga0160427_10001152_pt1 | contig 16225 bp, 13 predicted proteins | sample SolpanmetagenomL_FD_108194 | JGI IMG/M metagenome (GOLD analysis project Ga0160427, IMG submission 108194) | Solar panel surface microbial communities from Lawrence Berkeley National Laboratory, California, USA - L | ecosystem: Engineered > Built environment > Solar panel > Unclassified ...
CGCTACGGCGGTGGGCGTGCGCCCGCACTCTTTGCGCCGACGGGCTTTGGTGGCCGACTGGCTTTCGAGCGGTTGGGCCCGCCCAGCGCGTTGGTTGCAGGCCGCTACCCGGCAGGGGCTGCCGCAGTATTTCTGTACCCACCGCTTTTTGGGGACAAATTTTTGCCGGCAGTACTCGCAGGCAATTTGGGAGTTGTCGAGGAGTGACAAAGGCGTTTTGCGTTAATACCAATTGCAAATAACGAAAACGCAAATGGTGTCCTATGATTCGTTGCGCGGCCATCGCAGGTTTGTGGCGATGAATCTGCTCAGAGTTTCTGCCCCACCCCGCTGGAGAGCTGCCTTCCGGCAAGCTTATGACAGAGTTGCGCCTGCTCCCCCTGCTAAACTGCGCTTGCCGCCCCCTTAATAAGGTGGCAATTGGCATCATTTACCAATAAGTGCTTGCTGTACAGGCAGTAGTATGACTGCGAGTATCTAACAAATAGCCGTTGCTGCTGACTCACCTTTGTGAGCGCGCTGCTGGCTGGCCCGGCCATTTTTCTGCTACCCAAAAAAGTTTGCCTTTTACCTCCTCAAAGCCTGCCGGTGAGGCTGCCAGGGGGCTACTTACCCGTGTCGGGACGAATTAACGCCCCTTCGCATAAACTGGTTTTCCACCTCATACCACCGGGCTGTTGCCCGGCTTTATATAAACGCAACCCAATGAACACGAAAAGGATTGCCCTTTACACGGCGCTGTTTGCCCTGGCGGCCGGTATACTATTCACCTGCTACCGAGGAGTGCAACTCTACCACGAAGTTGCCCGGACCCCGGTGCTGATTGCCAGTGCGGCGGCCCCCACCGTGCAGCCGGGAAAACAGGTCACGACTTACACCTTTTCGGTCATTCGGGAAGTAGTGGTGCCGCCCGCACCGGTTGCAGGGCCTCGCCGCGCTCCCCGCAGGAGTAAGTAAGCAAGCAAGCCGGTTTGACGGGATTGAGCGGCCGTGCCCAGCAGCAGAAACAGAAGAAAGCCGACAAAAAGGCCAGCGTGAGCAGCACATTCCCCCGCCGCGCGGGCGGGGCTGGGTGGCGGCTAAGCGCTACTATATTGCGCGGCCTTTCACCCCAAGGCAGTGTGTGCTTCATGGAAAACGCCGTAAAACTCCTGGCCGTTGGCGACTTACTGGGCAAGGATTTTTTTATACCCGCTTACCAGCGCGGGTACCGCTGGGACAAGCAACAGGTAGTAGACCTGCTGGACGACCTCGCCGGCTTTGCGTTCAAACAACCCAAAAAGGAAGGGGAATTCTACTGCCTACAGCCGATTGTAGTCCGCCCGCGAGCCGCCGAGTCAGTGGCCCTGGCAGCCCACGTCGGCCCCGAACACTACTGGGAAGTAGTGGATGGGCAACAGCGGTTGACGACGTTGAAAATTCTGTTTTTGTATCTTATCCGGGTGCATTTGCACAACGAGTCATTCCAGAAAGAATACAAGAAGGAGTTGTTTCGGCTGCACTACGAAACGCGGGGGGGCATCAATGATTTCCTGGCTCACTTACCTGAAGGCGACGGGCGCGAAGGAAACGAGGACAGCATCGATTGCTACTACATCGCGCAGGCGTACCGGCACATCGGTGAATGGTTTGGCGAGCGGGATGAACCCAGGGCCACCAGGGAAAAAGTGCTTCAGGCCCTGGTCGGCACCAGCAGGCAGCACCAGGCTGAGGGCATCGTTCAGGTTATCTGGTACGAGCTGGCCCCGGAGGAGAATCCGATTGACAGCTTTACCCGCATCAATCTGGGCAAAATTCCCTTGACTAACTCGGAGCTAATCAAGGCATTGTTCTTGCAAACCCGGAATTTCAGCTTAAATGGCGACGAATCGGGCAAGGACCTGGGCAAGCTTCGCCAATTGGAAATTGCGACGGAGTGGGACCGGATGGAAAACACGTTGCAGAACGATGACCTATGGTGGTTTCTGAATAAAGCAGAAAATACCGCTAGCGCCCGGATAGAATTTATCTTCGACATCATCTGCCAGTTGGAGCGTGAGCAGGACGATAAGCTGGCTAAGCAAATCGGTTCGGACAGCTACGCTACGTTTCGCTTTTACTACCAGCGGGCAACCGGGGCCGCAGCGCCAAACTTCGTCAAGCAGCAATGGGCGGCCGTTGTCGCCCGGTTCAACCAACTGCTGGAATGGTATAACCACCCCGAATGGTACCATTACGTCGGCTTCCTGATTCACTGCGGCGACCAAGTGAAAGACCTGCTGGCGCTCTACGGTGCCGCGACCAAAGTGGGAATTACCACCGAGCTGAAAGCCCGCATCGCGGCCAAGCTAGTAGACAAATCCGTCGGCGTGGTGCAGTGGGGCCGCGACCCAGCCGGCAAAGCTTACCTGCTCCTAGCTTACCAGCAGCCGGAGTTGGTGCGCCGGGTGTTGCTGCTGTTCAACCTGCGCGAAGTCATCCGGCAGCGCACTTCCTCGCTCGGCTTTGCTCGTTTTCCCTTCAAGGCATTCAAGCAGGAAAAGTGGGACATCGAGCACATCGACTCTTCGTCGGAGCGGCCATTGAGTAGCCTGGACGACCAGCGAGAATGGCTGGTCGCCGCGCTGCACGACCTGCCCCAGCTCAGCAAGGAACCCGACCTGCTCCAGCGTGTTTACACGTTCCAAACCGAGCCAAAAAACGAGTTGCGCGTGGATTTTCAGGACCTTCAGCAGGCCATCGTACAACTGGCCGGCGAGGCGGCAAGCGATGCGCAAGCCAAAGACAACATTGGCAACCTGACGCTGCTGGACGCGAGCACCAACCGCTCGTATGGCAATGCCCTGTTCGTGACCAAGCGCCGGATAATCATTGAGAATGACAGCAATGGAAAATTTATTCCGCCCTGCACTAAAAACGTGTTTCTGAAATACTTCGACCAGCAGGGAATTTTCCGCACCAGTTGGGGCGCGGAAGACATGCGGGCCCACCGTGACCGCATTACCGCTGAGCTTATCGACTTTCTGCCCCCTGTTCTGCCCGCTTAGGATGAAAAAGTATAATCTGGAGGAGTTGCTGGCGGGTGAAATCGCCTTGACCGAACAGCCGCCCATCCGCTTTGCGGGCGTGCAGGTGCCTATGATTCAGCGCGACTATGCGCAGGGGCGAAAAACGGAAGTTGCCGTGCGCCAGCGGTTCCTGAAGGCGCTGTTTGGGGCCCTGACCGGGGGCCACCCCCTGACGCTGGATTTCGTTTATGGCTCGGTGCAAACCCTGGACGGGAACCCGTATTTCGTGCCCCTCGACGGGCAGCAGCGCCTGACCACGCTGTTCCTGCTGCACTGGTACATTGGCAATAGCGAGCTAGCCGGCGCTGCCAAGCGGGAATTGGCAGCCCGGCTGCGCAAGTTCAGCTACGCCACCCGCAGCACGGCCCGCGACTTTTGCGAACAGCTCACCAGCGTGGAACTGGACCCGACTGCCCAACCCGGCCCAACCATTCGAAACCTTACGTGGTTTTACGGTAGCTACGCGCAAGACCCAACCGTGCAGGCGATGCTGCGGATGCTCGATGCCATTCACGATAAATACCGCGACTGCGGGGCTACAAGTCTGTATCCGGCGCTGGAAGGGTTGCGTTTCTACGTGTTGCCCCTCGATGGCTTCGGACTGTCGGATGAGCTATATATCAAGATGAATGCGCGAGGCAAGCAGCTCACGGGCTTTGAAAACTTCAAGGCAGATTTGCTGAACTGGCTGCGTGACGAAGCCAATCCTTACCGGACGGAGTTTGACCAGCCCACGAACGTGGCAGTGGCAGCGCAGCCGATGCCTTACCACCTGTCGTTGGCAACGAAGCTCGACACAACCTGGACGCACCTGCTATGGGGGTTGGGCTATAAGGAAGGGCAACTCGATGCGGCTTACCTGCGCTTCTGGAACCGCTTTCTGGCTGCGCGGTACTTTTCGGAGCCCAGGCCGGTGCCGGAATTGGCCAACCGACTGACCGGCCTTGACCGGGGGCAGGAAGCAGCCGAGTACATAGGCTTTACCCACTACCAGCCCCTGTTTGCCAAGCCTGGTACCATTGCTGCCGCCGAGCGGCTGCTGGACGGATTAGTCGTCCATTACCCGGTTATTCGCCGCGTGATTGCCGAAACCTGGGGCGAACAAGCCGCCGATTGGCACCTGCTAGCACAATCTATCAATCAGCGGCAACGCCTGCTGTTCTTCGCCGTAATGCGGTACCTGGATACGCCTGGTTTTGAGGAAGAATCGTTGCGGCGCTGGCTACGAGTGATTTGGAACATCAGCATCGACCCCGACGTGCGAAGCACTGAAACCATGCTAGCCGTCATGCGAGTGATTGAAAGGCTGGCACCGGGAGCGCACGCCATTTATGCTTTCCTAGCCTCAGTTGAAGGGGCAGCCATCGTGCGGCGAGAGCGGTCTTTCGTACAAGCGCTATTGCAGGAGGAACGGCAGAAAGCGAACTTGATTTTAAGCGACGCAGCCTGGGAGGCGGCGCTGATAACGGCCGAGAAACACGGGCTTTTCCGGGGTAATGTGGGTTTCTTATTGCTCAACGCGCCTGCCTTGCCTATTTTTCAGCACCGATTAGCGTCAGCCAGCGGCTTGTTTTCGCCGAAGGGCACGCAAGGCGTGTTTGCAGAAAACCACCTGCTGCTACGGGCCGTCATTAGCGAAGCGCCGACCTGGCAGTGGCTGCAAAACCTGAACAGAGCAGACGGGGAAGACAACTGGCGGCTGTTGTTGCGCCGGGATGAAGTGGTGCGAGCGACCATCGGGCAGGTGGTGAGTTTGGCAACACCGGCAGCCATGCAGCAGCAATTGTTGCAGTTGGTAAACCGGCCATCCAGCCTGGCAAAAGGCTCGCAGTCGTGGAGTCGGCTCCGCCTCGTACATGAGCAGCTTTACCAGGCAGCCGACCTGCAAGGTTGGCTACAGTCGGTGGGGGCAACTGGCATCAAGTGGAAAGATGAGCGCATATATGCCTACCGCTACTTTGGCCGCGACTACACCCGCGTGATGCTCGATACCTACCGCAATGCCGTTGCAGCGGCCCTCCTCAGTCAGCTCGGCTTTGACACGTCGCAGCAGTGCGGCACCAGCAGCTATTTCTGGGGCGATGAGCTAACGCTTCAGCGCAGGGAAGCGAACTGGACGGTTACGGCCACATTCGACCCCTACGCGACACTGCGCATCGGCATTCGCCGGGCTGAAACAGCATCATTGGAAACCACCAACCTCGTCTCGGCAACCGAACAGGACGACCATTGGCTGCTGCGAAAAGCATACCCTTACGCTGGCCTGGCAACGGCAGCGCAGGCGCGGGCGCTGGTCGAGCAGGTTAGGGCAGAGCTGTTTGAAACCGACTTTTTTGCCGCCCGACTTACCGTTCGCACCGCTGCAACGGTTTCAGTGGCGATAGGCGACGGTGAACTGGCTGATTAGCTTGGTAGTACCCAGTCGCGAACCGCAAGCGGGTAACGCTAGCGACTGAGCGGGGTTGCTGCCCCAAGCTGATAGGCTAGCGATTTGCCGTGCTGGCCCCGCATAAACGCTGTAAATACGGTCAGGTCATCCGCTGCCCGGCTCTGTTCCAGGGCGTCAAAATAGGCCTGGCGGTCTTCGCGAAACACAATGGTTAGCGGCTGGGTGTAGTAGCGCTGCACGTAGTTCATGAGCAGCCGGGAGGTGCGGCCGTTGCCATCGTTGAACGGGTGAATACTCACCAGCCGCTGGTGGGCCTCGAAAGCCAGCTCCAGTTGCTGGCGCAGCATGGTCGCCATTGGCATCCGCTCGCGTAGCTCCCCCACCAGGGCGGATACCAGGGTCGGCACCTTCTGCGCGTTGGGAAACGAGCTGGCCCCGACAATAAAGACGTTGTTGAAGCGCAGGTCGCCCTGCGTGGGGTCTACCGTGCTCAGGGCCGTGTTGGTAAGCCGGCCGGTACTGCGCATGACAGCCGCCGCCAGCTCCCGCAGAAAAGCCGGTCCGGGTAGCTGCTGCGCGTCGGCCCGCGTCAGCACCAATTCCAGAGCATGGGCGTGGTCGTCCAGCATGTTGTAGCCTTCCAGGGGCTTGTCCGACCCCAGGGCGGGGGCTTCGCCCAACAGAAAATCCATCGCTTCGAGCACTGTTACGCGGGAGCCCTCAATCAACGTGGAGTGGGCCGATACCATTACCTGGCTCAACTGCTGGCTGGTTTGCTGCTGGGTAGGCAGTAATTGCTGCAACTGCCGGGTCAGGTGCTCAATTTCAGTCCACGTCACGCCGCCTATTGCAGAGTGGCTGCCCGCAGTTCCGCCACGTTCAGGGTGGACAAGGGTAGGGGAGCGGGCAGGCCCGCGCCGTGCATCAGGTCGCTGGCCCAGGCGGCCAGGTCATAGGCGTAAATCATGCGCCGTCCGGCCTCGTCCTGATACTCGGTTTTGCCGCGCATAAAAGCCTCCAGGCTCGGCCGCAGCGCCGCCGGCACCTCGGCCAGCGCCTGGTCGGGATGGGTCGGGCTGAGCAGCGAGTTCAGGTAGTCCCGCAAAGCGTGGTAAGCGGCTTGGTCGGCGGAAGTCATGGGCAGGCTGTAAGTGGCAATGGTAATAGAAACCAAAAGTACTGAATCACTTTGGGAGCTTGCTGCACGGTCAGCGCCGGCTACGCGCCCAGTTGCGGCGCGGAGCCGGCGCAGTAGGCCGGCATCATCTACGCGGTTGGCTCAGCAACAGCGGCTTACGCGCCCTCTGCACCCGTGTCAGTACGCGTCCGCCGCGTACCACCCAGGCCGACTCGCAGGCCGTAGCCGCCGCCAACAAGCTCGCCACCTGGTCGGCGGCCACCGCTCCCAACCTAATTTGGGTCGGCGACATCACTTACCTGGCCTTGGCGACCGGGCAGTGGGCCTACCTGGCGTGCTGGCGCGATGCTTTTTCCCGACGTGTAGTAGGCTGGCAGGTGAGTGAGTCGCTGCACACCGACTTGATTCTGACCGCTTTTAACCGGGCGGTGGCCGTCTGCCAGCCGCCGCCTGGCTTGCTCGTGCATACGGACCGCGGCAGCCAGTACACCAGCGACGCCTTTACCACCTTACTCGACCGCACCCAGGCGATTGCCAGCCTAAGTCGGCCCGGTAATCCGTACAACGCCTTAGCCGAGAGTGGCTGGAGTACGCTTAAAACCGAGTTGTTGCCCCGTGGGGCCTGCTTTGCTGACTTGGAAGAGGCGCGCCTCGAACTGGCCGAGTACTTGGACCATTATTACAACACCCAGCGCCTGCACTCCGCGCTGAGCTACTGCACCCCGCTCGAAGTCGAGCTCCACTACCTCTTCAACCTACCTTAGCTTCGTGTCCGTTAGCACCCGACCACCCCAGTTCCGCTAATCCTGTTGGGTGCATTATGTGAGTAAGCTTCGTTATCTAACATACTGAATACGGCATTGACAGAGTTATTGAGGCTGCAATACAAAATGAGAAGCAACACTCCTTTCTTTGACAATCATATCTCTCCTTTATGCTCAAAATACTTTTTTTGCTGTGTATACTGACTTGCAGCGTCTATTGCGCTCAAGCCCAAGTCTCAAAATCAGGTGACCAGTACATCATCCTGGAATCAGGTCGTCAACTTAAAAACCAGGTAACCTTAACGCTGCTGATTAGCACGCGGGCTCAATCTGATGCTGTCTTGCAAGAAGAAGCGGCTTATGTGCGCAAACTAACTTCTGAAACAGATGCGCTTACCTACCTAAGTGAGCAGGGGTGGGAACTCATCAGTGTCACTGCTGAAACGTTCAATGGGCATACCTGTGGTAGTCGTTATTATCTGAGAAAATGATGATTTTTTAGAGCATGTTTGGGATTTCAATCGGAGGTGGCACGTCGTAAGGTCATAGTCAGATTGGCGAGCAGCACCCACGCCGCATGGCTGGCGGGGGTACGTTCGTAATCCACGACGAGGCGTCGAAAGTAGTTGAGCCAGGCGAAGGTGCGCTCCACGACCCAGCGTTTGGCGACGGGTACAAAGCCCCGGCCAACACTAGGCGGCCGGCTCGCCACCCGATGCTGCCAGCCCAGGGCCTGGACCTGCCGGGCAAAACGGCCCTGATAAGCGCTGTCGGTCAGCACGGTGCGCAAGCGACTGGCCCAGGCCGGGCGGAGCTGGTCGCGCCGGGGCAAGAGGGCGTGGGCGGCGCGGCTATCGTGGCCGCTGGCCGCATGCACGGCAACTTGCCAGATGCGGCCGCCCGTGTCGCAGAGCACTTGGCGCTTGCGGCCATTGACGCGCTTGTGCGCGTCAAGGCCGCGCTGCTGGCCCAGGCGCGGGGACAGTTTGACGCTTTGCGCGTCGACCAGGGCCAACGAAGGGGTGGGCAGGCGATTCTGAGCCAGCCGGTCCACTCGATTAGCGGCTTCATTGAGTCGGTACAAGAGTCCGGTGGTTTGCCAGCGGGCGAAATAATAGTACACGGCCGGCCACGGTGGGAAGCGGGCCGGAAGGCTGCGCCACTGGCATCCTGTGCGGCAGATATAGCGCAGCGCATCAATTACTTGGCGTAAGCATAAGCGGCGTTTGCGTTGCAGGGGCAGTAATGGCGCAATAACTTGCCACTGCGAGTCAGTAAGGGGTTGAAAGCACTCAACCATAAAGCGAACCGGAGCCTAGGAACTCCGCTTGCAACTTACTGACTCGTTTCTTTTTGCCCTACTAATTCCCAAACACGCTCTTAGTTAGTTAAGGCACTGAAAAAGAATTGTCCTTGCGTGAGTGAATTTGCTTCACTTACGCAAGGACAATTCTTTTTATCCTGGTTGAATGTCACAATCTAGAGGATTCAGTAGTCACCAATAAGGCCAGTAATAGAATTACAAAGAATATAATTGTAATTAAATGATATTTAATTGAATTAAATATTAAATTTTAATAATTTAGTAATGTTGTATTATGAAGCAAACTGTCCTTTTTTACATTTTTTAAGGCAACGTGCTTTACGTGACAAGTAGAAGCTAATACTTCATATATACTTCATTTTCAACAGCGGAAATAAATATGAAACGCGCAAACGTTCTACTTTATATAGGAATCCTGGTTTATATTGCGAGTTGCCATAATGATGCTATCACCCAGCAACCGCCGATACCTCTGCCTGACCCCTGTGTAACTCCCGTGTCTCAAAGGCACTTTTTCACCATCGCAAATCAGGTAGATGATAAATTTTTCCCGAGTGATACCATCTTCCCGGGGACCATTCGATTGTCCGCCCCTTCAGTTTATACTTCCGTAACCTGGCAAGTTGGAAATGATGCGCGGATTTTCATTAAAAACAATCAATTATTTGATTTTACAAGTGCTATAGGGACTATTTACATCAGGTTTATTGGCGTCAGACCAGTAGATGCCTGTATACCAAAGGACCGTGGGTCAGATACGTTAACAAAAGCACTAACAATAGTTCCTTACAATTACCGACACCCACGGTCAGCGATAGAGGGCATTTATCTGGGTGCAAATGTCAATGCGCCTCAGGACACATTCAGCGTTCGCATTTTTAATCGATATAACCCACGTGATACAACGGATTATGCCATTACTATCTACAATCTAAACAAGGGGTGTCCGGGGCTGGATATGAATGTTATTCCTGCTTACAAGGCATTGAAATTTAATCAAACACGCGGAGACGCCACTTGCCATGGGGTATATGGGGTGGCTAGCTTGGACTCTGTGGACCGGCGTAAATTAAAGATTACCTATAATGAGCAGCTCGTGCCGGGTCAGCCCGAGTATGCAGCCCGGGTGTTTATAGGCTACCGAAAAAAGTAACACATTTTCCACCAAGCCCAACCACTTAACACCCCATTTTTTTTCATGAGAATTTTCTACCTCTTTTCTCTGGGAGTCATTCTAGGGCTTGTACCTGGAATACGCGCCTATGCGCAATCTACTCCCTGCCAGCCTGTAGGTATTTCAACCAACCCGGCTAGTCCATCCAACACCCAGGTCCCTAGTAAGACAAACTCTTTTCAGTGGGCTCCGCCACCATCTCTGCCAAATTATCACATCAATAGGGTTACTAATACGAGGAGTAATTACGTTGCCGCCCCCTATTATCAAACTAATAACCCGACAACCGAAATTGCCCAGCTCCAGGGGAGCCCTGATATCTCCTCTAGCGGATGGGAACTCATCAAAAAGGATGATGGCTATACCGAAGGACCTAGCCCAGTCGCGAATAGCACTGGGGTTGATAATCCGTATGTCATTATCTACAATAAATACACGGGTATCCTGCGCGTCTTTTGGTCAGTTGGGACCACTGCACCTCCTGCTAACTTCTGTAGCATTGAGATGAGCTTTATTTATAATGCTTCCAATACGAAGGGTAAAAGTGGCCTACTAAACCATATATCAGGCGTTGGTGTAGCACTCGAGGATACACCGGCTGGGTCAAGCAATGTATTGTTTGCCATGAAAAACTTCCCGACTACTCCAGATGCGTGGTTCATGGCGGATTTTCCGATGGACTATGACCCCTGTTCCTGCATTCAGCAAACAACGGTTCACTTTACAGTGAAGCTTATCAATAAGGCTGATATTAAGCTTAGTAGCGTTTCCACCGGTACGCTCGCTAGTATAAATAATGGGTCTGGTACGCTTGACCCGGCAGCAGGGCGTAGTGTATTCGGCGGAATAGTTAACGGAGCCAATACCTTTGTCAGTGGGGTAACTACCTCGTTTAACAATCCTTACGATTTTAGAGACCACCTCTACACAGCTGCTAATCCGGACTATAAAGCGTCAGCGAACAGTTTTGCCAAAGCGTTAACCTCATCAAGTTTCGCCAAAGGCGCACTTTCAAGTCTGCCTTACATAGGTGCAGCCCTTGACCTGCTCAGCTTCTTCGTGGGTGGGGGTAATGATGGTGGACCACAGCCGGTCAGCGTGCAGCCAATGGCAATCAATTTCAATACGGAGACCAGTGGCTCAATCACGACAACTTACGTGCATACTGGCACCACATTCGCTACGCCCGGCTCTGCTTTTCGCCCAAATCAGCCAGATTCGTACGCATCCTACAATGAGGTTTTAGGCGTAGTAAACATGCTTAATAAGCCAAATTTCAAGCGGGTTGATAGTGGGTACGATAATGCGTATCCGTATCCGGTATATGACGAATATGGGTATCTGTATTACGTAGGGCCTGGCGGCTATATTTCGCACACCTGGTTATTAGGCGACTTGTCCTACGTAGTGAATCCTGCCGCTGGTTTGCGCATTAAGGAAATGAAGGCGGCCCTTTCGGTGCGAGGAGTCTTAGATATTCGAAACCACAATTATTCGGCTAGCCAAGCCATTGCTGACGTGGCAAATGGTAGTTTGGGAGACTTCACAATTGTAACGGGCAACTATGGTCTTAACGGAAATAGTCCTGACGTAGAAGTAGCTACTCCTTTTATGGATGCAGGCTGCTTGCCTAGCAAATACATCACGCTTAATGACGCAGCCTACCCACGTAATGCACCTTACGAAACAGACCCGTATGGGCAATATTCCTATTCCGAATATCCAGGTAATATTACCCCAATAAATGCGAGCGGACAGCAGGTTTACTTGAAACTATTGATAACCCTTGAGCGCACGACCCCTTGTTCAACTTGCCAAGATATCGTCCTCTTACAGTCCTATCCAATAGGTGAAACTATTCTGACGAATGCTCCCCCTGGGTCCAATCCTGGAGTAACAGACCCTTATCCATATGACGACCCTGCTACCTTATACGGGCCATTGCCTTCCTGCACACCAGGCGTTTTACCTGCTCCTGCCTCCTCTGCCCGCATCGCAGACTTCTGCAGCAATAATCCCCGCTACAACGATGCTACTAGATTGCGAGTAGCTGGCACTAGCCCAGCTAATGCGGCTACTAGTGTAACACATGCCAATAACCAGGCGTTAACGCAGTTCGCCTGTTATCCCAATCCGGTAGCCGGTAAGGCAACAATTCAATTTGCATCAGTCAGCGATGGGCATGTGAAAGTTGAGCTGTTCAATATGGTCGGAGAGCGTGTCAAAACCATTGGAGAGGATACATATCCAGCAGGCCTCCATGAGCTTACTTTCGATACTAACGGGTTAGCAGCCGGGCTGTATACCTGTATCTTACAAACGGAAACCAAACGAGAAATTATAAAGGTGTCGATTATTAAGTAGTTGAGTAAATATCATTAGGCTGGAGAAGCACGGTGTTGGCTTACGTGTCGTGCACCTTTATACTATTACTTATATGCCTAGGCAGACTCAAATTCCTGCTCTACAAGAAGTAGAATAAATACTTAATGAAGTCACAGACATCGCAATTTTGCGGATGCCGCTGCTCAGACCTTTCTTGACCTCAGGACTCGCCAAAATTTGAAGCAAATCATTCTTTTTAGCGTATTGCTTGCAGGAGGCATTTAGCTGCTGACGAAGAAGTAAGCGGGAAGTAGCCTAAAAAAGAGCGCTAGACTTCTAGAAGTCTAGCGCTCTTTTTTAGGCTACTTGACTGGCTATCAACCGACTCACTAGAATAGTCAATATCCGTTAGGTCTGCTGTTCGTCTTGTAGCATCGCTAGGAAAGCCACGTTCCGGGCGACGCGGTCCAACTTAGCCACGAGTAGCACCGCGTCTTTCTGTCGGGCCTTGGCAATGGCCGCCTGCAATTGGGGCCGTTCGTTTTTCTTGCCACTTTCGATTTCGAGAAAGGTGGCCACGAACTGTGCATCGCCCCGCAGGAAGTTTTGCACGGCGGCTTGCTGGGCTTCGAGCCCGAGGCCGGACTGGCCCTGGCGGACGGTACTGACACGGAAGTAGGCGACAAACTTGATCAATAGTACAAAACTGCCCCAGTTTGGGTGTTTGTCACAAAAGTTAAACGTACGTTTAACGTGTATTAAATTGTTGTTTGTCACTATTTTACTATCCTTCACATAACGTGATTTTATCGCAGTTAGCGCTGTCAGTTAGCGGCCTACAGCCAGTACCTGCACCCAGTGCCGTAAAGAAGAAGTTAACCCTATTTAATAAGTGTCGAAGGCTGGGCTAGTTGCTCGTTGCACTTTCTGCTACTTGTGGAGGGTAGGCTTGTTGACTAACTCTTTGCTGCCTACTTTTAAGGATGGCCACGTTACCTCACCTGATGCTGCAACCCCGTTCGCGGCGGTCCCAGCGTCGTCGGCGCCGACGCTTGCTGCTGGCGGTACTATTCAGTGCGGCTCTTGCTGGCGGTATCTACCTGGTCCACTAGGAAATGTTGGCAGCGCCGAGGAAATACCGTCAAAAGTCGCTTTCTAATTTAGTACCGATAATCAAACCCCTTCTTATCGGCACCAAGCTTTCCAGTAAAATGGGTGACCAGTGAGTGGGAACTGTCAAGGCCAACTGCTACTCCTATTATAATAGGTGTCCGTCGGGGCTAAGTGCGTATTTCTTAGCTTGGGCCAAAAAACAGTACTTTTTGTGACGTACGCAGTACTTTACCATTATAATTGCACAAAAGAGATTTTAGTTGTTTTTTCGGATGATTACCCCTGATAACACTTACTTATCGAGGGTAATTTTAGCGTACCTTCGGCCATTCTCAATCTTACCCGCGGCTGGCCGGCCGCCGGGCCAGCCGACCGCCACTCGATGGAAGTACTCCCCATTTCTCCCGCCTCCCAGTCCAAAGCCGTTGGCGCGGCGCGGCACATCGACGACTACGCCGAGTCGGCGGCCCGTTACGTCAAGACTGGCCAGCAGGGCGCGGCCAACACTCAGCGCGCCTACGCCGGCGACTGGCGGCGCTTCACCGCCTGGTGCCAGGTTCATAACCGGGAGCCGCTGCCGGCCGACGTGCCCACGCTGGCGGCGTTCGTCACGGCGCTGGCCGAGGCCGGCAAAAAGGTTGCGACCATCCAGCGCCACTGCGCCTCGGTGAGCAAGGCCCACCAACTCGCCGGACTGCCCACGCCGACCGACGACCGGCTGTTCAAGAACCTGCTCGAAGGTATCAGCCGCGAAAAAGGCGTGCGCCAGAAACAAGCTCCGGCGTTTACGATGGCGTACTTCAAGCGGGCCGTGCTTAGTATCGACACGGAGCGGCCCGATGGGCTGCGGGACCGGGCGCTGCTGCTGCTGGGCTTCGCCGGCGCGTTTCGGCGCGACGAGTTGGCCAGTATCGACCTCGAACACCTGCGCTTCGATGACGACGGCTTGGTGGTGGAACTGCCGAAAAGTAAAACCAACCAGAAAGGCGAGGCCGAGGAAAAGGCCATCTTCTTTGCCCCCGACCGGCGCAGCTGCCCGGTGCGGGCAGTCAAGGACTGGCTGGAACTGCTGGCCCAGCACGGGCGCACGGCGGGTGCTTTGTTTCTCTCCTTTCATAAAGGGCAGCGCCTGAGCCGCCGCCGGCTGAACACCTTTAGCCTGAACGAAATCGTGCAGTTCCGGCTCGGGACAATGTACACCGCCCATTCGCTACGCGCCTCGTTTGTGACCATTGCCAAGCTTAACGGCGCTGATGATGCCGAGGTCATGAACCAAACCAAGCACAAGACGACGAACATGATTCGCCGCTACACCCGCCTCGACAATATCCGCCAGCATAACGCTGCCCAGAAGCTGGGACTATAAGGCGAGGCCGTAGCCTGTTAGCAGCGTGTACCTATATGAACTGTGTTGAGAGAAGTCGATTTAGGCGGCAATTTTGGCAAAATCAGCCTGGTAGAGCACTCCGGATTTAACGATGGCAAAAGCCTGTTTGAGCAGTTTATTGCAAACCGCAATCAGAGCCACTTTGCCATTCTTACCCTTGGCTACGAGGCGGTCGTAAAGTGCTTTACAGGCCGCATTCGCTCGCTTGGCCGAGAAGCTACAGACGTAGAGCTTGCTGCGAATCAGGCCGCCACCCATTTTGGTAATGCGCACCTTGCCGCGGATACTCGTGCCGGAGGTATGCTCGCGGGGCGAGAGGCCTGCTTTGGCAATCAGTTGTCGGTGGTTCGTGTAAGAGGTAAAACCGCCGGCGAAGAGCAGCAGCATCCCCGCTGTTTTGCGCCCGATACTGGGAATGGAGCGCAAGAGCGTCATTTCCTGGGTATAACGCTTTTCTAAGAGGGCAAGCAACTCGATTTCAATTGTTTTGAGTTGGTCTTCCAGCTGCTGTTTCGTTTGCTTAAGTTGTTGCAGCGCGATGGGGCTGATAACCGGCTGCTGGGTCAAGGCTTCCAGCGAATTGCTGACCATCGTTTTCTGTTTGAGCAACTGCTCGCTCACTTGTTCGAGCTGACGGCATTCGACGAGCAGGGGCTCCTCGGGCTGCCAACACGCGGTGGCTTGCTGCTGGCCATAGCGCATCAGCCACTGCGCATCCTTGCGGTCACTTTTGCCCTTATTCAAGTGCATCTGGATGAAGCGCTTGATAATAAGTGGATTGAGGACGGCCACCTGTGTAGCGCGGCCGTGTAGGTAGTAGGCCAGGGCCAGGTAGTAGGTACCCGTGGCTTCCATGATAAACAAGCTATCCTTTCCGCACGCCTGCATGAGTTGGGCGAAGCCGGCCTGCGTGTTGCTCACTTCCAGGTGGTGAAACTGGCCATCCACCTGGTGGCAGACCGCCAAGGTTGCTTTGCTCACATCGATACCAACTACGGAAAGGGAAAAAGGAGTGACCATTGGGGGGACATATTAATACGGAGTGAGAAATGCGAAAGCAAAAAGGGGTTCTAGAGAATCTTTCACTATCCTGATGCAGGCTCGCAGCCTAATGGAACTGTTCAAAGTAGCCCTAGAAACAGCAGGGGATTGTCATATAGAACAGGCTCGGGGCCTCTTATAAGGAAGAACCTTATTCCTGCTGTTTCCTTTTCATGCCCAAAGGTGAGAGGCTGGGCTGGTTGACCAAATGGAAGAAGGCAGGGATTCTCATATAAGACAGGCTCGGGCACCCTGATAACGGAGCAATCTTCATCTGCCTTCTTCCAACCTAAGCGCCAAATTAGGCGGGCAGTCTGAACATAGGATATAACGGAGTGGTTCGCGTTTTTGGTTAGGCGGGCAAGATAGCAGATAGGTAGTGATAAGGTTTACTTATCGCTACCTATCCGAAAAATCAGGAAACCGATGTTTCACTAATAATTTGGGTGCAAAAAAGTCAAAAGTTCTCACCGGCGCTGAAGAAACCGAAAAGTCATTTAGTCAACAGGTGTGAGCAGCGGAA
>Ga0160427_10001153_pt1 | contig 16224 bp, 12 predicted proteins | sample SolpanmetagenomL_FD_108194 | JGI IMG/M metagenome (GOLD analysis project Ga0160427, IMG submission 108194) | Solar panel surface microbial communities from Lawrence Berkeley National Laboratory, California, USA - L | ecosystem: Engineered > Built environment > Solar panel > Unclassified ...
CGCCGTCGAGCCTGGGATACCGCTTGGGCGTGGGGCCGACCTTGCGCACGCACACCAGCGAGCGCGGGTCCCCCAGTACGGGCAGCCCGAAATGCTCGACCGCTTCGACCCGGCCGCCCAGCAGCGCCGACGCCCGTCGCCCGGCCTCCAGTTCCTCTTCGCTCAGCGGCCCCTTCTGCGCCACCAGCAGCCCACCGGGGCGCAGCAGCGGCAGGGCCAGCTCGGCCAGCACCGGCAGCGCCGCCACCGCCCGCACCACCACGCGGTCGTACTGCCCACGGTGCTCGGGGTCGTGGCCCAGCTTCTCGGCCCGGCCCACCAGTGGTCGCACGTTGTTCAGGTTGAGGGTCTGCGCAGTCTCGGCCACGTAGTCGATCTTCTTGCGGGTGGAATCGAAGGGCACGAGGTGCAGGTCCGGGCGCACGATGGCGAGCGGCAGGCTGGGGAAGCCCGCCCCGGTGCCGAGGTCGAGCGCCCGCAGCGGGCCGTCGAGATGACCCCCGCGCAGACAGCAGAGCGAGTCCACGAAATGCTTGAGCACGATGTCGCTCTCGGTGCGCAGAGCGGTCAGGTTGTGCCTCGCGTTGCCCGCCTGCAACAGCTCCAGCAGCCGCGAGAAAACGGGCTGGTGTGGGCCGATGTTGAGGCCGAGCGCCTCCGCACCCTGACGCAGCAGCGCCTCACCTTCCGGCGTCACAGGCCGTACCTCGCCTTCATGTCGCTGTAGCGTCCGTACACGTGCTCGTCGGTCTCGGCCATCGGCAAGGTGTCAAGCAGCGGAATTAGCAGCGTCCGCAGCACCTCGCCCCGCGCCATCCACTGGTAGTAAGAGCGCCCGCCGTGCTCGTAGGGGCCGCACAGCTTCGAGCCAGGAACCAGACGCAGCAGCGTATCGAACACACGGCGGCTACGGGTGTGCATCCGCAGAGTTACGTGCGGCTGCTTCCCGTCGCCGCCGAAATGCCCCTCCCCGATTAGGAGACCGAGCAGCAAGCCCTGGTCGAAAGCGGTTATCGGCGCGCCCGAACTGGGCGGAGGGTCAGAAAGCAGAGGGGCCGGTGCAGGAGGCAGGGTCATGTTTCACCGTCAAGTTTCCCGTGAAACGAAGTGGGCTGTCAACTACACACAGGCGCATGCCGCTTGTTTCACCGTCAGGTTTCCCGTGAAACGTTCGTCTCCCGCACGTGCCGCAGATGCACCAGCAGGTTGGCAATGTCGGCGTGTCGCACGCCCGGCACCCGGCTCGCCTGGGCCAGCGTATGGGGACGCAGCTTCTTCAGCTTCTCGCGGGCCTCATTCGACAGTGACACCACGGCCGCGTAATCCACGTCGTCCAGCCTCGTCTCCTGTGCCCGCGACTCGGCCCGCAGCTGCCGCTCGGCACGGGCGATGTAGCCGCCGCACTTGGCCCCTATGTTCAGGCTCTCGGCCTCCTCACGCGAGAGGTCGGTGGGGGGAAATCCCAGCCGTTCCAGTTCGCCGAATCCGATCTCCGGTCGGCGCAGCCATTCCTCGCCGGTCTTCTCCTCCACCCGCACGGAGGCCAGCGCCATCCGCGCCGCCTCAATGCGGGCGTACTTGGCCTGCATCCGCGAGAGCTGCGCGTCGGGCACCACGCCCAGCTCATGGCCCAGTCCGCTCAGCCGCAGGTCAGCGTTGTCCTGCCGCAGCATCAGCCGATGCTCGACGCGGCTGGTCATCATGCGGTACGGCTCGTCGCTGCCCTTGAACACCAGATCGTCGAGCATCACCCCGATGTACCCGATTTCACGTGAAACATTCCGCGACTCCAGTCCCAGCCCGCGCCGCGCCGCCGACATGCCGGCGACGAGGCCCTGTGCGGCTGCTTCCTCATACCCAGAGGTGCCGTTCAGCTGTCCGGCCGTGAAGACACCGGGCAGCAGGCGTGACTCGAGGTTCAGGGTCAGCTCGGTGCTGTCGATCACGTCGTACTCGACCGCGTAGGCATACCGCTGAATCACCGCCCGCTCGAAGCCGGGCAGGCTGCGCACCAGCACATCCTGCAGGTGCGGCGGCAGGCTGCTCGAAAAGCCCTGCAGATACACCTCCGAGGTCTGCACGCCGTCTGGCTCGACGAACAGCAGGTGGCGGTCGTGGTGGGCGAACCGCACCACCTTGTCCTCGATGCTCGGGCAGTAGCGCGGCCCCAGGCCCTCGATGTCGCCGGCATACATCGGCGATTCGTGCAGGTTCTCCCGGATCAGCTGGTGCGTGAGCGCGGTGGTGTGCGTCTGCCAGGTGGGCGAGGAGGCCGCATCGGGGCCGGGCGTGCCGGTGAAGCTGCGCGGCTCGGGATCGGCCGGTATCTCGAGAATGTCAGCGAACTCGACCGAGTCGGCGCGCACCCGCGGCGGCGTGCCCGTCTTGTATCGCTTCAGCCGGTGACCCGCGCGCGAGAACGGATCGGAGAGAAAGCGGGACGGCGGCTCACCCTGGCGCCCTTCGGGCCGGGTATGGCGCCCGTACCAGGTCTGCGCGCGCAGAAACGTTCCGGCCGCGACCACCACGCTGCGGGCCGCGAACCGGCGTCCGTCGGTGGTCAGCACGCTCCAGCCCTCGCCGCTCGGTGTCAGGTCGGCCGCCTCGGCCCGGATGACGCTGATCTGCGGATGGTCGAGCATGTACTCCTGCGCACGCTGCGCGTACCGGTCGCGCTCGTTCTGCACGCGCAGCGAGTGAACGGCTGGCCCCTTGCCGAGGTTGAGCAGGCGGGTATGAATGGCCGTCTCGTCGGCCACCCGGCCCATCAGGCCGCCCAACGCCGTTACCTCGGCGACCAGCTGGCTCTTGCCGGGACCACCCACCGCCGGGTTGCAGGGCATCCGACCGATGGTGGCCGGATTGCCCACCATCAGCGCCACGGGGGCGAACTTGGCCGCCGCCCAGGCCGCCTCGATACCCGCGTGCCCTCCACCGATCACGATGACGTTCCAGATGCTGCCGTGCTTGCTCACCCGCCGAGTCTAGCCCAGAGGTCTGACGGCAACTCCGGCCGCGCGAACGTTCGGCTCTCAGGTCTACGGGCGCAATCATGCCTTGATCATCCGCTCGCGCCACTTCTCGCGTTAGAATGCCCCGTCAACGCTATTCCCTGGGCGGTGTGGACCGCCCCGACATTCATCCCGTCCGGAGCGCTCAGGTTCACACCTTCAGAGCTGGCCGCACGGGCGAGGAGAACAGATGCTCGAAGCCTTTCCGTCCAGTCCTTACCAGATCGTCGGTGAGGACAGTCAGCTGAGCCCCGGCACCCAGCTGAAACACACGCCGGCCGAATTGCGCCACCTCTGGGAGCAGATGACGCTGGTGCGCGAGTTCGACCGCAAACTGGTGACGCTGCTGCGGCAGGGGCGCACCACCTTCTACGCGCAGGCGAGCGGCATGGAGGCCACCCAGATCGGTGTGGCCAGCGCGCTGCGGCCCGGCCACGACTGGGTGTGGGGCTACTACCGCGACCAGGGCATCGCCCTCGGCCTGGGCATGCCGCTCGGCGACATGGTGGCCCAGATGGTCGGCTCGAACAGCGATCTGAACAAGGGCCGCCAGATGCCGCACCATCCGGGATCGGTGGCGCAGCGCTTCGTGAGCGGGTCGTCGAGCATCGCCTCGCAGGTGCCGCCCGCCGTGGGCACCGCGATGGCCAGCCGCTACCTGGGTACCGACGAGGTGACGGTCTGCACCTTCGGCGACGGCGCCACCAGCGAGGGCGACTGGCACGCGGGCCTCAACATGGCGGCGGTGCAGGACGCGCCCTGCCTGTTCGTGTGCGAGAACAACCAGTGGGCCATCAGTACGCCCACGCACCGGCAGACGCGCAGCGAGAGCATTCATCTCAAGGCCCGCGCCTACGGCATGCCCGGCTACTACGTCGACGGCAACGACGTGCTGGCGGTGCAGACCGCCGTGCGCGAATTGGTGGCGGGCATGCGGGCCGGCGGCGGCCCGGCGCTGCTCGAATGTCTGACCTACAGGGTCGGCTCGCACAGCAACGCCGACGCCGACGCCGAGAAGACCTACCGCAGCCGCGACGAGGTGCGCGAGTGGACGCAGCGCGACCCGATCACCCGCTTCGAGCGGTTTCTGGCGGCGCAGGGCCAGGAGATCAGCAGCCGGGAGCGCTCGGACTTCGTCGCCCGCATTCACCGTGAGATCGAGGCGGCGGTGCAGGCGGCCGAGGCTAGCGGTCAGCCGGGCTGGGAGACCATGCTCGACGACGTCTACAGTGTTCGCCCCGCCCACCTGACAGAGCAGCAGCGCGCGCTCGAACGCGAGTACGCCGAGACCACCGCGCAGGTGCGGCCATGACCGCCACCCAGGACGTGCCGCAGCCGGCGAACGTGTCCGGCTCCGCCTCCCAGACACTGACCCTGATCGGCGCCGTGACCGAGGCGCTGCGGGGCGAGTTGCGCCGCGACTCCCGCGTGCTGGTCTTCGGGGAAGACGTGGGCGCGCGAGGCGGGGTGTTTCTGGCGACGGCGGGGCTACAGGCCGAGTTCGGTGATGGGCGGGTGTTCGACACGCCCCTCTCCGAGGCGGCCATCGTGGGGGCGGCGGTGGGCATGGCGGTGCGCGGCCTGCGACCGGTGGCCGAGATTCAGTTCGCCGACTACATCGGCCCTGGGTTCGACCAGCTCACCTCTCAGGCGGCCAAGCTGAGGTACCGTTCTGGCGGCCAGTTCACCTGCCCGATGGTGATCCGGACGCCGTCGGGCGGCGGCGTGAAGGGCGGGCACCACCACAGCCAGAGCCCCGAGAGCATCTACTGCCACACGCCGGGCCTGCAGGTGGTGATGCCCAGCACGCCGTACGACGCGCTCGGGATGCTGCGCGCGGCGATCCGGGGCGACGATCCGGTGATGTTCTTCGAGCCCAAACGCCTGTACCGGGCCGCCAAGGGCGAGGTGCCGACCGCCGACTACGTGGTCGAATTCGGCCGGGCCGCAGTGCGGCAGGAGGGCAGCGACCTCTCGCTGATCGGCTACGGCGGCGTGATGCCCGACGTGCAGAAGGCCGCCGAGGCCCTCGCCGCCGAGGGCGTGAGCGCCGAGGTCATTGACCTGCGCAGCCTCGTGCCCTGGGACCGCGACACGGTGCTCATCTCGGTCGCCAAGACAGGCCGCGCGGTGCTGGTCAGCGAGGCCCCGCGCATCGGCAACTTCATGGGCGAGGTGGCCAGCACCGTTCAGGAAGAACTTTTCGACAGCCTGCTGGCCCCGGTCATTCAGGTCGCCGGCTTCGACACGCCCTACCCGTACGTGCAGGACCGCATCTACCTGCCCGGCGCGGCCCGGATCCTGAACGCCGCCGTGAAGGCACTGAACTACTGATGCCCGCCGGTTCTCTGCCTCCCCCCGCAACGCCACAATGAAGGGGATGAACCTCTCCAGACAGGTGCTCGGCACGCTGGGCCTCGTGATCGGCTTCGGCCTGTATGCTCTCGCCGGTCGCCTGCACGCTCCCTGGGACAGCGTGCTGATCGGCGTGATCTTCATGACCCTCGGCGTCAGCGCGTTCCGCTACGCGCAGGGCGAGCGCTGGATTCAGGCGCTGGGCCTGCTGCTGGGCGCCTACGGACTCGTCCGGGCCGCCTTCCTCCACTGACCCTTCTTACATTCCTGGGAGTATCCATGTCCAAACAACTTCTCCTGCCCGAACTGGCCGAAAGCGTGGTCGAGGGCGAGATTCTCAGATGGCTCGTGCAGGAAGGAGAGCCGGTCGCGCTCGAACAGCCGGTCTGCGAGGTGATGACCGACAAGGTGACGGTCGAGCTGCCCAGTCCGTACGCGGGCATTCTGGAAAAACAGCTCGCTCCGGAGGGCGCGGTGGTGGCGGTCCACTCGCCGATCGCCCTGATCTCCGAGGCTCCCGAGCAGTCGGCGACGGCCGACAGGGGAGAGGAGACGGCGCCCGCCGCCGTGGCAGAACCTGTGGCGCCGGAAGCGGCCTCCCCTGAGGACGCCGACACCAGCCTGTTCAAGGTCGCCCCACACCAGGAGGACCTGAAGGTGAACGGGCTGCGCGGCGCCGAGCGTGTACCGCCCGCACCCGCAAACTTCCCACCCGTCACCGACTCCGGGCCGAGCGGCCGGGTGCTGGCCGTGCCCGCCGCCCGGCAGCTGGCCCGCGAACTGGGCCTCGACATCACCCAGGTGCGCGGCAGCGGCCCGAACGGCCGGGTGCGCCCGCTCGACGTGCACCAGCACGCATCCGAGCAGGCCGCGCGTATGCCATCCAGTTCTGCGGCGGCCGGGGGCCTCGGCGTGCCTCCTGTGGCGTACCGGACGCCCAAAGGCTACGAGCACCTGGAGACGCGCACGCCCCTGCGCGGCATGCGGCGTGCGATCAGCACGCAGATGCAGGCCAGCCACCTGTACACCGTGCGCACCCTGACGGTGGACGAGGCCAACCTGACGGGGCTGGTCGGCCTGAGACAGCGCCTCAACTCGGCGCTGGAGAGCAGCGGCCAGAAGCTCAGCTACCTGCCGTTCATTTTCAAGGCGGTGGTGGCCGCCCTGAAGAAGCACCCGAGCCTCAACACCTCGTTTGACGAGGCGACGGGCGAGGTGGTGCAGAAGGCCTACTACCACCTCGGCATGGCCGTCACGACCGACGTGGGCCTGACCGTGCCGGTCATCCGCGACGCCGACCAGAAGGGCATCGTCGTTCTGGGGCAGGAGGTGAACAGACTGGCCGAGAAGGCCCGCACCAACGCCCTCACGCCGGGTGAGCTGACGGGCAGTTCGTTCAGCGTCACCAACATCGGCAGTGTGGGCGCGCTCTTCAGCTTCCCGATCATCAATGTGCCCGACGCCGCCATCCTGGGCGTGCATAGCATCGTCCGGCGGCCCATCGTGAACACGCAGGGCGAGATCGTATCCGCCCACATGATGTACCTGTCGCTGAGCTTCGACCACCGCCTCGTCGACGGCGCCGAGGCCGCCCGCTTCTGCAAGGAGGTCATCCGCCTGCTCGAGGCGCCGGAGTTGCTGCTGGCCCTGAGTTAGGGGGACACGGAAGCGGGGCCGGAGATTCGAATTTCCGGCCCCGCTTCTGGTTTTCAGGTTCAGTCCACCAGCAGCGGAATCAGCACCGGGTTGCGTCCGGTCGCCTTCCTGATGAACCTGCGCACCGCGCCGTACATGTCGTCGCGCAGATCCTCGGTGCGCTTCTTCTCGCGCAGGCCCGACTCGATGGCTTCGAGCGCCACCTTCCGGATCTGGTTGTCGAGTTCGCGGTTCGACTTCACGAAGCCGCGCGACACGATGTCGACGTGCGGCGTCGGGTTGAGCAGCGCCGTCACCACCAGCACGCCCTCCTGGCTCATGCCGATGCGCTCGAGCATGATGTCGTCGCCCACGTCGCCCACACCCAGGCCGTCGACGTACAAGGCACCCGCCGGCACCGTGCCGGTCACCTTGAATTCGTCCTCGGTGAGCCTCACCACGTCGCCGTTCTTGGCGACCAGCGTGCGCCGGGGCGGCTGCGGGATGGTCTGAGCGATGCGGGCGTGGTTGAGCTGGTGCCTCGGCTCGCCGTGCCAGGGCAGGAAGAACTTGGGCCGGGCCAGCTTCAGCACCGTCAGCAGCTCTTCCTGCGAGCCGTGCCCGGAGGCGTGGATCTTGTAGTTCGGCGGGTAGAACACGTCGGTGCCGATCTCATACAGCTTGTTGATGATCAGGTTGACCGGCTCTTCGTTGCCGGGAATCGGGTTGCTGGAGAGGATGATGCTGTCGCCGCGCTTGAGGGCGATCTTGGCATGCATGCCGAGCGCCAGGCGCCACAGCACGCTCATCGGCTGACCCTGGCTGCCGGTGCACAGAAAGAGCACCTGCGAGTCCTGCAGTTCGCCGATCTCGTCGCTCGTCAGCAGCGGCTGGGCGAACTCCATGTACCCGAGCTGCTCGGCGATCTGCGAGTACTTCACCATGCTGCGGCCCTCGATCACCACGCGGCGCCCATGCTTCTCGGCGATCTTGATGATGTTCTGCAATCGGTGCACCTGCGAGGCGAAGGTGCTCACGAACACCCGGCCCCGGCACGAGGCGATCAGCGCGTCGAGGTTCTGCGCCACTTCGGCCTCGCTGGTGGTGGTGCCCTGGCGCTCGGCGTTGGTGCTGTCGGAGATCAGCAGCAGCACGCCGCTGTCGCCGGCCTTCTGGATGCGCTCCAGGTCGCTCGGCTGGCCGTCGGTCGGATGGGCGTCGAGCTTGAAGTCGCCGGTGTGGATCACCTGACCGACCGGCGTGTGCAGGATGTACCCCAGGTTGTCGGGAATGCTGTGCGTCATGCGGAAGAACTCGACCACGAAGTACTGGCCGATGCGCACCGTCTCGCCCGCCTTGATGACCTGCAGGTCGGTGTCGACCTCCTTGACGCCGTACTCGTTGAGCTTTTCGCGCACCAGGCCCAGCGTGAGCGACGCGCCGTAGACCGGCACGCGCGGCAGCCGCGGCATGATGTACGGCAGCCCGCCGATGTGATCCTCATGGCCGTGCGTCAGCACCCAGCCCTTGATCATGCCGGCGTTCTGCTGCAGGTAGTCGATGCGCGGCACGATCAGGTCCACGCCCGGCTGCAGCGAGTCGGGGAAGGCGAGGCCGCCGTCGACCACCATGATCTCGTCACCGTAGCGGAAGGCGAACATGTTCTTCCCGATCTCGCCCATGCCGCCGAGCGGAATGACTTCCAGGTGACCTTTGCTCTGTGGTGCTTCGTTCTGTTCCGGCTTGCTCATGTGTGAATCTCCCTGCCGCTCAATCGTGCGGCCCGCACGCAATGGGTGTGCATCTGTCGAAGTTGTGTCGCCGGTCTTCCCAGCCCAGGCGGGGACCTGGGGGTGAAAGGGCGCAGTCAGTGCAGGGTAGCACGCGAGAGGGGAGGCTCGGTCTGTCCGACCACACTCTGTGGCCCGGTGGCGGTGTCGCCCCAGACCAGAGGGCCGGGTGAGGCCGATGACAACGGTCTCATGAGCCAAATCAGGCCCGAGGGGGTAGGATGAAGACGTGACCAAGCAACGTATTCTTGTGGTCGAGGACGATCTCGACATTGCCAATGTCCTGCGGATGGACTTAGAGGACGCCGGATTCGAGGTTCATCACGCCGACGCGGCCATGACCGGCCTGATCAAGGCCCGTGAGCAGAACCCCGACCTGATCCTGCTCGACCTCGGCCTGCCCGACTTCGACGGTGGCGACGTGGTGCAGCGGCTGCGAAAGAACAGCTCGGTGCCGATCGTGGTGCTCACCGCCCGCGACACCGTCGACGAGAAGGTGCGCCTGCTGGGCCTGGGCGCCGACGACTACATCATCAAGCCGTTTCACCCGGAAGAGCTGCTGGCCCGCGTCAAGGTGCAGCTGCGCCAGCGTGGCAGCGAAGCCTTGACGCTGGGTGAACTCGAACTCGACCCGCAGAAACGCCTCGCCCGCTACAAGGAAGATGAACTGCGGCTCTCGCCCAAGGAGTTCGAGATTCTGGCGTTGCTCATCCGTCAGCCGGGCCGGGTGTACTCGCGCCAGGAGATCGGGCAGGAGATCTGGCAAGGCCGACTGCCCGAAGGCAGCAACGTGGTCGATGTCCACATGGCGAACCTGCGGGCCAAGCTGCGCGACATGGAGGGCTACGGCCTGCTGAGAACCGTGCGCGGTGTCGGTTACGCCCTGCGTGGCTGAGCGGCGTGCCTGACCCTGCGGGGCGCCTGTCGGGTGGGCAGGCCGACTGGCTGATCGAGCATCTGCCGATGGGCGTCATCGTGCAGGACGCCGAGGCCAGGATTCTGGAGGCCAATCCGGCGGCCCTGCGCCTTCTCGATATGAGCTTGGAAGACCTCAGAGAGCAGAGCACCCGTCGCCAGCGCTGGCACACCACCGATGAAGCGGGTCAGCCGCTGAGCCCTGAGCGGCAGCCGGCCTTTCTGGCCCTCCAGAGCGGGCAAGTCTGCACGGCCATTCTCGGCGTCACGTCGGTGGCGGGCAAACAGTTGTGGCTGAAATTCACCGCCATCCCGACGCCTCCGACCACCGCCGGTGACCGGCCCGGCCGCGTCTACTCGGTCTTCGAGGACGTGACCGAGAGTCAGCGGCTGCAATTGGAGTTTCAACGCAGCGAGGGCCGCTACAAGGCCCTGGTGGCGGCCACCTCGCAGTACGTCTGGACCAACAGCCCGGAGGGAGAGATGCACGGCGAGCAGCCCGACTGGGCGGCACTCACCGGCCAGACCCGGGAGCAGTACCAGGGCTACGGGTGGGCCGAGGCCATCCACCCAGACGACCAGCAGGCGACCGTCGAGCGCTGGCAGGCGGCCGTGGCGACACGCGGACACTTCGAAGCCGAGCACCGGGTCTTCACCCGGAGCGGGTACCGAAGCTTCAGCGTGCGCGGCATGCCGCTGCTCGACGCCCAGGGCGCACTGATCGAATGGGTGGGCCTGCACACCGACATCACGCCGCTCAGAGAAGCGCAGGCCGCCCTGGAGGCGCTCAACGTCACCCTGGAGGCCCGCGCCATCGAGCGCAGCCTCGCCTACGACGACCTCGCCCGCTTCAACTCGCTGCTGCTCGGCAGTGCCGGTGAGGGCATCCTCGGTCTCGACCGCGAGGGCCGAGCACGGTTCGCCAACCCCGCGGCCGCCGATCTGCTCGGCTACAGCGTCGAGGAGTTGCAGGGCCAGCCGATGCACGCGCTGATCCATGCCCGGCTTGCCGACGGCACACCGTACCCCGAAGACGAGTGCCCCGTCTCGCAGCTGCTTCGCCGAACCGCCGAACCGGGCACGGACGAGACCGAGTCGCGCCGGATCGAGGGTGAGGTGTTCTGGCGCAAGGACGGCACGGCCATCCCGGTCGAGTACGTGGTCACGGCGCTGCCGCCCAGCACCCAGGATGGCCGGGGAGAGGAGAATGGCGGCGCGGTGCTGATCTTTCAGGACGTGACGGCGGCCCAGGCGGCCAGGGCGGCGCTCGAACAGGCCATCGTGGAACTCGAACGCAGCAACCGCGAGCTCGAGCAGTTCGCCTACGTCTCGAGCCACGACCTTCAGGAGCCGCTGCGCACGGTGGGCAGCTACGCGGAACTGCTGGGCCGCCGCTACGGAGGCCAGCTCGACGCCCGCGCCGACCAGTACCTGAAGTTCATGCAGGACGCCGTGGCCCGCATGCGGCAGCTCATCAACGACCTGCTGTCGTTCTCGCGCATCGGCCGAAACGAGGTGGTGATGAAGCCGGTGCAGCTCGAACAGGTGATGCAGGACGTCCGGGCGTCGTTCGAGACGGTGCTCGGCGAGAGCGGAGCGGAGCTGACCTGGACCGAGCTGCCCACCGTGCTCGGCAACGAGAGCCAGCTCGGACAGCTGATGAGCAACCTCGTCTCGAACGCCCTGAAGTTCCGCCAGACGGACGCCGCGCCCCGAATCACCCTGCACAGCCGTCTCGACGAGGGACAGGTCCACCTGACCGTGAGCGACAACGGCATCGGCATCGCGCCCGAATTTCAGGAGCGGGTGTTCGGCCTGTTTCAGCGCCTGCACCGCCGCGACGAGTACGAGGGCACCGGCTTGGGCCTCGCCATCTGCCGCAAGATTGTTCAGGGCCACGGCGGAGAAATCTGGCTAGAATCGGAGGCCGGGAAGGGCACCACCGTCCACCTGCGGCTGCGCTTGGCGACCGACGCGGACACGGCGACGTCCCAGACCGGAACCGGCCAGAACGCCGACGGCCACACCGAGACGAACCGGTGAATCCCCGACCTCCAGGAGCCTGACATGCCGCACAGATCGAGTACCCCGATCGAGATTCTGCTGGTCGAAGACAACGAACCCGACGTGATCCTGACGCAGGAGGCGTTCGAGGACGCCCGCATCGCCAACAACCTGCACGTCACGCGCGACGGCATCGAGGCGCTCGCCTACCTGCGCCGCCAGCCGCCGTTCGAGCATGCCAGCATGCCCGACGTGGTGCTGCTCGACATCAACATGCCGCGCAAGGGTGGCCTGGAGGTGCTCGAGGAGATGAAGGCCGACGCCGCGCTGAGGCACATTCCGGTGGTGGTGCTGACCACCTCGCAGGCCGACGAGGACATCCTGAAGTCGTATCAGAACCATGCCAGCAGCTACATCGTCAAGCCGGTGGGATTCGAAAATTTCTATCAGGCGATCCGGGCGTTCGAGACCTACTGGCTGAGTTTCGTCCGTCTGCCGCCGAGATAGCGCTGCATACCTTGACTTCGTCCGTATACCGGGGTATATTTTCTTTATCAGCGTCCGAAAGGGCGCTTTTTTCATGCCCTCTGCGCTGGGCAAGTCTCTTTCTCATCTTCCAGTTTCGTCTTCAGGCCGGGGTATCATGACCCGCGAATCGTCCTTTGGGGGGTGAGTGCTATCTCGCAGGAAATCTGGACGGACGTACTCGGCTACGTTCGCAAAAACATCTCCGAGGTCGAATATCACACCTGGTTCGCTCCGGTGCGCCCACTCGGGGTGCAGCAGGGTTCGCTGGTGCTGGGAGTGCGTAACTCGTTCGCCCAGGAATGGTTCAGGAAGCACTACCTCGAACTGCTCGAAGACGCGCTGCGCAGTATGGGTGCGCAGGCGCCGCAGGTCAGTTTTCAGGTGCTGCCCGCCGTGCAGGACGCCATGATGCTGCCCGCCGATCCACCGCCGCCCAGGGCGAGTGGCCGCTCGGGCCGGGGCGGTCCGCCCGAGCGGGTGATGATCAGTCCGACCGAGAACCGCAAGTCGCTCAACCCCAAATACATCTTCGAGAACTTCGTGGTCGGGCCGAACAACAACCTCGCGCACGCCGCGTCGCTGGCGGTGGCCGAAAGCCCGGGCAAGGCCTACAACCCGCTCTTCATCTACGGCGATGTGGGCCTGGGGAAAACGCACCTGATGCACGCGGTCGGTCACTACATGTCGGAGCGCTACCCCGAAAAGCGCATCGAGTACGTCTCGACCGAGAGCTTCACCAACGACCTGATCAACGCGATTCGCGAAGACAAGATGACGCAGTTTCGCAACCGCTACCGCAGTGTGGACCTGCTGCTGGTCGACGACATCCAGTTTCTGGCGGGCAAGGAGCGCACCCAGGAAGAATTTTTCCACACCTTCAACGCGCTGTACGAGAACCACAAGCAGATCATCCTCAGCTCCGACCGGCCGCCCAAGGACATTCAGACGCTCGAAGGCCGGTTGCGGTCGCGCTTCGAGTGGGGCCTGATCACCGACATCCAGAGTCCCGAGTTCGAGACGCGGGTGGCGATCCTCAAGATGAATGCCGAGCATCACCGCATGAACATTCCCCAGGACGTGCTGGAACTCATCGCCCGGCAGGTGACGAGCAACATCCGCGAACTGGAAGGGGCCCTGATGCGGGTGGTGGCTTTCGCCAGCCTGAACAACGTGCCTTTCAGCCGTGCAGTGGCCGCGAAAGCGCTCAGCAACGTCTTCGCGCCGCAGGAGGTGAAGGTCGAGATGGCCGACGTGCTGCGGGCCGTCGCGGCACAGTACAACATTCCGCCCGAGGCCATCAGGGGATCGGGGCGGGTCCGCGAGGTGGTCACGCCCCGTCAGGTCGCCATGTACCTGATCAGAGAGTTGACCGGGCACTCGCTGCCCGAGATCGGAAGCTTCTTCTCGCGAGACCACTCGACCGTCATGCACGCCATCACCAAGGTGAACGAGCAACTCGGCAAAGACAGCGAGATGACCGAAGCGGTGGCTTTTCTGAAGCGCCGACTGCAGGGACTGGAAGGGGAGGAGCTCCCGTCCTGAACGGCATTTCCGCGATCGCTGAAAACACCGTCTTAAACGATTTAGTTCCTCGGCACATGACATTGTGCTTTTTTTTCACGATCTGTGGATAAGTCTGTGGATAAGTCTGTGGATAACCTGTGGATAACCCTGTGGATAACTGTCCTTTCAATTCGCCTGTGGATAACTACCAGACTTATCCACAGGTTATCCACAGGCAAACCCGAGTTATCCACAATTTTGTCCACAAGCAAGACGTCGTCTGAAACGGCATCGCAGGCACTTATCCACAGTTTCCACAGGCCCTATTACTACTACTACTATATTTAATATCTCTTTTACTGAAGGATCTTTTAGTGGGCGAGCAGGCAGGTTCAGCTCGTTTCCAAAATTCCCGAGAGCAGGACACGATTAGGGGAAACCGAAAACCTCAAGGTAAAACACCCAACCAGATTCGCTAGACTGGCAATCCTGGCAGGGCCACCAAGGAGTACACATGCGAGCGCAGGTCAGCAAGAAAACCCTCAGCGAAGGCCTCGGAATGCTCGAACGGGTGATTCCCAGCCGCTCCAGCAATCCGCTGCTCACGGCGATCAAGGTCGATGCTACCGAAAGAGGCCTCACCCTCAGCGGCACCAACCTCGAGATCGACCTGAGCTGCTTCGTGCCCGCCGAAGTGCAGGAGCCCGCGTCGTTCGTGGCCCCGGCGCACCTGTTCGCGCAGATCGTGCGCAATCTGGGCGGCGAATTGGTCGAACTGGAACTCAGCGGCTCGGAATTGGCCGTGCGGGCCAGCGGCTCTGATTTCAAGCTGCAGACCGGTGACCTCGCGGCCTATCCGGAACTCACCTTCCCGTCGGCGTCGGACGCCACCCTCGACAGCAGTGAACTGGCCCGGTCGCTGTCCAGCGTGCGGTACGCGGCCTCGAACGAGGCGTTTCAGGCGGTCTTCCGGGGCCTGAAGGTCGAGCAGTACGCTGACAAGGCCCGTGTGGTGGCGTCGGACGGCTTCAGGTTGGCGCTGCGCGAATTCGCCGTGGTCGGTGAACCGCGCAGCCTGATCGTGCCGGCTCGCAGCGCCGACGAGCTGGTGCGGGTGCTGCGAGACGGGGCGGTGGGCCTGAGCTTCGGCGAGGGCATGCTGGGCGTGACCACCGAGCGCGTGCGCATGAACGTCAAGCTGCTCGACGGCGACTTTCCCGACTACGAGCGCGTGATTCCCAAGGACATCAAGCTGATGGTGCGCCTGCCCGCCGCCGCGCTGAAAGAGGCGGTGTCGCGGGTGGCGGTGCTGGCCGACAAGAATGCCAACAACCGGGTCGAGTTCCTGATTTCGGAGGGCACGCTGCGGCTGGCGGCCGAGGGCGACTACGGCCGTGCCCAGGACACCCTAAGCGTGCAGCAGGGCGGCACCGAACCGGCCCTGAGCCTCGGTTTCAATGCCAAATACGTGCTCGACGCACTGGGACCGATCGAGGGAGAGGCCGAGCTTCTCTTCAGCGGCTCCACCAGCCCCGCCATGTTCAAGGGAAGCGCCGACGCCGGGTATCTGGCCGTGGTGGTTCCCCTGCGCGTCTGAGCGGCCTATGCGGAGCGGCACGGGGCATTGCCGCCTGACCTCGTTGGTCATCTGAACAGCCCTCGCCGAATCTGCGGTTTAACTTCACCTGACGCCGGGCACATTTGGGCGAAGTAGGCTGAGCGGGATATAGTGTGCAAAGTACACCTTTGCGTGGGCGTCGGGTGGTGCAAGCCGGACAGCGCGGGGTGCGGAGGATTTCATGAAGATCGAGACCATCTACGCCCGTGAAGTGCTGGACAGCCGTGGCAATCCTACCGTCGAGGCCGAAGTGACCTTGGAGAGCGGTTACATGGGCCGCGCCATCGTGCCGAGCGGAGCCAGCACCGGTTCGCACGAGGCCAACGAGCTGCGCGACGGCGGCAGCCGCTACCTCGGAAAAGGCGTGCAGAAGGCCGTGCAGAACGTCAATGACGTGATCGCGCCCGCCCTGATGGGCATGAACGCCGATGACCAGGGCCTGATCGACCACACCATGATCGAACTCGACGGCACGCCCAACAAGGCCAAGCTGGGCGGCAACGCCATCCTGGCCGTGTCGCTGGCCTCCGCCCGCGCCGCCGCCGAGTTCCAGGGCGTGCCGCTGTACCGCTATCTGGGCGGCAGCAACGCCCGCACCCTGCCCGTGCCGATGATGAACGTCATCAACGGCGGCGCGCACGCAGACAACAGCGTGGACTTCCAGGAGTTCATGGTGATGCCGGTCGGCGCGCCCACCTTCCGTGAGGCGCTGCGCTACGGCGCCGAGACCTTCCACGCGCTTAAGAAGGTGCTGTCGGGACGCGGCTACAACACCAACGTCGGTGACGAGGGCGGGTTCGCGCCGGACCTCAAGAGCAACGAGGAAGCGCTCGAAGTGCTGCTCGAGGCCATTCAGAAGGCGGGA
>Ga0160427_10001155_pt1 | contig 16211 bp, 10 predicted proteins | sample SolpanmetagenomL_FD_108194 | JGI IMG/M metagenome (GOLD analysis project Ga0160427, IMG submission 108194) | Solar panel surface microbial communities from Lawrence Berkeley National Laboratory, California, USA - L | ecosystem: Engineered > Built environment > Solar panel > Unclassified ...
GATTTAGATCCGATAGTACGCGTCCTTTAGGTCGATCTTAGAAAACACCTTTAAGCGTGCTAACTAGTCTAGCGTCTTGCTTATTAAAGGTAGGGCTAGACGGTTCTTAATAGTGACCTAGTTCAGGCCTTAGTAGTCGACACATAGTCGTAAGCTACTATCCTTCTTTAGCACGAATAAGATAGGCGTACTAGCCGGACTTTCTAAGTGCTAGATCTAACCCTTTTCTAGGGCTTCCTCGAGATATCTTGACAGCTCCGTTAGCTCTAACGGAGACAGGCTATATAGCGGCTAGAATAGGGGCGCGGCCCCTAGTTCTAAGTTGATTAGATGCGTAGCATCCTCGTGAATGGTTTCTGTTAAGGGAGGACTAAAAACGTCCTCGAAGCTCGATAAGCTAGCTAGGAGCGTAGAGACTGCCCTTACACGGAACTCCCTTAGCCCTTCTAGATAGGCCGCGTTAGAAACTCCTCCAACGCGCACTACTAATATTACGTAGTCGGAACCCTCTAGTTCTGCTATAGTGACCTACGTAACATTAGCTAACTTGATGTCGTAGCTAAAGCGCTATTCGTCCGTCCCTACGTTCTCCTAGACGTTCTCCTACTATCGCTATAGGCGACCTAGGATAATCTCATCCTTCGGACTAAGGTCTACGGTATAGAAGATGTCGGTTGTCGTCTTCTCTACTCCTAAAGAGTTGGAGACCCAAACTTTCACACGGTGAGCCCTATAGACAAAGCTATGCCTTCCTTAGAAGTCTGTAGCTTATAGGAGCTTAGCGTAACCTAATTCTAGTAGCTCCCCTTTTGTAACTAGTTGCTAGGAGACTATATTAAAGTCAGCCCCGCTATCTATTAGGAACTATGCCTGTAGTAGCCCTTAGTTAGTTATAACCTTACCCTATAGCTTAATTGCAGGGGTAACTCTAACTTAGTCTAACGAGGCCTACTACGCCGTTACGCAAGCTACCCTTACTAGTGTCAGCTTATATAGCCTACTACCTTGCCTATATAGACGCTTAGCTTGTCTATATAGTCGACTTGCTTGTCTATAGGGCGCCTTGCCCTAATTAGGAATTAGACGTATCGCGGGACACTTCTCTAGGTACTTAGTCTAATAGTTAGATTCCTTGTAGCCCTTGCTATAATGCGGACATCTTAGACTAGGGTCCTGACGATACTCCTTAGCACCGTCCTTTCTTAGGGCATAGCTTAAGCGTTAGCCTTACGACGCGTAGGACTTGTTCCTATCGTGCTTTAGCCTTTTAGAGTCGCAGCTCTTGTAGCCGTTATGCTCCTGATCCCTTGTTCGCTTAGACGGAATTTAGTAGGTAGTCTTGTAGGAACGAGCCGTATTAATCATCGCCTCTCGCGTGAGCAGGATCTGCCTTGTCTCCATAATCTTATTTCTAAGATATAGCTTAAACTATGCTAGTAGGTAGTAGGCCTAAACTTCTTTAGGTATCTACGGTAATAGATCCTCGTACCTAGCTACCTAAGCTACAAAGGAGTTAACTAACTAGTTGGCCCCTTACGTATTTGTGAAGTAGTCTAGAGTAGACTTCGTCTTTAATAACGGTGCGTTACTAACGTATCGCATAATGAAGGACTTAAACTCTAACATTATGAACCCGTCTAGCAATTCTAGATTAGGGTGTTCCCTTTACTAGGCATCCTTAGCATCTCCCTTAAGGCGAGAGGCTAAGTCTAGTACTCGGCTGAACTCTGTCGGGTATGCTTCTACGTTAATAGCAAAGTATAACTTACTGTCTTTTAGAAACTCGTTCGTATATTATAAGCTTTTCCTAGAGAAGTCCTCTAGGGCTTTCCCTTACATGCCTCCTAGCCTACGATAGTGATAAGGTCTACCCCTATGCCTACTGTCCTATGCGACGCTAACGAGCTCGCTAGCCTCGTCTATAGCGTCTGCTATTATCGACATAGAGTCGCTAAGCCCTAGAGTATTTGCAACTCGTCCTAGTAGGCTTCTCGCATACGTGGAGCCTACTATAAGCAACGGGTTATTATTTCCTTAGCGCATAGCCTTAGCCTGCTTACGCATTTCTCTTAGCTCGCTAGCTACTTACAACTCTTCTAATTCCTTAACTAACTATTGTCTCTCAGCTTCGTAGATACGCATGACGCTAGCATGCTATTGTTCCGCCTATACCGGGTCGGTAGGAAGGGTTAGAAAGGCGTCGGGGTCGGGTTACAACCCGGTTATAAGTAGTTAGGTTGCTAGACCGTTACGACCTAGCGTGTAGCCTACTATAGACCTACGAGCCTGCTCGTCTTCGAGGCGTGGCTCGTTAGTAAGGAGACGGGCTAATTCATCTATGCGAGTGACCGTCGAATCGCTCGCTTCGTCCCTGAGGGGGACATACTGTACGTATGCGTGTTCTATCCTAGAAATCAAATAAGGGATTTTCTTAAAATCCTACGGGTTGCTACCTTAGGTGAGTAATTAGAATTAATAGAAGAGATATACACTTCTATATAAGTATGTAGTAGCGTGTAGGACCTATAGCTTATAGTAGCTGTAGATATAGACTAATTGCTAGCCTTTAATAGATGACTCGGAAGCTAGACTATATATATTTGTGTGCGCGTGCTAAGACGCGTCACGTGATACTTATCCGTACTTACTGGGGTTGTCCTATAACAAAAAGGCCTTTAAGAGGCCTTACTCTGCATATTATATCCTCTTCTCCGTTAATACTATAACGATAGAAGACTTCCCCTTAAATAATATAGATTAATCTATCTTCTTCCTAAATAATAATTAGTTAAAGGCCTTTAAAAGGCCGTTTAAAGCATACTAGTTTCTATATACGTATTCTTGCTAGCAGCTTCTTAAGAGTAAGGTATTTTTGATATAGTTCTTAAAAAGATATTAGAAGGCCTTTTAGAGGTCTCTTAAAGACTATTTTAAAAATTTATCTAACTTACAAAATTTTTTAGTAATTTTAACATTTTTGATAATATATAGATATCTAGGAAGGGCTTAGAAAGGTGTTATTAAGTCTTTTTAATTAAAAATGTACTTACATAAGATATTATATAATTAAAGAAGAGAAAGAAGTATAAAATAAGAGAAGGATAATAATTTACTTAATCTACTAACTAAGCTCTCCTAAGCTTACATAAGCTTATGTAACACGAGATTATAAAGCTATTTTTAATTCACTTACACTTCACTTATAATTTACTTATACTTTTTAAACTCACTAAAACGCCTTTTAAAGCCCTTTCTGATTTTGGATATATAATAGTGTTTTAAAGGGCTTCTGTAGTACTTACTAGTATAATTACTTAGTTAACTAAGCTGTTAAAGTCTAAAGCTAAGTCGACCAACTTTAAGGTTCCCCGAATTTCCCCATATTTTCAGGTCGACTCAACCTTAAAGTTGGGTCCGCTGAGTTACATCCTCCTCTCTTAGACACTCCGCAATAGCCTCGCCTCTCTTCTAACTAGATGTGGACTAAGTTGTGGGGTACCCGCTGTGCCGGCACTCTAAATTCGCGGAGCGATTTTGAATCTGGAGATAAGCGAACATGATCCGCTCCCGCGTTTCATCTCGAAGGATCACAGGATCTGAGAAAATCCTTCTTGGACAGCTTTTCCGACAGAAGTATATTATCCCATGCAGTCGATTCTCTCTTCCTCTTTCTCTTCTAGCTCAACTTAAATTTCAATTACTCTGACTGTACTAGATCCAAACACAGTTCTGGCATCTCAAATAGAAATCATTACCAACACTAGCAATCCGCGTAAGTAGGGCACCTGTCTATAGAACAATCGCGGACGCGAATGGACTCTGGCTTCTACATGAGCCAACAGTACGCTACGCAATAGTTGCATTCTGGAATGTCTCCGGACGAATTAACTTCAAAGCCGTAGCTGTGGAACACATAGGTAGAGATGAGTTCACGCTTGTAGAAGAGACCAAAGATGGAAAATTCTTCATTGATCCGAGGTTAGTATATATTTGAGGGACTGGTAAAGCCAAAACTAATTATGCATTATAGCAAATTCAAGCCTCTTTCAAGCCTCGAGAAAAAAGACTAATGCAGAGAAGTCTTGACACGAAGCCAACGCATATCCATTCGGAATTGAATTCGAGGATGATTCCGTACGATGGCCTGAATCTTCATGGTCCGGTCGATAATCTGCTCGACAATGTAAAACATCTGAAATTTTCAATAGTACTCATTGGGATAGTAGGGACAGGGATTGTTACCCGTAACATTTTAAGATCTGACATGCTTGTAGCTACAGCTCCTGGAAGATTTATAGCTTGTATTACTGACCGTACTTCTCGTTACTTGAATTTCCGATATCTAAGAGAATTGACCGCCCCTCTTCTGGGAGAATCCATCCCAGGCCAATTTGATCAGGCGGATGATGAGCATGAGTTCTGGAGGATTCTCAATTCTATTGAGGCTCCGCCTGACGCTCCTCCAGCTCAAGATATAATGCCATGGCTTGTCGAAAGAATGAATCAAGTACTACGTCTTACTCGGTCGTCGTCTGTAGGCCGTAGCAATACGTCCCCGGAAAGATCGATAGACACGCAACGTCTATACAGAAGAGCACTAATACGGCAACAAAGAGCTCATGATGAAACAAGAACTTCTCAAGGGCCACAAACGGAGACTCCCATTCTTCCTTTATCACAACGAGCTGCAACAATTACGACGGGGTCGGAATTTCGGCAGTCTCCGACAGCAGCTACAAGTCTTACCAGAGGCAAACAAAGCCAGTGAGCTACAACTAAGATTGAGACCGTGACAATCCTGATATCAAGGCTTAGATTAGTATGCGAAAGTCGGTGACATTATTCGTTACAAGGTCAAAAAGGAAATTAGTGCTTTTTGCTTAGTGCTGTGATTATCGATCCAGATTATTTGTAGAAGTATGATACTGAACGAGTCCGACGACTTGTCAATGGTAAATAATTCCGCCTAGTTTATGGTGATAGTAAACATTTTAGCCTGTGTCGCTACAGTGTAATTAATAGTAAGGTATCGATAAGTTTTTAATACAGCGCGCACACAAGACTGATCCATGTCAACTACCGTTGCATACAGCTTATCAACCAATGTTTGCGAATTCATAGTTTTGATTATGCTCGCATCATTGTGGAGATCATATTGTGCAACTACTAGATTGGAATTTGCTCTGCTATGGAAAATAGTAATCAGTCGAGAAGTTTGCTCGGGGGGCACAAATCTGTAGTCTGAACACGTTGAATATGAGTTATGTAAATGGCATGTCGAATTTGATAGATCTTCTTTCCTTTTATGCACGTTTTTTCCATTTTCCTTTCTCGATTTGAGCTCCATTTCTCTTCGCTGTCACCATTCAACAACGTGCTATGACATAAGGGATTCTGGTACTCTTTAGACTCTGTATTCTTATACGAAAACATGTGTTGCAAGATGGAAGCAGCAACCTTAGGGTCCGTTCATCGGATAATATCCCAGAAGCCACGTATCTTTGACAATCTTTGTCATATATTATTTGCCCCAAGACGAAAGGTTGTACAACATAATCCTAACAGATAGGGAAATACAGCTTTACGAATTGGATATTAGAACCTCGCAATATGAAGACATGATTTATCAAGGATATTAGATACCTCCATGACTTTTTCTGAAAACGACTGTCGAATGATCGAGAAATGAGCAAGACTCAGATTAAACAGAACGACAAACTAAGCATACCTCAGGAATACTTCGGGCGTCAAAGAGGTGGGTTTCGGATGATGAGACACATTCAAGAAAGAACATGTTACAAAGCTATTCTCGAATCGTTCCATTGGTTAATGCTATATTCATGTCTAATTAAGCTGAACTGCGGATGTATGCTGACCCTGTTATATAGAAATATATCTAACAACGATGTTTCATAGACAATTACACAAGAACTATTCTGGTTCCAACGTTAATAGCAAAATCTGTTTCATTATCGTCAACTCTAGCTCTTCAACGACCCTAAATGAATCTCGAATGACATTCTGCATGCATATTACTTCGTAGGTGACTAGAAACTCTTCTGCTATGCAAGACGTTTATTATATTGTGACTTCAGGATGAAAAGAGAGGGTCAGTCAGACAACGGAAACAAAAGAAGTGCTAGCGTTCTACTTATTCAATTGTATGGTAATCTTGATCTCGGAACTCTTGAATGCAAAAAGAATTTACAATTAAACCATAACATCTTTTAGTCTAGTGCAGTCAGTCATGTTGGAAGATGCACGTAGATATTAAAGCATCTGAATCGCTACGAAGATATATGAACGATGAATTCCTAATGGTGATCCCAAGCCAGTCTTATGATTTATTCTTTGCAAGCATAGTCGTGTGGCAAGAGTAGTATATATAAACTCTACGCCAGGACACATGTGTACGTGAGCGGGGAGCATTTGAGATTAATATACTTGAGAGTGTAATAAGAGTAGTAGAATTATAATATTGATCTTGATCATATTCTATTTACAAGATTATTCAATGAAAGTATAGAAAAATTGGTAATCATCACTTGTAATGAATTATCTAATAAGTATGTTTGGCAAAACGCATCATCCCAGAACCAATATCGAATACAGCAACAACATTTTTCAAAAATGATCCACCAAGAATGGAAAAGTCAATACCAAAAGCACTTTGATCTTGGATACCCAACAAACAGTAATTAGTTGGAAGACCAGGTCCGTAAACACTCAAATCGATAGCTGGTTGTAAAATAAGATCTGCTGCGTCAAAGTTAAACGTCGTACCATTAATAGTGACAGCAAAAGGTGAAATAGGTGTTCCACTGCAGGGATACAAATAAGCACCGGAAAGACTAGCAGCAGGAAACTGAAAGGAATCGACCCATCCGTTGAATATCTCTGATGGTACGAATGTCACTCTATCCGAGGTGCTAATGATAGCCTTTGAACTGGCAGGGTATGGAGTCAGTTTTTTAGTTTTAGTGTTTGCCGGGTAAGAATATGCATCTGGTTGGATAGTGTAATAGCTGTAATTATCGGAATTTATACCATTGATAGAATCCTAAATGATAGTCAGAATTTTAAACATATGCTGTTCCGATGAAATACTTACAATCAACAATGGTGTCGAAGCAAAGGTAGTATCGAAGTTTACGGGTGGTAAACCTCCAAAAGCGATTTTACCTCCAGGAGTGTTTGTAGAATTTGAAGCGGATCTTTGTAATGCAACGCTGAACAAGTTTGGGCTAAGACCATTTGATTTCATCGTTTCGATTACTGGCGGATACAAGACCTGTTTACCACGTGAATTGTAGACATTTGTAAGAGCTTGAAAGCCAAGACCAAGAAATCCAGAGAGATAACCATTACCATTGAAGCTTGTTTCATTGACAAGACTGACAAGTTGCTGATTGATGTTGAAACCAGCTACTTTCAAGTTCATTGTTCCCACAGGGCCGGCGATTTCACCCAATCCAGTAGCACCATAGTGAATACTTAATGCTTGCTGATACATATCAATAGAAACTCTATCATAGAATGATGTGAACCCACATTTGGAATGTCCTTGCCTGAACCGAATCCATTACTGAAAGACGAACCAGGAGCACAAGCAGACTGATCCACCTCGATTGGCTCATAAAGCCCAGCAACACATTGAAAGTCTTTGTCATAAAACCAAGTATCACCTCCAGCAGTATCGATTGCAAGTAGAAAGTTCTGTGAACGAGCTTTCACATTCACACCCCAAAATGAACCAAAAGCGATATTTCGGAGTTTGGATTTTACCAACTTTACATTTCCTGTAGATGCGACTGTCTGATTCAAAGCCGATGCAGGAACTGGGGGTTCGAAGACCTGTAGTGAACCAGATTGAGAGGTAACTTTAAGTGCACCAGTCACGTCACTTGTAGCGAATGTATCTCTCTGTGCGACATTATTAGGCACTGCAGCAGCTGCCGTAACCAAAGCACTCAAAATGAAAGACTTCATGTTCAATAGCTTTTGAAAAGAATGAATGAACAAGCAAATTGAAAAGAAAGAGAAAGATTGATACTTATGTATAAATTTCACAAAAAAACTCTCCTACTGTTTGTAATCCATTAGTTAGCAACAGATGTTAGTTCGGCAACTCCGATAGAATGTACCACAACATCGAATTTCAAATATCGTCATGTTTCTACCAAGGAACTCAGTAATGACTAGGACCCCATCAACAAGTGTGGGGTTTATATAGATCAGCAATAATAAATAATTATAAATCATTCATGATCGAGTATTTCAACGAGCCAACAATTGTTGGATTCTCAAACTATTGGAAGCTTAAATTTTTTATATTTTCCATGTACCCCAGTCAAAAGCTTAAATTTTGCCACATGGCTGTTATGATGTGACACAAGTCAAGGCAACAAACATGTCAAAGACATAATCTTACGCTTTTTCAATGGGAGATTGATTAAATATGACCTTACATAGATCGACTTATGATATGCTGCTTGAACCTCGTTGTAATTGCCTCGCCAACAATGGGAAATTGAAATCACATCGGAATGTTGATCGATCTGCATTCATTAGTATCAAATCTATATTAATAAAAAAAAAACGCTGTGAGCACATCGTAGCAAGTCATTATCGTGTTTTCATTCATCAGTCTATATCGTCCATGTATTCATTACAAAAGATTTATAATTTCTTCTTCGACGAATTTTCCGCCTCACCTTTTAGATATTCAATCTCCCCACTTTGCTCGCACAAATCTCTAAACCAGCTCTTGTCGTCACTCTTTTCCTTTTTACTGATCAATGTCCATGGTTCACCAATTTCTACAACTTGACCAAGATCAAGCACGACAATTCTATCATAATCAATCACTGTCCTTAATCTATGTGCAATAGTGATAATAGTCATTGTACCATCTTTCGTCTCATTTGATAATTCTCTAATAGTACCTTGTATCTTGAGATCAGTCTCATGATCAATACTAGCCGTAGCTTCATCCATGATTAGAATCTTTGGTTTCAATAGCATAGCTCTAGCCAAACACAATAATTGTCTTTGACCTTGGGACAAGTTTGTTCCAGAAGTTGCTATCCCATATGACAAAGAAAGAAAAGGATTCTTGTTACTCTCGATAGCGTCATGATTATCGTTATCATCAATCTCAAGTAAATGAACACTTTTCAATGCGTCAAATATTTCATCATCTGTATAGAGATTGAAAGGATCAAGATTAGTTCGAACGGTACCAGAAAATAATGTAGGGTCTTGTGGTACGACAACAATGTTTTCTCTCAACTCTTTCAAGCCAATTTTAGAAATATCAACTCCATCAATCACAATTTTACCAGTGTCTGCTTCGAGACTCCTTAATAAAGCCAATGCTAATGAACTTTTACCAGCGCCAGTCCTACCTACAACACCAATCTTTTCACCAGCTTTGATTTCAAGATGTATATTCTTCAACACACAGTCCAAATCAGGTTTATATCTAGCAGAATAATTCTCCAATTTTATGTTTCCATACCTTGGCCAATCAGGACTTGTATTTGTATTTAATATGATAGCTGGAGCTTCTTGCTCTGATTCGAAATACTCCTTTAGTCTTTCGACACTATTCATATTTTGTTCAGTTTCGGCACCTGTCCTTACCAACCACAATAATCTATCAGTAAAAAGTAAAGCGTAAGTCATGGCCAATCCAGCAGTACCAGCACTTATATAGTTAATACCTAATAATATAAAAGAGCCAGTAGAAAATGCTACCAAAGCACCGGCAGTTTCGATTCTACAAGCTAGCCAACGATTACTTGCCCACATATACAGAAAGGGTCTATTAGATACATCAATATAATTCATATTTTCACGTATATATCTTTTTTCATCCGAATATGCTCTAATAGTAACTATACCGGACAAAACTTCGGAAACTTGTTGAAATAATGGTGAATACGAAACAGACATGAGTCTTTTCAAATCACGAGCCGCTGAAATGTAAACAAACCCAAATCCACCAAATATAAATGTTATAACTAGACCTGCCAATAAAAATTGTGGTAAAAGGACAGATATTACTATTACAACCATTACAAGGTTAATAGCATAGTCTAGAGTATGAGTAGCGTGCTTTTGAAGTTCTTGATCGACAGAAATCATATCCTTACTAAATCGATTCATGATCTGGCCTAAAGGTGTATTGTCGAAAAAAGAAAATTTAGCATATAAAACATGATTCAGTAACTTTGTGTGTAATGTCTTGGACGCGGTAAGCGAACCAAATGCGAATGCAAGAGTTTGAGAGGCACCCACTACGGCGGTTGACAAAGCTAGGATGAGATGTACGGTCAAATAATATAATGGTCCATGCTGTGAATGCACATGATTTTCTTCATCTGTTCCAGCAGATGACCATTCTTTTATCCAAACAGTTAGAGCCACATCAATCAATTGTTGTGTAAGAAACGCCGTTAATGCTAATATCCAGAATGTAAAACCGCCCATTGCAACTATATATGTCAAATAAACTCCTGATTTCACTCTGCCTTCGGCTTTTTTCTCTTCCATGCTTGATATAAACGGCTCTTGGATTGCTTCTCCTTCTGCTTCATTATCTTCACCAATTGCTTCAATATTGATAGATTGTGTGTCCGAAACCTGTCTACTTATATCGGCAATTTCGGGTAATTTTCCAGAAGCTACAACTTCCTCGAAACTGCCTTGACTTATTATTCGACCATTTTCCAACAAGACGACAAATTTTGCTTTTGGGAGACACATGGCAATATTGTGACTGATCAATATACAAGTACGATCTTCAATCAGAGGACCAAGGATAGCTCTATTAAATATCCATTCAGAAGTATGGGAATCAACAGCACTAAGAACATCATCTAATAATAAGTGACGTGCTGGTGAATATAATGCTCGAGCAATTGAAACTCTTTGTTTTTGTCCTCCACTTAATGTAACGCCCTTCTCACCAACCAAAGTGTTATCACCAGCGTGGAGTATTGCAAAATCTTTCACTAAAGCGCATGCTTCAATGACTTTTTTATATCTTTTAGGATCCCATGGACTAGAAAAAACAATATTCTGTTTCACAGTAGCATTTGACAACCAAGCTTGTTGGGCACAGTAAGCGACACATTCTTGCAATCCCGTTTTTGGATTCTTTGGGACATCATCTCTGGATCTAGCACCAGGTAGAAACACCTTTCCTTTCAATAAATTCATCTCACCCAACAACGCCATGAGAAGTGAAGATTTCCCACTTCCCGTCTGACCCATTACAAGATTTAATTGACCGACTTTGAAATCGATGTCAAGATCCATCAATTTGAATGACGTTGAATTTCTATCGTCGGACCATGTAAATGTACTCCTTTCGAACCCTATACTCACATGATCATCCGATTGATCCTTCAATTGGGTCAATTTATGTGTTTCTTCTTCGTCTAGGAAATCAGATACTCGCTTCAATGACAAGTAAGTATTTAGTAATTCAGAAGTTGTATCAGTGATAATTTCCAAAGGAAATTTGAGAATATCTAGTAGAGCCAATGCAGGAAATGCAACAGAAGGAGTCAAGACTTTCTTTTCGATCAATGTATAACAACCAAATGTACCTGCTGTGATTAGAAACGGTGTGAACCAAAAAATTGCACCGTCGAATGACCGCAATATTAATCTTTTACGTAATTTTCTCAGCTCAAGCATCCTTTTCTCATCTATGATAGCAGCAAATCGTTGTTCCCATGCAAAGAACTTTACAAGTCTTATATTTGTTACAACTTCATTGATAATTGAAACACGTTGGTCTGTTGCAAGCAGTATCGCACCCTGGTAAGCGTTATACAAACGTGCCAAGAAGAAGTTTACAGGTAAAACAACGAGCATGATTATCAGACCAGCGATTGAACTCCAACCAACAATTTTGTACAAGAATGTCAATGCTAGTATTAGGCATATTGGAGCACGAATAAGAGTTTCCATGATATAGCCAGCACTATCAGCAACATTGGGAGCATCTACAGTCATCAAATTATATATTTTGCCTGTGGATGCTTGTGACTTCTTTTTAGGTTCAGCTTTAGCTTTGCCAAACATGATTGAAAATAATCCTCTTGAATCTTCATTCTCATCATCTTGTTCAGCACTATCTTTATCTGAAACAGCTGTAGCTTGTCGACGTAGAGCTTTAGCATTTACTTCACCTACAATGATTGCTCTTAATGAAGCATTTAATCTTCTACCACTTTGTAAAGCTTGGCCTTCTGCAATCGATCCAATAATGCTAGTCACAAACATTAGGATAATATATAACCAAGCGACATTAATTGATTCCTTTGATGGATTTTCAACAAATTTTAAGAATGAATGTAATATAAGAGCGGGTATTACAGTCGCGATCGTGAATATTGCCGCCCATATGAATTGCCTGATGAATTGCCATTTATACAGTAGTAATAACCGTAAAATGAATGAGCGAGACTTTTCTCCTTGTTCAAATGCTGAAAGAGAATTAGCGGCCTTGTTTTCTTCTCTCAAATTGAAAACATCGTTTCCCTCGAGGGTCTTTTTGTAACCAAGAAAGATCAATGGGTCCATCCACGAGAGAGTAAGTGAACGTAAGAGACTTGCAGTCCCTTCTAGATTCGGGGGTATATCATCTTCATATCTAATCTTGATAATTTCATTACCTTGTCGACTTATCAGAGCAATGATCAATAATGCAGTCACCAAGTTAAAATTAACTATCTCCAGCTTCCGATAGTGAGACGAAATGGGATATAATATCGCCGAGCGGAAGATTATTACAGTACATAACCATTGACCTATGTAGAGATACGTTGTATGCCACCATATCTTACTAAATACCATTTTTCGACCATGATAAAGGATTATTCTTGAAACAACAAGTAGGAATGAATATGTCCAAAATGCGAGACCAATTGCAGAAGACGACTTTGTTCTCGATTCATTACCCTGTCGGTGCATGATTATGTGTAATATCAACTGTCCAATTATCAACAATGCTTCAATATAAATGACCAAAGCTCCGCCTTTTTGTTCTGATATTTTGATATAAACATTTTGCTGGTCCTTCTCTTCTTTTATTACTTCAACGACCTGCCCCTCAAGTATATCATGTGGATCATCCGTGTATGGTACGTCCGTCGCTTTTGTGTCTACGTTGCTATCGAAACGTGATTGACCATGAAGAGATATGTAAAATATGTGATATCCGAGTAAAAGAATAGACAATACGCAGAAGCTTATTGGTAGTACGGTTCGCAAATATCTAAAACACAGTTCATCAGTATCAATATCCATGGACAATGTTTATAAGTCTCACTCGGTCTGAAAACATTGAGTGTAATCATCATTTATCCATATTGGCTTGGGACATCGATTGAACATGATAAGCCTCTTGGACGCTTTCGGTCCAACCGGCAGCAGGCTGAGATGTAATGGACCAATGTGAATCCACGAGACCTCTCAAGCTGTCCTGGCAGTCAATACTGATTTTGAAACCCCCAGATGAGTAGTTATTGCTTTATGGTGACCACTATCACTAGCATTTTATTATCTCATGAATCAGACGACCTCGCGAACTATTCACTTGTGAGTCATGTCCAGTCCGAATAAAGTTGGTCATGGTCGAATAATTAAGGTTGATTTCATCCGAATAAAGTTGTTTTCGTCCGAATAGACTATAACCATGATAACGGGAGGAAAACGTAAGACCGATTTCGGCTACAGAAGTGAAAAATAAACAGAGATGAAGCCTTCACGGAGTCTGGCACACGTTAAGCTCTAATTGTTTTAAACCATGTGGTTCAGACTATCATCAACTACTGAATCAACCCCATTCGGCCCGAATCATGAACGCTGCACTCAGCAGAGGGCATGACTCATGAGGCAAGCATTCTATTGGACCATTTGTTTATTTTTGATTCGTTGTTTGACTCAACAATCACAAGACTTTTTGTATAATTGTACTTTTGTGTGCCATGTTTGATGCAATGACAGTCAAAGACAGTAACAGATTGTAGGACAAGTATTAACTTTCAGTCGTAAGTCATTACAGCTATACTATCTTACATGTCATGTTCATACGAGACTATCTAATCTAGGCTTTTTATAGAGGTGGACAAATTGCCGATCATTTTACCATGAAGACAAAAGTTGACCAAGATGATAAGATTTATAAAGTCCTTGTGACAGGAAACGGTGTATGTGTTACCCTTCGATTATCCTAGATAAGGTTCGTGAAATTGAAAAGACTAATGCCATTCTCAAGCCTTATAGAACTTCCGATGGTGTTTGGCATGATATCAATCCATCCCATGCACTAATGTCTTTCTTACCAGATTCACTACCAATAGGTCATCCATTCAACCCTACTGATTGTGTGATCAAAATAATGAACCCTACAAGAGGCGAAGGAAACTATATCAAAACAGAATGGTCCCATGTACGAGAATATATTTCTCAACTTCACGATGAACATCATGATGATATAGACCTTTTCCTCCATTGTGCATCTTGGAGGAAAGAATACGTATCGGTGGAGGAAAGGGCTTATAGAGAAGATTTCAGCTCTAATTGGCAAGGAAATGAAGCTAGAATGGAATATTATTGGAAAGAAGATGCGTACGGGAAATTTGCCAGAGATACTCCAAAGTTGGCATGGGCTAAAGATATTCCAATGGGACTAAGTAGTGGTTTACCATTTGCGGACATTGTCAACCATGCTATGATGATGATAAATGAACAGACAGAAACCATACCGGCGGAACCGGTAAAAACAAGCCCAGATGCCCAAGATTTCGTATGTGGGTTTGAACATTATGAAAGTCTTGCCAACAAATATATCAAAAACACTCGTGGACAAGTTATGTTTTGCCACATTCCTATCTATTCTGATGATAAAAGACTGGAAAAGATAAACAACACGATACTGGCTGTTATAGGGTCTGCATGTCCTAAATTAAAACAAGGAGAAGTGCTGTGAAAGCCAACATGTAATGAATGATAATACTGCATTCACCCTTTTATAAATATATTCATGAACTCTTAAAATATGTAGCAGCAACTACTGAACCAAGCCCTGCCTTTTCAACAAAAGTATCAACATCCCATCGAAGTCTTGAAAACGTACTGATCGACTCTCCAAATGCCGACTTTACATGCTCTGAATCGTATTCTTTTCCCTCCTCATACAGGATGAAAAGGTAACGATGTGGTCCACTAAGTGGCGGAGGTGTAGGCGCAAGCCAATCAATATTTCCCTTGTTTGATGATAATTTCAAGCTATTGTCTGAAGCTACAGTAACACCGGATTGATGCCAATGGAGAAGTGGTCCAAGGAAAGGTGTCGAGCCATATGGGGGATCAAGATCGAGTACGATTATTGTATAGGGTGTGGATCTGCCTCCTTCGAGGTTCATACTCGGAGCATGCTCAACCTCTATAATCAAGAATGTTAATATTGTTATTATTCCTTGACAAGCAGATGATGAAACACCTAAACATACCTTGTCGAGGCACGTCTTCTCCAGAAGTCAAATCTTTCCCATTGACATGGAGAATCAAACGCGGCGAAGCGTTTACACTTCCTTCGGCTTTTGCCAGAGCGCTCTCGACTTGTATTGCCATTTTGATCAAATTTGATATGACTCCTCCACTAATCGACCAAGAGACGCTTACAAAAGAATTAGCTCACCATAGTGCTCGAGCGATGATGTCATGACGTTACGTCACCAAAAACTATGAAATCTGCAGGAATAAAAATTCCAAATATGCAGTACAGGATGATAGGAATTGAAATTATGTTTGCTGGCAGAAGATCTCCAAGCATTATGTTAAGAACAGCGACGGATGTTTGCAAACAAATCTATATATCTTCACGCTGACTGCAATATATGCTCAGAGACTTTCCATAACGTACCATAACGTAGGTAGCACAAAAACATGAAGTAAATTTGACAAGTTTAAAGTAGAGCAATAATCTTGCCTTTCATTCTTTGGCGTTTGTGTATTATTTATAGTCTTTGATCTATATTGTATGTAGTCTTGGGTCACCATTTGGTTATATCGCCCATTGAGTATAATGATATCTCATTTTAGTAAGGAGTGACCAAGTACTCACACTTGCAGAAGGATGTCCTGTTTACAAGCCTGAACAAAATTTTCAGATTAGAAGTAGATATGGA
>Ga0160427_10001156_pt1 | contig 16197 bp, 16 predicted proteins | sample SolpanmetagenomL_FD_108194 | JGI IMG/M metagenome (GOLD analysis project Ga0160427, IMG submission 108194) | Solar panel surface microbial communities from Lawrence Berkeley National Laboratory, California, USA - L | ecosystem: Engineered > Built environment > Solar panel > Unclassified ...
AAACTTACAAAGAGATCGGGCCACAATTATTAAACATCATGATTGATGAAGCAATACAGCTGCAACTGGGTGAATCACTTGGATTAAAAATTCAGCAAGCCGTGTTGGATAATGCCATGAGTGAAATCGAGGCACAAAATAACATGCCCTCTGGTGCCCTTAAAACAGTGCTAATCAATAATAATGTCCCCTTAGACATTATGTACAGTCATCTGAAGGCCAATTTAATTTGGCGTGATTATATTCGCGAGCGTTATAAGGAAAATGTGCAAGTTTCAGATATAGAAATTAACCGCATATTGGATGAGTTTAAAACAACCAAGAATGCATTGCGCTATGATCTGTATGAATTAGTTCTCAATTACAAAGATAGCAAATCAAATGCCACGGCTATGGTTCACAAAATTGTTGATCTGTTTAACAAAGGTACGCCATTTCCAGTATTGGTTAAGCAATTTTCAAATGCTGCTAATGCAACGCGCGGTGGACATCTAGGATGGGTTAATAAAAACGCATTGGATCCTGATCAATTTAATATGATTAAAAATATGCAGGCCAATCAAATTTCATCTGCCTTTGATAACGGTCACAGCTTGACGTTGTATTTTGTCAAAGAACGCCTCGAACCAGGTCAACTTGGTAAGCCAGAAACAATCTTATCATTTAAGCAATTGCTTTTACCCCACAGCCGTGATGCCTTTGAGTTCGAGATTAAAGATAATCTGAACCGGGCGCGGGCCATCGCCCGCACGATTAAGGGCTGCCGCGTTGTTGATAAGCTACAAGAATCCAACCGCATGAGTGTCCAAAGCGTTGAAAATGTTCCAGGCCAAAATCTTCCCCCTGAGCTGTTGAAAATCTTGAATAGTCTAGATGAAGGTCAAGCAAGTTTACCAGCGTTAACTGAACAAGGCGCCTTGATTTTTGTATTGTGCAAAAAGGTGATTAATAATCCGCAAGAACCCACTTTTGAAGGTATGAAGGAACAACTTATTGATCGCAAACTGCAATCTATCGCAGATCGTGAAATGCGCAATCGACGTAAGAGTGCCCACATTGAGCGCCGCACTGTAAATTAGTTTTATGCGTGATTCACCTGTGTTGCCATCTATTGCGTCCACAATTACGCAGTATAATTTACAACCTAAAAAGTCTTTGGGTCAAAATTTTTTAACAGATGTTAACATCACCAGCAAAATTGCGCGCAGTGCAGGTGATCTAACTTCCCACCCTGTTGTTGAAATTGGCCCAGGACCAGGTGGCCTGACACGGGCCCTGTTGGCACAGGGGGCAACACGCCTCCAATGCATTGAAAAAGATAGTAACAGCATACGCGCTCTTGAAGCCTTAAAAAATGCTTATCCTGATTGTTTGACAGTCGTTAATCAGGACGCATTAACTCTTGACTGGACCACGTTATATACTGAGCCGTATAAAATAATTGCCAACCTGCCCTATAATATTTCCACCGTCCTTTTATTGCAATGGCTTGAATGTAATAGTCAAATTACGCAAATGACGTTGATGTTTCAACAAGAAGTCGCCCACCGGTTAGCAGCTGCACCGGGCACTAAAAGTTATGGCCGCTTATCTGTTCTAACCCAATATTGTTATGACACACAACTCGAATTTACCTTACCGCCACACGTATTTTTTCCAGCCCCAAAGGTGCACTCGAGTATTGTTAACTTTTATAGCCGTGCATCGTCTTTTGATCCAAAACTATGGCTAAAGCTTAAAGTTGTTACCAGGCATGCCTTTTCCCAACGACGAAAAATGATCAAAAATCAGTTTAAAAATATCATGGATAATGGCGAGGCTTGGTTGTGTGAACTGGGTATTGATCCAATGTGCCGCGCAGAAGAATTGTCCTTGGCAACCTTTTGCCATATGGCTGCTCACTTTCCAGAATCATCTCATGCTTAGGATTATTGCGGGTTCATATCGGGGGCGCAAACTATTGCAACCTGAAACGCATTTGACAAGACCAACAACTGATAAAGTTAAAGAGGCTTTATTCAGCATACTAAATTCCTTATTCCTTAAATATGATCAAACATGGTCTCAGCAAACGGCGATAGATTTCTTCGCAGGATCTGGATCCTTAATATTCGAATGCCTATCACGCGGTGCCGCGTATGGTTTGGCTATTGATCACAGCGCCTTGGCCATTAAGACCATAAATGCGAATAAAGCACAGCTTAAACTCTCAACCACTATAATGGATGCTTGCAGTATGGATGTCATGCAACTACGCCCCGCATCACAAGCATTTTCAATAATATTTTTGGATCCACCCTACAGTTTTCAACACCTGCCTCAGTTAATAGATGACATTATAAATTTGGGTTGGTGTGCATCTGAGGCGTGGTTCGTCTTTGAATTGTCTATTAATGCACCAACGCCGCAACACGATCAAATCCATATTTGTCTCGAGCGCACATATGGTAATATAAAAATTGTTATAGGGCGCTTGAAATCATTAGATCATATTAGCTGAGCACAGTTAAATAAGATTATGCTTTTATTTATTTTAAGGTTTTTAGGAAAAAAAGTAGGACCAATAAGGATTTAAGTAACTTTGGTGCGCCCGAGAAGATTCGAACTTCTAGCCTTCTGATTCGTAGTCAGATGCTCTATCCAGTTGAGCTACGGGCACATTGTTAAGTTGTGATGAATAACTAGCTAATAATAATCAGTTTTGCAAGTGTAAAATGACGCATCAATTATAAAATTTATGAAAATTCTATTTCAGCACTCTGTATTATAAATCTATTCAATGACCTTATGTTCTTCTGCTAAACTGATCTTATTTTGATCAATAATAATATTTTGCTTGGCATCTGCAAAACTTGCCCCAAGATCGCCTACTATTTTCATAACAACTAAAATCAAATTTTCACGAATTTTACAGAATTCTAAATAGTTATTGGTCTTCGTATAACATTCACACGACAGTTTGATTGATATGGCCGTTAGTGATTCAATACAAACAATGATTGGCGCTTTTTTGGGATTTGTTTCAAAGTCAGGACTATTTAAAATATAGCTGCGCATTTGTTCTGTTATTTGGCGCAATTGATCGACTGTCGTACTATAATCTAATTGAACTGCAAATTTCACTTGGCGCATGTTCATACGTGATAAGTTGATAATTGGCGAGTCAGTTAAACTTGAGTTAGGAACAGATACAAGCGATTTGTCTGCTTGGCGAATACTGGTTTTGCGAAAACCAATATGTTCAACTGTCCCTTCAATATCTTTTGTTTTAATGGTATCGCCCTGATGAAAGGTTTCTTCAATAAGCAAACTTAATGACGCAAATATATTTTTTAAAGTATCTTGTGCTGCAAAGGCTACAGCCGCACCTACCAAACCAAGACCAGCTACAAATGCAAAGACATTTATTCCCCACATTTCAAGAGCTGTGACAACTCCTAATACAATGACCAGAATGCGCGATAGGCGAAACATGAAATAGTAAAATTCCTGCCGTAATGTGCGCCTGTGATGATTATGTTGCAGATAAAAAAACAGGGGAACTAATATATTAAAGACACCCCAAAATAAAATGAGTGTAGATAAAATTTTTAATAAGCTCTGTACACTTTCACTCCAAGATAAAGACAGTGGCAAAATTAAATTGGCAACATAGATACCTAGTATAACGATGGTAAAGGATAATGGTTTGAAAATAGACTCAAGTATAGAAACTTTAAGCTGAACATCTTGTTTATTTGAGTGACTAAACAAGCGCACAACACCGCGGGCCAAAACTTTACGTAAGAAAAAACTGAGAATAATAATAGCGCTAGCAATAAAAAATTCTGGCCAAGTAACGTTTGAGACATTACAGCTAAGGCGATCAATAAAATCCATTAATAACCATTTCAGATAAAATTATTCATTTAAGCATAATAATGCCGGAAGTTTATAATATTGGCAAATAATTTATATATTATGCAGCTTTAAGTATGTCTTCAACCTTAGCAGCAGCCTGACGCTCTTCAATGCTTTCAACTGCGGCAATCTCAGTTGATAACCGGTCCAAAGCTTGTTGGTATAGTTGACGCTCACTATAGGATTGCTCGGGTCCACCTTCAGCACGGTATAATTCACGAATGACTTCGGCAATTAAGAAAATATCACCTGAATTAATTTTTGATTCATATTCTTGGGCACGCCTTGACCATAACCCCTTGGTCACTTTTATTTTCTTGGTTAAAACTTTAAATGCGTTATCCAAATCACCCAATGTGCTGAGTGCGCGCAGACCTGCGTTCTTGGCTTTCAACATGGGCAGCCTAAGTGTCATACGGCTTTTTTCAAAATTAATGACAAGTACTTGTAACTCTTGGCCTGCAATAAGTTGATGTTCAATTTTTTCAAGTTTACCAACACCGTGTGAAGGGTATACGACCAATTGTCCATCTGACAGTCTGCCAAACACATTTACCATGTATTATTCTCCATAAACTTTCTTGGGTTCAATAAATTTGTGTCTAATATATAACATACAAAAAGAGTAATTACGACAATTTATTTCTGAATTGTAAATAAACTATTAAGAATGTGTTATGATATGTAATTATCGGCTGTAAAATTGGAATATAATAATTTTTAATTCAATAATTGTATTTAAAAGATGAAATTAAATACTAAGAAAAGCGATGATTATTTTACAACCCTTAGATAATTCTAAATTTTATTAACTGGTACGCATTGCAATAAATTTCAATGTTTGCTCAAGTAAACTAATATTCTCAAAATTTTTCAGGATATTAAGTGTCTCATTATACAGGATTTTCACTTTCTCTTGCGCGCCCTTAACGCCAAGTAAAGCAACGAAGGTCAACTTATTATGCTCAAGGTCCTGACAAATAGGCTTGCCCATGACATCTTCTTGACCTGTTAAATCCAACAAATCATCCGTAATTTGATACAGCAACCCCAGCTTATAGGAAAAATGTTTGATCATATCAATTTGTTGTGCTGATGCACCTGCAACCAAAGCAGGTGCTGTACAAGCCCATGAAATTAATTTACCAGTCTTCAAATTTTGCATATGTTCGATGTCACCGATTGTCAAAGTTGTTTGTTGCGTTACATAAGTAACATCCAACATTTGACCTCCCATTAATCCTTCACCCCCTGACACATGCATTAATTCAGCCAATAATTTTAATCTCACACTGTCATTAAATGGCGATTGTGTAATTTGTTCAAGTCCCATGGTATAAAGCGCTGATCCAGCCAAAAGCGCAGATGACTCATCAAAAGCAATATGAGCTGTCGGCTTACCCCGCCTCAGGTGCGAATCATCAAGTATGGGCAAGTCATCGTGAATTAAAGAATAGGCTTGAATTAACTCAACAGCTGCCATCAATGGAAGCAACTGATGGGTATCAACTTTGAATACTTGACCCCAGCAATGAATTAAAAAAGGGCGCAAGCGTTTGCCACCATTTAAAGTACCGTACCGCATAACCTCTAATAATTTAGGTGTGATTAACGATTGATCAAATAATTTCGTTAAATATTGTTCGATTACTGTTTTGTTATGAACGATATGATCTTTAATCACCCTTGACACCATGGAACTGTTCCAAGCTTGATGGCTTTGCTGTCACGTCGCCTTGTTCATTTTGAATAATTTCATCAATTTTAAGGCGGGCTTCTTTTAGTAAAGTTTCGCAATGACTTTTCAACATTGAGCCACGCTCATAATAGCGCACTGCTTCTTGTAAAGGAATGCGACCTTCTTCAAGTTGGCGAACAATTTTTTCAAGCTCATTCATGGCATCTTCAAAGGCAAGCTGATTAACGCCTGTTAGAATTGGGGTGTCGTGCATTATGATCATTTCCATATATCTGTTAATTTAAATCAATATGGCTGTTGTATCAAACTTTTATATGAAACAAAATAATTTTACTTGAAGATCAATTTTTGCTTTAATATCCACAATAAAATCGATATATCACTTTCATGGTTGATAATACTTGCTATCAAGTTCTGGCGCGCAAATACCGCCCTACAACATTTGATGACCTAAAAGGTCAGCCAATCTTAGTACAAACGCTGCGTAATGCTATATTCTCTTACCGGATCCCCCATGCCATTTTATTAATTGGTCACCGGGGTATTGGTAAAACAACCACAGCACGCATTATTGCCCAAACGTTAAATTGTCAAAATTTAGATACATCTAATGCGCATAAAATTAATCCTTGCGGGCATTGCGACAGCTGTCAAACCATTCAACATGGCAATCAACTGGATGTAGTTGAGATAGATGCGGCCAGTCATTCAGGCATTGAAAATATCAAAATGATTGTCGACAGCAGTGCTTACAAACCGCACAGCCTGACCTATCGTGTTTTCATCATTGACGAAATTCATATGTTGTCTAAGCATGCATTTAATGCCTTGCTGAAAACCCTTGAAGAACCACCTCCACATCTTAAATTTATTTTTGCGACAACTGAAGTAAGTCGATTGCCAGATACCATTGTATCAAGATGTGTGCGCTTTGATTTGAACCCTTTTTCAATGTCTGATCTAAAGCAATTGATAAATGATATATGTCATCAAGAAAAGGTCAGTATTGATAATGATGCCTGTGCCTTACTAGCTTATGCTGCGCAAGGATCTGCACGCGACGCTTTATCAATATTAGATCAAGCCATCAACTCACTTGGTCATCACATCCACCTGCAAGCGCTGCGCCCTATGTTAGGGTATGCTCAGCAAAATATGGTCATGACCCTGCTGCAAGCATTGATGCAGCATAATACCCCTGCGGTCATTAAGCATTACAATACAATGATTGATAAAGGGGCGACGGCTCTTAATGTCATTAAAGAACTTCATCACATTATTTATGTTATGGTGTTGATTAAAAATGGCCATCATCAAATCGATAGTGGTTATATTGACCCTGACCAATTAAAACAGATTATTACAATAGCACAGTCAATTACACAACCAACACTGATGCGGTTATGGCAATCATTGCACAAAGGCATTGATGATTTAAAATTCAGTTATGCCCTATCAGAAGCGGGCCTTATGCTGTTGCTGCGGCTTTGTTACTTAAGTGAACTTCCAGAGGCCGCACAGTTAGTCAACTGGGCCATGCAAACACAAACAACACTATTTAATCCGCAGCCCATGTCAGCTCCTCTTGCTCAAACTGACAGCAGCTTACCCAACCCTCAGGTAATTGAACCACTCAATAAACTAGTCTCAACTGATGACCCGCGATGCACGTCGCCTGTTCCACAGTCTCCTGTTGTTGAAATTTCTTTACCAACCATCACCACCATTGAAGATTTAAAAGACTTATGTACACAGCATAAAGAACCCTTGCTACGTTGTCAGATTGAAAAAGATATAATCATTCATAAAATTGATCCGGATAACCTGACGATTCACCTCAGTTTATTGAATATGGCGCCCAAAAAATTAATAACGACATTAAAGAAATTTTTGCAGGATACAACTGGACAAAAGTGGCACTTTAGCTTAGAAAAAGATCATGATGATAAAACCACTGATTACGAACAACAACGTACTAAGCAAGCTGCCATTAGACAACAAGTCACAGACCACCCCGATATTAAACATATTTTGACTCAATTCCCTGATGCTGAGATTATCAAGATAGACCCTATTCCCACTACAGAAATAAGAAAGAATTCCTGATGAAAAATATTCAAAATTTAATGAAGCAAGCGCAAGAAATGCAAACTAGAATGCAAGAAATGCAAACTAAGCTTGAGGGTGAAAAGGTTGACGGCACATCAGGTGGCGGGATGGTTAAGGCTGTTGTAACAGGTAAAGGCATTGTGATATCTGTAAAAATCGATCCAAGCCTCATTGTGCCTGATGACAAAGAAATGCTGGAAGATCTTGTAGTGGCTGCCATTAATGATGCCAAAGTAAAAGCACAGCATTTAATGGATCAACAAATGAGTCAGCTGACAGGTGGTATGGGCCTACCAGCAGGTATGAAATTACCTTTTTAGTCATATAACGGTGGCCGTAGTATCTTATAGTTGCTTGAACTGAGTCTGCCCGCTTTCTTCAAAAAGCTTTGTAGCACATGCCACTATGCACCACTTACGATGGGGCGATTTTTACAGAAGAATGTAGCCATTCTACCTAATATCCAGTTATCACCCCAGGTTGCTACAAACGGCACGGCAATCTTAAATTGTTAACATTGATTGAATTGAATGAGCTATTCTTAAATGTAAAATTTAAGTTTGACTTTCTTTGAGATTGCCGCGCCCCTATTGGCCCTCGGGATAACAAACATGAGAGTAAGCAACATCAATACATTGTACGAGGACAATTGGGTAAAATCATTTCCAGGGTGTGGTGATGCAAGGATGAGTGTAAAGTTTTTGGGATTATTTGTTCCTACCTTAATTGAATTTTACTTTGAAAATCAACTTTCAAGTTCAGGAATAAAGCCACCTTTTTGCAGTGCCCACATTTTATTAAACTGACTGTCATGGCGCAATAAATCACTGGGGGTACCGTCTTCAATTAACTCACCCTTTTGAAAAACTAAGATTCGGTCCATAGAGTTAAGTGTGGATAAACGGTGGGCAATAACCAACACTGTTTTATTTTGCATTAATTTATTCAAGCTTTCATGAATATATTGCTCTGTTAATGAATCTAGGGCAGAGGTAGCCTCATCTAAGATCAAAATTGGCGAGTCCTTGAGAAAAGCGCGTGCAATGGAAAGGCGCTGACGCTGCCCCCCTGACAGTTTTGAGCCGCGCTCACCCACCAGGGTATTGTAGCCATTCTCTAAATTCATAATGAACTCATGACAGTGGGCCTTTTTTGCAGCCGCAATAATTTGTTCCTCAGTGGCGTCTAAGCAGCCATAGCGAATATTTTCAATAATCGGGCGATGGAACAAACTAGAATCTTGCGGTACCGTTGTAATTTGCGCACGTAAAGACTCTTGTTGAATGTGAAAAATATCTTGGCCATCAATTAGGATTGACCCTTGATTGACATCATAACCACGCAAAATAAGGTTGATTAAGGAGGTTTTACCTGAACCAGAAAAGCCAACTAGCCCAACTTTTTCTCCGGGTTGAATCGTTATGGATAAGTTTTTAAATAGTGGCCCGTGTTGATGATAACCAAAAGTAACATCCTTTATCTCAATTTTACCCTTATTGATTACTATAGGCTTGGCATCTGCCTTGTCCTTAACATCATGGGGCGTGTTAAAGGCATCCAGAGCCCCTTGCATGGTTCCAATATCACGGGTTAAATCAACCATATTAAAGCTCATTTCCCAAATAATCATCATCACATTAAAGCATGTCATTGTTACAAGGGGAAAATCGCCAATCGATACCCATCCAGCCTTCCAGCCAGTTAACAAGAGATAAATGACTGTACCTAAAAACAGACATGCATTTATGCTATAGAACAATTTTAATTTAAATAAATGCCAACTGACCTTTCGTGATAACTGGATTTCATCCTTTTGATAAAATTGATCAATGCGATGGGTTTCATGAAAGGTGCGACCAAAATATTTGACGCTAAAAATATTGTTGAAAATGTCGATGGTCTCGCCAGCTAAACGCGCAATACTTTGATAATGATCCGCCGTTTTTTTTAAAATTTGCGGCATAAAGTAAAAAGTCAAACTAAAGTGAATACCGCACCACCCCAGCATAATTAAAGCAAAAGTACGATTATTCAACCAGATCACAGTAACTGCAAAAATAAATGCTGAACTCTTTGCAATGATATTCCATAAAAAATGCTCGATAATATATTGGCTGGTTTTGGCAACATCGTGAACTTTTGTACCTAAATTCCCAGCCATATTATTGGCAAAGAACTTAAATGAATGATCTTTGATGTGATCAAAAGTGTCGGCGCGAATATGCGCTCTGAACTTTGGCATCAGCCTTAATTCAATAACATCATAGGTGCGCATCGATATTTCCATTACGACAAATGTGGCCGCCATGCCTAAGATGGGAAACTTAAAGATTTGCCATAAAGATGCGGTATCTGACCGACTGGCCTCAGCTTGATCAACAAACAATTTAATAAAGTACGGAAATAATGCCTCGTTAACAGCCCACATCATTAAGCAAAATAGAATCGCGCTAAACTGTAATTTGTATTTCTTAACGTATTGCCACAAAAAATGGAGAGGGCGTGTTTGCATTATGATTTTCTTAATTTCATTTACATTAACAAATTTGACAATTTATGTACAGAAAACAAACCATATTATGCTTCAAGCTTTGAGATGATAACTTGTTTGTCATTGTAAAAATAAATTGCGCATAGTGTGGCCAATCCAAGGAGTGGACAATAGTATATATATTGAATAAGCGTCAAAGGGGACAAACCCGCAATTGAACTGGCTAATAATACTTGCGCACTATAGGGCAATAAACCTTGAAATACGCAGGAGAATATATCAATAACACATGCGGTGCGCTCAGGTGTGAGGCCGGCTTGCTGTTGCAAACGCTTAGCTAGGGGTCCTGCCAAAATAATAGCCACCGTATTATTAGCTGTACAAAAGTCGGCTATACTGATCAAAATACATAGTATTAATTGACCACCACGCTTGGTTATACCTTGGACACGGTTTTGCCCGTAAGCCTGCAATCTTACCATGATCCATTCTAATCCTCCTTGTTTATGCATCAGGAAACTTAGCCCTCCAATTAACAATGAAAGCACCAGAATTTCTTGCATTGATCCACATCCCTTCAGGATGTCTTGTGATGCCGTTGCCATGGTGAAATCTGGGATGTACATCAGTCCCAATATAATTGCACTAGCGATACCCCATAACAATACGGCGAACACATTAAAACCAATAAGCGATAAGACTAAAATAATAAGATAAGGCAGGATTAAAATGTAATTAATGGGTGTTGTAATAAGTGCCTCATTTGGTGTTGTATGAACGAGATAAATGATGATTGTTACAACCATAGCAGGCAAAGCAATTTTTAAATTTAAGAGAAATTTTTGTTTGGCATTTGCACCTTGTGTCGATACCGATGCAATTGTGGTATCAGATACCAATGAGACGTTATCACCAAACATGGCCCCACCCACAACTGCACCAATACATAATGGGCAGCTTAATCCAGTTTGAGTAGAAAAACTGAGCGCCAGGGGGGCCATAGTTGCAATTGTTCCCATGGATGTACCCATGGCTGTTGCAATGAAACTGGCAATAGTAAATAAACCAGGCAGCAATAATGCGGGGGGAATAAGTTGTAAACCCAGATTTACTGTTGCCTCAATACTGCCAATGTGCTGCGTTAGGGTTGCAAATGATCCTGCCAGTAAGTAAATCAAGCACATGACGATAATATTTTCATCGCGCACCCCTTTAAGGAAATCTGTCATATGCCCGGTAAACGTTTGGGCTCGGTTCATAAAGGCCCACAGAATAGCAGGAATAATCGCCATGACAGGTGAAATTTGATAAAACGCAAAGGGGTGATCCTGAATTGAATAGTATACACCACTGCCAATAAAGATGATTAAAAACAGTAACAATGGTATTAAGGCTTGACCTCGCGGTTGAATAATATCACGCATAAAATAATCTTTAATAAAAATTTAAGCTGTAACTTAGCAGTTAAATTGGGTAATGTTGATAAGTTTTTAGAAAAAAATATTCATGCGCTGGTTGGTCATATTTTTGTTAAGCTTTATAGATGCCCACTGTGCCCCGCGCATCCTGGTCACAATACCCCCCCTTCATTCTATAACATGCAGCATTATGGCGGGTGTGGCAGTGCCCGAATTAATGTTAACGGGGCATGAGTCACCTCATCACTTTGCCTTAAAGCCATCTCATATTAAAAAAATCTCTCAAGCAGATCTTGTTTTCTGGATTGGACCAGAGTTAGAAAATTTTCTTATCAAACCATTAAATATTTATAACAAACAAAACTTGGCCCTCATCGGGTTACCGGCACTGAATAAAAAACTTGTACGTTATGGGTGTGATCATCATGAGGCACATTCTAAATCATGGGATCCCCATATTTGGCTTGATTTAAATAATGCGATCATTATTTGTCAAACCATTGCGCAAAAGCTAATTGATATGGATCCAGATCATCAGATACAGTATCAAGAAAATGCTTTGGCTTTGATTGCACAAATTAAGAAGAAGCAGATTGACTGGGCAGCACATAAATCGACCACAGCACAAAATTATATTAGTTTTCATGATGCTTACCAATATATTGAATCTGACCTTAATCGGCACAATGTTGGTGTCATTAAAAATGATGAGCAAGGCAGCATGAGTTTAAAAAAATTAAATCAATTGCAGGATTCCATTACGCAACAACATGTCACTGCCATTTTTAGTGAGCCACAAAATACAACTAAATTAATTGATCAGTTAGCCAAACAACACCATTTGTGTCACCGCGAACTTGATCCCTTGGGCGCCAATTTGACACCTGGCCCTCATCTTTACTTAAAATTGGTACAGCAAATTTACCAAGCGTTTAATAGTTGCAATAAGAAACAGGTGAGTGCCAATGCCCTTTAAATATGCTTTTTTGGCGTGTGAATATGATCATGCACAGCAAGCCTGTCATCAACTGATACGCCAATTTGGTCATCATACAATTGAAGATTGTGATGTTATTATTGCACTGGGTGGTGATGGTTTTATGCTGCATTGTTTGCACACAGCCTATCAACATCATAAACCTGTATTTGGAATGAACTTTGGTAAAATTGGCTTTCTCATGAATTTGTATTCTGAGCAAGACTTTAACCAGCGCCTCGATGCAGCGCACCGTATTCATATTTATCCCTTAGACATTACTATTGAAGATAGCTCAGGTCAAAAGCACCATAAAATTGCCTTTAACGAAATCTCATTGTTACGTAACTCTCATCAAGCTGCAAAAATGCGTATCTCTGTGGATGGCATCTGTCATTTAGAAGAACTGGTGGGTGATGGCATTATGATTGCAACACCCGTTGGCAGTACGGCTTATAATTTTTCAGCAAATGGGCCAATTTTACCATTAACGTCAAACTTATTGGCTTTAACCCCTATCAGTCCCTTTCGCCCCAGGCGATGGCGTGGCGCCTTGCTGCCCAATCAGGTGATATTTCACATTGAAAATTGTGATGTAGTTAACCGTTCAATTAATGCCTCGGCTGATTATCAAGAAGTTCTTAATGTTAAACAAATGTGGGTACGGCAATTGAGTGATCATCCCGTCACCTTATTATTTGATGCCAGCCATAAATTGGATGATCGCATAATTTGTGAACAGTTTGAGGTATAATAATTAACTTGATTGCTTGGTCGGATTTCCTTGCAACGGTTAAAAAATTACGCTACATGTACTCTGAAGATAATTTTTGTAGGTGAGCTATGGCTGTTCCAAAGAAAAAAACGTCCAAATCCCGTCGTAACATGCGTCGCTCACACGATGCGCTTGTGGGAATAAATGGACATGAGTGCACCAATTGTGGTGAACCAAAGTTAGCGCATCATTTGTGCAACGGCTGTGGTCATTATAATGGTCGTCAAGTTTTTGAGACAATAACAACGCAAGAATAACAACTTTAGGTTTTTTAAATGGTTAAGTTAGCCATTGATGTAATGGGAGGTGATCATGCGCCCGCCATCGTCTTTGGCGGCCTTGACATATTATTGCGCAATTCAAAATTGAATCATGTGCATTTCCATTTATTTGCAACACCATCCGTTATTCAGATCTATCAGCATAAATATCAAACGCAGGCTCATCGCATTCAATTTATTTCATGTAGTGAGGTCGTGTCTGGTAAAACTGAACCACGCTTGGCTATACGTGGATTAAAAGATTCAACGATGCGCCGGGCAATTGAATACGTGGCACAAGGTCATGCCAATGGCGTAGTGTCTGCTGGCAATACAGGCGCTTACATGGCATTATCAAAGTTAATTTTGAAAACGCTTGAGGGCATTCATCGCCCTGCTATTACGGGTATTTTGCCTGGGCAATCACGCCCAACGGTTATGTTGGACATTGGTGCAAATGTTGAGGTAACACCCGAAATCATGATGCAGTTCTGCCTTATGGGTCAAGCTTTTGCCAAGTCAGTTTTAAACCGAGATAACCCCACAGTTGCATTATTAAATGTTGGATCCGAAGAACTTAAGGGCAAAACCATTATTAAAGAAGTGCATCAACTTATTGGGCGCACTGATATCATTAAAAACTATCGCGGCTACGTTGAAGGTAATGACCTATTTACAACAGATGTTGATGTCATTGTGACCGATGGCTTTACAGGTAATATCGCCCTTAAAACAATTGAGGGTACTGCAGAATTTTTTGCCCATACATTAAAGGCCGAGATCAATAAATCATGGCTGTATAAATTGGGTGCTTTACTCATTAAGCCTGCCATTACTGCCTTTAAAGCACGTCTTGATCCGCGCATGTATAATGGCGCACCCTTTATGGGTCTTAAAGGTATTTCAGTCAAAAGTCATGGGGGCACCGATGATATTGGCTTTGCAAATGCCATGCGTGTTGCCATCAATTTAATTGACAAACAATTTAACTTGCGTCTTCAAGAAGAAGTTGCTTTGCTACAACAACATCTTGAGATTCTTCCTTTCGAAGAAATTCACTAAGGAACAAAACGATGGTCTCTATTATCATACAAGGTTGTGGCAGTTATTTACCTGCGCGCATTGTCACGAACGATGAACTTGCAAAAACAGTGGACACATCTCATGACTGGATTGTTGAGCGTACCGGCATTCATCAACGCCATTATGCAGCCCTAGGTGAATCCACATCCGACATGGCTTATGCCGCTGCACAGCAAGCATTGCAAATGGCCCAGTTATCAGCGCAAGATATTGATCTTATAATTGTGGGTACTGCAAGTCCTGATAACACATTTCCATCCACAGCAACACTCGTGCAACAGAAATTGGGCAACACCTGCGCCCTTGCCTTTGATGTCTCTGCTGCATGCGCTGGTTATCTCATTGCATTAGAAGTTGCCTATAATTACTTAAGCCGCGGTAAGATGAAGCGGGCATTAATTATTGGCGCTGATAAGATGTCAGCCTTAATTAATATGCAAGACCGCAGCACATGCGTGTTGTTTGGTGATGGTGCAGGCGCTGTTATTCTAGAGCGCACCACTGATCAACTTAATCCCCATAACAGTGGCATTATCGATATTCATATGGAATCTGATGGCAGCTATTATGATCTTTTACATATGGATGGGGGACCATCCACCTCAGGCACAGTTGGCAAATTGTACATGAACGGTGGCGAAGTATTTCGTCACGCTGTTACCAAACTTGCAAATTCTGCTGAGAAAATTTTAAAAGCAAATAACTTTACTGCAGACCAGGTAGATTGGTTAATTCCCCATCAAGCCAATATTCGCATTATTGATGGCATTGCACGTAAGTTAAACCTTAACCCAGATAAGATTATCAAAACCGTCTCACATCATGCCAATACCTCGGCTGCTTCTATTCCATTAGCACTCTGCTCTGGCATTAATGATGGGCGTATTAAACGCGGTGATCTTATTCTTCATGAAGCCATTGGCGGTGGTCTTGTCTGGGGCTCTGCCCTGCTACGTTATTAAATGACTTATATTGTTAATCAGGCTTGTATTAAGTGTAAATACACAGATTGCGTTGAGGTTTGCCCCGTTGACTGTTTTTATGAGGGTGAAAATATGTTAGTGATTAATCCTGATGAATGCATTGACTGTGGTGTTTGCGTCCCAGAATGTCCTATTGATGCCATTCAACCCGACACTGATCCTGACATAGAATATTTGGTTGCACACAATCAAACCTATGCACAATTATGGCCAAGGATCACCAAGAAAAAGCCAGCGCCAATTGACGCTGATAACTGGATTGATGTAACAAATAAACTACAAAATCATTTCAGCAAACACAGCGGCTAGGACTAATGCAACACTGTGGAATTATTTAATCCATTCATGAGACCTTGCATATAACGCAGTAAAATTCCATTAGCGTGCCTTGGTTTAAGGGTATCATCTTTACCATGAATCTTAACAATAGGCAGCACGCCTAGTGAATCATGAATATTAATATGCGAACCCTTCACAGTAACATTTTCTAAAGAAATTAAGCT
>Ga0160427_10001157_pt1 | contig 16190 bp, 2 predicted proteins | sample SolpanmetagenomL_FD_108194 | JGI IMG/M metagenome (GOLD analysis project Ga0160427, IMG submission 108194) | Solar panel surface microbial communities from Lawrence Berkeley National Laboratory, California, USA - L | ecosystem: Engineered > Built environment > Solar panel > Unclassified ...
CACAATGTCAGCTTTGTTAACAGCTTCTTGGTCTTTGCTACTTCGACAGTATACCGGAAACAATGATGTAGTTTTTGGTTTGACGACATGGGGTCGTAATGAAAAAATTCCCAACGTCTTACAAATAACTGGTCCAACATTCAATACTGTACCCTACCGATTCAAGGTCGATACGAATCAATCTAAACGAGCATTATTAGAAAGAACCCAACAAGGTCTCGCCAAGCTGACTGCATTTCAGTACTTTGGCATTGATGCTATACGACAACTGGGTGAAGATGCAAACAAAGCTTGTGGGTTTCAAAACATTCTGGTCATTCAACCAACGCTATCGTCTTCAAATTCTAAAAGTGGTCTACTTGAACCAGAGGACCTAATTTCATTTGACCTTCAGCAAACACATCCACTCATACTAGAAGCATATCCAACGCAATCTGAGATCTTGCTAAGAGCCAGTTATGATAACAGGATTTTAGATGATTCTACAGTCCAGCGCCTATTGAACCATCTAGATCGAATCATCAATCAGATGAGCAGTGAAGAGGAAGACATTGTGAAGAACATACAAACATATGGCCCAGAGGATATTGATCAGATCAAAAAGTGGAATAGAAACCGAAGAGCAGCCGACGCAATTGATGAATGTGTGCATGATCGAGTACATAATAGTGTGGCTATTTACTCAAATAGGCCAGCTATCTGTACATCAAAATCGACAATGTCGTATCAGACGTTGGGACTTTTATCCGAAAATCTTACGAAAGAGCTGATTCAGACCCACGGTGTCAAGGGAGGTGATTTTATTCTATTAAGCATGTCAAAATCTGAAAACCTCATCATAACATTGCTAGCGATACTCCAAGCTGGTGCAGCATACGTCTTCTTAGATTTGAACTATCCAGCAGAAAGAATAAAGACAATTGTACACGATTTGGATGCAAAAATTGTCATATGCTCTCCTGGCCTAGAGTCACGGTTTGATTCATTAGTAGATAATCTTATTTGTGTTGACGCGCAGATGTTGGCTCACTTGTCCAGTAATGTAAGAATCGACAAAGCCTCACCAGAAACAACACCGAAATCAAAAGTTGGCAGCTTTACGAGGACTGCGGTAGTAACGTACACTTCCGGAAGCACAGGCAAACCAAAAGGTGTGCTCACCTCTCATCGAGCTCTTAGCACATCTCTTCAGTCCCTAGCGCAGCTATATAACCTCTCAGAGAAGACTCGTTCACTACAATTTTCCTCAATAGCTTTCGACTTTAGTCATGTGGAGATTTGGGCTACACTTATAGCTGGTGGTTGTATATGCGTGCCTTCTGACGAAGAGCGATTAGAAAATCTAATGGAATTTATGGAGCAAGCTAAAGTGAATGCTGCATTCTTGACACCCACGGTCACGGCCAATTTAATTCCTGAACAACTTCCTTCGTTGAAAATTTTAGTCACTTCTGGAGAAAGTTCTACATCATCAATTGTTAAAACATGGGCTCCTCATGTTCGATTGGACAATGGCCTGGGCCCTTCGGAAACCACTATCATCATTCTCAACTACAATCATTCTACAGTTGATACTCATCCAAGCAACATAGGCCTCCCCGTTGGTGGCATGACTTGGCTTGTTGATCCCAGTAACTTCAACAAATTAGCTCCACTTGGTTCCATTGGTGAGTTGGCGATTAGTGGGAACACTTTGGCAGATGGATACCACGGTGATGCTGCACGCACACATGAGGTTTTCAAATCAAGACCAGATTGGGCCGAGCTTTTTCCTGAACACGACATTGATAGGGTATACCTATCAGGAGACTTAATGAAATACAATTCTGATGGTACCGTGCAGTACTGCAGACGTAAAGACCATTATATAAAAATTGCAGGATATCGAATTGATCTGGGAGAGATTGACCATCACTTAGATAGTCAAGGCTGTTTGAGTGGTCCATCTACTACTATTGCCTGGGAATCCGAGACAGGCGACACTAACAATAATAAACGGGCTATGGTAGTATTCTTTGCTCCTATTAAAATTGATGGAGATACGAAGGTCACAGGGCACAAGAAGTCTGGCTTTCAATTATTAGACATGGCAGAATCTATCAATAACATGATACAGAGAGCTAAAGCGGGCTTGACAGATGTCTTGCCAAAGTACATGATTCCAGCAATATTCATACCTACATCTCTTATTCCTCACAATTCGAACGGTAAGATCGACAAGCCAACCTTAACGTCTTCTTTGAACGTACTTGGCCGCAATGAAATCAACAAACGATACGTCCTTCTGAGGAACCAACGTAATGACTGTAGAGGTAATCAACGGCAACTGAGTGAGAAGGAAATGCACCTGAAGGGACTTTGGGCTTCAGTACTTAATTTTGAAGCATCTGATATTATTGCGAGCAGCGATTTTTTGTTGGCAGGGGGCAATTCTGAATCTGCTTTAAGATTGGTCGCGGCGGCTCGTAATGCAAATTATGACTTGCGAGTTTCCGATATATTCTCCTATCCACGGCTTGAAGAAATGGCAACTTATATGCGCTCAAGGTCAAAGAAGGATGAATTCAAGGACTACATACCATTTTCTCTTGTAGAGCCATCGATCAAAGATAGGTTTGACTTGAGAGATCTGGTGGCCAAGCAATGCAAAGTCCATCGTGACATGATCGTGGATGTTTATCCTTGCACGCCAATGCAAGAGAACATCATGGCTGCATCAATAAGAAGTCCTGGGATACTTATTCAACGCAAACTCTTTAAAATCGCTGACCGTGTATCTTCCGAGAAGATACTGGGCACATTGAGATTTATAATTCAGAGTAATCCACTTCTTCGAACCCGAATTCTTCAATTGGATACAGGCCGAATGTACCAAGTTGCACTAGAAGACAACATAGAATGCGAAACAATGAAAGTAACACCACAAGTTTATCTCGATGCAGATATGAATCGTAAGATGGGACTTGGTGTCAGACTCTCAAGATTTGCGATCCTTGAATGCGATAATCAAAGATATCTTACCTGGACAATCCATCATGCTCTATATGATGGTGGTTCATTAAATCTCTTATGGAGGCAAATAAGACAAATATCATTAGGTGAGATTGCAAATACAGTAGAAGGATTGTCAAAATTTCGATCGTACGATTTCCGACGGTTTGTATCATATTTGTGCGGGCAGGACGTCCGGTCAGTGCAGAGATACTGGATTGATTATTTTTCTGGCATTGATCAGTGTACTCGTTTCCCCAGATACCAACAAGTAAAAGAGGGACGCCATCATGTTAGCAAACACAATGTTCCTATTAATTGGCGCAAGGGAAATATCACATCAGCCAGTGTCCTCCGAGCAGCTTGGGCTTTATGTCTATCAGCCCATTGTGGGATTTCTGATGTCACGTTCAACATGGTGTTAAGTGGGAGGGACCTTCCTGTTGATGGTGTGGAGAGCATGGCTGGGCCAACATTCAACACCTTACCTGTGAGAGTAAAAATTGATTCAGAATCGTCGGTCGAGGACTATTTGAGTATGGTTCAAAAAGATGCTATCGAAATGATCACCAAGCAAGCTTTAGGGATGGATCAGATCAAACGACTCAACGAAGCGTGTCGACAGGCATGCGATGGGGATTGCCTCTTAATTATTCAACACGCTGGACTAGTCTCAGATATGACTGACTTGAAAGATGCTGGTCTTTATGAAGTCAAATCATATCATGACACGAAGTATGCCTTGCGTTTGAGCATCTCATGTACAATCTACGAGGACAAAATCGATCTAGATGCTACGTATGATGAAAGTCTATTTTCAACCAAGAGGGTTGAAACTATAGTAGACCAATTCTCGGCAGCGATAAAAGTGCTCAATGCAGTGGATATGGCGTGTTCTATGAAGAAACTTTCATTGATTAGTCACATTGATCTCGATTTATATCGAAAATACAATCAAAAACCTAAAAAAAGATTGGAAACCAATATTGCGAAAACAATCATACAACAAGCTGAAAGAATTCCAGACCGCCCGGCTTTGTTTACGACAAATGGCTCTTTAACATTTAGACAACTCGATGAGATTTCTGGAAGACTAGCCTATCTTGTCCGTGAGTTGGTGCAAAACACCACACAATACGTCATAACGTGCTTCGAGAAAAGTACATGGGCAGTCGTATCCATGCTGGCTATCTTACGAGCCGGTTATGCATATGTTCCGATAGATCCAAACACACCACTTGAGAGGAGGAAAGCCATTATCAGTGCTACTCGTGCTAGGGTTGCTTTGACTTCAGCAATAAATGCACCATCCTTTCATGAACATATGAAGCATGTCAAAGTGGTGGACGAGCATACTAACCTGAGCACCCCAACAGCAAAAGATACTCCTCTTGACGCAGCCAAGCCAGACGACGTGGCATATGTTGTATTTACATCTGGAAGTACTGGTGTTCCAAAAGGTGTAATGGTTGAGCACGGGCCGTTATGTAGTGTCCTTGCAAGCATCGGAGAGGGGTACAATGTTACTGAAACGACCAGACGGTCACAGTATACACCGTATTCTTTTGACGTCAGTGTAAATGAGTTATGGGGAACATTGAGTCGAGGAGCCTGTATTTGCATGCCATCCGAGACTGAAAGACATAGCGATATCAATAAATTCCTAACTATCTCTCAAGCAAATCTGGTGTACATGACAGCTTCAGCCAGTATGTTGCTTGAGCCTGAGAAGCTACCATACGCTCGCAGGTTTGCACTGGGTGCCGAGGCTCCTAATAAATACCACTTTGCTCGATGGGAAGCAGCACGTAAAGATGTGCAAATGATACAGGGTTGGGGACCTACCGAGTGTTGCGTTACTGCTGCATACAATCCAAAAGCTTCTTCTTCCGATCCAAACAATATAGGATATCCATTAGGTGCATCGTTGTGGATTGTAGATCCCGAGGACTACAATCAATTCATGCCTGTTGGATGTCCTGGAGAAATACTTGTAAGCGGATACGCGCTTGCGCGTGGGTATCTTGGTGATACAAAGAAGACGGATTTAGCCTTTGTCAAGCCCAATTGGCCTGAATCATACAAAATTGAAAAAGACAGAGCCTATAAGACTGGTGATCTGGGCCGCATTGATGTTGACGGATGTCTTCGGTTCATGGGTAGAGCGGACAATCAAGTAAAGCTCAACGGCATGCGATTAGAGTTGGGCGATATAGAAAGCAATATCTTGAAGTTGAATATTGTCGAAAGAACGGTTGTCCATCTCCTCAAGAACAAATCTGGAAAGGATGCTCTTGCGTGTTTCTTCACCATGAAAGATAGGCGGATAAGCAATGATTCATTATCAGTTTCAACAGTAGCAAACATTGCAAAGGACCACAAAATTACCATAACTGATCTCAAGTCAGGACTTGCACTGGTGTTGTCGTCCTATATGGTGCCCTCGATATACGTACCAGTAAACTCTATACCTCAGACATCATCTGGAAAAGTCGATCGAAAAGCTCTCGTCAAGGTCTACGAAATGTACGATCAAGACCAATCAGAGGAAGCTGAGAAGGACAATAATGTCCTTGGAAATGACCAGAGCGACCAACAATTGTCAAAGGACGGCACATTATTGAGGAAGTTGTGGTCTAAGGTCTTGAATATGGATGATGAAAGAATTCGTCTTTCGAGCCATTTCATGCATCTTGGTGGCGACTCTATATCTGCCATTCGATTGTATAATCTTGCTGCAGAGTCAGATTTAAGACTTCAGACTGATGACATCTTCAACAACCCGATATTCAGAGATATGGTTCGCATTTGTGATGGAGCCGTTACGAATGAGGGACGCAAGGACCCGTGCGCTGACACTATTGAACCGTTTTCATTGTTGAAGGATATAATAATGAATTCGTGTTGGGAGAGTTCTGCAACACTTTCTTGTCAGTCTTGAACTGTCTGCTTATCATCTCACTTGGCTCTTACATTTTCTTGATGACAGAGCTTGTTCGGGTATCGTGAGTGATTCCTGATTTGCGTCAAACAATTCACACAATCAAATCGATAGCTGGACAAAATTGTTGATCTTGTTGGAACAGCATTTAGGTCATATCCTATACACGTAGTAATATATTGTTATAGATAACGTTTTCTTGTGTATTTGTGTACTTGTGCTATATATAACCTAAAATATCACTGTTTAGTGGTGATAGCAACGAAAACTTAAGTATGTAGATGACTTTCCAGACAAACATCACTGTGAAATCATACAATATAAGTGTATCGAAACGACAGACGGGTATTTCATATCAAAGCAAACTTATAACATCACATTGAACACCATACATATCATATAAGACGTTCAGTCTCTTTCCTAATCTTTGCCCAACCCGATTGACCGTGCAAATCTGGGAATTGACAAACGTTGAATCGTAAAGACATTATTGATGGGAAATAAAACTATATCTATTCATACCAAGATTGGTGTAGAATCTAGAGCCATACGAGCAACATGAATGTCACTGAATGGGACTGTCTCATGATGGCGTTCCTGAGTACTTTCGTGACCCTTACCTGCTATTACGACGATGTCGCCAGCTCTTGCCATTTGAACAGATCGTTCGATGGCCTCTTGCCGATCTATTATAATATCATAATTTGTGCCTACAAATCCACGCTCAACATCCCGAGCAATACTGAGTGGATCTTCACTTCGTGGATTGTCACTAGTGATAATAGCATAATCGCTACCTTGTTCCGCGGCTCGACCCATCAATGGTCTCTTTGACTTGTCACGGCCTCCTGAGCATCCGAACACCACAATTACTCTAGAGGGACCTAAGTCCCTTAGAGCGCCCAAAACATTGTTCAAAGCGTCTTCGGTATGTGCAAAATCGACATAAACTTTGAAATGATGTTTCGAAGATATTGGTTCCAGCCGACCTGGCACAATTGGAACGGATTTTAAAGCAGCTATTGCGTGTTTCAACGGAATACCAAACACCGAGACTGCTGCTAAAGCCCCAAGAGTGTTGTAAACATTGTATTTACCAATTAATGTTGTGTTGACCTCGACGATATCTTTTCGGAAATGCAGGTCGAACGTACTTCCGCCTGTGCTCATAACTAACCCATCTGCTCTATAGTCTGATGCCTCACCAAACCCATATGTGACGATTGGTATGTTATCAGGTATAAGACTACATATCTTCGGTCCATAAGGATCGTCTATATTGATAATTGCGGTGCCTGTCTTTTCCCTTTGATTTGGCAAGATATCATTGAAGAATGATGCTTTTGCTTCAAAGTATTTTTCCATAGTCCCATGAAAATCAAGATGATCTTGTGTGAAATTAGTGAAGATTGCTGCATCAAACTCGACATCATACACCCGTTTTAGTTCTAATCCATGGGAGGATGCTTCTATAGCAACAGCTTTACATTGCTCATCGTACATTCGAGCCAACAGGTTTTGTATGATTGTAGAGTCTGGAGTGGTGAAAACGCACGATTCACTCTTATCTCTAATTTGATTACCTAATGTTCCAATGTATCCACAAGGAAACTCCACAGAATCGCAGATATATTTGATTAAGCAAGTGGTAGTTGTTTTGCCATTTGTTCCAGTGACACCTGCCACCTTCATCTTTCGAGACGGATGATCATAAAAGTTCGCTGCCACTCGTGGTAGAGCTGCTCGCGTGTCAGATACCCTGATACTGGTTACGTTGGATGGGATGTTGTACGAATCTTCTTCTGAAAGTATAACTGCTGCGCCTTTGTTTATGGCCTGCTCAATGAATTTGTGACCATCATATCGATTGCCTCTCAAGGCAGCAAAAAGTCCTCCTGGTTGCAGATATCGCGTATCAGAGCAGATAGAACTTACGCGCACGTCTGTAGAGCCACGAACTTCTTGAATGGCCACGTCAAGTAAGACCTGCTCTAATTGCAGCGACAGGTGAGGTTGATGACTTGACATCTAAAGCTTGGGCTGTGGCTGCAGCTAACAGTGATTGGTTTTAGTTCAAAATGATTTTGAAAGGACTATTTTCGGACACTGTATGATATTATGAATTTCTTGATATGTGTTTCGTTCAATTTTGTTGACGCATACATTTGATGGGAACTGATGTGTTCGAGAGCCAGAATCCGTGAATGTGCTGCAGGATCCTCAGATTAAGAAAGGATTAGCATATGTATCTGTGGCCAGTGAAATTTACAGATGAGTATACATTAGAGCACCAAGATCCATCCAAACACTAAACCAAGAACTTGATATGTTCAAGTGAAGGTCGGTAAAAGAGTTGAAACCAAATCTCAGACTCGAATGGACTCACTCTTGACGATATTTCTTTGATATGTGGTTTGTAATTCTCTTCCTCCAAGAAGTTTGGTTGGACCGATTAGTTGCAAGGGAAAAGATCACAACTACAACCACAAGCGTCCCAACCCTTTGGCCGTGAATAAATATGTCCCTGACTTCGACTTGACTCTATCTGGGCATTCGCGGCGCTGTGATAGTGACTTCAAACTCCCGTCATTGTTGGACTTCAATGATGGAGATAGATGTTGAAAACCTGAACCTAACCATATGCATGCTTAGCACGATTGTAACCAGCGGCGCGGAAGGCAAATCTCCTTCAAACGAGGATTCAGTCTTGGGTGATGAGCACTGCCATGTTGTGCCAAGCTATAGTCATCCATCGCTTGTAATATGTGATCCACTTGCAACCAACTTTCGAGTTGAAAACAGTTCAAACTCAATTCAACTCATGGCATCATCACCGTCATTACCCGCAAGGTCGCGACTGTTCAAGTCAGCCAAGCTTTAGATGAAGTCATGAGAGTCATATTATTACATAACAACAACAATGGCCACAGCAGAATTTTTTACTCTCAAAGCACAACTTGTAACGCCGAGTTCACTTGGCAGATTCTATATACTTGGCTGTCATCATGGCAAGAGATCAATTTTTGGAACCTTAGATCCATGCCATTTTGTATTTAAGCATGTTCCGCGCACTGGGATTCCGACGAACATCGTTGCTGTTGAATAGTTTGAAACCAACTTACATACCACTCTCACATTCAAGTCTGCCTCTAAAAACCAACCATCGAGTTATAGGCTATTGCGATATATCGTCCGAAGCAATGCCTTCTAAAATATCCAATCACGTCCGAATGCTGGTGCTCGAAACTGATGATCCTCATCCCGAGGCTGAGGAACAAAAAGGATCATATGGAGAAATCTTAGACACTCTCTTTAAAAAGGCAGCCGGAAACCACAACCCTCGCCTCGAGATCGAAACAGATACTCACTTTGTTGTCGATGACCCAGAGAATGATAAGCATGGTCACGTTCCAAAGGCTTCCGAGATACCAGAATCAGTCAAAGCTATTCTAATCACTGGATCAATGTATGATGCTCATGGGACCGATCCGTGGATCCTGCGCTTGATGGAACTTTTGACAGATCTCTGGCAAACTCGGCCAGAAATGAAATTCAGTGGTATATGCTTCGGCCATCAAGTACTTGCTCGAACTCTGGGGAGTAAAGTCGAGCAAGAGGAAAAGGGAAATTGGGAGCTTTCTCATACAGTGATGGACTTGACCGCAGTCGGCAAAAAATTGTTTAGGACAAAGAACGATACATTAGATCTACATCAGATGCATCAAGATCAAGTCACAACTGTTCCATCCTCAGAAACTACTGATTTACTCACCAAAGACCAAAATGTCCATATTTGGGCGTCAACGGAACATACAAAAATTCAAGGATTGTACATAAAAGATCGATTGTTCACATCACAAGGCCACCTAGGATTTGACAAAAAGATGGTAGAACACGAGGTGAATATGAGGGTAGAGAGTGGAAGCATCGAGGACAAGAAGCTTGCTAAAGAAGCAAAGAAGGACGCACATAAAGAACATGATGGCGTACAAGTCGCCGAAGCTATCTTGCGATTTTTCCATGGCGAGGATCATGATATAGATTGATACTGTCATGGTGATAACACCTTCGTCACACTTATCGTACTGCTCTTGGACCAACCAAATCAGTCCGATTTTTCTTACTTTCTGTATCACATATTGTGTTTTATCATAGAGGGAAGCGGCGTAATGGTGTACGATTCTGCGTTGTTTAAGTATAGTGAGCGATTATTAGACATTTTATGAGCAGTAAACAAAATGACCCTTTAATCCAATCATATCTATCCTTTGTCATTAAAAGTTGCGAATTTCAACATGACAACGACGACATTAGACTGTTTGAAAATGAGACAATCAAGAAGTTTAAGTCTAATTTGAAGTATATGTCCTCTACTCTAGGGATATGAGATACAGTGCAGCTGTAAATATTGTGACAGGAGGGACATGTCGACACGATACTACCTTCAATACATTTACGCTAGTTGAGTCAGATCCTGAGCAAGTCTTATGTTTATTGGTGTTGCGTTCGTTGATTACAGCAATAATGTGATCTAGAATAGACGTCTTGACAGTAATTAATGCTCATGACCATGATCCCACATGATTTAGACAGATACTGTTACGAGATTGCACTCTGATTTTTTGGTTTTCTCGTCTCGACGGTGAGAGATGTTATGAAGCTGAAGATGTCATGCCGATCAATTTACTTATTGGATTCATTATAACTCTTGTTAGGACTAAGCAACAGTATTTGGACCCGTGGAATCAACTTTTTTTTTGTTCATTGGGATAACGCGTGAAGCTAGTGAGTGTGTTTTTTATTAAAGTTATAAATATTGAATGTTAGTTGAGAGGGGTATAACACTGTAGGTAGCTTATAATAATACGGGTATATATTAAAATAATAATAAGTTATTACTGAATCTAGTAGTAGTATAACAATAATAAAGAGTTTATAAGGATAAATAAGAAGAATACTAAAATAAATAGATAATATTAGTAAAAAAAAATATTTATAAAGTAGTTAATAGTCTATAAAAATCTATATATCTCTCTAATACTAGACTATTTTTAGATAAGCTAGATATTAATATAATAGTTTTAGATAATTATTAGTACTATATTATATTCTAGTAAACTATCTTATACTTTTTAGAGGTTATATAAGTTTTATAAAGATACTTAATTATAAATACTAAAGATAAGTAATTTATATTAAAAAAATATATAGAAATAATTTTAATAAGCTCTATATCTATCTTTAAAAGAATTTTAAGTACTTTAGAGAAGCTTTCTATTTATTTAAATTAGAGTAGTAAATATATTTAAATTATAGTATAAATTTATAATATATACTTTTAGTAAGTAGCTTATAAAATATATTAATTTAATAATATTATTTATAAAGATAATAATTTTATACTTTATAAGGACTATTAAATTATAAGTAGTATTAAATAAAGAATACTCTAAGATATAAATTATTCTCTTAGAGCTTTATAATATAGTTTTTAAGTTTATTCTAAGTATTATTAGTATTACTATAGCGTTATTAATTAATAAGAAAAATTCTTAATAGTAAAGATAGTTTTAATATAAGTTACTATATAATTATTTATTACTTTTATATATATATTTAATACCTTTTAAAGTTTAGTAAGAAATAAAATATTAATAAAAATAAAGCTTTTTTAAGGTTATTATAAGCTAGTTATTAATAATTTAAAAGAGAATATAAAGTATTATAAAAAGGGGCTATTCTCTATAAAGTTTTTAATAAAGATTATAAGATAATTAAATAATTTAGTTAACTATACTTAAATATTATATACTAAGAGTAAGAATCTAATTAGTTATAATTTTACTCTTTATTCTATATTTACTTATATTATTTAAGAGTATATATACTATTTTATAGTATAAGATAAATCTAATAGTTTATAATTATTAGCTATAAAAATAATATTTTATTTTATACCTTTTAATTATCTTAAGCCTAATAAATACTAATCTTAAAAAATATAGATTAGTTATTAAAAGTTTATTACCTATCTTATAATAAGTTATTTACTATAGTTAGATTAATATAGTTCTAAATATTCTATCTTCTTTATTAAAATAAAAGGATATTAGTTTCTAATACTATTAAAGTCCTTAAACTTCTTTACTAAGGTACTTAAATTAAGCTCTCTTATCTAAAATTAGTATTATTTATTAAGTTAAGTTATAATTTATTTAAAAGTATTAATATAGTTTATAGAGGTATATATAATCTTTAATAATCTATATAATAGTTTTATAAATTCTATTAAGAATTCTTATAAATAACTAAATATTTTTATAGTATTTTTATAGTAATCTAGAAGGTATACTTTAATATATTAAAAATAATAAGCTTCTATCTCTATAACTTTAACCTCCTTATTTAACCTTTATATAAAGAGCTTATAAGTAGAGATAGTAAGAGAAAGTAGCTATATAAAAGAAGAATTATATTATTAAGAAGCTAGTAACTACTAGAAGAGATTAATTTAAGTTTAATTATAGTTCATAATTTTTCTTTTCTTTTAAGTAGCTATTTTTCTTCTAGTAGCCTTAATAATTCTAAAAAAAAGAAAAATAGTCTTTAGAGTATTATACCTTCTTTAAAGAGACTATATAGTACTAAAAGTTCCTTTATTATAATATTAGTAGTAATAAAATAAAATCTATTAATAGTATATATATATAATATTCTATACCTATTTAAAAATATTCTTCTAAAAGCTCTTAAAATCTCTTAAAGTAATTAAAAAAGCTATAGAGAGTATCTTTATTATATTTCTTATCTTTTTACTTTACTATTATATTATTTAAGAGAATATAAGTTTAAATAGAATAAAGTTAGAGTATTTTAAGAAGGAGATTTAGGCCTTATTAAAAAGCCTTAATCTTTTATACTTCTTTAAAAAAAATATAAGTAAATTTAAAATATACTTTATAAGTCTAAGATAGACTCTATAAAGAAGATTAAGCTTATAAAGTACCTCTAGAATAAGGCTTAGAACTTAATATAGAGTAAATAAATTCTTTTTACTTTAAATAGCTATTAAATATTACCTAATATTAAGGCGTTAGCTCTCTAAAGTTACCTTTATTAGATTCTATTTTAAGCGCTTATATTTAAAATACTAATAAAGAGAATATAAAAAAGAATTTTTAGAGTATAACCTAAGGCTTTTAAAAGGAATTTTATACTTTAGATAGGCTATACTCTTAATATTATAGAGAGTTATATACTTTTTATAGTTAGCTATCTATATATATAACTTTAAAAAGTATAGTTTTATCTATTTATCTCTATAATCTATAAATTATCCTTTATTAATAAGATTTAATTCTTCTAAAGAATAAATAATTTAAGCTATAGTAAACTAAAGTATTACTATAATTTTCTAAGACTTTAGGGAGTTATTATTATCTTTCTTAGATAAAATTAGTAATAGAGTAATAAGAACTATAATACTATTACTAGAAGTACCTTTAAAGGATAATAGTAGATTTTTTAAAGTGATATAAATTAACTATACTTTCTTATTACTAAAGTAGATTATTAATTATATATTATTAGAGGCTAAAATTATTACTAGAATTATTACTTTAGAGATTCTAATCTTTTTCTATAAAGAGTTTAGTTTATCTTCTAAGGTATTTATTAGATTCTTTAAAGAGTACCTACTTATCTAACTACTAATTCTCTATCTATATTTTATTATAATACTAATTCCTTTAAGTATTAAACTTCTACTAAGAAGTCTATATTATCTTCTCTAAAAATACTTACTACTTTACTAAGTATTAATAAACTTTAATAGGGTTATAGTAGAAGAACTTTATTAGTAAAACTCCTTTAATTTTAAAATTAACCTTTATAAAGCTTTATAGTATATTAGAGTTCTAATCTATAAGATTAATAAGTTTTTAAAAAGAGTTAATAGACTTAAAAAAGCTATTAATATTCTCTAGACTATAGTTATAGTACTTTATAATATACTTTTAAGTATAATAATATTTTATAAATAGCTCTACCTACTTAAACTCTTATAAGGTAGTAAAAGAGTATTATAGATTATCTAAGTATTCTAGCCTATTTTAAGAAGTACTAAAAGTCCTTCTAGTATCTATATCTTTTTTAGTATATTAAATAGAAGCTAGAGCTTTAAAGACTATTTATAGAAGATTATAATCCTTTTAAAAGAGGTTATTATTATTAGTAAGGTTAGAAGAGTTTAAATTATCTACTTTACTAAGGTAAAATTAAATAGATTTTTATATTTATTAATACTTTCTTTTAATATAATTTAAAAGACTTTAAGAGTATAAAAATATTTTTATATAATATCTATAATTAAATAAGGTACTACTTATTTAAGGTATATTAAAGAATAAATATATTAATTATTAAAAGGTATAATACTTAGTATTATAGTATTTAACAACCTTAATAAAAAAGGTTTTTTCTTAAAATTATCTTTATAAGTCTAATATTTTATATTATATATTTTAATATTTATATACTTTAATAGTTATTAATTTAAGTTTATATTAAGTATTATTCTACCTTTACTTCCTTTTATACTTATTTTAACCTTCTAGAAGTAGTTATAATATTATAAGGATATCTAAATAGCTTTTTAAATACTATTAAGTCTATTTTACTTACTACTTTATATAATATAAGTATAATTAACCCTACTAAAGTAATTTAGTAATATATATATTCTCTTAAAAGTTTTTTCTCTTTATATTCCTTCTTATTAAATTATTTAGATATATACTTCTATCTCTCTAAATATATTTATATCCTTAGTAAAGATTATTTAAATTTATTATTTATATTTACTAATTTATTTATATTTATTACTTAAGTAGTTATAATTTCTTTTATTTATTTTAATTTAATCTATATAAACTTTTTAAAACTACGTACTATTATTAATTTACTTTACTTAAAGTAACTTACTTAATACTATTAAATTAAGATTACTATATTAATATTATAGCCTTTTTAAGTATAAAATACTTATTAATAAGCTATAATTAAGCCTCTTAATATTCTCTTTCTTTATATAAGCTTAGATTTACTATTCTACTTCTAAAAAGTATTTTTTTAGTATTAAAATCTTAATTTTTAATAATACTAACCTTATAGATTTATATATTAGTACTAGATATAAAGTCTTCTTTTAAGGATTAGTATTATATTTTATAATACTTAAAATATAATTAAGTAAGTCTAGTTTTAATTAGTTAATTTAAATAAGTAAGGTTATAGTTTTAAAAATAGAATCTAATAAAGAAGATTTATTATTTTTTTCTAGATATATTAATAAGGTAATATTTATCTTCTTTATAACTACTTTTCTTCTCTTAATTATTTTCTTATTTTTATATTTAACTATTAAATTTTAATAATATTAACTTATAGTTTTATAATAAAAATAATTCTTATAAAGATAAAGACTTCTCTAAAGAGTCTAATATTATATCTAATATATTTAATTTATTTCTTAAAAAGAATATTGTCTTAGAGGCGCTATTAGAAATATTAATAGAATTAAATATATTATCTAAAGAAAAAAAGAGAGGTTTAGAGTAGGGAAGAATAATAGTAGCTACTAAAAAGTTTAAAATAGGTAAGTATCTTAAGCTTTAAAGTTATATAAAGAGGTCTTTTAAGAGAAATAAATAGCTAATAGACTATTAATAAATAAAAGATAATAATTAGATAGCTTTAAATCTTTAAAAAGTAAACTATTATAAATCCTCTTAAAATAATATAACCTTTTTTCTAATAAAAAAATAACTTTTTTAAAAGATAATATAATAACTACCCCTAGAATAACTCTAGTAATTATAGAAGCTAGCTCTCTAAAAACTTTAGAAGATATAAAAATAAATAGTCTATTAAGTTTAGAGCCTATAAGTTTTACTAATAAAAGTAATATAAGCCTCTCTTCTAAAAAGAAAAATTAAGAATAATTAGAAGATAAATCTTATTATAATAAAACTACTATTATAAATACTAATATAGACTTTAAAAGGTTATAAATCTCTCTAGTTAGTTTACTAATTATACTATAAGTAAAGTAAATTACTAAGAGTAAGAGTAAGGTAAAGAAAGTTATAAAGCCTCTAGCTTCTAGAAATAATAAAGATAAAAATAACTCTAAAAAGGAAGAAGATAAAAAGGAGGAGAATAATAGTGTTAGAGTTAAATATATAGCTAGACTAAAGGC
>Ga0160427_10001158_pt1 | contig 16187 bp, 16 predicted proteins | sample SolpanmetagenomL_FD_108194 | JGI IMG/M metagenome (GOLD analysis project Ga0160427, IMG submission 108194) | Solar panel surface microbial communities from Lawrence Berkeley National Laboratory, California, USA - L | ecosystem: Engineered > Built environment > Solar panel > Unclassified ...
CCTGATGGACACGTCTTCCAGGTCGAATACGCCTTAGAAGCTGTCAAGAGAGGAACATGCGCAGTTGGTGTCAAAGGGGCGGACATTGTCGTGCTAGGATGTGAGAAGCGTTCTGCAATGAAGTTACAAGATACACGCATCACACCTTCCAAGATCTCTCTAGTCGACTCCCATGTCTGTCTCGCTTTCGCCGGTCTTAACGCAGATGCTCGCATTCTTGTCGATAAAGCACGGTTAGAAGCACAATCACATCGCCTTACAGTTGAAGATCCAACGAGTATCGAATACATCACGAAATACATTGCTGGAGTACAACAGAGATACACACAGAGTGGAGGTGTGAGACCATTTGGTATCAGTACGCTGGTGATCGGCTTTGACCCCAACGAGAAGATCCCGAAGCTGTATCAGACTGAGCCCTCAGGTATCTATTCAGCATGGTACGAGAAAGAAATACTGTTCTGAGAATAAACAAGACTGACTCCCATACAGGAAGGCAAACGCGATAGGAAGATCAAGCAAGACTGTACGAGAGTTCCTCGAGCGCAACCACAAAGATGGCATGGACAGGGAGGAGACGATTAAGCTTACGATCAAGTCGTTGCTAGAAGTTGTACAAACAGGAGCGAAGAACATTGAGATCGCTATTATGGCTCCTGGAAAGAAGCTGGAGATGCTGCCTGTGGAAGAAACAGAGAGATATGTGGAGGAGATCAACAAGGAGAAGCAGGAAGAGGCGGACAAGAAGAAGCCGGGCGCAAGAGGAGGAGCTGCTGGGTCTAGCTCGACAACGACGATTCCTACAAGGACAGTGGGAGAAGGCGAAGGCGTCACTGAGCCAAGTGCAGGAAACTAGTGGAAGAAGAATTAGGACCTTGCTTCTGGCTTGATACGAAAATGGTATGCCTAATTCAGATGAGGCAAGTCGTTTTGTTTGACGACCCCCGAGTTTCCCGCTGGACCCCTACCGATACGCCTGCTCATGCAATGAAAATCAAAACCAAGCGCCAGCGCATAATGTACAATAATTTTAGACAATCATCCCAGCCTGTCAGCAGCGTCCTTTACATCAAAGATTGTCCTTAGTTCTTCTTGCCGCGTTCGTTCATCCTTGATCATCCTAAGATACATGTCAGCATCTTTTAGCATTTTTATCCACTTCATCATTACCCACCTCGCGTCTATCCTGACATCCTCGCCTGTGACTTCTAGCCGTGCTTGTGGCGTTTTCGCATCCAGCACGAAATGATTATCACAATGCGGACAGTATTCGTCTGAATCTTCCATTTCTCGGGCGTCCTTCCGGAAGCACTTTTTACACTTTTTGCATGCAAAGACCATCTCAAATGTTTGTAGTAGACGGTGTTCGTTTTGTTCTTGATGACATTCGGCGCAATCGTACCACCTTTTGCAGCAGGGAGCTCGAACGGCGACTTGGGCGTTGAGGATGTGCTTACTGAGGACCAATTAGCACTTGACATGAACTACAGTTGGACGACATACCACATTGTGAATACGGGCGCGACGATACTGCAAGTAGTACTTATTTCTGGGGACTTTGCGAAGCGCTGTAGATGAAACGCGTCGAACCCTTTTCTCTTCTGAAACAACGACCCCGCCGGAGTTTCGCTCCTTCTCCATCAGACGATCTATTGCAGATCGACAACAAAAGCATCGTTCAGGCTTCTAGTCTTTGCGCATTTAAGTGCGCATGGTTTCGAAGCGCCTTGACAACATACCGCAAGAGTGAACTTCTAGGCGCATACCCTCGATATTCTATAACTGCTTTGCCAATTCGTCGGCGAAAGAGTATGGAGGAAGTCAGCACAACTGGTCAAGAGTGCGGGCAGTACCTTTGAAACAGTCCCTGTTCATATTAGGGCTTGGTCGAGATGGATCAGAGTGGTCGAAGCGATATCGATGGCGGCAGTCCTGTGACAGTAAGCAATATATGTTTATGCTCGGAATCATTTGCTGACCCTCCTCCAGCAGAAGCCTGTGTCATCATTGCGATCTCGATTCGAGGTTGTATCTACTACTAAGCCCTTGCCTGTGCCTCCTACTACTGCCAATACCCCGAAGACTTACAAGACACTTGATGTGCCTACTACGTCGTCTGTTCAATCGACTCCACGTCAATCCTTAGACATACCACATCGAGAACACCAACGTACACTATCAACACAATCGGATAGCTCGTCGAAGAGAACACCTCCAGAACCTCCCAAACCACGAAGACGTCCGGCGACTCCACCTCCAAAGGCTCGCCCAGCTCCCATTCTACCACCTCCAACAGCACAATCGTCAGCACCACGTGTTGACATTACATCTCCAAGATCACCACCAAAAGATGTCCCTCGAGCAGTTCCAATGAGTTTAGGTATGAATGTTCCAGCACCGCCTTCACCTCGACTACAAACATCTAGTGGGCACTTTCGTATTCCTAGTCGCTCAACATCTCCAAATGGTGCTATATCACTTTCAAGATCTCCTTCACCTCGCGGCAGGGTTGCTGGTAGGGGCCAAGGGTCTGATTCTGTTGATGGTTTACCTACCCCCTTGGCAAAAAACTCAACTAAGACAACCATGGGACCTCCTCCTGCCGTCAATAGAGCACCACCACCAGTAAATCGAGCTGCCAAAGCACGGGTGATCAGTACAGACTTGACAGTTGCGCCTAGACCAGCCGAACCGATGACCTCCACAATAACTCCTCCTCGAAATATGCCGAATACAAGTTTAGTAAAGTCCACACAATCAACAAGTCAGTCCGCATCCATCTCTCCTGCTCAACCTATCTTCGAGAGGCCACCTACTCGTCATGTCGTACCCGCACAGCGAAGACAAGCCAGCGGAAGTATGGGCTATGGTTTGGGCATTGGAGGCTCACCACAGAGGAAGCATAGTGACGGGGAAGTTAACCCGGGAAACAAACCTGTGCTTCCCCCACGACGGGAGCTTGCTCCACTTCCACGCACCAGTGTCGAGATTCCAGCTCGAATATCCTCGGATATAGGGCGACCTTCGGCGCTTGCTCTGGGTCTAAGTACAGGCTCAACTATTGCCAGTCCGAGGGTGACTTCGACGGCACCACCCACACCACGTGGTCGACAGGTATCTACAGACATGTTTTCATCTTCACAATCTCAAGCACTCGTCCGGTCGAACCAAAGAGACCTTGATGGATCGAGTAGAGATGATCCGTCGGTGATGCATGGGTTTTCAGCGGAAGTTGCCAGCTCCGAAGTCTACCCAGACCCATCCCAGGCGAATAGAAGACCACCTTGTTTCAAAGACTCTCCGAAATCGATTGCCACAACTTATGACTTAAGGATGATTGATGCATGTGGGGAATACGTCTGTTGTGCTGGTGCAGCTACTCGTGTTTGGAGTCTGTTGACTGGGAAGATGATTATGAGTACACCACATGGCGAAGGTGTGAAAATTAGCGCAGTCTGCTTCAAGCCAGTTCGAAAGATCGAGGACGAAGGCAAAAGACTTTGGCTTGGTACAAATTGGGGCGAGATCTTGGAGATGGACATTGCCACGAAGAAGATTATTGCCAACAACAATCAAGCGCATATGCGTCGCGAAGTGATCAAGATCTTTCGGCATGCGTCAGAACTCTGGACCTTGGACGATGAGGGCAAACTCTATGTTTGGCCTGCAGATGAATCAGGATCACCCAATTTGGCAAACGGTACTCTGAATCCTCGACTGCCTCGTGGTCACACAGCATCTCTTGTGGTGGATAATAATCTCTGGCTAGCCACAGGAAAGGAGATACGAGTGTTCCGTCCAAGTGCTGTTGCAGATCATGCCCAGGAACTCACCGACTACCCTCTGATGCAGAAGAACATTGGCGAGATTGCGTCTGTGGCGACTATCAGCAGTCAGCCTGAGCTCATCTACTTTGGCCATTCTGACGGCAAGATATCTGTCTACTCGAGGAAAGACTACACTTGTGCTGAAGTGCACAGTGTAAGTATGTACAAGGTCAGTAGCCTTGTTGGTGTAGGAGGATATCTTTGGGCTGGCTATAGTGGTGGCACTATCTTTGTCTATGACACAACAACGCGGCCATGGATGATCAAGAAGGAGTGGAGAGGTCATGCTATGCCTATTGTTGATATCGTGGTCGATCGAAGCAGTATATGGAAGCTCGATAGGTTACAAGTTGTCTCTTTGGGAATGGACAATATGATCAAGATCTGGGATGGCATGCTTGAGGATGACTGGATCGGTGTGTATCCCATTTCGGACAGTCCTTGTACCCTGCTAACAGCTAGTAGACAACGAGATGCATCGCAATGACAGCCAATTCTGCACCTTCAAAGAGATGACATCTCTAGTGATGACCTGGAATGCTGGAGCCTCAAAGCCAGCAGATTTACGCTATGATGAGCAGAACTCGAATTTCTTTCGAGATTTGTTGCAGACGTCAAGCGTACCAGACGTTGTAGTATTTGGGCTACAAGAGCTTGTTGATCTTGAAGATAAGAAGTTGACAGCAAGTAAGTAAAGTTGTTCATATTTTGCTGACATTGAGCTGACACTCCTGCTAGAAAGCTTCTTCAAGAGCAAGAAGCAAGATGCATATGGTAATGAGCAGCTTAGTAGTGCTTACAGAGCATGGCGTGACTATTTCAGCCAATGTATCGAAGAGTATATGCCCCCGAAAGAGCCATATATACTATTACATACTGCTAGTCTTGTTGGACTCTTTACGTGCGTCTTTGTCAAGTCGGCACACCGTGCCAAGATCAAAGAGGTTCACGCGGCTGAAGTGAAAACCGGAATGGGTGGTTTGCATGGAAACAAGGTACGCTGGATATCGATAACTGACTAGATATCCCGGCTGACCTACCTAATAGGGAGGGCTTGTTGTCCGATTTCTCCTCGACGATGCTTCGCTCTGCTTTGTGAACGTTCATCTAGCTGCTGGCCAGGACCATGTCATGAATAGAAACCATGATATTACCACGATCTTGGAAACAGCCAACCTCCCTATTCCTAATCCTGCAGCTGCCCGACCGGAAAGCTTCGCTCATGGTGGTGATGGCGCAATGGTCATGGATCATGAGATATGCATAATTAATGGAGATCTCAATTATCGCATAGATGGGCTGCCGCGAGACACTGTGACTGCAGCCATTCAATCTGGAGATCTGAAGAAGCTGATCGAGCATGACCAATTCACACAAACACGACATCGAAATCCTGCATTTATCCTGAGAGCGTTCCGAGAAGAACGCATCACGTTCGACCCTACATATAAGTACGATGTAGGAACGAATAGATACGACACTAGCGAGAAGAGAAGAACACCAGCGTGGTGTGACAGAATACTGTACAGAGGCACAGGCGACAAGATCCAGCAGACAGAATATAGACGACATGAGCTCAAAACCTCAGATCATAGGCCTGTCAGTGGACGATTCACAATGCGTATCAAAACTATTAAGGCAGACAAGAGGTTGGAGGTGAGGCGACAGTGCGAGCAGGAGTTCCTGAAGGTGAAGAGAGAACTGGAACATGAGGCTGCGTAGGTGTTTCCGTCTTCATGTTGTATATCTCTGCAAACTGAAGCCACAGGCTCGACTATCTCGTCTCTGTCTTTGGTCTGTCGGTGGAGGAGGCACGGAAGCAATTACAGAAGCCCTGACATACCACACTTATACGAAATAGCCCTATATTAACGCTGGGCACGATCCCTTCTCATGGTGGAAGGATATTTATGAGAGGTGCCGTATGTCTTTCGAATGGTGAAGACAATAAGTTCTTCATGTGGGCTTATGGAACATGTTAATCGCCAGGACCATTCTATTGAGGATGGCCTTACCTTGGCGAAGGAGCTACCACAAATACAAATACGATTTCACTCCCTGATGAAAAGCTGTTTTGGTCGATGCAGTCGATGCATCGACAGGCACTAGGCCTAAACGGGTAATTTATTGACGGTGACGTTGTTCAAAATTGTCGCGTGCTGCTATCCATAGGTCATTTCAATGCAAGCGTCATTTGGAGATCATTGTAGCTTTAGATTCAGATATCATTGTAGCTCTTCGTCTCCCAGAAGCATTTCCATTCGATTTGCCACCATATCTTATGTTTAAAATCGCCCGTCTAGCAGTGCCCCGCATTACCCAAAGATCTACTGCTATCCCAAGAAGAGCGTTTCCTGTCGTCACTGCTCGATATTACGCCGGTAAGTTGTTATAGCTCTTTCATCTGGTCTTCATCCTTCTCTTACTCTCTCCAATTCAACCCATCAATTTCAAACACATTCTACCTCAACATCTCACTCAGATCAAATACTCACATCAGCCTAGTCAATATGTCAACCTCAAACACCGACATTTCCCAAGTCACCAAGGAGAAGGGACTCAAGGAGGGACCTGACCACAAATCTGGTGAAAACCACCCTTCCAGCCACCAGCAGTCCAACAGCACCGAAGGAGAGCATGAGTGGAAGAAGAGAGACCCGTACCGTGTGCACGACACGGAAGAGGGCTTTGACGTGAAGTACGAGGCCAGCTGTCACTGTGGCAAAGTCCAGTACCAGATTAGTAGAGATGCACCTCTAGACAGCAAGTTGTGCCATTGCACGACATGTCAGACACAGCATGGTATGGTCGATGGACGGACAGCTCTGATAATTTGCACTAACGATGTACTTAGCGGCACCTTTCCAATGGGCTGCCATCCTCAAAAAGTCCGACATCAACTTCACCAATGGCCACCACGACCTTGAATGGTACGACCCATCTGAGAAGTCCGTCGAGCACAAGCTTCCTTGCAAGGTCCGCTGCTCGTTCTGCCACTCTCCCATTATGGACGAGGGCCGCAACATGATTCTGTTGTTCCCCTCCCTCATCAAGTTCAAGAGCAAGGATGACATGAACAAATTCAAGCCAAGATGCCATATGTTCTACGGACAACGTGTGATGGATATCCCAGACGGTCTGCCCAAGGTGAGCAATGTTTGAAAGCCACATTGTCGATTACATTTGCTAATACATTATTAGTGGACTGGGCTCAACGACCAGAGCGATATGATTGAAGATAGCCCTCCCGAGCAGGTCAAAGAATATGAGCGGAAGAGAGCCGAGGAGAAAGCGAAGAAAGCCAACGAAGACAAGGACAAGGACGGAAAGGAAGACAAGAAAGATTGAGCATGAGATGGCATCAGCCAAACGCTAGATTTGGCTCTTAGCGACGACATGTACTAACATGATGAGTCCTTGACACCAAGCACGCGATGGCTGCATCAGCATACCACACAACTACATAATGATATACTAAGTCCATGTTCTACCAAAACCCCATCTGTTACTCGATCTTGGAAAGTTTGTCGCGTGATGTCATACATGTGTTTCAGAAATCCTCTAAGCGCGATCGAGTTTTCCATTTTCCAGCCACACTTTCCCATATCCGCTTCACTTATGTTGTGATTGTCATTCTCACTCCCTTCCCTTCCATCACCTATCGCGCTTGTCTTGCGGTGAAGACAGCGACAAGATGGTGTCCTACAACACCTTGATCACCTCTGGAAGCTCTACCGCGCTTCGACTTTTGAGCTTGGTCTTTTTGCGATGGGTATGCTGAAATGCTATTTGTCGTCGCGGAAGCTTGTACTGACCTCCTTTAGATCCCAGGACACGTAAGATATCCTCTCCGACAGCATACTAATGCGCGTAATCTGACATTTGTTCCAGCAAGCTCCTCCTGCAATCTTTGCGCTCGCCGCTATCTACCTCGTCTCCTACATTATCGAGTTTGTCAACACCTCGCCCTACAACATCGTCGAAGATGAGATCGTCATCGTGGACCGCTTCCTCCCACCTCGCGAAGCAGCCGCGCTGGGCGTGCCCAGTGGAACTGAAGAGATAGACATCGTGGAGACAGTTATCGCAGAAGAGAAGCCTCCTCATGTATTCAGCACCCTTCTCACTGGTCTACCGAGTGCAACATCGTTGCTGGCAAGCTTGGCAACGCTATTGGTCAACCTCGCGCTTGTTGGCATGGTTATAGATTTGACCTACAGAAGTCACGTTTTCTGGCCGGAGCACGATCTAAAGTTCGCAAGATTAGGTTATGTCGCAGAAGACAGCGCAAGAATCTTGGTACGAGAGCCAGACGTCAAGCAGCTTCCGATCTTCCTCTCGGTTAGATATGCAGATGCGCCGCTGTCAACAGGTGTAGGCAATCGCGCGCTGGATAGTGCTTGGAGAGCTGCGGGAAGCACGCACTGGTTGAATGAAGACACAGATTTCACTACGACTTTCACGATCAAACACCTCCTCCCAGACACAAGATACCAATATGCGTTGAGTAACAATGTTAGTGGCTACTTCATCACCGCGCCGCCTGTCGGCCAGGTTTCGCAACGACGCGATGCGCACAAGACATTCAGCTTCATGCACACTAGCTGTATCAAGCCGCGCTTCCCCTACGACCCTCGCGAACACCCTCTAGCGATTACTGGCTTCAAGCATTTGTCAAAATGGATTGGCGCATTGCGACCTTCTTTTATGATGTTTCTGGGAGATTTCATCTACGTTGATGTGCCGCAACGTCATGGGAAAGATATTGAGACCTATCGCAGAGGATACAGACAGGTTTATGGCAGTCCTGATTGGCCGGCTGTATCGAGCACAAGATGGACGAGCACGAATGGACCAGACTACGACATTCCATGGCTTCATGTTTATGATGATCATGAGATTGCAAATGATTGGGATGCGAATGTAACAGGATATTATGCTTCAGCTTTCGATCCGTACCAGCACTACCATTTGAGTGTCAATCCACCACTCTTTCTCGAGACGAGCGTCACGCCAAAGGACCTGGCACTGGACAAGAGCTTGCCAACGTGGATGGTTTTCAACCAGGGCCCTGCGTCTTTCTTTGTTCTGGATACTCGTCGATATCGTGACTCTAATAATCATGCTGCAACCGACCCAGACGCCAGCATGCTAGGCAAGGCTCAGCTCATCTCTTTACTCACCTGGCTTTCAGCTCCTGTCCCAGCAGGTGTACATTGGAAGATCGTCATCTCGTCAGTTCCCTTCACCAAAAACTGGCGCGTCAATGCTGCAGATACCTGGGGTAACTACCTTGTGGAACGACAGAGTATACTTGAGGCAATGTGGACAACAACTACTGTCTCAGGCATTGGCATAGTCATCCTCTCCGGTGACAGACACGAATTTGCAGCGACTGCTTTCCCACCACCCGTCGACGATGAAAGATGGCTTCCTCAAGCTTCCGTCCACGAGTTCAGTGCCAGTCCTCTAAACATGTTCTACATTCCATACAGCAGCTATCAACAGACCGATCTGGAAGATGTTTGCATCAAGTATATTCGCGACGGCAATTCCAAGTTTGGATATGTTGAGATTGGACAGCCAACGTTGAGTGGACAAAGCATACTTACTTACCGACTCTTTGTCGATGGAGAAGAAGCATGGTCTCATGTTTTGGTATCGGCTGGAGGTATTGATGGTGCAATGCAGAGGAGAAAAGGCTCCTCAGGACACAGACAAGGCGCAATCCAGTGGGTTAAGGAAGAAGGTAAATGGATGCAACATGAGATCGAAGAGGCTGAGCACTGGGTCACGGACAAAGCGCATGCAGCTGGAGATCGTGTCAAGAGTGGTTTACAAACAGGCGAACACTGGGTCAATGACGAAGCTCACGCGACAGAAGATAACATCAAGTCTTCAGTTCGCGCAGGTGAACATTATGTCGACGACACCATTCACACTGCTGCCAACAAAGCTCATTACGCAGAGAAAGCAGCATTGGGTGGTCTCTTTGCAGGCTGGAGTTGGTTCGGAAACAAGGCCAGGGCCGCGGAGCACATTATCACATCAGATGCAGCCAAAGCATCTGACTATGCCAAATATCAAGCTCATAAGAATGCTGATCGTGCTAGCAATGCAGCTGGTCACGCTAAGGACGAAATTGTCGATGAAGCACGCCATGCTAGCCAGTACGCGGCACACGGAGCCAGAGCGGCGACTTCGAACGTCAAAGAGGGTATCCACAAAGCGGAAGACTTTGCTTCCAGGCAAACAGACAATGTCAAACATCAAGTTCACGACAATGCGCAGCGTGCAAGAGATGTTGCAGCACGTGTGGAGCACGAAGTCATAGACGAAGCACGTCATGTCGTTCATGGAGCACAATCTGTGACATCAAACGTCAAAGAGGGCGTTCACCGAGCCGAGACCTTCGCAAGCAGACAAACTGACAATGTCAAGAATCAAGTGCACAAGGGTGCAGATCTTGTCAAGGATGCAGAAGATCGCATAAAGTCTGACATTGTCGATGACGCACTCCACGCAAGCTATCGAGTTGTTCATGGCGCTCAAGCTATTACTTCATCCGTTAAAGAAGGTGTCCGCAAGGCCGAAGACTTTGCCGCACGACAAACCGACAATGCCAAGTTACAAGTCCATAAAGGCGCAGACTACGTGCATGAAGGAGCTCGTGAGATCAAGGATGGGATTGTCGACGAAGCACATCACGCCTCATATCGTGTTGCTTATGGTGCCTCAGCAGCTGCTGAAGACGTCAAAGCTGGTGCTAGTAAAGTTTCCGGATTTGCATCGAGACAGGCGCATGCTGGATCTTACACTATCTCGTCACTTTCTTCAAAAGTTGCATCTGGTGTCAAGGCCGGGGAGCAATACGGTGCAGAGAAAGCCCGTTACGCTACTGACGCTGCAAAGAGAGGTGAACAGAAGGTGGAGGAGGTTGTCAAGGGTGCCGGCCATGCAGCAGTCTCATCAGCTCGAGCGGCTACCGATGCTGTGAAGAGAGGCGAGCAGAAGATCGCGAGGGAAGCCAAGGATGCAGGAAAAGCAGCAGCAGAAGCAGCACGGAAAGCAGAGCAGAAAGTTGAACAAAAGGCCAAAGAAGCAGCCCATCAGGCCGCCTCAGCTATACGAAAAGGCGAGCAGAAAGTTGGACAAGCAGCAAATGAAGCGGCCTCGTCAGCAAGGTTGGCCGAGCAAAAGGTGGAACAGGCTGCAAAGCACGCGGCCTCGTCAGCAAGACTAGCTGAGCAAAAGGTGGAACAGGCTGCAAAACATGCCGCTAAGGCCGCAGTATCTCCAATCTATGCAGCTGGCTCAGCCATTAGTAGGGGAGAAGAGTACCTTGTGGACGAAATCACATCAGCTGGAGCCGCAGCAACCCAAGCAGGCAAGCATATCGCCCACGACGCCGCACATGCCGGTCATCACATTGCTGAAGACCTGAAAGTAGCAGGTCAGCATGTCAGAGAGGATGCAAAGGAGTTTGGTGGTCATGTGAGAGAGGACCTGAAAGAAGCTGTACCTTTGCACCATCGGACACGTCAGGTCGTGCATACAGAGGAGGTCGTGGAGGGAATCAGGAGGAAAGCGATTGGCACGGAGGACTTCTTGCATAATGCGGGACAGACTGTCGTGAGTGTGGGAAGTAGTGTTACTCTGGAAGGCAGGAGTACCGTGAAGAGTGGTATGGAAAGTGTGGTCACTTCAATGAGTCAGGGATTGAGTGGTGACGATGGATGGCATCAACGGGATGTTGAAGAGGCTGTTGCTGCTGGTGTGGCTGGAGTGGCTGCTATGGGTGGTGTTGGGCCATGATGGTAGCTGAAAGAAGGCGAGATATGTTTGCTGATTTGGGTAGGATGAAGAGCCAGAGTAATTGAGTTTAGCGATAATGAAATAGTCTCAGAATAATAGGACACCATTCGATTGGACAATGCGCCTCCCGGAGCTTCGTCCGTCCTTCCCCGCCATATCTCACATCGACATCATCATCCTAATTTCCTCTTTACAACCACCACATAAGCAAGAATGACACAAAACGACCAAGTTCTGCTAGAGCTAGCATCCTACCTTTCCACCAAATCATACGTCTTCATATGCCCTACTCCCGAATCGCAAGAAAGAGTCGTCACGAAACGGAGAAAGGATGCCAAAACACGACATTGCGAGAATCTGTCAGACTTTTTCGGATGGAGTTTGAGTGCTAGTGTGTAAGTAAGATTGTCTATTTTGAGAAAGAAGCAAATCGTGATTTGCATTGTACGGATTAATCAAGTGTTTTTATTATTATTATTATTATTGCTAAATTATCAAATTTGCTGTATAGGAAGACAATAGATCAATTTTTAGGCGCAGAATTGAGGAAAAAGCTGCAAAATGAAGGCGTAATCGTTCAGTCAGACTACGAAAAGGACGGAGAGAGCAGCGGCGAAGAAGAGATGCTGAAATCGACATTGCGAGTCTCGAATCTTTATATGCCTCGTCATGGCTCGCGCCACCCAAAGCTGCAGAATCCGTACTACTACCACTCTGCCTTTCCGACTACAGCGTCGGATGCCATTTTCCTCGGGTAAGTCTCAGCTATCAAACTTATATAGCCCAGCTCTAGCGGCGTATCAACCACGCCGAGTTGAGCCGAGCACGACTAACATCCTCCAGTCCAGACACCTACATGTACCTCGACTTCCTGCGCTCCGAACTCCCCTTCTGCTTCCCCTCCGCCCTCCTTCCCTCCCAACAACATCCATCCCTCCCCTCAAACTCCCAATCCCGAACCCATCCCCGCGTCGCCATAGACGTCTGTTGCGGCTCCGGCGCCGGCGCTCTGCACATCACCCAGCACTATCCCTCCACGCACACAATCGGGTTAGACATGAACCCACGCGCCCTCGAACTAGCTCCCATCAACGCAAAACTGCACTCCTCCTCCACTGTCGAGTTTGCATATTCAGACCTCTTCGCCTCCGTCGCCTCTCGCACAGACATCGATCTCATCGTCAGTAATCCGCCTTACATCGCCTCTTCGGACACAGACCACCCAACGTACAGTGCCGGCGGGGCACAGCAAGGCCTTGAATTGCCACTGCGCATCATCAAGGAAGGCGTGGAATTGCTTGCGCCTGGCGGCTTTCTGCTGATGTATACTGGTGTGCCGATTGAGTATAGGCGGACGGGGTATGATGCGTTTTTGGAGTATTTGAAGGGGGTGGAGGGGTGTAAGTTGGTCAGTTATGTGGTGATTGTGCCGGATTTCTTTGGAGAGGAGTTGACTCAGGAGGCGTATGCGGATGTGGGCAGGATTCAGATTGTGGGGTGTGTTGTTAGGAAGGATGTGTGAGGGTGGGATGTTGTGGGTGTGTAAGTCGGTGAAGGGGGCAGAAGTGTTCATTTCAAATATTGGAGGCAGGCACATTATTAGTGGTTAGAGCAAGTAGTGAGGCGATGAGAGCTGGTCCAAAATACAAGGACTTGAAACAAGCTGAGATATTGGCAGTCTTCGCTCAATGTAATCAAGATATACTGCACATGGAACCTGAGCTTGAAATTTGTTCGGGTCATGTGCAGCCACCAAACAAGGCATCCCAGAGGTTGACATTGGCGAGATACAATATCGTACCACCGTCGCTGACTTCAAGAAATCGAGCGTGAAGCTTCGGTAAAAACATCGATAGCGAAGGAACTATTAGCACTCCAGCAGTTTACAAATTCACAGCTACGAAAGACTTTGTCAACTGTCAAAAATCGAATATAGGTGACAAGAAAAAGAATATCGCAGGAGTTGTAGTCCTCGCGAATCTGAACGTGCATGCCGAGAATGTTTCGGACGGAGCAACTAGCAATGCCTGGCTAACGTAACCAAAGCCTTTAGTAGCCTGCAAGCAGTGCATCGACAGAGTTCACGACTTCACCTTCAGTGAAAGCGTTCGCGAACATCCCGCCTCCCCTCTTCTGTCACTGATGGTATGCTGCTGGACGCCAGTACCACGTCAGCCAACATATCTGTGCAACCTCGTCGCTCTGGCAGATCCGTTACAGGTGAGAGCTACCACGAGATGGATGCATTTGCTAAAGCTTTTGGGGTGTAGTTTCGAGGTGTGCAGTGGAGGAGCCATGTACTGCCCGTGGAATGGCAAAAAAGATAGGCGGTAGTTAGGAAGTATGAAGATAGGAAAGCGAATTCTGGCGAGTTTGTTGAGAGGAAGTGGAACAGTACGGGAGATAGGTGGCGCGAGTGTAGAAGGAAGATTTTTTGTGGGATTCTGTGGACAATATTCGTGTTGCTTATATTAGCTAAATTTCGAAATTTCGAGAGTTCGAATGCCAAGATTTTAGGATGTTGAACGGCATAAGGCGAGAGTGCAGAATAGCAGCAATCCTCTTGTGCAGCAATCGTGCTGCTGACGTTACAGCAAGACACAGCCATAGCGAGAATACAGCCATAGTTTCTGGTAAAGCCGAGGCGGCCTTATTGGCTGATCACTGTCATCATATGAATGCTAGTCCCTAATACCCATGATGCTCGATGAGAGCTATTTGCTTTGGCCGTGACTACATCACTTACCGCGACCAGCCATTCAATCTCAGCTCTCTAATATGAACGGCCATTCTTGAGGCTCATGAGAAGCACTTCTCTAGCCTGTGATAGGAAATACTCGAATATTGCTTATTCGTTATGTTCCTCCTTGGAGCCACGGCGGGCCGGGGCTGGCTCCAACAGGCTTCGTGCTTGTTGAACCCATATCGTTATCGTTTGGGACGATCAAGGTTATCCCTCAGGCGAATGAAGTAGGATCTTAAATCAACCAGATCCTGGCTAGTGTACGTCACGTTTTCTACATTCGAGAAATGGGAAAGTCAATCTGATACTTTACTTCCAATCTTGTCAGCGCGATTCGTCGAATTGGTGAATTTGAAAGACTTACTTCTGGCTCGAAGGCCCTATCCTCCAAACTATATCCATGTATCCTTCTCATGTAAACATGGCTTGGATTTGTTCTTCGTGCCCTTTACTGGCGGAAAACCGTGCTCTCTCTTGCTGACATGAAGCGGCTTCGATCAAGTCAAAAGGTCTGCCACATTCATTGGCATCTCGTCAATCTGCGTTGAGTAGTACACTGCGAGAAGTTAGCCTTTTGTCTGTGTTCGTGATCGTGAAAAGCAAGATACTCACATTCAATATCACGCAAGATTCTCACATCATCAGCAGTGACAAAATTTATCGCAATACCCTTCCTGCCGAAACGACCACTCCTTCCAATGCGGTGAATGTAGTTCTCACGATTGCTTGGCAGATCGTAGTTAATCACCAAAGATACCTGCTGAACATCGATACCACGAGCCCATACATCCGTCGAGATCAGCACTCTCGAATTGCCTTGTCTGAAATCTTGCATGATGCTGTCTCTCTCCTTTTGAGGCATCTCACCGTGCATGGACGACACAGTAAAATTAGCTTCACGCATCTTATCAGTCAACCAATCCACCTTTCTCCTCGTATTGCAGAAGATGACTGCTTGTGTAATGGTCAAAGTGTCGTATAGATCGCAAAGTGTGTCAAACTTCCACTCTTCCTTTTCGACAGCAATAAAGTACTGCTTGAGTCCTTCCAAGGTCAGTTCATCACGCTTGACCAAGACGCGAACAGGATCGGTCATGAATTTTGTGGTCATGTCGAGGACGTCGTAGGGAAGTGTGGCTGAGACGACAACAACTTGTGTGGCAGGTGGAAGATAGCGGTAGACGTCGTAAATTTGCTCACGGAAACCGCGATTGAGAAGCTCATCTGCTTCGTCGAGAACCAGCATCTTGATGTGACGGGTACGGAGGAAGCGGCGGCGAATCATGTCAGCGACACGACCAGGGGTCCCAGAGACAATGTGTTGACCATATTCCAGTTTTCTGATATCCTCGCCTACATTTGTGCCTCCAATGCATGCGTGACACTGTACGTTCATGTAATCGCCAAGTGCCATCACAACAGATTGAATCTGAGTAGCGAGCTCGCGGGTGGGCGAGAGGACGAGAGCTAGGAGAGTATTATGAGTAACGAGCGGACAATGCTTGCGCGACAAACATACCTTGTGTCTCCCTCACAGCAGTATCAATGACCTGGAGCATGGAGATTGAAAATGTCGCCGTCTTTCCTGTTCCAGATTGTGCTTGCGCAATAGTGTCGCGTCCTTTACAGATTTGAACAATAGCTCGAGACTGAATGGCTGATGGCGATTCATAACCGTAGGCGTAGATTCCTCGTAGCAGATTCTCCTTCAACTGCATTGCCTCGAAGGTTGGCGCGACAGAGACCTCCTTGGAAGTGTTGAACTCCATCCGCTCTTCAGCTTTGAGATCGATTCCTTCCGC
>Ga0160427_10001159_pt1 | contig 16176 bp, 12 predicted proteins | sample SolpanmetagenomL_FD_108194 | JGI IMG/M metagenome (GOLD analysis project Ga0160427, IMG submission 108194) | Solar panel surface microbial communities from Lawrence Berkeley National Laboratory, California, USA - L | ecosystem: Engineered > Built environment > Solar panel > Unclassified ...
CTTAAGACGAGAGTGCTGCCTGTGAGTTGTCGTTGTTCCGGATTAGATCGACTTTGTGCTCGGCCTAATCTTGCGCTTGCTCATTCTATCATCCTTGGGTCACCACACAGGGCCGGGTGGCACTAGTATGATTCATGTTTTGTATGCTGGGCGTTCAGCGAATGTACGTATTCGTGGTCTTTATTTTGCTTTTCTCAGGAGCAAACTGTTCGCTAAAACTGTTTGTTTTGGTGGATGGTCTTATCTGAGAAGAGCAAGAACACATCATAAGCACAGGAACCTCAGCCAAGGGTTCTGCAAGCGGCAAAGTCAAGCTCAGCCATTTTTGTACCATTTTGCTTGCGGGCAGGGTTACTCTGTTTCGTCCTGCAAGGCAAAGACAGATGTGGTGTAAAGCTTTTATCCTGTAGTATTTCCGTGAGGAGCTCTCCACACCGAGGACCCGAACGTCCAGTGCGCAGATTATTGGTATAAGGCGTTGCCATTGTGAAAAGTTTTGAACTGTTCGTTGATACGTGTATGTAGGGCGGACCGGGGCATCCCGACAAAGTGGCTGCTAACCGCCTTCGGCGATCTGTCGTTCGTAGTCCCACACATCGACAAAAATGGTCCTAAGCTGGATGGAGTTGTAGAAGAAAATGAAGAGGGAGAAGAACAGTAGTTGAACGTCTAGAACGAATGCTAGCGTCTGATACCGTTGCTAATGTGCGGCTAGGTCGGCTACGTCAAAGGTCATTTATAGCCAATCTTCAGACCGAAAGCAGGGCGACTGCAAAAAAGACTTTTTGGTTGACGGCGAGGTGGACCCTGCTCACTGTGTCAAGAATTAGGGGAAATGTTAATAATGTAAGCTATGCGCATAGTCTCGCACTCTTCCCCTTCAAATTAGTCCAACACTCTGAAACTTGAAAAAGCATGCCGCATCTGCTGCTGGGTCGGTTTCCAAGGTATTCATCTGTTGAGTAGAGGATGTGACCATGAAAATTGGTCCGAACCTCAGAATACTACAAGTTGAAGGCCTGCGGATGTTGTGCAAATCTGGCTGTTTACACTAACACTTCTTGGGAGAATTCTCACATTATCGTAGGTTGACAAGCTGCAAATTACAGACCAAAGTGGGACGATCGGATATTGACCACCTCATCAATGGTCTTCGAATTTGTTTTTCAATGCTTTTGAGCTAGACAACCGTTCATCATGATACAGATTTGACAGCGAATATTTTTAAGATCCTTCCGTATACCTAGCGAAATGCGATTCCTGTACCCACTTGTCCGAAAGCAAGAAAGCCTACCATCAGCACGTTCGTCGCGATCCCGCACATTTTGCGACTTTCTGATCGGGGAAATACTACGTCTCTGATATTCCACTCGTGAAGATGTATGATGGCATTCCTCGAATTCCTCAAACTCGTGTTTTCTGCCGGTTGCTTCCTATAACTTCATTAATGGCGAAAAGGCTGAAAGAGCTCTGAAAGCAGAAACGGGGTTTTTTGAGAGCGTGGCTGATTCAAATGGTAAGCCTCTCCATCGCATTTGAGCATAGAACATAGCTTTGGCAAATACGTATTCACTTTGGGACCTGGCAACATCGTTTTTAGCATAGGACACGAATATCAATACCTGCAGGTTGACAATGTGGCTTGCTTCCGAGAAGCTAAGATTCAGCAATGATTGGCAGATCAACCTAAACAACTTAAAATTGAATCTCACGATATAATAGAACTTTTTGCACTTATGATCTGTAGTAACCTTTGGACATATTTCGCAAGTTCGATATGCCAACATTATTTAACCACGTATCATGCCTTTATACTATAACTATCCAAAGATGTTGTGAACGATTAGGACTTCTTATTGCTAGGAGTTGATTTCCGTGATCAATACTGCAATAAAGGTAGGTGGACTTGCGCGGCGACATACTTAGGCTTCACTTAGGTTGATGTTTTGTGTTATCCAATGTTTCAATCACGCCTTTGCCGTGTTTGTATGTTCAATTAGAGCTCACGATATCCAATAGAGGACCGCCCATTGTTACAAGTATGAATCCACAGGGTGTGACTCATGGCTGGTAGGTATAAGATTTGCTGAGACTTATTAAACTGTGATTCTGAAGAGCCTGTCGAGTCAGAAATATCGTTTTCCAAGCCGTTCCCCGCTAGGGTAGGGAGTGCGTGTTCAACAGTAATCAACAACTAGTGGCACTTTTATCCTTCGGTATCTTGTGTATTTCAATCATTGTTGTACGCTCAGAGCAATTGAAGATGCACATTTCGATCTCATTTTCCATTACGTTAACAGACACTGAGCGTGAAACATCAGACACAAACCATTTCATTGAAGCTGCTGCAAAGACAGCATGGGCACCCACCTTTGTTACTCGCAGTTGTCTGGTAAGTCGTTTGCAACGAGTCGAGGCACTTCCAAACCTCACATCAGCAAAAGCATGCGTCGATCCTGAGTTGGCACGTTACTCAGAAATGTTACGCCGAGATGACAAGCACAAATCTTCCAAAGACAAAGGAGGCCAGCTTGAAGAACTCAGGACAACACCACTATTCTCATGGCCTGTGAAATCAGCAAATCCTCAGTCTTTCTTGCAATACGGATTGCTTAGCGCTCGTCTGGACTCTGAGACTCCCGATATTCCTCAGCCTCTGTTTATCAACACCAATGCACCGTCCTCGGCCTTCATTTGCGGAAGTCAGGGATCAGGAAAAAGCCATACACTATGCTGCATACTCGAGGACAACCTCTATAAGTCTACACGTATTGGAAAGCTTCCGAAACCTCTGGCTGGCTTGCTCTTTCACTATGATGCTCATGGTTCGGGATCTGTCTGCGAAGCTGCTTATCTTTCATCCCACATTCCCGTCACTGTGCTCTGCTCTCCGAGCAACATCTGGCGGATGCGGACTCTATACGCGAGTGTTGAGGCCGCCAATAAGATAGAAGTTCTGCCTCTTTTGCTCAAGGAGAAACATCTTAATACTGAGCGCATGTTACGTCTGATGTCGTTCAGTGAGAGTGACTCGCCATTGTACATGGAGGTAAGTCGCAACTGACATCGCATTAGAACCTTGTCGCTTACCTGTGCAAGATCATTATCAAGATCTTAAAGGAGATAGCGGAAGAAGCAAAGGGAGCACCAGGTCTACGGTATAAGGAATTTTTATTACGCCTGGAGAAGGATGGATTATCTCGTGACCAGAAAGGACCTTTGAGACTCAGACTCTCCCTTCTCGACAGTTTCATGGAGACGAGATTCCGGAATAGTATCGACATATTCAGCAACAGACCCGGAACTCTCACCATTGTCGATCTCACAGACCCCTTCGTCGATCCGGCCAGCGCTTGTAGCTTCTTCGACATCTGTTTGGGTCTGTTCCTCGAGAAGACCCTTGATTGCGGACGTATCATCGCTCTAGATGAGGCCCACAAGTTCATGAATCACAGCTCCGCGGCCGATAGCTTCACCGAAAGTCTTCTTACAGTCATCCGCGAACAACGCCACAAAGGTGCCCGAGTCCTTATTGCCACCCAAGAACCTACCATTTCACCCAAGTTGCTCGACCTCTGCTCCATGACACTCGTGCACCGCTTCACAAGCCCCGAATGGATGCACGCACTGCAGGGACATCTAGCAGGCGCTTCGATGGTGCGCGAGAATAACAAGAAGGATGCCCAAGACCTTTTCAGAGAAATTGTGAATTTGAATGTAGGAGAGCATCTTCTCTTCTCACCTTCGGCAATGCTCGATCTCATTGGGGGGAAGGCTACGAAGCTCGGTCTAAACCACGTCAAGTGCAAGACTAGGCCTCGTATTACTACTGATGGAGGGCGCAGTATCATGGCTGCTGATCAATGCGTCAATGAATGTGAGAGTGATAGCGAGACAACGGTCTTGGCTATCAGTGACTGACGCTTTTCGATCTGAGCCTGGGTAGCACTGAGCGATTCAACGAACGTATGTTCTCAGAAGTAGATACAATATATCTCGGAGTTGTGAAAGTGAAACATCATGCTAGCAGCTAGTGTTTTGATTTAAACTGGCTTTGGCGACAAAACTGTGCAGCGTTTGCTCTGTACACTAAGCCTTTCCAGGCCCCTTGCCGAACCGACCGACCCTGTCCGCCACTAAATTAGTTGGTACTGGAGCGAAGAAACGCATACCATTGCTGAAAGTTGATTAAAGTTCTGTAATTTCGAGCCGATCTATGGAAAATCAAGGATTGGATCCGGGATATTATATATCGACAGAGGTTGTTGTTAGGGCCAAAAAGAGTTTCTAAGTATGTTTTAGAAAAAGCTGAAGCACGACACTGCGCAAATATACCTTCACAATGCAATGGTAACGACATCTTCGACGACCGGATTGTTGAAACGTAGAAGATAAGCGGCAGAGAATACAGGTTTAACAAAGCGTCGAGGAATACCATCATAAGGCTCCACGAATGGAACGTCAATGACGGTAGAGTGTCCACGATCGAGTGATTGTTGATGTGTGGAAGCGTCACGAAGGTGCTGGTGGAATGCGTCCTTGTTTTTGAATAACCGGTTGCAAGTTGACAGCTGAAGGTATGCCGATGTCCTGTAGCATCACGAACGTGTTGATTGAGGGCGCTGTTGCTTCTGAATAAGCGATTGCAAAAGTTGCATCTGTAGCTTAGAGTTTTGGTTTTGGTTTTGGTTTTGGGGTACAATTAAATAAGATCATGGCAAGCGTGTTTCGTTATGTTATTTCTCTAAACGGCTTCTCCGGGACATGATAGAGATATAATTGTGTGGATCAACCAACCGCCCTCAGCCGTAGTTCAGTTATGTTGACCGGAAATAATGTCATTGTTACTCTATTTATAGCTTTTCGCGCCGCTTGGGCTCCATGGAATCAACCGCACAGCATCGATTGATACCAATTTACTATCCCGCGACGATAAAGAATTACTAGAAGGAATGTTGTAGCACTGTGTCACAATCTTGCACAATACGCCGGCAATATTATGTATGGATACACTCTCAGTTTAGCCAACATGATAAAAGATGTAGAGAAAAGGATATCCGTAAAACACCACCCGATAGATTATCGGTATGCTAATATCTAATGCGTTGAAGTATTGGACTAACCCGAAGAGATAAAGTTTGAGACTATGTGTATAGCTTTGTAGCTCAAGATAACGCTTGTCTCATGTCCTGGTATCGTGACGCAAGTGCACCATAATCAGGAAATCGAGATAACTTCCAGACTCACATGTATATATAAACATCATAGAGAGTGTGAAGAACTAATGGACTCCTCCTTACTCTTAAACTCCACAAATTTGTCCAAAATGAGTACCATTGCACTAAACAGCCTCCTTGGTTATTCATTCGCAGATTCGGCTCTTTTACGTGAGGCACTCTCTGCAGCCGGAGTTCTAGCAGCAGTGCCGCAAGGAAACAAGAGGCTGGCCCAGCTGGGAATGACAGTTGGGCATCTCGTCCTTCTAAACAGATGGTATCCTACGCGAGGAAGCAGAGGTTTGCACACGCGAGCAATATCCTGCTTTTGAGGATTAATGCATTCGAAACCCAGGTGAGACTTCCCACGAAATGAGCGAAGTGCTCTCACGAGACATGCTTGCCACCGTGGGTCGGTCTGTGGAACTGGACCTACACGTGCAGGTCAATGTGGCCCAAGGTGCAGCAGCTGTGTCTCCAATCGTTTTGAGCGATACAGTATTGGCTCTGATCGCCGCTGTTTGGCTGGACTCTGCTCAGAGCCTCCACATCACAACTCATGTTATGACACAAATGGGGTAAGTCCTTCGAACAAATATGTGTAAAGCCAGTTCTGACGTTGTATAGAGTGCTTGAGAACAGGGCTGAGACCATGGCACCATAGCCTCCCAACAAATTCATTAGATTGCACAGAAGCCGAGTACTGATGTTTGAATGTCTTTGTCTGATAATGCTAGAAGCTTTCCCATAGTTTCATCAGTAGCACACGACCATTTCGCATCCTACCGAAAATCATTCACTAAAAACAACCTAAAGTGGTCACATTGCTATATGTATTTCGATGTTATGCCGTTGAAACAAAGTTGCACTCAGTTCGACGGCAAAGCCGTAAGAAGTCGAGCGAATCCATTGCCATGTGTTCGTATGTAGCGATATCCTGCACTTCGAAAACGAAGCGCCAATCCCTCAAATTGTCCGAGAATGCCTTTAGGATGAAAGGATCCAGCAGCGTTCGGATCTGTGCTAGAAATTCGCCTCGATATTTTCTCAAATCATTGCAGAGCTGGTCTTGGAGTTCCCGACGCAGAAACTCAAAACTTTGAAGATGTTTGGTTAAAATACCGATGTGTTGATGCTACATTGTTTTTGTACATACCTTTGATTGTTAAGATCCCCACAATCTGACACTGAAGTTGGAATAAGAGCAATAACACTAATGCCAAACATATCTCTCATCCGCTGCCAGCCGCGTCCACAGAGAAGTAAATGCTTGAGTGCTTTGTGTTGACGTACATAGGTTTCGGTCAATCGGCCATCGGCCGTCAGAGTAGGGGATAGGTCATATACTTTTTCCATCAATAACGCATGATGAAGCGAAATGCCCATCAAAGAATGCCACGATGGGATTACCGTAGTGGTAATATCACGCTTTGTATGTTCAGCTGTGTCAGCAAGCGAAATAAGTAGAAAACGCCTGATGACAGAACAAGCTGCTACCTTTTCATCCAACAAGCTCAACTTCTTGACCAAATAGGCAAGATCATGCAAGTTAGAGGAAAGTCGTATTGTTTGGTTCTGAAGAAGGACATTGAGCACGGTTCTTAATTGGCGAAAGGATTCATAGCTGGCGATCGTGAAAAATAAAATGTGTTCGGTCGAAAATCCCATGGAGAAACCGGACTTCAACCTGTATGGAGTTGTCTCTAAGGCGTCTCGAAGTCCTATATTGGCATTGACTCGTATCGTCCAAGACTGATATAGCTGTGAGTTGACGCTTTCTGAACGGACAGACTGACATTCAATTGTTAGTCCAATGGATTCTATATGTATACAAGTCATATAGAGCACGCATCGAATAGTGGGCATCCATGATAGCAAGTTCGTACCAAGCGTTTAGCCCTTGGTGAAACGGCATCGCAATATTCATTTCTTTTTCTCGACCTAAGGGAAGGATATTCTGCAATACATGTAAGCAGTTCGTAACATACTCATAGTGAGGTTTGTCATTACGACGAAGAGGGCGGCTACAACGGGATGGAGGGTCGCTGCGAGCAGCACATCCGGATAGAACATCATGTTCTTGAGATTGCGAGCCAGCATCAGTAGACGAACCCCACGCAACTGGAGAGGGAGAAGACGTTCCACCCCAGTTAACCAAGTCGTTGACTGAACTTCGCAAAGATTGTGTGGATGCACGACTGCTCCGTCCATCAAAAGAAGTGCCACGATATGAATCAACGGCCGTCTCGCTCAATGACTGGGCACCGCGAAGGGTTTTAAGCATCGAATCGAATGCATTTTCAAGGTTCCGTAGTAGAACAGCAGCGTCCGAAGCTGTAGATGAATTCAATTTGTCTTTCACACGTTTAAAGATATCTAAGTAAAGGGTGTCCAGAAACTGGTCTATTATTAGCACTAAACAAGTGTTGCGATGTTATGAACCTCCTACGTCTGCTTGAGTTTGTTGAGCCACCATCGTCGAACGCAGAAAGGATTATGTAACATTCATCATTCAACATAGAAAAGGAGGCGGAAAAACCAGGATCCGAGCTAAGCGGGAACACCACATTTCTCTTTCTGAATGGGAACTACTCATATCTTAAACCTGCCTCATCAATGATATGCAGAAACGAAAAAGACTGCGCCTGGATAGTGATCTTCTTGACTCCGTCGAAGACCGCTTGGTACTCACTAATTTCTGAGTCTTTACAAAGATTTGCTGATGACAAACACAGGAATCTACATTACCTGGAGAACTACAAACCACATCCTTAATTCACAATTCTCAAGAATTTGCCATCCCTCCATCTCTTATATCACCAATAAATCATTACAATGTTCCACCACACGAGAAGAAGACTAAGCCACAATTTGAACTCAGAGGTTTAAGTGAGAGTCCACAATCCAGCATCGAATTGACGGAAGTAAGAAGATTCGTGGAGCCCAGGGCTGTCCAAACGCAAGGAACAAAACACGGAGTTGAAAGAGGCCTAGATGCTGGTAGGAGATGGCAAGAAAGATCCAAGTCTCAAGTTCGCCAGAAATTTGCGGAAGTGAGACGAATCTCAAACAAGCTGAAAGACCTCGATGCTGCGAAGAGGCGGCATCTGGTAAGCGCCAAAACACTGGAAAACAGCATGGCAAAGGCCGATAAGGGCCTTGCAGATCTGCTCAAGCAGGTAGCTCTTGTCCAAAGAGGAGTTGATATAAAGATGCGTCAAATCAAGAGCGCAACAACCGAACACGAAAGAGAGCTTCGTCGAGTGCAAGAAATTGATATGGATATAGCGCAATTGATTCAAGAGCAAAATGGAGCTGTTTCCAGTATGGAAGAAGATATTTCCAACTTGGAAATCACATCTCAGGACGGATATCTTGACTGCGATGAGGGCATCGCCACGAAGCAATCACCGAGTCCATGAGAGCATGAACTCATACCATCTGGTAACGTTCCGTACGGAGAGCACACAATTCCATAAGCCACACAAAGTCCTTTGCAGTTTTTCTTGATTCCCTCTCTATTTCTTTCTATCAAACATTATCATGTCCTGTTTCAGCACTGACAAGCAACTTACCTGCCAGCTCCGCTCTTGATTTACTGAAGCTAGTGGGCACTGAGGCTGCATGCCGTACATTTTGGCGATGAATGTCTACTCTAACTAGCAGGAGGCTGGTTCGAATATGTGCTGTCAGTGTACTCGTTAAGCTAAATCATCATGCGTGCAAATTACATGGCAGTGAAGGAGTGTCCTTGGAATGGGTCATCTTATCCGGTAGGGAACAATTGACGAGAAACTGGGTACGCACTAATCAAGTTGTATTGAAACCTCCAGCCTTAAAACCGACTGTATGTCTACTGGAATAGTAGTTTCTTGTCACGCTAGCAAAGTCCTACACTAGAAATCGAAAGCGCACTCATATTCAAAGAATACTATCCCCAGTGACCCACTTCTAATACTTAAGCCGATGCAACCCTTCTATTTCGCAACATAAATTTGAGTTCGTGCAAGCTACAGCGCTTATATAGATTATTATTATTTAGTGTTGTCACGCTAATAAAGGCAAACTAATACCGTAGCGGAGTTGGCCAGAGTTCTCTTAGCATATATCTGTAGTATTTTCGCGAAGAGCTCTTTACATCGAGGGCCAGAACGTCCAGTGTGCAGATACCATACTTGAAAAACACACGTTCATCAACAGGTCGCAATATAGCTCGTTTTCAAGTAGCTTATGTTTTGGATCTCAAATACCGTACCCAAAAAATGAGATATTCTGTTGTTAGAGCTTCGTCTTCATTTGTAGACAGGACCTGAATACTATAACCTTAACTTCAAGCGTACCGACCACGGCGCAATTTCTTTTACAAGTTCGTCCACCTTCATTCAGACAACGTCAGCGTTCAACATCGGGTAGACTTGAGACAACCAAACCAGAAGAATCCATGTACACAACCAAAGAGTACACCAGCGACAAAACCGTGCCATAAAAAGGTCGAAATGTTAAAAAACTTTCTCCACGTTGTAGACGACGCAGTAGATTATCCAGAGAGCTTCTCCAACCATGAAAAGTCCGGTAAACAACATAGGTGGTATAATCGACAAAATCATTTTGAAGGGCTTGAATTCTCGTTGAAAAGCCCAATCGAGGATCTTGACCAAGAGGAGGAAAGAAAAGAACTGGCAAAGAACGGTTAAACACATCCGATCAGTAACATCGTAATTAAGCAGGCCCTATGGTTACCACGCTCGGGCAGAGAATTCGGAGTGGAAGAAACAAAGTTGATAGGCCATGCGCCTACGGCAATATCAGGCGTCTTTTCCTCAAACCACTGCTGTTGGAGAGCCTTCCCTTTGAAAATCACTGTTAGCCGAGTTCGTCGGCCAGCAGCGCTGATACACTCAATAACAGTGACCCACTCCCTGCTTGTAGTTGGTTAGGTTAAAACTATGCATATAGTCTCAAACTTTATATCTTCGAGTTAGTGTAATACTCCAACGCATTAGATAAGCATCTCAATAATTTATCGGCTGTTTTCCTACGGATGTATCCATTTGCTTGTTACGTATGCTAAGTTAAAAGTATGAGTGTCACAGTACTCCGTCGTAAAGAGCCAGTCGAAACAATTATAAACTAGGACTTAAAATTCGACTGCTACTGTAAACTTCAACTGTGATTGATTGAAGCTGATCATGCGTTATAGAAACGTTCTCTACAAACGCGACTTATTTCTCAGCAGTTTGACAATAAAGACCTTCGAGATCCTGCTATACACTCCTCAAGCTATCAGTGTAGCTTTTGCAATCGCTTGTTTAGAAGCAAAAGCGCCCTTAAGCAGCGCGTTCCCTTTACCAGCGCACTCGTGACACTCCATGTCATCATACGTCAACCTTACAACTGGTTAATCAAAAACAAAGAAGCCTTCCATCAACACCTTCGTGACACCTCCACATATCAAAAGCCACCTGACTCCGGATACTTCACCGTCATGGACGTTCTATTCGAGAACCATTATGATATGGGGTGTTCCTCCTGCTTAGCTAAGAGTGTATTCTCTGCCGCATGCCTTCTGCTGATCAACGATGTGCTCACTACCTGCAAATTGATAGCGTGACCAGCTTTTGGGAAGTGGAGGTGCGTCAATGATCAACTGATCAATCTCAACAGGACGTGCCTAAATACATAACTGGACCATGAACATTTGAAATCTATTGTGTTCAAACGCTGCGCTTTAGCAACATAGCCATCTGAAGGCGCGACAGATTGATAGGATGGGTGATTGTGATAAATCAAATTAGTGTTCGACACTGGATTGTGGAGGTGTAACGGCGGTGTAATGAGCTTCGAATGTCTCTAAGACGTGTTCAGAGACTCTTTGAGACCTAACAAAATCTCGGCCGATTTACAGGACGTATGAGGCACCGAATATGTGGAGCGGTCATCATAGAACTCTTAAGAACGGTTTCAGAAGTTCCAAAAAGGGCAGCTCGGCGGGGCTTTCATTCGTGAGCGTGCATCACTATTAGGTGCAGTTTGTGGAGCAAGGAAGTACTCAATCTTACTCTTTCTATTCAGTGATTGTTTATAAATACCCTCATTTACTACTTAATTATGTGTAACTCATTAACAAAGTCCATTCCCTCATTGTTTGTGTTTTCACAACGTTGATATGAACGACGAAGAATTTCACTTCCTGTCTTCTTTTAACGGTTTCCATACGGAACAAAAGGCAGATGTGTTAGCTGAGTTTACGCGTCTTGCTTTGTCAAGGAACTGGAAAGCAGGTAGCAAGACCTATAAGAAGCACTTTCGGGAGCTTGAAAGGATCCGGAATAGCAAGAGTTCTGGTATTCGAATAAGTACTGTCTTTACCGCGTCTTCTAACTAACAAGATGTATAGATATTGCACTCGCACTCGAACAGCTACAACTCTCAGATGGTGGTGTGCAGATTTCTAGCAACTTTGAATCACTAAGACAAGACTTCAAGCTCACAGAAGTGGGTATATCAGCTATGGCTGAAGCAGATTTGTTCAAATCTGCTTTCCATAAATACATTTCGGACCAATTTTCCACGACTATCGGAACGACAGAAGTTAAACTGAGCGCAATGCAGACTATCTGCTGCGATATGGGACACTCAATGCCTCTTCCTCCAACAACAAGCCAGTGTAAAAAGGTGTGATATTGTTTGATGTCGGCTTACAAGCATGCTACTGACAATTTTAGTTCCTCAACACTAAGTTTGTCAACATATACGACTATGTAAAGTGCAAAAGAGACCAACAGCCAGTAAAACCAATCTTCACGAGCAAAGTCCAGTTTCGTAAATACACCAGGGGGGATCGAATCTTCCCTCTCGAGGCTGCGAAGTCAAACCCACTTCTCAAGGCTCTACTTACAAAATTGTCGCCAGCCACTGCAACGAAGAAGTAGGGGTCCTGTGCCTTTCGGCATGCTAGCGCTATTGCTCATGTATGAGATTAAGGCATGAAAAGGAGGCTTATCAGAATAGATAATAGGATTGTAGTGTGCGGTGAGGGGGAAAGCCACTCCGTAGACGTGGTACATTGACACAATATTTTGTTTGAGACTTGTTAAATGATGAGTACAGCATTGAGTCAGCACGGTTCGTGTCCTGGAGTTCATGCTAAGTTCATGAACCTATTCCCTTACTTAGATAATAATGAATGTCACTGAAGATAGAGAAGGCTAGTAAAAAAAGTGACAAGGGATGATATTGTCAAACAAAGTCCCGATTAAGCATAACTCCCGATACAGTTAATCGAAGTTTATTCTTTATATCACGTTTATCCTTATAGATCACATACCAATGCAGGAGCATTTTTCTGCTGCTTATGCGCAGATCCTCGCTCAATCGAGTGACAGGGATTCACGACTCTTACAGCGACAAGCCGAGAAAAAATTGGATAGTACAGAAGACATATTTGAAAATACATGGATGCCATACCTGCATGGATGTCATACCGTTGTATGAGTAAGTAAACACATGAAGTGGTTGAGTTGACATCGTACCGGAGCGATTCAGTTCGAGACGCCCGCAATATTTTCGAGCAGAGAAGACACGTGAGTCAGACTCCTCTCAGTTTTACGTGTCGTTCGTATCTCTAGCACTTGAAAGCGCGGAGATAGGATGATGGTTTCAGACGGGCTAGGTGACGGTATGTGGATCGAGAACCAGGTAAATTTTCTACTGATACATCCATCTCCTTCTCTAGATTAATCATATCATTGTGTATGTACACATCCTAGTCAAGATTGAGCATTTAGCTTTCCCGCTATATTGCTGCGATGAGTGTATGAACTTCACCCTGAGAAAGGTATTTGAAAACTACATATGTTATAACTCGGATGATAGCAATGCTATTTTTCCATTCGAAAACAATCGTCTTAATAAGGTAATGATGCGCTTTCCAACATCATTGCCTCACTCAACCCTTCGGCACATCATGCACTATTATGAGGCTTGTGATGCAGATTGAGGAGCGATACTAAAGAGCTGATGCCTGATCGTTTTATGACTACACAAACAGGTGTTAAAGGCATAGTAGAATTTTCGAGAACCATTGTATCATTTATCCTCTTCATAGCTGGAGACGGAAGTTCTCTCGAGTTCGCCATTGCTTCCCTCGTTGATCAATCATTCGTTAGTCAAAGATCGTCGTTTCAAGGTCAGCCTCGTGCACACTGTATAATAATTAGAAAGATAGCTAAGCGGGAAGAGCGTTGGATCTCGAAGCACTGGTTTTCCACCGCTTTGAACGAATTAGTCATGGTGCTCGCCTCTAGAGTTTTTTAGAGGTGCAACGAAACGAAGTGCTTTTGATGTAGCAGCATCGTGTTATCGTGCAAGCTATTGCATTGTTCTATATCCTTCTACATAGCTATCAAGCTTTGTTTCAGCCTGTATTTTAACACATTGTGGTTCCATCCCTTCTATCATGCTTTGTACAACGAGATCTACAGTTTTATAAAGAAATCCGTCACCGAATTGAGTACTGCTTTTTCGGGAACACGACTTTCTACCCTCGGATATCAAGGTTGCCTTCAAGAGATTTGTGGCCATCTATATAGCGTAAGCCCTCGCGCGCTTTACGTTTCTGCACATATGGCTGTTAATAGGCTGTGAATGATATGTGAACTCTAGGCACTAATCGAATAGTGCATGACCTTGCTGGTATGACCGATGACGAATGGAAACTCAACAATAAGCTTGAGTGCTCTTGTCCAGTAATCGAGCGCGCTCAATCGAAGGTTCTGAAAAGTTGTGAGACGCTGTCCGCAGAGTTTTCCTCGATCGCGTGCAGTATTTCCTCGGCTTCTTCGAGTGAAGCTGTCGCATGAAAGTTTCCGCCAAACATAAATGTAATCGCGTTGATTTAATGGAAGTGGCGCTGCCCAAGTCGGTTCAAGGCCGGCCTTGATGAGTGCTCTAGCCTCGACTGGCCTATTGAGTTCGCAATAAGAATCGGCTAGATTGCAACTAAGGCGCAGTATAATCCATCAAAGATCCCACTATCAAGAGCCTATTGCTAGTGTGGTCTCCAAGCATATAGAAGCCTCATGAAGCGCCCTGTATACCGTAGAATATTGCTAAGTGTTATGTTGATCTCACACATCGTGATGCGTTCCATTGTCGACAGTTGTTCATGGTTTAGTGGTTTCCATACCAGATCAGAGCTAGCTTGAGTGGAAGTATAATACTCCGATGCGTGAGTACCTCGCCCTTTTGGACCAGGGTTGTCTAACATAATGGTCGTGAAACCATTGGATAGACATGGAACTGTGGACATGAGCATATTTGTAAAGAGATTGACACGTCTGGACTGACCTTCATTTGAGTAATCGATAAGAGTTGCTGAAGTGTTGCTACGAGGAAAAATTATTGCTTCGGTGTTAAAAATCTAACACCTTTCCAATGATCAATAATCACTTCGATCAGTAGTAACGATCAAATGACAATGAAAGCTAGTCATGCTATTGAGTGAGTAACGTACTTGATTGACGATGCAAATGCATCTGTGGACTTGATGCTCCTCCAGTGAGTAATTGAGTATTTGATCGAGGTCGAAAGCCTGTCTTTCTATTATTGAAGCCACTTGAAAAGCTACCTCTCGAAGCCAGTAGAGCTTGTGCATGCATCGATGTTGAAGACGACTGGGGGAAGGGTACCTCAAGAAAGTTTGCAGCTTTTGGATCTGCGTTAACGTTACCAAGATCGAAAGTGGGCATACGAGCACATTCTGAGTTCTTGCAATAGACGCTGAACCACCGAGGTATGCTGTGTCGCGTCAGTGTTGAAGGCAGGTTGTCTCTTCAAACATTCTAGAGCGCATCTTCTATTAGCAGGGCTTGATCTCTCCCAACTGCACCACCCCCAAAGATCACAGACGTCGCCCTCAGTACCCTGGAAGAGTACCTTGTTCGTAACCCTTGTGCCTTACAGAAAGAGATAATATGGTTCTTGGAGGGGTGGCGTCAGTACACCTACGCACGGATTGGTGAAAAAGCTCGGTACTTTGGTGATCAATTAAAAGGCGACTCCCGGACTGTTCTACCAGCGTACACTATTGATGGTTATCTACCCTGTACAGGTATTAAGAAGGGCTACTTTACAACGGAGCTCTTTTGCCGCTGGATCATCGACGAGTTGCTACCATGCTGTAGTCAGTACCTTGGTCCAAAGAGCGTAATTGTCATGGATAATGTCGCGTTCCAAGCTCATAACTAAGCCATCAAGGTAGTAGGGTGCGAAGTACGGTTCCTACCTCCATACTCGCCAGATTTTAACCCAATGGAGTTGACGTTTAGTGTGCTAAAAGGTTGAGTAAAACGGCATTTTCACTCGACCTAGGCTGGATTTACTGGTAATTTTGATGACTTCTTACGTTCTGTAATTGAGGAGAGTCATTGCGATAGGTTCCCAAAAGGGCACTTTAAACACGCTGCTGGAGGATATACTTCTGAGATCGAGATTGAAGAATTGAAATAGTACTAGCTAGTTATTACGAATGAATCCACCTCCTCCATTAAAGTTTATTAGAAGTTGAGCAGCACGTTCCTTTTTAACAACCGCCTTGTAAAGTTTAAGCTCTGAGTGAAACGCCCTAATTATGCCATCTGGGAGGCCGAGATTAATTGCCAATGAGTAGTGAGATGTTGAAGTATCTGACATCAACTTGAGGTCTCGAACCGTCCACATCTGTTGTTTGACGATACGTTGTACTTCTTCAATCCTCGCTTTAACTACGTCTCTCTTTACTCGGCGTATCTTCCATCGAAGGAAGCCTATAATAGTATCATCCTCTTCGTCAGACGATGGGTTGATTGGGCTGAATCTATCGATCATTACAAGTAGTTCTTCATCGGTTGGTGCTCGGGTAACAGGCTGTTGAGTAATAGGTTGTGGAGCAACAGGCTGTGGAGCAACAGGCTGTGGAGCA
>Ga0160427_10001160_pt1 | contig 16168 bp, 14 predicted proteins | sample SolpanmetagenomL_FD_108194 | JGI IMG/M metagenome (GOLD analysis project Ga0160427, IMG submission 108194) | Solar panel surface microbial communities from Lawrence Berkeley National Laboratory, California, USA - L | ecosystem: Engineered > Built environment > Solar panel > Unclassified ...
AAGGAGCAGACCGACCAGGCCGACCAGCAGCACGACGACCTGGTGCAGAACTTCCAGGCCAAGAACGCCGACTACGACGTCGTCAGCGTCGACAACATCTGGACGTCGGAGTTCGCGGCCAAGCGCTGGCTGCAGCCGCTCACGGGCAACTACGCGCTGGACACCTCCAAGCTGCTGCCGGCGACCGTCACGGCCGAGACCTACAACAAGACCCTCTACGCGGGCCCGACCTCCTCCGACGGCGGCCTGCTGTACTACCGCAAGGACCTCGTGCCGACGCCGCCCACGTCGTGGGACGAGATGATGAAGGACTGCGACATCGCGAAGCAGAACAACATCGACTGCTACGCGGGGCAGTACGCGCAGTACGAGGGGCTCACGGTCAACGTCGCCGAGGCGATCAACACCTTCGGCGGCTCCATCCTGTCCGAGGACGGCAAGAAGGCCACCCTGGACACCCCCGAGGCCAAGGCGGGTCTGGACGCCCTCGTCAAGGGCTTCCAGGACGGTGACATCCCCAAGCAGGCCACGACCTACCAGGAGGAGCAGGGCCGGCAGTCCTTCGAGGACGGCAAGCTCCTGTTCCTGCGCAACTGGCCCTACGTCTACAGCCTGGCCAAGACGGACGGCTCCTCGACGGTCAAGGACACGTTCGGCGTCGCGGTGCTGCCCGGCAACGGCGACGGCAAGCCGGGCGCGTCCAGCCTCGGCGGTCACGCGGCCGCCATCAGCGTCTACTCCGACCACAAGAAGACGGCCTTCGAGTTCATCAAGTTCCTGGAGTCCGAGGAGATCCAGAACGACTGGCTCACCAAGGGCTCCGCGGCGCCGGTCATCGCCTCCCTCTACGACGACCCGACGCTCGTGGCGCAGTTCCCCTACCTGCCCCAGCTCAAGACCGGCATCGAGAACGCCGTCCCGCGGCCCGTGACGCCCTTCTACCCGGCCGTCACCAAGGCCATCCAGGACAACGCCTTCTCCGCGGTGTCCGGCAGCAAGTCCACGGACGCTGCGCTGACCGACATGCAGGCCGCCGTCCAGAACGCCATCAGCGGCGGTCAGTGACCGGAGTCCTGGACCGGGGGCGGGACGAGGACGTCCCGCCCCCGGTGAGCAGTCCTGAGGAGGACACATGAGCACCACCTCCGGCGTGGCGACCGGCGAGTTCGCGCAGGGCACGCCACCGCTCGACCCGGGTGGCAGGCGCAAGAGCCTGCACGACGGCTCGGGCCGCCGCGCCACCCTGCTGATCGCCCCCACGATCGTGCTCCTCGCGATCGTCATCCTCTACCCGGTCATCTCGGCGGTGACGCAGTCGTTCACCAAGGACGCCGGCCTCGATCCCGCGACCGGCCTCTTCGTGGAGGGCGGGTTCGCCGGGCTCTCCAACTACAAGCTCTGGCTGCTGCAGGACTGCGGCTCCGGTGCCTTCAGCTGCCCGCCGGGGACCCTCGGCTCGCAGTTCTGGACCGCGACCGGGGTGACGTTCTTCTTCACCGTCGTCGCCGTGTCGCTGGAGACGCTGCTCGGGTTCGTCTTCGCGCTCGTCATGCACCGCGACTTCAAGGGCCGCGGGATCCTCCGCGCCAGCGTCCTCGTGCCGTGGGCGATCCCCACCGCCGTGACCGCGAAGCTCTGGTACTTCATCTTCGCCTACGACGGGATCGCCAACAAGGTCCTCGGCACCAACATCCTCTGGACCGGCGACGGGTTCGCGCCCAAGGCCGCGATCATCATCGCCGACACGTGGAAGACCGCCCCGTTCATGGCCCTGCTGATCCTCGCGGGTCTGCAGGTCATCGACGGCAGCGTCTACGAGGCGGCCAAGATGGACGGCGCCACGGCGTGGCAGCGGTTCCGCTTCATCACCCTGCCGCTGGTGCGTCCCGCCCTGATGGTGGCCGTGCTCTTCCGGACGCTGGACACCCTGCGCATGTACGACCTGCCGAAGATCCTCACCGGCGGGGCCGGGAACACCTCGACCCTGTCGATGCTGGTGGTCGACCAGGTGCGCTCGGGCTTCAACGCGGCCTCGGCGCTGTCCACCCTCACGTTCCTCATCGTGTTCGCGGTGGCGTTCATCTTCATCAAGTTCCTGGGCGCCAACGTGACCGAGCAGCGGGCCCCGAAGACGACGAAGGCGGCCTGAGGTGGCGACCACGACGAGCACCAGGAACCGCACCGTCACCAGCTCCGGGGTGGAGGTGGTGCAGCGGCGCAACGTCCCCGCCGCCGTCCTCACCTACGCCGGCGTCGTCCTCATCTGCCTGTGGGGCCTGCTGCCCTTCTACTGGATGATCGTCACGAGCTTCCGCGACGTGGGCTACACCTTCGACACCACGCCGTGGCCCACGCACACGACGCTGGAGAACTACGCGACGGCGTTCTCGACCGCGCGCGGCAACCACTTCGGGGCGGCCCTGCTGCACAGCCTCGTCATCGGCGCGGTGACCACCGTCGTCGGCCTGGTCGTCGGCGTCTTCACGGCCTACGCGCTGGCCCGGCTGGAGTTCCGCGGGAAGTTCTACGTCCTGGGGGTGATCCTCGGCGCCTCGATGTTCCCCGGCGTGGCCCTGGTGACCCCGCTGTTCCAGCTGTTCACCAACCTCGGGTGGCTGAACACCTACCAGGCCCTGATCATCCCGAACATCTCCTTCGTCCTGCCGCTCACGGTGTACACGCTCACCGCGTTCTTCACCGAGATGCCGTGGGAGCTGGAGGAGTCGGCCCGCATGGACGGGTGCACGCCCGGGCAGGCCTTCGTCAAGGTCATCCTGCCGCTCGCGGCCCCCGGCATCTTCACGACCGCGATCCTCGCCTTCACCGCCGCCTGGAACGAGTTCCTGCTGGCCAGCCAGCTCGGTGGGGACAAGGTCCAGCCCGTCACCGTGGCCATCGCCACCTTCGCCGGCGCCCAGCCGCACCAGGAGCCCTACACCGCCGTCATGGCGGCCGGCACCATCGTCACCGTCCCGCTCATCATCATGGTGCTCGTGTTCCAGCGCCGCATCGTCTCCGGCCTCACGGCCGGCGGCGTCAAGAGCTGACGACCCCGGACAGGAGACCGCCGTGCCCACCTCCCGCAGCCGCCGCGACGCGGAGCGCCCGGACGTCGTCCGGGCCCGCCGCAACGCGCAGCACCTGGAGACGTTCGGGGGTCTCCTGGTCGCCATGACCGTGCTCGTCCTCGGGGTCACCGTCCACGCCGAGCTCACCGGACGTCCCGCCCTCGCGCTCGTGGGCGTCCTCGTCCTGCTGCTGCTGGCCGACGTGGTGGTGGTGCGGGCGGCGCGCTCGCAGCGCCGCCGCGCGACCCCCTGACCCGACCGCCCGTCCCCGCACCCGACCGCACCGGCCGGGGCGCGCCACCACCCGGAGCCACCGTGACCACCACCCCGTCCGCGACCCAGAGCGCGCCCGCCGCCCCGCCGTCCGACCCGGCCACCTGGTGGCGCCAGGCCGTCGTCTACCAGGTCTACCCGCGCTCCTTCGCCGACGCGGACGGCGACGGGACGGGCGACCTCACGGGCGTCACCTCCCGCGTCGGGCACCTGGTCTCGCTCGGCGTGGACGCCGTGTGGCTCAGCCCGTTCTACCCCTCGGCGCTGGCCGACGGCGGCTACGACGTGGACGACTACCGCGACGTCGACCCGCGCCTGGGCACGCTGGCCGACTTCGACGCGATGGTCGCGGCGCTGCACGCGGCCGGCATCCGGCTGATCGTGGACATCGTCCCGAACCACTCCTCCGACCGCCACGCGTGGTTCCGGGCCGCGCTGGCCGCCGGCCCCGGGTCCCCCGAGCGCGACCGCTACGTGTTCCGGGCCGGCCGCGGGCCAGGCGGCGAGCTGCCGCCGACGGACTGGGTGGCCATCTTCGGCGGGCCTTCGTGGGAGGCCGTCGGGGACGGCGACTGGTACCTGCACAACTTCGCGCCCGAGCAGCCGGACTGGAACTGGAGCAACCCCGAGGTGCGGGCCGACTTCCGCCGCACCCTCCGGTTCTGGGCGGACCGCGGGGTCGACGGCTTCCGCATCGACGTGGCGCACTACCTGACCAAGGACCTGACGGGGGTCCTGCCCACGCAGGCGGAGCTCGAGGCGACCCAGGACCTCACCGACGGCGCCCACCCGTTCAACGACCGCGACGACGTCCACGACGTCTACCGCGAGTGGCGGAAGGTCTTCGACGAGTACGACCCGCCGCGCATGGCGGTGGCCGAGGCGTGGGTGCCGGCGCACCGGCGGCCCGCGTACGCCTCCGCCGAGGGTCTGGGGCAGGCGTTCAACTTCGACCTCCTCGTCGCGGAGTTCGACGCGACGCAGTTCCGCGACGTCGTGCGGGAGAACCTGGCGCTGGCGGCGGGTGCCGGCTCCTCCTCGACGTGGGTGCTGTCCAACCACGACGTGGTCCGCCACGCGTCGCGCTACGGCCTGCCGGCGGGGACCCCGCGCATCCCGTGGCTGCTCTCCCACGGCGCCGACCCGGCCCCGGACCTCGAGCAGGGGGTGCGGCGGGCGCGGGCCGCGACGGCGTTCGTCCTCGCGCTGCCGGGAAGCACCTACGTCTACCAGGGCGAGGAGCTGGGCCTGCCCGAGGTCGCCGACCTGCCCGAGGCGGTGCTGCAGGACCCCACGTGGCGCCGCTCGTCCGGCGCCGACCGGGGCCGCGACGGCTGCCGCGTGCCGATCCCCTGGACCCGCGAGGGGGCCTCCCTCGGCTTCGGCCCGGAGGGTGGGGCGCCCCCGCACCTGCCGCAGCCGGCGTCGTTCGCGGCGCTGGCCGTGGACGTCCAGGAGGCGGACCCCACGTCGACCCTGTCCTTCTACCGCGAGGCCCTGGCCCGGCGGGCGGAGCTGCAGGCCGCGGAGGAGCTCGAGCCCCTCGACACCCCCGAGGGCGTGGTCGGCTTCCGGCGCCCCGGGGGGTGGGTGTGCCTGACCAACTTCACGACGGCCCCCGTTCCCCTGCCGGCGGGCCGTGTCGTGCTGAGCAGCACCGGCCGGCCCGCGGGGGAGGACCTGGTGGACCTGCCGGGCGAGACCACCGTGTGGCTCGTGCCGGAGGACCCGGACGCGTCGGGGGCGCGCGGGGGCGAGCGCCGGTAGCGTCGCGCCGTGCCCTACTTCGTCGCCACGTACCAGTACACCGCCGACACCGAGACCCGCGACGTGGTGCGTCCCACGCACCGCGAGTGGCTCGCGGACCTGGGGGACACCCTGGTCCTGTCCGGCCCGACCGACGCCGACGGTGCCGTCCTGGTCTTCGAGGCCGCGGACGCCGACGCCGTGCGTGCGCTGCTCGAGGAGGACCCGTTCGCCGTGCAGGGCGGCGTGATCGCCGAGACGACCGTGGTGGGCTGGACGCCCGTCCTGGGCCGGTTGTCCGCCTCCCTCTGAGCGCAGTCCCGGCGGGGACCGGTGGGCGGCGCCTCTCTCGGGGAGGTGCCACCCACCGGCCGTCGAGGGGGGCCGGCCGCTGACGCGGACGGTCCCGGTCACGCCGTCCGGGACGAGGTGCTCCCGGCCGCCGGGCGGCCTGTGAGCCTCCTTCGGAGCCGCTCGCCCGCTGGATGGGCCGACCGGGTGACGGAACCCGCCGGGTGCGGCCGGCACTCCCCGGAGGCGCCGCCCAGGACCTCAGCCGCGCAGCAGCGGCGGGTGCAGGGCGGTGGCCGGGCCGCGCCGGAACAGCTGCGCGGGCCGCCCGCCGTCGCGCGTCGTGCTCGTCCCGACGGCTTCGAGGAGCCCCGCGGCGCCGGTGACCTTGCGGTGGAAGTTCCGCGCGTCCAGCGCCGTGCCCCAGACCGCCTCGTAGACCCGGCGCAGCTGCGCGACCGTGAACTCGGGCGGGCAGAAGGCGGTCGCCAGGGGCGTGTACTCCAGCTTCGCCCGGGCGCGCTCGACGGCGTCGGCGAGCAGGACGGCGTGGTCGAAGGCGAGGGGCTCCGCCCGCGCCAGGGGGACCCAGCGCGCGTCGGCGGCGTCGGTGCCGGCGACGGGCCGCGGCAGGTCGGGGGCCAGGGCCAGGTAGGCGACGGTCACCACCCGCTGGCGCGGGTCGCGGTCCGGCGCCCCGTAGGTCGCGACCTGCTCGAGGTGGACGCTGCCGACCGGCAGGCCCGTCTCCTCCGCCAGCTCCCGCGCGGCCGCGCCGGGCAGGTCCTCGTCGGCGCGCACGAAGCCCCCGGGCAGGGCCCAGCGGCCCGCGAAGGGCTCCTCCCCGCGCTCGACGAGCAGGACCGCCAGCTCCCCGTCGCGGACCGTCAGGACGACGAGGTCGACGGTCACGGCGAAGACCGGGAAGGTCGCGGGCCCGGTGGGCGCGGGCGAGGAGGGCTCGGTCACCCGCGCAGCCTACCCACTTGTCGTCGTGTTGACGAGAACAGCGGTCGCTGCTTATCGTCATTTCGACGACAACAGCCGGCCGCCCCGCCGGCGAGCAGAGGAGAGACCGATGGCCGACATCACCCGCTACCCGTTCACCCGTCACCTGCGCAGCACGCCCACGGCGCACGTGATCCACCACCGCGCGGGCCGGCTCGCCCACTCCGGCACCGGGCAGGCGTTCTTCTTCCGCCCGCTCGTCGCGGTGCTGTCGGAGGTCCCCGTCGACGACCGCGAGCTCCCGCTCGTCGTGCACGCCCGCACCGCCGACTTCCAGGACGTCACCGTGCAGGCCACCGTGACCTTCCGCATCGCCGACCCCGAGCTCGCCGCCACCCGCGTCGACTTCTCCCTCGACCCGGGCACCGGCCGCTGGCGCGCGGCGCCCCTGCAGCAGATCGCCGGCCTGCTCACCGAGACCGCGCAGCAGCACGTCCTCGACGTGCTCGCCGGGATGCCGCTGCGCGAGGTCCTGCTCACGGGCGTCGCCCTCACCCGCGAGCGCATCACCGCGGGCCTGACCGGCGACCCCCGCCTGGCCGGGACCGGGGTCGCGCTCGTCGACGCCCGCGTCGTCGCCGTGCGCCCCGAGCCCGAGGTCGAGCGGGCGCTGGGCACCCCGACCCGCGAGCAGCTGCAGACCGAGGCCGACCACGCGAGCTCCCAGCGGCGCGCGCTGGCCGTCGAGCGCGAGCGCGCCATCAGCGAGAACGAGCTGCAGAACCAGATCGAGCTGGCGCGCCGCGAGGAGCAGCTGGTCGCCCAGCGCGGCGCCAACCAGCGCCGCACGGCCGAGGAGGCCGCGGCCGCCGACACCGTGCGCGCCGCGGCCGAGGCCGAGCGCGAGGAGCGCCTGGCCCAGGCGCACGCCACCGCCGCCCGGCTGCAGGGCGAGGCCGAGGCCGGGGCGGAGGCCGCCCGCCTGGCCGCCGTCGCCGGCACCTCCCCGGAGGTGCTGCTCGCCCTGGCCGTGCGCCAGCTCGCGGGTCAGCTGCCCGACATCGGGACCCTGGTGCTCAGCCCCGACGTGCTGACCACGGCCCTGGCCCGCTTCGGCGCCCCCGCCGGGACCGCCGCGTGAGCCTCGCCCCGCGCGTGGTGCTGGTGCACCGCCGCACCCCGTACGTCGACGCGCTGGCCCGGCACGGCACCCGCGGGCAGGCCGAGTTCTTCCTGCGCACCCGCGGCCGCGACCTGGCCGACCTGGAGGCCGCCGACGGGCGCCAGGCCGACGTCCTGGCCCGGGTCGCCGCGGCCGTCCCGCTGGACTGGCGCTACGGCCGCGTCGAGCGCGCCGACCTGCCCCGCTTCCTCTTCGCGCCCGAGGACGTCGTCGTGGTCGCCGGCCAGGACGGCCTGGTCGCCAACGTCGCCAAGCACCTGCAGGGGCAGGTCGTCGTCGGGATCGACGCCGACCCCGGCCGCAACCCCGGCGTCCTCGTCGCCCACCGCGTCGACCGGATCGCAGACCTGCTGCGCCGCAGCGTCTCCGACCCGGCGTGCGAGGAGCGGACGATGGTCCGCGCGGTGACCGACGACGGCCAGGAGCTGCACGCCCTCAACGAGGTCTACGTCGGCCACCGCAGCCACCAGACCAGCCGCTACGCGCTCACCACGCCCGACGGCCGGCGCGAGGAGCAGGCCTCCAGCGGGGTCGTCGTCGGCACCGGCACCGGAGCCAGCGGCTGGCTCGCCTCCCTGGCCCGCCAGCGCGGCGGCGACGTGGCCCTGCCCGGCGCGACCGAGGGCCGCCTCGCCTGGTTCGTGCGGGAGGCCTGGCCGTCGCCGACCACGGGGGCCGACGTCACGGCGGGGGTGCTGGAGGCCCGCGGTGAGGACGACGGCGGTGATCTCGTGCTCGACGTCCTCAGCGACGAGCTGGTCGTCTTCGGCGACGGCCTCGAGGAGGACCGGCTGCTGCTGACCCGCGGGCAGCGGCTGCGCGTGGGCCGCAGCCCCCGCCGGCTGCGGCTGCTGCGCTGAAGCTCACCGTCCGCGGCTGACGTAGACCTGGCGCACGACCTCTTCGACGTCGGGTTCCTCCACGGACAGGTCGCGGACCTCCGCGCGCTCGCTGACCGCCGCGAGCAGCGCGGCCGCGGTTGTCGCCCCCGGGTCGAACGCGAGCCGCTGCCGCAGGCCGCCGGCCTCGCTCGTCAGGTGCTCCGCGTGCGGCAGGTCCCGCAGGTCCGGTGCGGGCGTGGCCAGGTCGACGACGAGGACCCGTCGCAGGCCCACCGTCCGCGTCAGTCCGCCCAGGGTGCCGTCGTAGGCGAGGCGGCCGCGGTCGACGAGGAGGACCCGCTCGCACAGGCGGCTCACGTCGCCCATGTCGTGCGTGGTCAGCAGCAGCGTCGTGCCGTGCTCGGCCCGCTCCGCGAGCAGGAACTCCCGCAGGCGCTGCTTGCTCACCACGTCCAGACCGATGGTCGGCTCGTCCAGCACGAGGAGCTCGGGGGAGTGCAGCAGGGCCGCGGCGACCTCGCCGCGCATGCGCTGGCCCAGGGAGAGCTGGCGCACCGGGGACGCGAGGAACTCCGCCAGCTCCATGCGCTCGACGAGCTCGGCGGTGCGCTCGCGCTCGCGGGCGGCGCTGAGGCCGTGCACCGCGGCCAGGACGCGGAACGACTCCGCCAGGGGCAGGTCCCACCACAGCTGCGAGCGCTGGCCGAAGACCACCCCGAGGCGGCGCGCCAGGGTGCGCCGCTGCGCCACCGGCTGCAGCCCGCACGTCGAGACGGTCCCGGCGGTGGGCACGAGGATGCCCGCCAGCATCTTGATCGTCGTGGACTTCCCCGCGCCGTTGGCGCCGATGTAGCCCACCGACTCCCCGGCGCCGATGGTGAACGTCAGGTCGTCGACGGCCACGACCTCCCGCCGGGCGAGGCCCCGCCCGCGCACCCGGAACCGCCGCGTGAGCCCCTCGGCCCGCACGACCGCGTCGTCGCCCATCACCCACCTCCTCCCTGGTAGTGGCGCACGCCCGTGCGCCACGACAGCAGCGCCGCCGCCCACGTCCACGCCGTCGCCAGCGGCGCCAGCCACCCCACCTCCGCGGGCAGGCCCCACGGCGCCGGCACGCCCAGCAGCGTCAGGGCGGGCAGGTAGGCCGTGAAGGCCATCGGCACCGCGAACCCGAAGAGCGCGACCAGCGGGCGCGACCACACCGACGCCGGCTGCGTGGCCGCGTAGCGCCCGCCGTAGACCACGGCGTTCGTCATCTCCGCGGCGTCGACGAGGAAGAACTGCACCCCGGCCGCGGCCACGAAGGTCGCCGCGAAGGTCAGCGTGCCCGAAGTCAGGGCCAGCAGGACCAGGGCGGCGTGCGCCGGCGTGAGGGCGAGGTCGTTGAGCGCGAACCCCGCCACCAGGGCCGCGACGCCCACGGCCACGCGCGTCAGGCGGCGCAGGCTGATGTCGCTGGTCACCAGCTGCGCGAGCAGGGGCTGCGGGCGCAGGTGGAACACGTCGAGGGTTCCGGCGCGCAGGTAGCGGGGGAGCGTGTCGACGTGCCCCGCGACCAGGTCGGCCGTGCTGAACGCCACGTCGGCCAGGCCGAACACCAGCAGGACCGCCGCCAGGTCGAGCCCGCCGATGCCGTGGCCCGCGCGGTAGAGGACCCACACCTCCGCGAGCTCGACGAGACCCACGAGGAGGGAGCCGGCGAGGTCCAGGGCGAAGCTGGTGCGGTAGCTGCGCTGCGCGCTCACCCGCGCGCCGACCAGCACGCGGTAGGGGCGTGCGGCCGCCACCAGACGGGCCCGCCGGCCCGACGCCCCGTCGACCGCGTCAGCCACCCCGGACCTCAACCACCCCGGACCTCAGCCACCCTGGACCTCGAGCCGCCGGCGGCCCGCGCGGGTCATCAGCTGCCCCGCGACGAGCGCGACCGCGATCCACCCCAGCTGGGCCCCGACGGCGGCCGCACCCGCGACGCCGGTGACGCGGCCGGAGAGGACGTCGATCGGCGTCTGGAGCATCGACGGGAACGGCGTCGCGCGGGCCAGGCCGAGCAGCCAGGCGGGGAACAGCGTCACCGGGACGAAGAGGCCCGCGAGGAACCCCGCGAGCACCATGTAGAGCAGCTGCACCCCGCGGGTCTCCACCGTCCAGAAGCCCGTGGCCGCCACGAGGTAGACGACCAGGTGCGACGGCACGATCGCGGCGCCCACGCTCACCGCCCCGGTCGCCAGGACGAGGACGTCGGCGGGAAGGCGCAGACCGCCCACCAGCACGCCCAGGCCGACGAGGGGGACCCCGCGGGGGAGCAGGGCGAAGAGGGCGCGGCCGACCTCCTGGGCGGTGCTCGCGGTCTGCACGTCCACCGGGCGCAGCAGGTCGACGGCGATGCTCCCGTCGCGCATGCGGTCGGCCAGGTCGTTGCGCCCGAACAGGTTCACCGACCCCAGCAGGGCCTGGGACAACCAGGTGTAGGCGGTGATCGAGGCCGCGTCGTAGCCGCCCAGCTGCCCGCCGCCCGCGCGCACGGCCGCGACGAGGATGCTCGCCTTGAGGAAGCCGAAGGTGGCGTTGGCGACCAGGCCCCCGAGCGCCGCGGCCCGGTAGCGCGCCCCGCGCCGCCAGCCGGCCGCGAGCAGGCGCCCGTGCACGCGCAGCCACAGGCGCGCCGGGCCCCCCGCCGCGGTCCCGGCCGCACCCGCGCCGGCGAGGACGGGGTGCGCCGGGATGGGGGAGCGGCGCACGATCACGGGACGCTACCCCCCGCACGCGCCGGGGAGAACCCCGTCGGCGTCCGCGGGTGTGGTGGGAACGACACCGGCGGCGTGCCCCGCGGGTCTCCCTGCGGGCGGCGCGCTTGTCACACTGGACGGGTGACCCTCACCGACGAACCCCGCGCGCAGCAGGCCCGGCCGCAGCCGGACGCGGGGGACGGGCTCGTGGCCCGCCTCACCGCCGCCCTCGGGGCCGTCCCCGGCGACGGCGTCGTGGACGCCTCGAGCCGGCGCCGCGCGGAGTACACCTCCGACGCCTCCAACTACCGCGTCGTCCCGCAGGTCGTCGTCTTCCCCCGCACGGTCGAGGACGTCGTCACCGTCCAGGCCGTCTGCCGGGAGCTGGGCGTGCCCTTCACCAGCCGCGGCGCGGGCACCTCGGTGGCCGGCAACGCCATCGGCACGGGCGTCGTCCTGGACTTCTCCCGCCGCCTGAACCGGGTGCTGGAGATCGACGCCGAGGCCCGCACGGCGCTCATCGAGCCGGGCGTGGTCCTCGACGACCTGCAGCGCGAGGCCGCCCCGCACGGGCTGCGCTTCGGCCCCGACCCGTCCACGCACGCGCGCTGCACCGTCGGCGGGATGATCGGCAACGACGCCTGCGGCTCGCACGCCCTGGCCTACGGGCGCACCAGCCACAACGTCCTCGCCCTGGAGGTCCTCGACGGCCACGGCCGCCGCTTCTGGACCGACGACCCGCCCGCGGAGCTGCTCGCCGAGCTCGAGGCCGTCGGCGCGCGCCACCTCGCGGTGATCCGCACCGGGTTCGCCACCTTCGGCCGGCAGGTCTCCGGCTACGCCCTCGAGCACCTGCTCCCCGAGACGGGTGGGCCGCGCGGCACCGCGCTCGCGCGGCTGCTCACCGGCTCGGAGGGGACGCTCGCGACGATCCTGCGCGCCCGCGTCCGGCTCGTGCAGCAGTCGCCGGCGACGACGTTCGTCGTGCTCGGCTACGCCGACATGGCCTCGGCCGCCGACGCGACGCCCGCCCTGCTGACCCACGCGCCGCTGGCCGTGGAGGGCATCGACCGCCGCCTCGCCGACGTCGTGGTGCGCCGCGGCGGGTCCGTGGCCGGGCTGCCCGGCGGCGACGGCTGGCTGTTCGTGGAGATGGGCGGGCAGACGCCCGAGGAGGCGCTCGCCGCCGCGCACGCCATGGTCGCCGACTCGGGCGCGCTGGACTCCGTCGTGATCCCGACGGCGGCCGAGGCGCGGGCGCTGTGGCGCATCCGCGAGGACGGCGCCGGGCTCGCGGGCCGCTCGCCCGAGGGGCAGCCGGCGTGGCCGGGCTGGGAGGACGCGGCCGTGCCGCCCGCGCGCCTCGGCGCGTACCTGCGGGAGTTCGAGGCGCTCATGGCCCGCCACGGCGTGGACGGCCTGGCCTACGGGCACTTCGGCGACGGCTGCATCCACGTGCGCATCGACTTCCCCCTCTACGAGGACGGCTCCCCGGCGCGCGTCCGGGAGTTCCTCGAGGACGCGGCCCGCCTCGTCGCCTCCCACGGCGGGTCCCTGTCGGGCGAGCACGGCGACGGCCGCGCGCGCGGCGGCCTGCTGCCGCTGATGTACGACGCGGAGTCCATCGCCGCGTTCGAGGAGGTCAAGCGCGCGTTCGACCCCGACGACCTGCTGAACCCCGGCGTGATCGTTCGGCCCCGCCCCGTCGACGCCGACCTGCGCGTGCCCGCCTCGCGCAGCTCCCACGTCCTCGGGATGCCGCTGAAGTTCGCCTACTCCCACGACGAGGGCGACCTGAACCGCGCCGTGCACCGCTGCGTCGGCGTCGGCAAGTGCCGTGCCGACTCCGGCGGCGTCATGTGCCCGAGCTTCCTGGCCACGGGCGACGAGAAGGACTCCACGCGCGGGCGCGCGCGGCTGCTGCAGGAGATGGCCAACGGCCAGCTCGTGACGGACGGCTGGCGCTCGGAGGAGGTCCGCGAGGTCCTCGACCTCTGCCTGTCCTGCAAGGGGTGCACGGTCGACTGCCCCGCGGGCGTGGACATGCCCACGTACAAGGCGGAGTTCTTCGACAAGTACTACGCGGGCCGGCTGCGCCCGATGAACCACTACCTGCTCGGCTGGCTGCCGCGGTGGGCGAAGCTCGTGTCGCTCGCCCCGAAGCTCGTCAACGCGCTCACCGCGGTACCCCTGCTGGCGCGCGTCGCGAAGGCCGTCGGGGGCATCGACCAGCACCGGCCGCTGCCGCGGTTCGCGGAGACGACGTTCCGGGCCTGGTTCCTGCGGCGCGCCCGCCGCACCGGCGGTCAGCCCGTCGTGCTCTGGGTCGACTCGTTCACCGACTCCTTCTCCCCGGAGGTCGGGCGGGCCGCGGTGGAGGTGCTGGAGCACCTCGGGTTCGACGTCAGCATCACGACCGAGCGGGTCTGCTGCGGGCTCACCTGGGTCTCGACCGGGCAGCTCGACGGGGCCAAGCGGCAGCTGCGCAGCTCCCTCGACGCGCTGACGAACCCCGCTCTCCCGCAGGACGTCCCGATCGTCGGCCTCGAGCCGTCGTGCACGGCGCTGCTGCGCGAGGACGCCGCGGAACTGCTGCCCGACGACCCCCGCGCGCACGCGCTGAGGACCCGCGTGCGCACGCTCGCGGAACTCCTCGCCGAGCAGCGTCCCGACTGGGTCCCGCCGCGCATCGACGCGACCGCGGTCGTCCAGCCGCACTGCCACCAGCACGCCGTCATGGGCTTCGCGCCCGACGAGGCGCTGCTCGCCAAGGCGGGCGTGGACGCCACGGTGCTGTCCGGGTGCTGCGGACTGGCGGGGAACTTCGGGGCCGAGCAGGGCCACTACGACGTGTCCGTGAAGGTCGCGGAGCACGCGTTCCTCCCGGCGCTGCGCGAGCGCGGCGACGCCGTCGTGCTCGCCGACGGGTACTCCTGCCGCACCCAGGCCGACAACCTCGCCGGGGTGCGCCCGAAGCACCTGGCGGAGCTCCTGGCCGACGCGCTGCGCGGGGCCTGAGGCCCGCCCCCTCCCGGGCTCGTGCGGGTGGACCCGACCGAGCCCCGGGAGCGGGTCAGCGCCGCTGCCGCAGCGCCCTCGACCGCGCGACGAGGTCCGCCGCGGCCGCGGGCCAGTGCGGGTGGGCGAAGGGGAGGCCGGCCTCGAGCAGGCGGGCGGGGACCACCCGGCGGCTCTTCAGCAGCAGCTCGGTGTCCGTGCGCAGCGCGAAGGCGCCCACCTCGGCCATCAGCCTCGTCGCGGGCAGCCCCACCCGGGTGCCCCACGCGTGGCGCAGGGAGTCCGCCAGGTCGCGCTGGGGGACGGGACCGGGGGCGGCGAGGTTCACGGGACCGTCGAGGTCGTCGCGCTCGAGCAGGAGCTGCACGGCGGCCACGAAGTCGTCGCCGTGGATCCACGACACCCACTGCCGGCCCCCGTCGACCGGGCCGCCGAGCCCGAAGCGGGTCAGCCGGGACAGGTAGTCGAAGATCCCCCCGCGGTCGGGCGTCATGACCATCGCCGTGCGCAGCGCGACCCGCCGCGTCGCCGGGGTGTCGGCCTCGGCCTGCGCCTGCTCCCACCGTCGCGCGATCCGCACGCTGTACTCCCAGTACAGGGGGACGCCGGGCTCCTCCCCGCCGAGCACACCGGTGGCCTCGTCGTGGGGCAGGCCGTCGTCCCGGCTGCGGGAGTCCGCGTAGATCGTCGCCGTGCTCATCTGCAGCCAGACCGCGGGCGGTCGCCGGGCCGCGGCGATGGCCCGGCCCACCACGCGGGTGGAGTCCACCCGGGAGTCCATCATCTGCCGCAGGTTCTCGTCGGTGTAGCGACAGCTGACCGTGCGCCCGGCCAGGTTGACGACGGCGTCGGCGCCGTCGACCTCCGCGGCCCAGGGCCCGAGCGTCCGGCCGTCCCAGACGACGTGCCGGACGCCGGGTTCCAGCTGCTCGGGCCGGCGGCTCAGCACCGTGACCTCGTCGCCGCGCGCCACCAGGGCCCGCCGCAGCACGCCCCCGACCTGTCCTGTCCCGCCCGGGACGACGATCCGCACGACCCGAACGTAGGACACGGCAGGTGGCAGCATGGGGCGGTGCCGCACATGCGTCGGGTCCTGCTCGTGGTGGCGGTCGTCGGTGTCGCCCTGACCGTGGTCTCGCTCGTGCAGCGCGACTGGGTGTCCGTGGCGATGTTCGCGGCGTTCACGGCCCTGCTGCTGCTCTACCGGCGCTCCACGACGTCGCCGGCCGCGGTGCGGGTGCGCCGCCAGGCCGAGGACGCGGCGCGGGAGTGGAGCGAGCACCGCATCGACGACCTCGCGCGGTCCCGGCGCCTGGACCCGGCCAACCCCAGGCACCACGTGCGCCTCGTCCGGGCGCTGCGGGAGAGCGACCGCCGCCTGGACCTGCTGACGGCGAGGAACCTCGTGACCGGCCGCCGCGAGGACTGACGGTGACCGGTCACGAGGTCCGCTGGAGCGGTGCCCGCGTCAGCTGGGGCTGGGGTCGGAGGACTCCGCCGCCTCGCGCAGCGCGGGGATGATCTCCTTCTGCGCGGCCTCGAGGAACGCCGACTGGTGCTCCCCGCCGATCTGGACGAGCGCCAGGTCGGTGTAGCCGGCCTTGAAGTACTCCGTCGCGGCCGTCACGATCGCGTCGACGTCGTTCCCGCACGGGATAGCGTCCGCGACGTCCTCGGGCCGGACGAACTGCGTGGCGCCCGCGAAGCCGGCCGTGGTCGGCAGGTCCGCGTTCACCTTCCAGCCGCCGGCGAACCAGCGGAACTGCTCGTGCGCGCGGGTGATCGCCGCGTCGCGGTCGGCGTCCCAGCTGACGGGCAGCTGCCCCACCTTGCGGCTCGCGGTGGGCCGCGCCCCGTCCCAGGCCGTCGCGAGCGACGGGTCCGGGTCGACGCCGATCATCACGTCGCCGAGCGGGGAGAACCGGGCGCAGGACTTCTCCCCGGACACCCCGATGCCGATCGGCACCCGGTGCTCGGGCAGGTCCCAGATCCGGGAGGAGTCGACGCGGAAGTGCTCGCCGGAGTAGGTGAGCAGCTCACCGTCGAAGAGCGCCGAGATGATCTCGACGGCCT
>Ga0160427_10001161_pt1 | contig 16164 bp, 12 predicted proteins | sample SolpanmetagenomL_FD_108194 | JGI IMG/M metagenome (GOLD analysis project Ga0160427, IMG submission 108194) | Solar panel surface microbial communities from Lawrence Berkeley National Laboratory, California, USA - L | ecosystem: Engineered > Built environment > Solar panel > Unclassified ...
GCGTGGCGTGCTCTGACCCTCTCACGTCATTTGTAATATGTAGTCGACTCGATCGATTTATTGTTACATTCGCCTCTACAATACCACCGAATCACTAGCAACTCGCCGGAAGGCGCGCTTCTCCCAGTCTTCCCTTCTCGTCGGACTTGACCTGTTACTAGCATTCGTGCAGACTTTCCAGCGGATTTCAGCCTCTCTGTCCTCCTGCTTTCTGAGACAATGTATCATGGCCACCATCTCTTAAGGAGGGTAACTCTACGAAACATCTCCTTGTCGACCCCCGCCATCTCACGCGCTCCCTATACCTGCGTCGCTAGGAATGTGCTCCTATCTTCGACCCATCGATCGTGTGTACCTTCGGTAAGATGTGCAGGGGCTGTTCATCTGCCTGAAGCTTGTCACTTCTCCACCACAGCGACACAATACCATGAAAAGCCCCCCAAATCAGACGATCCAGCCGAACAAGTTCTCGTCGACGAGGAACACGCAAAGAAGAAGGAGACTGCTACTGTTGACGATACAAGGAAAGAAAGTGAAGGAGAGGGGCCAAGTCCGGTCCCTCAGCCTGCTGAGAATGTTCCTGAGAAGGCTAGCAAATCAGAGAGAAACGAACCCACAAAACTAGCTGATACTACAACGTCGGGCACTGGGAATGCGAACCCTCCTGGTAGCTCTAATACCGGAGGCGATCCAGGTTCGGGAGCGGGCGACGGTGGAAAGAAGGGCCGGAAAACATCGAATGAGCGAGGGCTGGCGAAGCCTACTGTTCCAGAGGTGTATCCGCAAGTTATGGCTATTCCCATTGGAAAACGTCCTCTGTTTCCTGGCTTCTATAAAGCTATCACAATCCGCGATCCTGATGTAGCCGCTGCGATCCAGGAATCCATGCGCCGGGGGCAGCCTTACATCGGTGCCTTCCTGTTCAAGGACGAGAGTGCTGACAGGGATACTATTCAAAGTGCAGATGATGTTCACGATGTTGGGACCTTCTGTCAGATCACGAGCGCATTTCCAGTACATGGCGAGGAGAGTAGTCTTACGGCCGTGCTATACCCACATAGAAGGATCAAACTCTCTTCGCTTCTTCCCCCTACTAGCGGCATATCGGACGTCTCGAGCCCGGCTGAAACGACGCCAAATGATTCCCAGAGCGAAGGTTCTCTGCCTACCGACAGTACTTCACTGAAATCTGGAGAGCTCGTTGTCAGTACTACCGACGATGCCCAGGTGTCGGATAAGCAGCCACCGGCCTACGAACCCAGCGCTTTCCTTAGAAAATTTAACGTCAGCCTCGTCAATGTTGACAACCTGGCGGAACTACCCTACGATAAAAAGGACGCTACAATAAAAGCGTTGGCTTCGGAGATCATCAACGTTTTTAGAGAGATAGCTGGTCTAAGTCCCTTGTTTCGAGACCAGATTTCGACCTTTTCGATGAGCCAAAGCGTTGGCAACGTCAGTGAAGAACCTGGAAAGCTCGCCGACTTCGCAGCTGCAGTCTCCTCTGGGGACACGAAGGAGATGCAGGAAGTCTTGCAGTCTCTGAACGTCGAGGAGAGGTTGTCAAAGGCTCTTACGGTGCTGAAGAAGGAGCTGGTTAATGCCCAGCTGCAGTCAAAAATATCCAAAGATGTTGAGAACAAAATTCAAAAACGACAAAGGGAATACTGGTTAATGGAGCAGCGCAAGGCAATCAACAAAGAGCTAGGGTTGGAATCCGATGGAAAAGACAAACTAGTTGAGAGGTTTAAAGAGAAGGCTACCAAACTCGCAATGCCTGAAGCCGTCAAAAAGGTTTTCGATGAAGAATTGAGTAAGCTCGCTACCCTCGAGCCGGCTGCTTCCGAGTTCAACGTCACTCGAAATTACCTGGACTGGTTGACTCAGATACCCTGGGGCAGGCGTAGTGCGGAGACTTTCGGTATCAAGAATGCAATGACTGTTCTCGATGAAGACCATCATGGGCTCAAGGACGTGAAAGACCGAATACTGGAATTCATTGCGGTAGGAAAGCTTCGAGGGACGGTCGAGGGTAAAATACTCTGCTTTGTTGGCCCTCCCGGCGTTGGAAAGACCAGCATTGGCAAATCAATCGCACGTGCACTTAACCGACAATATTACCGTTTCAGCGTTGGCGGCCTTACTGACGTAGCGGAAATCAAAGGACACCGACGGACATATGTTGGTGCTCTGCCCGGCAGAATCATTCAAGCTCTGAAGAAATGTCAGACGGAAAACCCACTGGTGCTGATCGACGAGGTGGACAAAATAGGACGGGGTGTTCATGGCGATCCGTCTTCAGCCTTGCTCGAATTATTGGACCCGGAGCAGAACAACTCATTCCTAGATCACTACATGGACGTTCCCGTCGATCTCTCAAAGGTACTCTTTGTTTGCACAGCAAATATGTTAGACACGATCCCGCGGCCATTGCTGGATCGAATGGAGGTCATTGAGTTGTCCGGTTACGTTGCGGACGAGAAACTGGCTATCGCTGATCGTTACCTCGCACCAACAGCTAAAGAGCTCAGTGGACTGAAGGAGGTCGACGTACAATTGGAAGAGAGTGCTATCATGGAGCTCATCAATAAGTACTGCCGTGAGAGCGGTGTGCGCAACCTCAAGAAGCAGATTGAAAAGGTCTTCCGCAAGTCGGCCTTGAAGATCGTGCAAGACGTGGGTGAAGAAGTCCTCTCGGAGGAGAAGGCCCTTACAGATGAGGGCAAACGCGCTCAGCAAGAGGCAGCCAAGGACGAGACAGACGTCAAGGAAACTTCAGGAAACATTGAACAAGAGACAACTGAAACTCCCCGGATCGCGCTCAAAATTCCTGACAGTGTGCACGTTCGCATTACTAAGGACAATCTCAAAGACTATGTCGGCCCTCCGGTCTTCACCGCTGACAGGCTGTATGATGTTACCCCGGCTGGTGTGGCCATGGGTTTGGCATGGACACAAATGGGCGGTGCTGCACTGTACATTGAATCGATCGTGCAATCTGCACTAAGTCGCTCGTCATCGCCCTCACTGGAGACTACCGGTAACATGAAGGACGTCATGAGGGAATCGACCAAAATTGCATATTCGTTCGCAAAGTCAGTCATGGCTAGTCAGTTTCCGGACAACAGGTTCTTCGATAAGGCCAAGGTTCATTTACACTGTCCCGAAGGTGCAGTTCAGAAGGACGGTCCCTCCGCAGGCATCACTATGGCCACGTCCCTACTCTCTTTGGCCCTTGACCAACCGCTGAACCCTGCGATCGCAATGACCGGAGAGCTTACTGTAACGGGCAAAGTTCTTAGGATCGGCGGCCTCAGAGAAAAGACTGTTGCTGCACGAAGAGCGGGGGCAAACACAATCATCTTTCCTGCCGATAATTCCTCGGATTGGTCAGAACTGCCAGAGGTAAGTGCGGGCGTTCCTGCCGTTCCTGTATCATCGATGTGATCTTCCTGGGCTAATACCGTTACGCAGAACATAAAGCAAGGTATCGATGGACACCCAGTCAGTTGGTATCACGAAGTTTTCGACCTAGTATTTCCCAACATTGACAAATCACGCGCCAACAATCTTTGGAGCAAGCAACTTGCCGAACCCGGGAAAGAGGTGGACGGCGCGGAGAAGGACACTGCAGGTACTGCGCCGTAAAGTGTAGAAATAGTTCTCGAAGTATTCCAGTCGCATACAGTGCTTCTAATGCACTTGTCGTGTTGCATCAAATATCCATCTGTACATAATATAGAACGACATCACTCCTCATCTCATAACCCGTGCCTGGATCTATAATTTACGAACGCAGCTGTGCGGTAAGATTTGTATCATCGATTTGCAAGAACGAAGTTCGCGAACCTAGTAGCTAGTCTGAGCGGAAGGAACATCAAGGCAAGGAGCTCCGAAAGAAGTTCTAGTGTACGCCAGACACAAAAGATGACATAGACCACAAAGAGCAGACGCAAAGACAGCCAGAAAAACTGCTTGATGTGTGGTATGCGCATCTCAATGGCTTTGATAGGACCTTGTCGAACATGCACTGCGCTGAGTGATGGCCTCATAGATATTATCCATGAGCTCGCATTGACGACCAAGGTGCCCAGCTGCCAGAATAAACTCATCAGAATCTCGAAGTCTGCGCCTGTGCCGTTCTTGTATGCTTGCGACCGTACGGGGTCACGATTGGGAATGTCGGAGCGTACTTCGTTCCGCATCTTGCGTGGTATGACTTGCTCCTTTATATCATAGCGATGTCCTACTTGATTTGCTTGGGGACGGGGGATGTTTGCTGGCATGCCGTTGACTGGTTTTCTCCGGGGCATGCCGGTATGAAATGATCCACCTTCATGAGATGACAATTCCTCGTCAAAGCGGACGTTCTTTCTCTTGTCGTTTCGTGGAGCATTTTCGCATCCCATTGATCCATCAATGGCCACAGCCTTAATGTGCTCTAAGCGGTATGACTCGACTGGGCCTCTTGTATTGGGCAGATAAGGGCGTTTGTGGCCGACACTATCGGAGTACCAGATGGTTTGAGGTCCGTTCGGCGTCGCAATCTTTACAGTCGGTATAGTGGAATCGGATTTTGCATAGCTTATCGCCTCCTGCTTCCATGAAGTTTTTGGCTTTTGTCGAATTTGACAAGTCGATGTCTTGAGAGTGTCTTCTGAGCTAGTGATCCTCCACACAGGCACATCCACCCGGATTTGTGTATCACTACTCGGTGAAAGGGTCACAGTTGTGAGTGTATGTCTCGGCACAGTTTGCTCCTTGTCTTCGCTTGGTTCCCCTCCAAATATGCTTGAACTGATCAGGCCAGTTCGCGGATTTGCAGCTCTAGCGGTCAAGTAGTCCTCGGTTCCTCGAACGGTAGACGCTACAGGCCATAGTAAATCTGTACGGTGTTCCGGCATAAGCAAAACTATGAATGACAGTTGCGGCAGGTCCTGCGTCGTTTTTTCCAGTTGGCAGGATCAAGAATGTCGTTCGGAATGCATGTGGAATACTCACGAAACCCCTTACCTTACTGGTCTGTCACCGGAAACCTTTGATGTCGATCTCCGCAAACTCGAACCATGTATTGTTGATACCTTTCTTCCAGGTCCGAACCGTTCCATCATCGCCAGTGGATGCTAGAACATCACCTTAGGCAACAATCAGCTAAGTCAATCATCAGAGACTCGTCACATGAGCTTACCGGTAGATGAAAAAGACACACGCCAGACAGCTCCGCGATGTCCCATCAGCTCTGCGACAAGTTCAACAGTGTGCTTCACGCGACTAGGATTTCCACTATCGTCGATTCGGTCATCGTAAGCAGTGGCAGCTCCTGCCAAGCCGGCTCCGATTCCCGAGACAGTGCTGCGCTTCGCGCGTGCTTGCACTGTGTTTTGACCACCAGCATCGACAGCGGCGGTCTGAGTAACGGCTGTCGTTCCGACTTGAACACAGGCTTTTGTTGCTGGTGTTTTGACTTCATAGATACGTACAACTCCGTCTTTACCTGCAGTTCCGACAACGTCAAAACCGCGAGCTGATCCTGGGGCCCATGCGACATCTCTGACAAGACTCTTTGCACCAGTGAGCTCAACGGCGAGGTACAATCGTTTATCTTTATCGGTTCGATAGATCTTGACAGTTCTCATCGCCGCAACAGCAAGTGAGAGTGCCTTGCGATCAAGCCCGGCAACAATCGCCGTCCAACACGGCAAACTATCCGAGTGAAAGCGAACTTTGAAAGACGCTTCTTCTGCTCGCTGGGGCACTGCGCAAACTTGGAAATTCTGATTCTCCATCCAGTCAATCCAATCACCGCCAAGATTGTCGTGATCTTTTGGCTCCATGACGGAAAGACTGCCATCTCTTGTTACCAAAGCCAAATACGTTTCTGAGTTAAGGTTCTTGAAGTCCAAGGACATCCATGGCAGCTTTGACTTTGCGGCCACTGGATGTGCGACCGATTTGAATCGTCGTCCAGAATTTGGAGCCTGCGTAACATCTTCTTGCCAGAGCTTGAAAAACCCGTCTTCGCCGATGCTTCCTAAAACTTGACCAGCAAATGGTCCATTCCAACGAACCTTGATGTATACAGTAGGTAAGCGTCAAAAAGTGAGAGGTATTGTGGGTAGTGATATGTCCCATGACGGCTTGACGCATGTCCTGGCAGTTGACGACTTACGTCTGTAATCTCTGCATCATGAGCCCTCCAGGAATCAACGAGCTCCCAAGTGGTATCCCGTTTCTTATCCCAAACCTTGAGCCTGTGATCTGATGACGCGGTAACCAAACGCGTGCCGTAAAAGTTGTAGTCTGCAGCGAGCACTAGATCCTGGTGACCGTGAGGAAAGACATGAAAATTGCATTCGCCTGACATCCTGACGTTGAATGAGAGGAAAGAAGAAAACGGCGACGAACTCGAGAGAGGGATGTCATGTCACATGACTCTCTGGTACGTTCGCGGAAATGTTTGACATGTTTGCAACAGTGTGTCCGCAGTTTGTGTTTGACAATTCACCAAGAACGCGCATCGCATGGTGCATCTGCACCACACGCTACAGTATATAACACCACTGCTACGGACGTACGGAGTGTGTGCGAGCGCTGCCTAGTCAATCATGACCGAGCGAGGACGCGGGAACAAAGCCAGGAAAAGGGCGAAAGGTGCCGTCGAACAAGCTGCAAGTCACGCTGCGGGCGGCAGCACCTATACTCTCTAAGAAGGCGGACAACCAGTTTACGTGGTAGGATGATGCTAAGGGTGGACGAGGGTAGAGCTGCGGCCAGACGCAGGAAAGGGACGAGTGTTCGTTGTCGTACATCATCATGAGTCCGTATAAGCAAGCTCGCTACCTTAGAGGAGCAGCAAGAGCAGTATACATCCGACGTATGGGCATTGAGTGAGATACATAGGCTTCCTAAAGCAACACCCGCCTAGCGGTACTTATAATATTGGCAGCAAGGTACTCTAATAATCAATCGCATTCGTGCTACTCGTAGTTAAGTTACTATAAGTTACAGGGGAACATGCGCAACTCTACTGCGGATTTCGAAAAGCCTGTCTCAATGTCCGAGCTAGCCCTCTTATTTTTTAATTCTTAAGAAATATATATAACTTCGCTTTAACTTGAATTTACGTACTCTAGAAACGGTTATATATTATAAGAGAAGTATAGAAGTAAAGCCTAGAATTAGTACTATAAGTCTATCTCTTTATAATTCTATAATAAGTATTCTTTTAAGTGTAGTAGCGACTTTTAACTAGAATATCTACTATAAAGTAATAATCGACTTTCGTACCTACGTTCTACCTTTTTAACTCTTTTACTCTAAAGTACGTCTTTATTAATATACCTAATTTAATAGTATTACGAGTTTCTAACTAAGCTCTCTTTCTATTATAATATCTATCATTTAAATATCGTTTTACGTAGGAGGGAGTAAGACGAAAGCGAACTCTAGTAAGATACTCGAAAGATAAATTCGAGGCGGGTTCAGCCGGAGAGCCTGACACCCTTTATGAAAAACGCAGTATTCACTGGTTTCTGGGCCAACAGGCCATCACAGTAGCTTGGCCAAGAAACTGGAGGACCGTACTGGATTGCAGAGCACTATACTCCGACTAACATTAGACACTCCATCTTTCAGGAAAGTCTCCTCAGCCATGTGTTAGGGGTATTAATTGCTACGCAGCTATCTTCCGACAAGGCTCTGTCAGTCGATTATTACCGTCTTTTCGTTCACCTTCTCCAACTCATACAGTCTGCTATGCGTCTCTAACAAGTCCTGTATCCACATCCAATATCAACATCGACACATCTCCCTATCTGCTGGACCATATGCGATCGTTATCTTGTCCTTCTTCTCCTCGAGACATATGCTGCGCAGCTTACTAGCTGTCGATATTCCCCGAATATCCTATTCTCCGTCAAGCGAGCATGGGCAACTCCGCCTCCGCCAGTCAGCTCTCACCTGCAGGCAGCAGTACTTATGCTTCAAGTATTCTGCATGTTGGTGATGGCACTTGGGATTCTGCTCGAGATGCTTTTCTTCTTCCAAATATCCAGGGCCTGAACTTCGCGGCCATGCGATACAATGGTTCGTTGCAGATCCTACCGTTGAAAAACAGAGTCACTGACTGACTGGCAATTGCGACTAGGCATGGGCAACCGCTTCGAATCTCTCTCTGGTTATCACAGTTTGATCATAGGCCACGGGGTAGTCGCCGCAATCACATTTCTCGGCGTTGTCCCCGCTGCCATATTCCTCGCGCGCTTTTATCACAGAAATCCGAGGCGAGCTCTGCGTTTACATATCGGTCTACAGATTACCACCGTCATCTTAACCACTGTAACGTTCATTCTCGGGTATTTTGCAGTTGGGCCAGAGCGAGGCCTTACCAATCCACATCATGGCATTGGCACTGCAATATTCGTTCTCGTTCTTGTTCAGGCGTTGGCGGGTGCACTCATTCATAGAGTTGAGAAAGGAAAGGCCAGAACGCATCTGCCCATCAGGCTCATGGTCAGTCAACGCGGCCTTCAGCAAAGTTGATCCTATACTAAACATGAACCATCAAGCTCCACCAGTGGATTGGCAGAGGAATTGCATTACTTGGGATTGCTCAGATACCCATAGGCCTAACCCTCTATGGGTCCCCTCTTTACCTTTTCATTCTCTATGCTCTGGCCGTGCTCGCCCTACTGACGCTATACTTCGTTCTCACATACCAAAGCTACAAGCCCTTGCCTGATGAGTACCACGAACGAGACAGTTACGTTTCCGGAACGCAAACAGAACTTACAGACGCTTCTCGTTCTCAAAAGCAAGGCAAACGCCGTGGATTTGGTGCTATAACAGCAGCTTTGTCTGGGGGTGCCGGACTCGCTGCTTTGCGGAGACGAAGATCAACCGAATTCCATGATGATAGTAGAAATACGCATGTATTCGGACAAGACTCTCTTGGTGTTTCTGGTTCGGACATACAAGAAAAGCAGTCCGAAGAGGCCCGGAACCGGGGTCGGCTTTCGTCTTGGAGAAGCAAGATTACGGCCTTAACCGCAGGAGGTCTTGGTTTGGAAACGCTGAAAGGCAGTAATGACCGCAAGCTAAGGAAGAACCGTAAAGACCGGAAAGGAGATTATCAGCAGCCGCATGGTAGCGGGGACGTATCTGATCTTAGCGCCTTGCACGCTCTTGAGGAAGGCCGAACGAACCGGAATCATACTTGGCAAAGCGTGGAGGATCGTGAAGCAGCACAACAAGCACGAATGAACGAAACAACGGCAGAAGCCAACTCGAGTGAAAGACCCGTATCGCGACGCAGGACAAGTGTCAGATCTGACTCAAGTTGGGATTCTCGAAGAAGTAATCATGGGCCTAGGAAGGCCGGTGGCTTGAGTGGTGCTGGCGGACTTGGAAAGTACTTTAGGCGACGGCGCGAACGCAAAGAGCAGCTTCGTGTCGAAGCAGAACGACAGCGTGAGTATGAGAACAGACGTGTGTTCGGCCAGCAAAGGGATACAGTGCCTCCAAACCGTGTCGTTGCTGACACCCAATCGACGTGGGGTCCCTCTGGTCGACAGAACGAAGCATCGCGTTCCAACTTAGCTGCGAGCTTGGGACGAGCAAACATGGTACCCGCTGCAGCAGCATCACGCATGAACGGGCCGCCTCGGGACAGCCTAGGGAGGCCGCGAGATGATAACGGAGGTGGAAACGGCCATCCCATGTTTGTCGATGAGCCAGCACCTCCGCCGCCCCCTGTTCATTCCTCTCCTCTGATCGGACCACCATCAAATCTACAACGACGGCCAGCCTCTCAGGATCAAGGGTTGACGATGTCCGTTCAGGGACCGGTTTACTCGGGAGAGGCTTCGCCTAGACTCTATAACAACAGCACACCAGAAGCCTACGGGACTGTTGGCAACAGACCGCCTGTAGCTGTCAAGGTAAAGGTCCATAACGATGGTACTCACGTCACCTTGCGACGGCTTGGGGAAGAAGAGGCCGCTCGTGAAAGATTGGCTCGTCGACAGGAACGCAATCCAAGTCGGAGACGTCGGGGAAGCAGTTTAACCGAGACGAGCGACAGACACGGTCAACGATTTCGGCGAAGTGACGCAGCCTTCGCACGACCTCCCCGCGTCGAGGCTTCGCTGCCATCTGCAATGCGGTCCAATGTACAGCAAGCCCGTGCACCGATAACTAGTCCGCACAGCGGGGTAATGGGAAGCAGTCCAGGCTTCACGGGGACCGACCTGAGTTATTACGATACGAATCGGCAGCGCCGACGGGCGGAAAGACAACGGCTCGAGTCGACTGCGGACATCAGCGGAGCGGGAGGAGATGATGGAAGATCAACCGGACCACGAGTTACGTTTACATGACGATGATGAGATTCCCCCTGTAATTGGAGTTTTTGGTGCAAGTTGAGAAAGACACGGAGAGAGGGAGAGAGGCAGGGACACAATTCATACAATAATCACGAGGCGTGTTCTCTTGTTGCCATTTGTTGTTGGACGTTCTGTTTTCTATTTATTCTTCATCCATGCACACTTCATGCACTCACGCATCTCGACCTCAACCTCGATCCCGCAGCCAAGCAAAACCCCCGCGCTGAGGCTGTGGGGTTGCCAAGACGTGGAGAAGACCAGCTGAGGATGCATGCAGGTTGCGGGAGGATGATCAGTGATGGAGAATTATTGTGGCCTCTTCGCGCGTCAAAAGAGGGCTCGTCGACATGTTGTCCTTCTCTCCGACAACAATCGTAAAACCTTGCGCGTGCGATGACATGATGTTGTTGTTGTTGTGGGCGGGTCTGTTTGACTTTGTCCTGGAATAATACCTTTAGTTGTTGTTATTGCGTGCTCTGTCGGGCGTCTCGGCCAAACCCAAGGCAACCAAGCCAGCGAAGCTAGCTCGTGTCATGATTGGTGACCCACTGTTTGCCAGGCTTGCTCTGACTGGGTTCAGCTACACTAGTGTTTCCCTCGAAGTCTATTTTACAGGCGAGACTGCCGCGACATAAGCAGACGGGGCTACGGGGGTTGGGCAAGGCGGGGAGGAGAAGACGAAGAAGAACAAAAGTGGACGCCATGTGACTAGTCTAGCTGCGGGCTGCGATCATGCCACGACAAGCACAATGACGATCCCGAAGCAGCAGCAGAGGTGTAAAGAAACGGAGCGAGAGCGGTCGAGGAGGCCAAGCCAGTCCAGGCTTTGGAAATGCCATGATCACCGAGAGTAGAACAGGGCAAAGCAGAACCGCCCAACCCGCTTTCGACGTCCTTCGCTGTGCTATGCACGTGGTGGAGTCGGGGTCCTCGGGGAGCTCTTTGTGAGTCTCGTCCATGGCCTTCTAGAAGGAGTGGGAGAAGAAGACAAGCTAGCGTCGCTTAGCTTGACCTGACTTACGAGCGCTCGGCGTCAGGTGAAACGATGGATGGATACGAAGGTGCTATAGAGTATTGTACCACTGGTCCGCTGGGCTGGTCGGCTTGTTGCTGGTTGTTGGGCCAAACTCAAGGTCGCCCTCGCACTCGTCTCTCCGATTTCCGCGGCACCTGTCGACGAGGACAGGGAGGGCTACAAGAGCAAGATCCATGTCGACGAGTGATTCATTGAACGTGAGTGAGCGAAGATGATGGCGAGTCGAGTGCGTGACACTGCGTGTGGATGGAGTGTGGAGAAGGGTTGCTGCTGCTGCTGCTGCAGACATGGGTGTGGGGCGCGGGACAATGGCTGGCGCTAGAGCAGAGCTTGGCTATAGCCATCACTCTTGCATCATGTTCGGCCTGTGGTCTGGTCCCATTGTTATTGATCTTTCGCTGGCGCGGCTCTGGTTCTGTTGTTGTTGTTGTTTACTTGTTTGCGAGCGGGCGAGCGCGCTACCGTCACGCACGCATTGTTGCTGCCCAAATATTGGTTTCTCCGCCAATCTTGTGAGAAACTATCGTACAGTAGTTCCAGTGTTCCACTCCACCATCATCAACCCACCCTTGTTTTCGTCCCTTCCTTCCTGCTACAAGCTTCTTCCTTCCGTTTCCCTTTCTTCCTCCCGCCGCCGCCGCCGCCGCTGCTGTTGCTGCCTCGCCTTTCCTTTCCTTGCCTAGCTTGCTTTGCTCTCGGCCAAGTCAAAGCCAAGCCGGTCTGCACCTTATAAACTCCCACTCCCACTCCCACCTTCCATCCTTCTTCCTTCAACCATCCACTTCAAACCACTTCCTCACTTACACTCACTCAACCTCAAAGCCAATCCTTTTCCTTGCTTCAAGATGCAGTTCAAGTCCATCATCCTTGCTCTCGGTCTTACCGCCCTTGCCAGCGCTCAGACAACCACCGTTGTCACTGTTACCAGCGCCTCCTCCAGACTCTCCTCCGTCTCCAGCGCTGCCTCCTCTGCTCAGAGCTCCATCTCCAGCGCTGCTTCTTCCGTCATCGCCTCGCAGGCCTCTTCGCTCAGCTCCGCTCTCTCTACAAACAGCGCTGCTCTTTCTTCCGCTCTCGCCTCCGTCTCCAGCGCTGTCCTGAGCTCCGCCTCGTCTAGGGCCTCCGCCGCCTCCAGCTCTGCTGCCGCTGCTTCAAGTTCTGTCTTGCACGCTGCCGCCCCCATGGTCACCGTTGGTCCTGGTCTCGCCGCCGTCGTTGGTGGTGCTGCCTTGATGTTCTTGTAAACATCCGCCTTCGGATGATGTCGTAAAACAAGAGGGTCATATTCTTCGATCACGGTCGCGCATAGAGGAGCCTTTTGGTCGGGTCAGGATCGCGAGTTATTTTTTCTTTTTTTTTTTGCTCTCCCGGAGTCGGCTTTGAGATATTTTTGCACTGTTGATACTGCGCGGTTCGTTGTCAAGAAGTGTGTAACATGACGGATTGTTGGGTCGGGGTTCGTTCGCGATTATGTCAGGGCATCGTCTTTCCATGTACATTACAGTCATCACGTTGTCTGTTACCGTAATCAAACTGTCTTCGTTGAACAAAGAAACAGCAGTAGCTTCGTATGAATTGACAGAAGTGTTGAGATAGCAATACCTCATGACAACGAAAATTGTAGCCATGTGCGATGGGCTGTTTGCTAGAATACATTTTCTTAACTGCAACAAAGATAAAGATGTACTTTAGGGTAGGTAGTACAAAACAAGATGATGGCAATGATATTACGATGAAGGGTACAAAAGGAGCTTCGTTAACATGCCACACAACAGTAGCAAAACATGTGGAACCTGCGCGGTTCGAACGCGCGATCATTACTGAACCAGATATCTTAAGATGAAGTCGTCTTAAGGCTGGCGCCTTAACCACTCGGCCAAGATTCCAAATATTCGGATCATGCAATGTTAAGGTTGTTATTGACAACATTGTAATAGGAATCCAAGACTAAACATTCTAAATAAGAAGATTATAAAGTTATTACGGTTTAAGTAGTTAGGCAATACTCTATATAGGATAGAGTATATACGTATAATGTCCTATGTATAATAATAGTTTATTTTAAAAAGTATATTAATAAAATAGCTATAATAATATAATAAAAACTAATATAGATATAGGGTTTTTAACTCTATTATTATTCTTACTACTAGGACTTAGATATACTTATATAATTAAAAAGAGCGCTATAATATAATAGAAATAACGTAGCTATAGTGGTTTAAATATACTATATATATAAACTAACGGATATAAGATATAAGAAGATATAAGTTCTCTATACTAAAGACTAAGTTTAATATAGACTTAGACCCAAAGTTTTTCTACTTTTTAAATAAATACAAAAAATATTACTCTCTATATAGGTCTAATTCTTATATTTATATAGTATAGACTAATTTCTAGCGCTAAAACTTATAGAGTAGTTCACTACTACTAGCTTTATATCTAGTAATATAACTCTTCTTTTAGTTCTATCTCTTATTACTATGATTATACTACATTACGGTCTAAGTCTTAGGTCTCTAGACCCAATCTTAGATTAGATTAGACCCGACCTATAGCCTTAGGTCCTTAGACCTAAGTTAAATTTTTAGGGCTTAGAGACCTACCCGATTCTTTTATTTTTAACTTAGATCAATCTAACCTAACCAGTAGATCTAATAGGCTAGAGACCCAAGCCTAAAACCCGGTCCGTAATAAACTATATTACTATTTACTTCAAGACTAACGTTTTACTTAAAAAATCCCTTAAAACGCTAGTTAACTACTAAGATAAAGATATAGAAACTCTAGCATAGATTTTTTAGAAGTTAATATATGTTTTTTTACTAGTGTCTATCGCTTATCTAAATAGAGAAGATCTTAAGAGATCACTAAACTACACTATAAACCTTACCGCTAAGAGACCCTATTTCTATATTTTTACGGTATATAATTATATAAAGACAAATAGATAGTTAGAGATAACCTTAATTTAAAATTGATCTAATAAGCTAAAAATAGTAAATTAAAAATGTTTCTATATAGTATACATATTCTCTAGATAATAGCTAATAGTTCTAACTAGGCTACGTTATCTTCTTAGATGAGTGCTCTTATAAGAAGATAAGAGAAAGAAACAGACTTGAGTTTTTAGAACGCTATAATAGAAGTGAGATAAGAACTTAAATAGAAACTTATACTAAGAGAAAGGACATCTCTTAGATATATTTTATAGGCTTCTAGCTTTATAGAACTATAGTCATATAGATCTAAATACTATAGAAGTTAATTCTTCTTTAGAGTCTAAAAAGTAAGAATTCAATATACAATTATATTAGTGGGCTTTAGAGGAGGTTCTACATCTAGTCTATTAAACCGGAAACGTCTTTTAGTAGAATAGTATACTAATTCACACTATAAATTCAACTAAGAAGTGGCTTACTTAATACGGTGTTAAGACTATAGAATAGCCACTCTACTTATCTAATCTAAGCTCAATTAAGCATTTATAGAAGGCACTAAAGAAAGAGTTAGTTAAACTATGTCTAGATCTCTCTAAAATAGATTGTATAAAGGAGGCTTTTAATGAACTTAAAGCCACTATAAAGTAAGTATAGTAAAATATTAGTGGGGATCTTATAGTCGAGCTTATTAAGTCTATACTAAGGCGCATGCAAGCTATTATTAATACAGGTAGTTAGTAAATAAAGTATTAATCTTAGCTTCATTTCTATATAACTATTATCTCTATGCAACAAAATCTATTAAAGCTGTTTGTAGTTGAAGATAGGGTAGTAGGTAGTAATTATAACGGGTAATTCCCCCTTATAAAGATACTTTCATCTCGCAACTATAATATATTTATATAGATGTGTATAATTAATTATAGTTTGTTCTAAGTAGTATAGTAGTAAAAAGTATATTTAGATATAATTAAAACTAATAAAGTTATAGCCATCTAAAAGTCTCTATTAAAGCCTTCTTAGAGCGTTAATATAAAAACGCGATTAATATAAGAATGCAATTAATATAAATATAAAGTCTAAATATAATAATAAAGAGCGTTATATAGAATAGTTTTATCTAAACTAATATAGCTATAGTAGACTAAACAAACTTGTAAATACTATATATATAGAAACTAATAGATATAGATATATATTCTTAGCTAATAGCTAAGGTTAAGATAGACTTAGATTCAAAAAATTTCTACTTTCTAAATCTAAAAAGATCTACTTTTGTAGAGAAATAACAATTTTTGAACCCTTATAGAACTACCACAAAATAGAAGATCTCTAAAAGATAGATAGATATTGAAAACAAAAACCAATAAAGACAGTAATATAGCTAAATATAGAGCTAGATAACGTGGAGATCTTGAATCTAAGTCACTCTAGTACTAAGCCATAATACGCATAGTAATTCTCTCTCTATAATTATTGAAGTCAACTTGCTAGTTTATAAACAATAATACAATCACAATATCTCTAAATTATTGTATCTAGAGCTAGAGGCTTTTAAGATTGGATATAGATATACATTAATAGTACGTAGCGCCTAATGGGCGCTACTAGTACGCATATAAGTCTCTACCTTTTTCCTTCTAAGAAAGGTAAGAATTAGTTTATATACCAAAATAACTTCTATCTCACACTATTTATATCTACCCTAATATTACCTTAGCAACTAGTGGTTGTATTCTAGTACTTAACGGCCATATATCACACGTTAATCTAGAATTATAGCTCTCTATATTTTAAA
>Ga0160427_10001164_pt1 | contig 16139 bp, 34 predicted proteins | sample SolpanmetagenomL_FD_108194 | JGI IMG/M metagenome (GOLD analysis project Ga0160427, IMG submission 108194) | Solar panel surface microbial communities from Lawrence Berkeley National Laboratory, California, USA - L | ecosystem: Engineered > Built environment > Solar panel > Unclassified ...
AGTTAGCGGGAGTAGCCGGGCACTACCACGATGGGGGGCGTAGTGGTATTGCCGGTGGGGTTATAGCCGCCGTAGGGCAGCGAAGTGTTGAGCACCTTGGGGTTAGTGCCGCCGAGGCTGCCGAAGATGTCCGCAAAAACCGTAGTGGCGTCGGGCGTACCAGGCCAGGGCAGGCCCTGCACCGGGCTTACCACTGGGGCCTTTGTTGTGGGCTTCGTGGTGGCCGTGGGGGCCTTGGTGGTTGGCGCCTTGGTGACAGGGGCCTTGGCAGCCACAGGGCTAGCGACCTTGGGGGCTGGGGTTGTGGTGGTGGTTGCTTTTTTCTTGCTCTTGGCGTAGAAAAAAGCAACCACCAGGAAAAGGCCGATGGGGAGAAACATCTTAGCGAAGATTTAAAGATTTGAGTTTGTCTACCAAGTCGCCCAGCACGCCCGAGGAAGGCCGCCAAAATTCTCCGTCCAGGTCGCGGGTAAGCGTGGCCGATGAATCGGTGCAGTACTTCTTGTTGTAGGTGTTGTAGATGGCCGTGATTTGGTCATCGGTCAGGCCCAGCACCTTCGAGCACACACGGTCTTTAGCTCCACTGAGGGTGAACAGGCCATCAATAATGCCGTGTAGGTTATCAGCGTACTGCACTGCTTGGGCCTCCCAGTTCGCGGGTATGCCGCTACCGCTGTTGGGTAGCGGGTGGTCGAACTTCTGGGTGTCGGTGATGCTACGCCGGCCGTACCAATACACGAAGCCTAGCAGGGCCGCCGCGATGATGACGAGCTGGAGCGGGCGGTTGGTGAGTACGGTGGTGAATACCTTGTTCATCTTACTTTTTCTTAAAGTGCCACCACAGGCCGAAGCCAAAGGCAGCCAGCACCGCGTAACTTATAAATTGCCATTTTTTGCGGTAAGCAGCTTGGTCATTATCGAAGTATGACTTCATTTCAGCTTCCGTTTCGAAGTAGCTGCGTCCGCTGTTATCTAGGCCGTTACTACCCTCGCGTTTGTAGAAATACTTGGCCCAATCTGGAGCAGTAGGGTCTGAGTATTTGGTTACTCCACCTCTACTGTAGCCGCTCGAAAAGTCCTTACTGAATGGATTGAACATTTGCTATTTCTTTTTGAAGTGCCACCACAGGCCGAAGGCGAGGGCAGCCAGCACCAGCAGGTACACCCAATTCTCGTAGCCAAATAGCCAGGGCAAACGGTAATTCGTCTTGCGGTTCAGCCAGTTATCCGTTAAAAAAGGGCGTTTGCTGCTGCCGGCCGCTGCCAGGTCGGCCAGGGCATCGGCACTCAGCAGGTCGTCAGCTTCGGCGTCCTGGCCTACCGTGGCGCTGTCGGCATCAGCATCTTGCACAGCAGCTACCCCGAGCGTTTGAGCCGTATTTATTTGCTGTAGCATAGCCTATTTTTTGAATTTTTTCCAGGCTACATACCCGATGGCAGCAGCTACCAGCACCGCCACGGCAATCATGCCCATCTCCATGAGCTTAGCCCGGCCGGGAATAATCTTACTGGCCGGGTTACTGGCGTTGTAGGCGTCGATAACACCACCCAAGCTGAGATTGGAGTAGTAGGCGGCAAATTCCGAACGGGGTTGGTTGGGCTGGCCGGTGCGGTTGGCTTCCGACTGCGCCAGCTTATCGACTTGCGCCAGGCTAATTTTTTCGCGCTGGGCAATGGCGGTAAGCGCGTTTTTGGTTGCGGTATCCATGTGTTATTTCAGGAGTAAAATCAAGATGATGAGGGCCAGCAGGCTACCGCCGCCGATGAGTGCGTACTTGGTTGTGTTGGTAGAGCTTGCGGGGGCGGCCTCTTTGCCCTGCTCCTGGGCAGTGCTGGGTGCTTGGTTGGCGACGACGTTGGGTATGGTGTACCCCCCAATGGATTGGCTACCGGCGATAGATACCGGGCGCATAGACAGTCCTTGAATAGCCGCAACGCCAGTGTTAGCAACCTCGCCCACATAGACGGGGGCGGCGGGATTGCCAGAGTTGTACTCGTCCAGCAGGGAGGCAAAGCGACTATTGGTGCTGGCCACGTAAGCGGCTAGGTCGTTGAAGTGGTCACTAGAGTGGTTGGCGTGCCACGCGATTACAGCGGCGGCATGGGCAGGCGTAACATGGTTGTTAGCTGCAATCTGGTTGATGTCAGCACTTTGCTGAACATCGTCGGTTTTGGGGCCGCCCACTAAGCCACCAATGAAGGCGGTAGCCGCACCACCGAAACTGCCAATAGCCGTACCGATACCGGGCACTGCTGACCCAGCGGCACCCCCCGACGTAAATCCTTCAATAAGTGATGAAAAGTCAAGCATGATAGTATTTATGCTATTTGGTTAGAACACGAGCTTGCGCTGCCCACCCTTATTGCCATTGCGGGCTTCCTCGCCCAGCTCGCGCACTTGGCGCAGCAGCTTGCGCACCTTGGCCGCGTTCTCGGGCGAGAGCTTGGCGCGGCTCTTTTTGGGTCCAGTAGCCTTTTTCTTGGTGGCCTTCTTTTTAGCGGGTTTCTTCTTGGCTGCCATGTGCTTAGCTGAAAAGCGGCAGGGTGGCCGCAAGTTGGAGTTGGTTGGTGATGGGCAGGGCGCCGAAGCGCGCGCGGCTGGCCACGTTCAGCAAGCCGAAGTAGTCGAGCACCTGTTGGGCGGTGGCGACCTCAACGGTAAGCTGCTGGCCATCCACGGTGGCCGTGAAGCTGCGGCCCTGAGCCACGGCCTGGCCGCAGCGAATGAGGAAAGGAGTATCCGGAGTATTCACTGAGTTTTGAGGTTGAGGTTAGCGGTGGGCGCGGCGGCCCATGAAGGCTAGCCGGGTGCGGGTTAAATCGTTGTGGTGGCCGGCCAGCACGTAGCGCAGGGCAGCCAGGGCAGCGGCGGGCGAGTAGCCCTCGGCGGTGTAGACCTGAAAAGCCAGTTGGTCGGCAAGCAACTCGTCGGTGCTGCGGGTCTGCCAGTGGGCCAGCTCGTGCAGCTCCACGAAGCGGCGCACGTAGGGCGGTAGGCTGTCCCAGCGTGGGCCGTTGATGTAGAGCTTGCCAGTGTGCAGGTCTACCGTAGCGAGCGGGGCGGCGCCCGCCAGCCGCACTACTTGCAGCGTCACGTTTTCTTGTTGTGGTGAATGAGCAGCGCCACTACACCCAGCAGCAGCGCGAGCACGCCCAGGTAAAAAACCGGCGCGGATAACCCCATGATGCGGGGCGCGGGCGCACCTACAAGCGTGGGGTCATTGGTGGCGTCGTAGTCCACGCCACCCGCGTTGCCGCTGGCCTGCATGATGCCCGCCGTGCGCAGCCAGTTGGCCACGGCTTGCAAGCCCCGGCCCAGGGCCGTGCGCTGCTCACCCACCGGCTGGCTGGTGGCGGGGCCGGCCGCATTGGCGTAGCGGCCTTCGTCGCCGTTTTCGACCTGGGCTAGCAAGATGAACAGGTCATCGGCGTAGGGGTCACCCTTTACGGCGTACATGGCTGCCAGCACCTCGGGTGAAGCCGCTACCTCGCAATCGTAGCGGGCCAACAACTCGGCCACGGCACTGGGGGCGGCGGCAATGAGGTGGGCCAGGCGCTTGATAGTTACTTGAACTTCGGGAGTCATGGGCAGTAGTAAAAAAGGCCCGGCCGCTGGGCCGGGCCTTTCGAGGTAGAAAAAACTTGTGGCTTAGCTGATAGCCAGCACGCGGGCATTATTCTGCACCGCGCCTTGCGCTACGGCAGCCTTCACGGCCAGGGCTTGCGAGCTTTCGTAGCTGGCGCCGCAGAACAGCACAATGCTGATAGTCACGCCCGCATCTACCGTGTACAGCAGGTCGGAGCGGTCATCGAGCTGGAGGCCATCGGTGTTCATCGTCACCACCTTGTCGTTAAAGGTGGTGCTGTTGATGTTCAGCGAGGGGTTCAGCTGGATAGAGCCGGTTTGCTGGAACGGGTCGAGGCGACCAATTGAAAACTCCTGCTCGAACTGCGTGGTGATGTCCGTTTGCAGGCGCATGGCCACTACCCGCGTGGGGTTGCGCAGAACATAGCCCTGAAAGCCCAGGATGGACGAGCGCGGGTTGTTGGCGGTGGCGGTGAGGCCAGGGGCGCCGGTTACGTCGTTGAAGGCGCCATCTTTCATGACGCCATCGGCCAGCGTGTCATAGCCCGCGAACAAGCGGACGGTCAGCGGGGTAGCCGCGCTGTTTTTCAACGTGAAGGCAAAGCGCTTGTTGATGTCGCCCTCCTGGCGGAAGTCCTGAATGGTGCCGCTGATGTTGATGCTGGGGTCGCCGGCGCCGGTATAGGCCCGCACCATGCCACCACCGGACAGGGAATCGTCACCGAGAATACCCGCGTAGCGGCCACCGGTGCCGTTGCTTTGGCTAGCGGCCAGCATCATAAGCTGGGCGAAGTTTGTGATTTTTTGCATTGTTGTAGAAGTGTAGTCGGATTAGAGCATTTTGGGCGAGGAGCTGATTTCACCCGTTGCCGAATTGAGCTTGCGGGTGAAGGCAAATTCTTGAATGAGCAGGACAACGACACCGGCAATGACTGCCGACAAGACGACGCCCCAGTTGACTTTGGGCATAATGGCGCGGGGTTGAGTTGATTGTTTCCCAACGTTACGGCACCCCTACTACCTTCAAAAACTGCTGTTTAGCTAAGTGGCGCGTGTTGGCGCGTTTCGTGCTTTCGTGGCCCTAAATCGCCCTTGACAGGTACTGCGAGAGGTTTTCAACGTCGGCCGGCGTGAGCACCGTACGGCGGTGGGTGATGCCGGCCCGCTTCAAAATGCGGCTGAATGTGCGCTTGCTAAAGCCGTACTGCTGGCGCAGGGTAGCGCGGGTAGTTGCTTTAGGGGGCGGGTTCATCGGCGGGGGGCGGTAGGGCTGGGGGCTCCACTGGCGGGGCGGGCTCGCGGCCTTGCACCCGGTCTACCAGTTGGGTGCCGACTTGAGTTTGAACCACGCGCAGCATCCAATTGCGGAAATAGCCCATAAGGCTACCCGATTGCAGCTTGAGCATAACGAAGTGGTTGAAAACACCCGTAAACTTGAAGCCAAACAGGTAGCTGAACAGCACGTCGCGCCCACTGGCGTAGTAGGGGAAGTACTTGATAGCTTGATGCATCATCGACATTAGGAGAATGTCGGAGATGATAATGGAGTAGGTTTTCTGGAACTTGAGGCGGCTGAACTTCTCGCCTTTTATTTGGCGGGCTACTTGGTAGCCGTACCAGGCATTTACCAAGTCCATGCTCAGGATGAGGAACGAGGCGCCGGGCGGGTGCCATACCCAGCTACTCCATAAGCTGAGGCCCAGGCCCAAGCCGACAAACGATAGCTTGATGGCGGCTGGGGTGATGGCGGCGGTCATGCTCTTTACGCCCAGCACCGTTTTCACGTAGTCCGTGGGCGACTCGAAGCCCCATTCCCGAAAAATGTCGGTGAAAAAGGTGCGGGCGTGTATCATTATATCAATGTTTCAACGGTTTCGTCGTGGTATTCGTTTTTGTGAGCCTGCACCCGCCGAAAGGCGGCCACCACGGCAGCTTTGTTAGGAATGGGCCGCTTTAGTATCTCCTTTTCTTCGTCCTGGGTCTTTTTCAGCACGATGTAGGCGGTCATTTCCCAGAAGAATTTTGGCACCCGCATGAGGCTGTGAAAGGTGAAAACGAGGTCGGCATCCCACATGCGGTGGTCTACCAAAAACGTCTTGATTTGCCGGCCGGGCAGCGGGTCGATGTACTTGGTGCAGTCCTCGAAAATGATAAGGCCGTTGCGGAAATGCTTGGTTATGAAGTCGAACATGCCTTCATGGTCGGACTCGTAGAAACGTTTGATGCCCTTCGTCCAGCGCCGGAACTGCTCGCGGTTAATCTCCTGGTGCTCGCGGTAGGCAGGGCTACCGTTTACGTCGATAATCAGCACCTTTTTGTTGGGGTGCTTGGCGTAGTATTTCTTGGCTAAATCGTTGGTGTAGGTGCTCTTGCCGGTGCGCTTGCGGCCCACCACGAGGCTAGCAACATGCCCGCGTGTGGTATCGGCCATATGATAGATTTGGTTAAATTATCTATACCCACCTTTTCGTTTCGGGAAAAACTCTTGTGGATTGGCGACTGGTAGACGTAAGTGTGGATAACAGTCCCCCATTAGGTAGTTGTAAAGTTGGTTTCCTGCATTTCGCAATTCTGCCAACTCTTGCGTTAGTCGAGCATGGTCAGCAAGTAATTCGTCGCGTGTCATGCTTTCTGGCTTCATGGTCTACAGGTTGAAGCCCTTGCGGAACTGCGGAATGAGCGGGGCCACGCGAGGCAGCATCACCATAGCCACGGCGAGTAGCAGCGCCATTTCGGGGCTCAGCTGCAAGCGGCTGTGCTTTTCGAGCACCTCGGCCAGCGGGCCAGTGAGCGAATCCTTCTCGTCATCGGTAAGCGCGGCCTTGTCGCATAGCTCGGTAAACTCGCGGGCGCGGTTCAGAACGTAGTAAAACTCGGAGTCGTCGGTTACGGCATCTTCGATAGAGTAGCGGCCCTGGGCGGTGCGGCGCTGCTCGTACTCATCCATGCGGGCCTCGTCGCCGGGGTGGAAAATACTTTTCCGATACCCGGCCACGAGTAGTGGCTTCTGGATATTGTCGATGAAGTTAATCCACCGCTGGGCCGAACGGCGGGCGCCCTCGGGAGTAGGCAGCGGAATGGCGGTTTGCTCGTCGTCGTCTACGACCTCGGCGCCGGGCTGCTCGGGGCCGAAGTCATCGGAGTAGTCCGGCTGCGGCTCGGGCGCGGCGGCCGGGGTTTCAATGGGCGTGAAGTCGGTATCGTTGCCGCTGTTTACGGCCTCGGTGGCTTCGCCCAGCACTTCGGCTAAACTGGCTGCCATCTATGCGGTGAGTTGGGCCGGGGCCGGCGTGGTGTACTTCTCCAATACCTCGAACATGGGCTTGAGGCTTTCGGCCAACTTATCCTTGTTCTGCATGAGCTTCATGATACTGGCGGGCGAGAACCCGCCCTGGCCCACGAGCGGCCCCAGCGCCACCAACGATTTTACGATGGTGCTCAGGTCCTCTTTGTACTCGTCGTTCTTTTCGCTTAGCTCCTTTTTCTGGCTGATAAGCTTTTTCGCAGTCTCAATAAGCTGGTGGTAGTCGCTCTCTTTCACTTGCACGTAGCCAGCCGGGCACATCAAATCTTCGGGGTGCAGCGGGGTGGGCACGGTGGCGTATACTTCGGCGGCGGGCTCAGGTGGGGCCGGGGCGGTTAATTTCTTAGCCATAGGGTGGTTTACTGGCCGGTGGGGAAGTCCCCCCAGGGGTTTTTTTTGAGGTAGCTGAACATTTGCTCAATTAAATCCGAGGCGCTTTTGGACTTGCCTTTCTTCTTGCGGAATTCCAGCACCTTGTTAAAATCGGCGGCCAGGGTGGGGCTAGTCCAGCGCACCGAGACTATCGGGGCCGGCCCACGCGGTACTACCACGGGGGCCGGGACCGGCTGGGGTTCGGGGTTTTCGTCGGCCATGCTAGGCGGTGGCCTGGGTGCTGGCCTTGCGCTCGGCGTAGGCAAGCTGGGTGTAGGTGTCGGCCTCGGCCTGGGTCAGCGTGTAGTCGCTGAGGTGCTGCGTGACGAGCGAACCCAGCTTGGCGTAAACGGCCGATTGCATAGCCGGCGACAGGTCGCGCACCTTGCCCACGAGGCACATGAGCTTGGTGGTGTCGTCGGGCTGCTGGGCGCACTCGTCGGCAATGTTGAGGGCAGCCACGGCCACGTTCAGGGCCTCGCGCACCTTGGCCAGAAGCGCAGGCTCCCACGCCTGGCCACTCATAGCCGCGATAAAGTCGAACGCGGGGCTGTTTACGGCCGACTTGATAATGTCAACTACCGTCAATACCTTGTCGATATGCTTGAATCCTTTGCTGAAAAAGCCGGTGATGGCACCGACTAGCAGCTTGACGCGGTTAAAAAATTGCATGGGCCTTACCTGTTTTTGAAGGGTTTACCCAAAGCTCCGGCGTGTTTACAGCGCCGATAGTCACTCGTTGACTTTCGGCGCCGTTCGTTGCGCTATATGGCCGCTATGCCCGAAAAAAGCCCATCTACTAGGTGTAAACGGGCTTTCAGTAAGCTGCTGGCTCCTACTTATGAGGCGGGCCGCAGTGGTTGATAATCTTCTCTACCTGGGTGGTGGTGAAGCAGCGCCCCCGGTAGGTGCCCAGCTCGGGCACATCGAGCAGCCACGCGTTGAAAACAGCCTTCCCGACACCGTACATGGCCGCGAGTTGCCGCTTGTTGTAGGGCTGAATCTTGGTTGGTACAGTAGTGGTAGACATAGGCGGGCGGGTTGTAAACGTGGGTTATTGGGCGGCCGGGGCCGGGGCTTTCTTGGTTTTGGTGGTGACGGCGGGCGCGGCGGGCGTTTCCTTTGCATCTTCTTCAAAACTGCTAGCAGGCAAGCTGCTGGCAGGAGCGGCCGGGCCACGGTCTACACCAGGATTTAAAAGGCTAGCCGGTAGACCTGGCTTATGCTTTGTGGTATCAACCGGGGCCTCCTCTTTCTTAGAGGACAGCAATTCCTGGCTGCGCACCCGCAGGGTTTGCACCGTTACCACTTCCCCGTTGCCGTTTACATACCAACGTACGTCGGGCTCACCCTGCACCAGCACTTTCGTACCGGCCTTGAGGTACTGCGCAATGTCGAGGCTTTCGCCTTGTTTACGCCAAATGGTGCAGTCAATCCATTTAGTTTCTTCCACTACCACGTTCTGCGCGTTGGTATACTTGCGGTTGGTGGCGACAGAGAAGTTGATGGCCGTGTCGTTGCCAGATTTTGACAAGGTGGCGTCCTTGCCGATGTTGCCGGTGGCGGTTAGCTGAAGCATTGGTTTACAGGAAATTATGAATTAGAAAAATAAGGTGAAATGAGGAACCGGGTTTGGTATAAATTGGACCTTAAAGCCACGCTTTTGTAAGTCAGTTACGACCTCATCTACAGTGCTTTGCGATACAAATGGGGCGTACATTACTACGGCTGTCTGCGTGTTATTGGCAGCGGTTATTATCGCCCTGTCTATTTTATCAAGTAGCTCAGTGCACATCGGCTGTTTCGATTTGTGGTAAGCGTCTGATGCTTCTTTTGAAGTGATGCGACTCATTAGTTTACAAAGTGTTAGTTAGGGTGAATGCTGAGCTGAATCATGTGCCGCAGGGCCTCGGCCATATTGCGGGCTTCGTGCAGGTATTGCCGGGGCGCGTTTTTGCCGATTTTGGGCCGTAAACAGCAATTGCGGTCGTGGTAAACACTGGCGGTGCTAGCGATGAAGTAGGTGTACTCGTCGCGCTCGGCGTCCTGGAGCGTGTCGGGGTTGATGATTTCCTCGTGGGCGAAGTCGGCCAGTAGCTCGGCGGCTTCACCGGCCGCTGTTTTCGGGGCGTTGATGTTCAATTCCTTCACGCCTCGGAAGGCGCCGAACTTCTGATACAAGGGCTTGCCCTTCATCTTGGGTAGCAGGTCTACGAGTAGTTCCATGTCGTATTCCATATCCCCGTTTTCGTTTGGTTTACAGAGCGAAAACGGCTCGAAGTGGTACTTCAAGCATTCCATTACCCCACCCAACAGCCGCTCTACTTGTTCTTCAAGCGGAGCCTCTTTGCGGTAGGTGCAGTACTGTTTCCACTGGCCGCGCTCGGCGTCCCACTTTTCCGACCACCCGCGCTTTTTGTCGGAGTAGGTATACAGGCTTTCGAGGCCCACCAGGGTAGAGCCCTGGGGCAGTAAACAAGCCAAATCGGCCTCGGCAAGCTGCTTGTTGCCCTTCTTGATGGCCGGTAGCTCGTCGGGGCCGAACTGCTGGCGCTGGGCGGTGTTGTCGAGCGTGGCGAGGTTCCAGCTTAGCAGAATGTGGCGGTGCAGCTCGTTGCGGTTCTGTAGACTTTTCTTAACGAACAGCAGGCTGTGAATGTGGAAGTGCAGGCCGTTGGCGTTCCGCGTCACTTCGGCGCCGTACTCGCCACCGTGCACGTGCTCTTTCCACCACGGATTGCGCCGCAACTCCTTGAAAATGCTGATAAGCGTCATCACGTAGAACGACTCGCCCCGGAAGCCGTGCACGGCCGTATGGGGAACCGTCAGGGTGAGGTGCATCAAGTCGTAGTCCTTCACTAGCTCGGGGTGGGCCGTGAGGTAGGTAAGCCACTTGCGCCGTAGCCGCTTGCTGCGCTCGCTGTTGCACACCGGGCAAACCTTGTGTTTACAGGTCGCGGAGCCGATGTATTCGAGCGGCTGCTCACCGCCCAGGTGCTCGCGGTAGAGCGAGTGGCACGAGCACGAGCCCACGCGGCGCGCCAGGTGCTTGAGCGTGTCTTGCTCGTCCTCGGTCAGCGTGTCGAGGTGCGCCTGCCGGTGGGCCTCGGCCGCGCGGGCCATGCGGTTGGCCTCACGTTTCAGGCTGCTGTTGCGGTTGCTGCGCTTGCGGTTGCGGGCTACGCGGGTGGCGCGGTCGTCGGCAGCCGGCTGGGTGGGCTGGGCCAGCGCGGCAAGGTTTAGGTAGGCTTGTTTCACGATTTTAGCTGGTCTACAGCCTCAATAGCTCTGAAAAATTGATAGGCAACTTGGGGTACTATTGCGTTGCCGTAGGCTTTTAATTCAGCTCGCACCAACCGGGCGGAAAGCCCATCATCTGCGCTACGAAGGCCGGGTTCAGTGAGCCACCAAGTGCTTGTTGCAGATTCGGCGCACCTTGCTTGTTGGGTGGAATCTTGCTGCCGGTCGCGCATCCAGCATGAGGCGTAGGAAGCAATGCCCCCCCCCGTAGTGTGAGATTCCCCCCGTAGTATGTCAATGACTGGTCTGCCATTGTCGCCGTGGCAGTAGGTAATAGATTCCGCATTACCCAACCTGGGACTGAGTCCCGCTCCATCTGAGACGGCGGCAGCATATGATTGTGATGGTCCTGAGCTGCGGGCGTGGGCAATAAACCAAAACCTGTCACGCCTATGCGGGGCGTTGACGGCACAAGCTGGAAGTAAAATCGGTTGAACGTCGTAGCCTTCAGCTTCCAAGTCAGCACACACACGCTCGAATTGAAGGGGATGCTTAGAAAGCAAGCCATAAACATTCTCTGCCAGGACGAAGCGCGGCCGGCATTCTCGAATAATCCGAAGCATCGCCGGCCAGAGATGGCGGGGGTCTGCGTCCCCAAGCCCTTTCCCTGCCGTGCTGAATGGCTGGCAGGGAAATCCACCGCTGAGCACGTCGATACGTCCGCGAAAAGGGGTAGCATTGAAAGTGAGGACATTAGAAAATAGCTGAGTAGTTGGAAAATTTTTGTGTAGTACCTGCCTGCACCAATCATCTATTTCTACCTCGAATAGATTTTCCCATCCCATCCACTGAGCAGCCAGAGGAAAGCCGCCAATACCAGAAAAGAGTCCGGCATGAATCATGATGAAATTTTGAAAGAGGTTTCTTAAAAGCAGGCCAGATTTCCCCGAGCGTTTCTTTATTATCTAGGAAGGGTCTTAACAACTGTAAACCAATCGTTAAGCAGCGGCCCCGAAAAGGTCTATCTGCCGGGTGGCAGGTGCTTTTCGCTGGCCAGGAGCGCCTAACGCGAGGCAGTCAGCCACCACCTGCCGGGCAGTAGTCAGCGCCTCGTGTTGCTGCTTGCGAAGGCCATACTGCGGGGTTCCCTCGGCGCGCTCTACCACTGCCTTAGCAGCTTCTTCCATCTTTTGCAACTGCGCTAGTGCTTCCTTGAGCGGGAGACAGTAGGAGTTAGCAAGCTGTTGGTGGGGCGTGGTGGCCATCGGTGGGCGGGTCGTTCTGGTGTTAGGTTTTTTATCGTCTGGCACTCCCTCTGAGTGCTCAATTTTTCAGCCCCGAAAGGCCGGCCAGGGCGCAAGCGCCCTGGCCGGTGCCGCAGGTGGGGGGAGCGGCTGGCCCCGTTGTTGACTGTGGGTTCACCCATCGGTCGTGCCACCGGCTACGCTACGACGTTGCTCCTCAGCATTGCGTCGATACCCTCGCCGGTTGTGGCCCTGGGTGGAGTCGAACCACCGCCCGGCCGTAGTTGCCGGGTGCATCGTGCGCAGGGTCAAAAAATCAAAATGGTGCTTCCTCGTCAGAAGCGGGTGAGCTGTAGATGGTGAAAAATTCCATCTGCCGTGTCTCGGGGTTCCAGTCGCTTTCTACCCGCTGTTTCAGCACGTTCTCACGGTTGGTGAGCACCTGAATGTTGCTGGCGGTGTAGCCCTGGTGGGGGTCTATGCGGTCGATGTGGTAGCTGGTGGCGGTGCGACCCCGCTTGGTGGCGTACTCGGTGCGCTGGGCGAAGTCGGTAAACTCGTCTAGGGTGAGGTCGAAGGGCTTACCCCGGCGCTTGGCGTTGGCCTTGAGGTGCCGGTAGGCGTAGCGAATGGGGTTGGCGTGGGCGGCGCAGGTCGAGCACTTGGCACCCTTTGGGTGAGCCTTGTTTGGGCAGCCGGGCGTAATGCAGGCCGCGCCCTTCATAGCAAGGGTAATTGCTGGGCCGTGGCGGGCGCTGGCTGGCTGAGGGCCTCCACTAGCTCCGTGAGGCGCTCGAACACGCGGGGCGGGGTGCCGGGGTGGGGCGTGTCGGTGAGCGGGCCGAACTCGTAGCACCGCTCCCCATCGGGGCCGGTGTGGGCCGTGCAGCTCGGCAGGCCGTAGGCGCACCGTAGCCAGTTGTGTTCGGTGAGCATGTGGGCGGGCTCGTCGGTGCCGGCGCGGTAGCCACCCAGGGCGGCCCGGTCAGCGGGCGTTAGGTGGTTCACCACTGCGCTATCGTTTTGGGTACGGAGCTTTGCCATTATGCTAGCGGCAAGTCGAAGTGAACGGGGTCGTAGCCGGCGTAGGTAGTGCCGTTGTGCACGTAGGGCGTAGTGAAGTTGCCGCCCCAGCGGAAGCCCATTTGCACGGCCAGCAGCGGCAGGCCAGTAGCCTGCCACTCGGCTTTCGACGTGTGCATCATGTATTGCTTACCGGTGGCCCGGCATATCACGTTCACGTCGATAGCCCGAAAGGCGCTGTGGCGGCCCTTCTCGCCCGGCCGGTAGCCGCTCGTAATAATCGTATCGTAGCCGGCTTGGTCGAACGCGTGAATGAGGGCCGCGAACTTGGCATGTTCGTCGGCGGGGAAGTTGGCCAGCTTGGCGGCGTTGGCGGCGGAGAGCATGGGGCGGTTGAGGTAGAGCACCACCAGCACCACGGCCACGGCTACCGCCACGGTGATGCGGGGATGTTGGCGGGCGTAATGCTGGAGCTTCACGGTTAGACGGTAGCAAAAAGGCTGATTGGCTCGCCGGTCATGGCCTCGTACTTGTCGCTGAGCACCTTCATGTCGGCTGAAATGCTAGCCTCGGCAGCATCGTAGGTGGACTCCAAAAGGAAGCCCTGCTTGTACAGGGTGCCCAAGGTGAGCAAGTAGTTTTCGAGGGTTTCAAAAGTGGCGTTCAGTGCGCCCACCAAGACGGTTTGAACGGGGGAGAGGTCGCGGGCCATTAGCGTTTAAGTTTTTGAGATTCAGCAATAGATTTTTCCTTGTATTGGCGGGGCTTGCGGGTGGCGGGCTTGGTGGCTGAGGCGGGCGCGGTGCCAGCAAGCCTGAACATGAGTGCCAAGGCACTACTCGCGCGGTCTATTTCGGCGGGTGCGGCGCTGGGTAGTTGCTCAGTGAGAAATACCCGCACCTCGCTTTGCGTGAGGATGGCGAGCATGGCTTAGGCGTCAAGGCAATGAGTAGCCGGGAATGCTGGGGCAGGCGCGTTCAGCACAGTGCCTGAATCCTTGCTCAGTAGCACGCAGATAGCTAGCACTGCCTCAAATGGGCAGGCCAGCGTTGAGCCTAGCTCAGCATCTACCCAGGTGTTGATGGTTCGGCGTGAGACGCCAGCTACTTGCGCCATCTCGTTGAGCACCTTGCTGCGTTGCGGACGGGGTAGGGTAGAAACCCAATCCCAGAACTTGTATTTGCGGGCGTAAGGCATGACAGAATAAATATTTTCTGACTTAGGAACTTTTGTCTGCTTGTGGCATACACCTTGCATTTCAGCCCGTAGGCGTACTTTGTGTTGTCTGTTGCACTTGCGGCATGACAAACATACGTCAACATTTGACGAAAGGTGTATTCGCCAAAAGATTGTTTTCGACACATGTACACCACAATTGGTAACAATGAGTTCTATAAATCAGAGAATCAGGGACTTGATTGCTGAGCTAAATGTTACCGCGTCAGCTTTTGCGTCAACAATTGGTGTCAACAAGGGTACTTTCCATAATGTGGTTAGTGGACGTCTCAGCAAGCCCAGCTCTGGTGCGCTTTCAGCTATCTTAAAAGCATACCCCCAGGTGCGCGGTGAGTGGCTGTTGAATGGCGAAGGCGACATGTTTCACCATCCGTTGACCAATGCCGCTCTAGTGGCTGCTTCTCTGCTGGAGAATGAGAGGGCTGGGGGGATTAAGCCAGTAGGCCCAGCCTTCACCGTGGAGGAACCCAATCCGGCCGACTTCAACTCAGCTGGCCCCGACCGCGACCCCGAGGACGCCATTCATTTTGTGCCCATCCCAGCCGAGGCCAGTTACCTGCAAGGTTTTGGCGATGAGGAATATATTGAGCACCTGCCCAAGCTTTACCTACCCTTCCTGGGCCTGGGCGCGGGCGTATACGCCTTCGTGGTCAGCGGCGACAGCATGAGCGACCGCTTCAACAACGGGGATGTGTTTTTTGGGCAGCTCGTGAACAAAGGCGACGCTCTGCGCTGGGGGGAAGTGTACGCCCTACTCTGCAACGATGGGCTAGTGATAAAGGAGCTGCGGCGCGGGCCCGATAACGACCACTTTACCCTGCGCAGCTTCAACGAGCATTTCGACCCCTACGAGGTTCAGAAAACAGAGGTGCGGGCCCTGTACCGCTACCGGGCCGCGCTGAACTTTAATAGCTCTAACCCCAACCGAAGCAGCGTGTTGAAATTCTTGACTTTGCTGAGTGACCAAGTGGCCGACTTGGGTAATGCGATTACTAAAAACCCACTTATTAAATAAAAAATGAAAAAAATTGTATTTTCCCTTTTCTCTCTTGGGGCCTTAAGCATAGCGCAAGCTCAAGATGGTCGTGGCACAGACCGGTATCATTCGCTTGCGCAAGATTCTTCGGATAAAGTCTTAGATAATCTGGCCGAGCAAGCTAATACTCCTAGCGAAGCTGCACCAACACGTCCTTCTGGCAACCCGGATATTGGGACTGAGCTGCGAGAGGACTCTATGAAGTATGCCATTGAACGTGCCAACAACAGGGCTGCTATGGCTGAGGCCGAAGCGACCAACTCAATTGAAAAAAGCAGGCTGGTGGAAGATAATAGCAAACTCACCCTAGAAATAGCGGTGGGGCTTATCGTTGCTACAGCCCTAGTTATTGGGGCTTATCTGATGGGTCGGCGTAGTAAGGTCTAGTTATGAAAAAGGTACTGCTATTACTTCTTTGCTTTGCTGGCTTTTCCGCGATAGCCCAGCGGCGGCACCCAATTGATGTTGCTTTCAATAAATGCACGGTTGCTTATCAGAATGACCCTGATTTTATGGGTGAGCCTGGGCCTGGACGTGGCTGCGATGGCGAGGCCCTTGAAAACTGGCAAAAAGAAATGGAGCGGCTTTTGGTAAAGATGCATATGTCAAGTAAGTCAGGGCTTCAAGGGGCTTGGGTGCGACATATTAATCAGCATGTGACTCAAATGAAAACAGAAGCAAAGGAGGCGACTGGCCTTAAGCGCTCTGCTTCGGATAATGAGCTTTCAATGGACACCCTTGATGAAATTAGGGGCTACAGAATAGGTGTTACCCGCAAGCGTGTTCTAGAATTAACAAAACTTGCTAAGGAACAGCCTTTTATCATTCCGAAAGAGTGAGTGATTTTCCGACACAATTCCGACAATCATAATTTTAAAACTGCGTTTTCAATGTAGAAAAACCTTGTTTCTGACCTGAAAACGCAATTTTTAAAGCGGGCTACGTATTCGAGTCCAGTCCCCGCTACGAAGAAAAGGCCGTTCTCTTATCGAGAGCGGCCTTTTTCTTTTGGTATTCAGCAGCAGCGGGGCTAGCTCACGGGGCGCAGCAGCCGGCTCCAGCGCACGCGGTGCCAGAAGTCGGCGTGGGGGTCGAGCG
>Ga0160427_10001167_pt1 | contig 16125 bp, 26 predicted proteins | sample SolpanmetagenomL_FD_108194 | JGI IMG/M metagenome (GOLD analysis project Ga0160427, IMG submission 108194) | Solar panel surface microbial communities from Lawrence Berkeley National Laboratory, California, USA - L | ecosystem: Engineered > Built environment > Solar panel > Unclassified ...
GAGGTATTGATCCCATTCTCCCGATGTGTACGTTTTACCACCCTTGAATGGTCCGGCCCAGTTTAGCGTCGATTTGAGGTATAGTGTCGTGACTCGCCATAGAAAGAGACTTGCAAGCGTGAAGACGACACCAAGAAACACCTTTCGCTTCGTGCGAGCGTCCCAATTTGAGAACCGCGCTCTCAGATTCACCTTGTCCGATTGTATCGGCTGGTATCGACTGGAATTGAACCACATTCTGTTTGTTGGGAATACTGCCAAGAGCCGACTGATTTGAGGAAGAAAGAAGGAAGAACTTTCTCTCCAGGCTCCTTAGAGTTTGAAGCATCTATAAGCCTTTCACAAGAGTGTCGAAGGGCATCTTGAACCTAAACTCAATCCCAAAGATCTATGAAAAGCCAAAGACGCAGGTTTATCATTGGGCTTTTGCTAGTTGCCCGAATTGGAGGACAAAGGGAAGCCCACACGGCTGCCTTTTTCTTCTCAAAATCTCGTCTACACCCTGCTTTTTTGTTGTGCCAAGCTTTTTTTTATGATTGAAAGGGTGCCGAGCCTTGATTTGACCTTATCTGGTCAGGATCTGAAACTGCCAGCTGTATGCGTCTAGCTTGATAGCCTTGTGTGCGACGGCCTGCATTGTACGCTAGATCCTTATGGTAGTCTCTCCTACCCCTTAATCGATTATGTCTAGATACTAATGACTTAGTAGACATCTTGTATGTATGTATGCACGACAGAAGATTGTTGGCAGTTGGCAGTCGACTGTCCTACAGCCTGAAAATTTGGAGGGGTGTTGAAAAGTTTGTCAATGTTGCACAAAGGGCAACAAGGGAATGTTGCAACTTAACTCAACTGGTAACACAGGGACAAGACCCTGCGTCCGACATTTCGCTTATGTACATGGGGCTTCTTTGCGTCTGACTTTACCTTCTTGAGCAGAAAGACAAAACACATCTTGCTTGAGCGGGTCTGAGACTCAAGAGCGCTTTATTCTAGACGTAGCAGATTTGGATACAGAAGCTTCTGATGATTAATTATTTGTTGAATATTTATGTCAGACATATTAATGTTTTATCATTTCTCATCATAAATATGCGGGTACATGCTCATTATGTACAAAACCATGTTGCGCTAAACAGTCTAATATGAATACAGGATAAAACTTCACAGGACATAACTTTCGGCGTTTAATGTTCTTGATAACACATGAGATATACTGTATATATCGTGATGTCTAAGGATTGCTATTTTGATGTACAACAAGATAAAAATGAGAAAAAATGAGAAAGATGTATAAATCTCTACAATGTGACCGGTGTTATATTGCAACACGTTTGAAACTTTCCATCAATGACTATTCAACTCACCTCATGCAGATATTGTTGCGAGCCTTGTTCAAGTTGCAAGTCATGCATTTCGATTGCTGTCATGAGGCTTCTGTTGATCACCTTGTACAGGTGATCTCGATTCATGTCTTATCTCCTTGAAAATTACCGGCTTGTCCGACGAACCCTTTGGATTTGCATAATGGCTGCTCGACTCTGATGTTTTCAAAGGCAGGACATGACCACGCTCGTGTGTATCTGAGGTCTGTGAGCGTCGATGTGTACCCTCTTCCATTGCGTCCGTAGTGTGTGAGGAAGCACAGAATGCGCAATTGAATTCTGAAATCATATTTAACTTTGCTGCTTGTTGACCTTTTTCAAATTCGTCCGATTCCAATGCTGCTTTTTGGTCAATCTTAGTACGTGTCTTTTTGATTTGATCCATTTGCTTGTCAAAGTATTCTTTGGCAGCAATGTGTTGCTCTTCCATTTTTTGCAAAAGTGATTGAAGGATACTTTGTATTGTTGTAATGCTTTGCGTCCCAATGTCATCTTGAAAGAATTGAGCTATAGTCACAGCATTTTCCAGAATTTTCATCGTTTCGCTGCATCTTTGCCAAAAGTCCGGATTTTTTGCAACCACTTTAATAGGAATATTGCTTCAGGACAATCGGGATTTATTCCTGGTAAATCCTCTATGTAGCCTTTTTTTCACTGCATAAGTATAAAAAGAGTTTTCAAGTATCGTCCGCACCTCGCACATAACTTTGTATTGTACGCTAAACAGGAGATTGTTTTTCTGCAGCGTACTTTCAAGTTTTAAATTGGCTGGTTTGGCAGGTGTAGGATTTGGCTCGATTCTAGCCTTTTTAATGACAGGATTTAGACCGCTCTCCTTATCCGACCTGAGAGTAAAAGAGACGGTAGACTTTTGCGATTTGATTGTGTTTCGATAATCAACTTTGCTGTTAATGACGTTTTTCATGCTAGAAGCGGCAGTAGATGTGCCAGGAACCTCAGGATGTTTGACGCCCATGAAACCTTCGCGTTTAATTGTTCTTAAATGCTGTAGATTATCCATATAGTCTCCAAGTACATTTCTCGCCGCATTGTGGTTGTCAAAGACATCGTTCTGCATCAGGTTGTGCCACAATTCGCTGGATGATATTTAGGGAACTACGCACTTTGGAGCAAAACGTGTTGATGCACCCAAAGCACGAACTTTACACCCATATGCAACCATATCTTGACAGGATTTCGCACTCAAAAAATTGATAATCGACAGGTGGAACCTCGAGAATGACATTACCGGAATGCGTCAAGATGTTAAATCTTCATACTTCAGAACTCACAATACAGTTGAAAGGGGGGTACGAGCAGAAGCGTCAAACCATACTTAATAGCAAGATATAAACACCAGAATTGACTCGGAGCTCAGACCTTTTCCATGCACTTGTAGAGTAAGTACTATTTCCAAATTCCATACATTCCGACTGAGAAAACTATCTTCACTTTCTATAGTCACACAAACGACAGATATGCTTACAGCTTTGGAAGATCTGGCAAGGTCAATTGGCCATCTTTAATGCAGACTGCCATCCTTGAAATGCTCAAAAGTTGGACAATTGATTCATATTACATCTCTCCACCCTCAACAACTAAGCTTCGTATAGCAAGCATGCTGCATCTCCACCGCGCGCCTGCTTGAAGCTTCTTGACACAAAATGTGGTGAGTAAATGTTTGACAATTCTGTTTGTCGGCTGGGACTGTTTGCTTGAAATCTATAATTGGTGTCGGAAGCAGGGACAAAAAAAATCGAATCAGATCTCATCTCACTCACCCACTTAATCTCCGACAACCTTCCTTCTTCTTTGGCCTCCAGATTGCATCCACACCATCATACTCCGAGACTTGCTGAGTATCCACGTACTTGCCCTTCGGATCAATCTCAGGAACACAATTCCAGGGCACTAGCTCACCTCAGCCCAGTGCGTCTTCATTTGGCATGTGCTAGAAGGACTCAAATGTCAAAACGTCATGAGAGTTCCTTGACGAGATCGCATACCCGATCCTCATCCATAATCACGGGTCAACGAAAACGTGTTTTTCTTCTTCTTCCGTTGCCAATCCCGGCAATCACATCTCTTCTCTCCCATATGCAACCGTAATCATTTTAAAAAATCTAAAAAAAATCTTTCAATGAGTTCAAAGAGTCACTCTCTGGAAAGACATCCTCGGCTTCTGATAGAACGCGCTATGATTGAGTTCGGGGCAAACATGATAAGAATATTTCAAGATGAGAGGTTCCGCTCGCTCTCACTTATGTCTCTATTTTTCACCCCTACATTTGCATCTTTTCACCAGCAAAAAACTCGACTCTAATACTATATCAAAATCACAAATATTATTGTAAACATGTCTGAAGGAGATTTCAAGTACGTATAGACCTATCGAAAATTTATATCAAGGATTTGTGCTAATAATAGTAGCGCCGTGAGACAAAAGATCCGGGAAGTTTTGCCAAAGCCTGAGTACGATGATGGTTCAGCTGGACCAGTCCTTGTCCGTCTAGCATGGCATTGCTCAGGCACATATGATAAAGAATCAAATACAGGTGGTTCAAATGGTGCTACCATGCGATATGCGTATGATCTCCTCTCTTTTCTTCAATTAAAAGACAAAGACTAATATCATACAGCATCGAGTCAAATGATGGAGCCAACAATGGTCTAGGAAACGCCAGAAACTTCTTGGAACCAGTCAAAGAGGCGTTCCCATGGATCAGTTATGGTGATCTATGGACTCTGGCTGGCGTTGTTGCTATCAAGGAGATGGGAGGACCAGACATTCCATGGAAGGGTGGTCGTCTAGACGACACAGATGACAGTTATGTTCCACCAAATGGCCGACTACCAGATGCTGCACAAGGACAAGATCATATCAGAAATGTCTTTTACAGAATGGGTTTCAACGATCAAGAGATTGTTGCGTTGTCTGGCGCCCACAGTCTTGGACGATGCCATGGCAAAAACAGGTAATAACTTTCTCACCAAAGTAATTTCTTATGAAAAAAACTAATCTTGAATCGTAATGGATTAGTGGATTCGAGGGTCCTTGGGTACATACACCAACTCGATTTTCAAACACATACTACAGACTGCTTGTCAACGCCGAATGGACAAAGAAGACCAACAGCTTTGGACAGCTGCAGTTTAGAGATGAGGATGATGAGCTCATGATGTTGGTAAGTACAAGAAATACTTGTATAAAAAAAAGTGAACAAGGCTGATACGAAATTTGTAGCCAACCGACATGGCCCTCGTCAAGGACGCTGAGTTCCGAAAATATGTTGAACAGTATGCAAACGACAAAGACCTGTTCTTCAAGGAATTCTCCGCAGCCTTTGCCAAGCTCATCGAACTTGGAGTCGATCGTGATGAACAAGGCAATGTTAGAAAGAGGGGAATGCAAACTGGCCAGAAGGTCAATGTTGAAGGTTTCGATCGTGAGGTCACTAAGAAGCCTGAGATTCAATCACGCTTGTGATTGGTCTCGCGATCGTTTTTGCTTTATTTTCTTTCCTCCTTTTTGTCGGGCAATATAGCGGTACTGATCTGGTCTCGCCATCACTTCTTCTGTTTTAACCTTTTATCACATGTAATCCCTTTTTTTTTTAATGAGCATTACGAGCAAGATTGAGTTTCTCTGAATGCAACTAGACAGGATACCTTTTAGAAATAGAATAGACTTAGATTATAGAGAATCAGATTGATCTAGATTCAGTTTGTGTATTTTTCGCTCCTGGTTTCTCTTTTCTGAAATGTGTGTTCCAGATGTGTCTTGATCCTTGTGTTTTCTGAGAATCCTGACTTGTGATGATTTTTCAGCCTTATCCCATCTTGTCTCCACCCCTCCCACCTGAATTCATGAATCGACTGTCTACTTCAGATTCCATCAACCCCATCACCAACCACCATCCACCACACATCATCACAACGTGTACAACCTTCTGCATCAACGACTCAATTCCTTCACTTGAGTTTGAAGCTTTTGTCTACCGAGAAGAAAAGTTGTGTTATTTGGGAAAATTGGTATAAATAATCTTTGGGCAAAGCATCACTCTCCAGCTTAGTGTTTAACATCATTTGTCCGAGTCGAGAGACATATCCCTGCCGCCCCGACTACTGCGACCTTTTGCGCTCCTATAATTATAATCCCCCAATCTTTTGTGGTCGTAGCATACCTACTCACCTGGTACCTTTCATACACAAACTAAGTATACATACTTGCACTACAATCTACGACCCGTATCAACATCAATATCAATATCACCACCAACACCGACACTAGCATAACAAGGCGCCATTTAAGAAACTATCAATAAATAATAATAATAGTAAAAAAAAAAGGGAAAAAAATGAATACAACGACAACAGCAAGCAACTCAAACCCCAGTCCCTTTAAATCCCCTCTAGCAGCTCTAAAAGCACGACTATCATCCAGCTCGAAAAACAACAACACTACACGCTCTGAAAGGGATCAAGAGGAATTGGAAAAGAAGAGACAGGATTCGATAAAACCATTTGCGGAGATTGAGTTGTCGCCAGCGGCAGATTTTCATGTTCATTTACGTGATGGAGAGTTGATGGAGTTGGTGACGCCGACTATTGAGAAGGGTGGGGTGGGGTTGGTTTATGTCATGGTCTGTTTCTCTCTCTCTTCATTTTCCTCTTCTATGCCTCGCAGGTACACCTTTTTTGCAGACCACTTGTCATGGATACAATAAATGGATAAATGAATTATGTCGGTAACAAAAAAAAAAGCTGGAAAAGCTTTTTTTATATAGTTTGGATTGTTGAAGAGAGTATAAGGATACAACCATGGAGATTTAAATCCAGTGACTCAAATACAAGAATTAGAAAGAAGGACGAAATGCTAATTATTCAAGTTTCCTTCAACAACAAACAGCCCAATCTAGTTCCTCCCGTCATCGATCCCGAGACTGCGATATCGTACATGTCAAAATTGGAGAAACTCTCGCCCAACACAACGTTCCTTCCAACATTATACCTTCACCCTTCAATCTCTCCCTCTGTCGTCGCTCAAGCAGCATCACTTGGCGTTGTGGGTATAAAATCGTACCCTCGCGGGCTGACTACCAATTCAGACGCCGGTGTGCTAGCATACGATGACTTTTACCCCGTCTTCCAAGCCATGTCCGACTGCGACATTGTTCTCAATCTTCATGGCGAATGCCCGTCAACCCGTGACAACGACCTGTCCGGCTCTGATGATGTTGATATTACAATCTTGAACGCCGAAGCGCATTTCCTGCCAACCTTTTTGGACCTTCATAAGAAATTCCCAAATTTGCGAATAGTCTTGGAGCACTGTACCACTGCGGCGGCAGTAGAGGCTGTCTTGTCATGTGGGCCTACCGTCGCAGGAACGATAACGGCTCATCACTTGTTTCTGACGATTGATCAGTGGGCGGATAATCCGCATGCGTTTTGTAAACCTGTAGCAAAACTGCCAAGTGATCGTGCCGCATTATTGGCAGCGGCGACGAGTGGAAATCCAAAGTTCTTTTTGGGAACAGATAGTGCGCCACATGTAAAGAGTGCCAAGCATGGACGAAACGCATCAGGAAAGACGACTGCGGGGGTTTTCACACAGCCCTATGCGGTGCAACTGGTAGCTGAGGCGTTTGATAAAGTAGGAATGGCTGATAAAGAGACATTGGAAGGGTTTTGCTGTACATTTGGTAGGGAGTTTTACAAAATCAAAGAGAAGGGGTTGGAGCGTGAGAACGATGGTAGAAGGATTGTGTTGAAGAAAGGACTTGGAGAACGTGTGGTAAAAGAGATTGGAACTGGGGGTGATGACAAGGTTGTGGTGCCGTTCAGAACTGGGGAGGAGGTGTGGACTTTAGAGTGGAAGACTGTATAATGCTACTCAATTTAGCTCTGACAGCTTCTTGATCAGTAAGCTATGCATGTTTTAATCCAATTCATGTTCTGAATAATTCAGTAACATAAATCAATTCGAAATGTCATTATTGAAACGACTTTTGTACCACAGTCCACAAATGATGTCAATCACATGCTTCTGACTGACAAGAGCATTTTGCCAGATCTATACAGTGAACTTTGTGTGTGAGAGCGACACGTTTCCTAGATAAACAATCATGATATGCCTGGTGGGTGCGCCCAATGACCTGGGACTTTCAGTCTGCATTTTTCACAATCCGCCCTATATCCCATTGTAAACCTCTTTGCCAGTTTCCCAGCACGCGATTGATTATCTTGACCTAACCCAACTGGCTGCAACATATTATGTACCACTCGCTCTCTATCTGCGGTGGTGTTCCTTTGTGATCCCGTCTCGCCAGAACCGACCTCTAACTCTAATTTCCCCATCTCGTTCATGATCGATCCAGGTGTGTTTGCGCGATCGTGTGTAGATGTCGGTGTGGTTGAATGTAGTAAATCCTCATTGGGTGGCTGCTCATCGTCATCCACAACAACATCATCCAGGTCAAGAGCGCCGTCGTCGTCGGCACCGATGTTGAAGTTTAGTATGTTGTTGTTTTGAGGCATGACAAAGATGGAAACGGGAGGTGAGATGGGGCTGAAAGTGAGGGATTGCGGTTGGCTGTAGGCGACCGCAGAGGGGTCTGACATCATGTCAAAGTCGTCGATAGACATGGCAGATGACGAGTGTCGGATGAGAGATGGACCTGTTGATGATGATGTAGGTAAAAAGGTAGACTTGTTTGAATGAGACGTTTTGGTCCTCTAGTTGGTTGTTATGATTAGCAAGCAGTCTAAAACTTGTTGTAGAGATCTTTAGTGGAGAGAGCTCGAACAAACCTTGGGATGAGTTCCATTCTGACAGTCTTGTGAATCATCAAAATCTGCTTCATCCGTCAATCTCTTTTTAGATAGCTGACCAGACCTCATATTGTCATGAGATGCGGGCTGGAATTCTTGAGATGGAAAGAAGCGATGATGATGATGATGAGAGGAGCACTATGAGTGAGCTGCCGCCATTAAGGATTGTAAAGACTGTCGATGCAATCCATTATGGATGCCAAGCTGACTGATTGAGGTTGCACAAGAAAGAGTCTAGATCTATCCATCAGTCGGTAGATGAAGATGTCAATGTTGTTGAGCCTCACTCATCATGGACACAAGTCGCGAAACGTTGAACAAGCAAACCAATAGTCTCCCGAGTGTCCAGATATACGGGGCTTGAGCCGGGACCCGGGAAGTGTACGGGGTAGTCTCCGGGGCACAAGATTAAATTTACATTTCAAATTTACCAACCCACAACAACAAGGGGCGAATGGTCGTGAAACATGGGTCTCCAAGAGATATCATCAACGCCTGAAACAGTTTGAGTGTTGAAAAACAAATTCAATCTTTTATCTAGCTTTCTACTTCTTACATTTGTAAAGAGACACACGATAATTTCCGCAAAGTAAATCGGTCGATCAGTCAGTTTCTCAACCATTCTATGATTGAAGGATGTAAGGGTTGTTTGCACTATTTATCTTTCCTTGACACTTCGTCGATGAACCGGGCATTATAAGACGTAGCATTGATAGCATGTTCGCGTCAACGAGCCATAGTTCAAATTTTAGCAGGAGCTCGAGTTACCATGATGAGTGTATTGAATTCGTCTTGGGCTGGACGGAGATGTGTTCCTTTTAGTCGAGGATGGTCATTCATTAATTTATTTAGATTCGAACAACGTTTGGGTCTTTGTCGATCTGAGCTTTAACGCATCTTGGTAAGATTAAAACAACAAAACACTCAACTCTTAGGGAAGGCATTTCATTCTGCAGATGGTCAATACACGTTTGGCATTCTGAATTGCTGTATCGCTCCATACCTACCTAGGTACTGCATACTTGGCTTCAGCCGCGGTTCAAGATAGCTCTCAATAAGCCAAACACGCGGAAAGGGAGATTCGTTACAGATAGCTTGTTTACTCTTGGTGGTAGTAAATACTCCAGGCACCACCATTTCTTCAAGCCACCAACAAGGCAGCTCCAAAAAAGGTTAAAGATTCGGACAGAGGGTCCATTTAAGCAAGAGTACTTCTATGCATATCCACCAAATGTCTCTCTCTCTTATCAGTGACGAGACACACCAGACACACGTGGGATTTCCTGGAAACATGTTCATGTTCCATTCAGTTTCCTCGCTGGGCCAATCTCGATATATAACTGCCATTTTAGGCAAGGATTTCTCATCATATCTACTCGGTTGTGTCTGGGGGGTCCCATCCTTCCTAACCCCCTTCCCCAATGTTTTGTGCCTTTTGACCACATTGACTGTGAGACATCACGTTCGATACACGCTACTACTAGTTGGTCACTGCAACATTGCAACGTATATTCTTCTCGAAGACACACAACGTTTTGTCGCAAACAGGGATACTTTACAGAGGGAATCTAAACACACCCGAAATCTAACATTCTGCCATCTTCGAGGTCTCCCATGACTCGGTGTACCTGCCTTATGAAGCAGCTCGAGATGTCTGCTCGACCAGATCAAGTAGCGTTAGATGAAGGACTAGTAGTCTTTCGCCAAAGAAAAACAAGACCCTGTTCATTCCTTGCATAATGTACCGGTTCTTGCCTTTCTTCAACCTTATTCTATGTAGTAGTATGGAGAATCAGATATACTCTAATGTATCCCCCTCACATATCGGATCGTGCTCTCTCTCTCGCTCTTTCTTTGGAAGAATGGTAACACCTTGGCTCACCATTTACGACCTGGAGTCGAGAGCGTACCACTGCGAATGAAAACACCAACCGCAGTTGTCTACAATAACAAACAAAGTCTTACCCGCGCTCTAATACTACTTCAACTTCCAAAGTGGAACGGAACATAGATACGAAAAGATGGCACCGACGGGCGAACAGGTCTTCTCGACTGGTCAAACATGGGCCGATATATTGGGACTTTATAGACTCATGACCTTGCTCGACGAACGACCACATTCTGGCAATTCGACAGGAGTAGGCCTTAGCTTGCCTGTATTAATGAACCCGCATTATGTGCCACCCAATAAAGGTCCAATGGAGTTTGTCCTTTTTCTGGTACCGACGATCGCAGCTTGTTTATTCATGGTAATACGACTTAGTGTTCGGTGGAATTTCAAGATTGGTCCTAGATATGCGGGCAATATATTTTCAGAAGATTGGGCATTATTAACAGGATTCGTATGTGTTATCAATCTTGAGCCAAGGGAATTGGAAATTTTCTAACACATCGCTCAAAGGTTCTGACAGTAATTGGTGGTACATTGATGGCCACGGGCACACAAATATGGCAGTTTGGCATGGCACCCTACGACATGAAGATAAGTTCTTTACAGAATGGTATACGGGCTTCATGTACGTATTTACCTGCAAACCATCAACTCGTACAAGCTGACCATGACATAAGATGCTTATCTTATCATCTATATATTTGCCATTGGTTTTATACGCCTATCTTTGATCCTCTTCATAAAGCGTCTTTATTCTCGAATATCGAAACACATGCGATCATTCTGTGATGGAATGCTTGTTTTCACCATCTTGCTCGCCCTTTCGTCTGCAGCCGCATTCGCTTTTCAATGTACACCATTTCACGCTTCATTCGACATCTTTGAAAAAGTTCGGGCACATTGTCTAGGACCTAAACTATACAATGCAGTAGCTGCCTTAAACATTGTAGCAGATTTTGCGGTCGCATTCTTGCCAATGAACTTGGTATGGAGAATGGTCGCATTGCCAACAAAGAAACGGATCGAAGTTGTCATCATGTTTAGTTTGGGCTTATTGTAAGTCATTAAACACAAAACTCATCACAAGCGATGTATACTGATAACAAGAATTAGAGCATGTTGCGCATCCATTGTCCGATTTGCATTCCTTAGTCATACTGTTATTACATCAAATGCTTCTTGTAAGTAAATCCTCAGCGGAATTCAACTTGGCATGTTATACATTATGTTAACATTAAATTCACCTTTTCGCAGACAAAGGAGGTGGTAAATCCATGGACACCGCCATCTGCTGCCAAATGGAACTTTGCGTCGCCGTCATCACCGCATGTATCCCACAAGTTAAAATCTTTATCAACCGATTCACTTCCAATCCTTCAACTATGAATCAATCCCGCAACACTCGCAATACCTCAACGCATAACAATAATAACACCGCCAACTCTCGGCACAATAACCACTCTCGCTCCCACAAAGGTGAAGAAACACTAGTATCAAGAAACTTTGGCAAGGAATTATCAAATTCTCCGTCACCCACGGGAACGACAGTGACGGTGACTACTACAAGAGCAAGCAATGAATTCTGGACAGAACAGTCGTTGGAACAAGGAAAGATGACAAAAGTCGAATTTAGAGAAAGTCTGCCAGCAGCACCCATGGCAGGAATGGGAATAGTAGCAGTAGGAATGACTGCTGCAGGAGTAGGAGCAACAGGGACAGCGAGAGGAAGGACGAAAAGTGAAGAAGTGGAGGAGATTTATGCAAAATTACCAACTGCTTTGCCGAAAAGTGTCCCGCCGTGGATGGATCCGGAAGAGTTGAGGACGAAGAATATTCTTCTGGATGATTTGAAGCCGCTCTCGTCGTCTTCGCCGCCAAAGAAGGGGCAGGGACTGCTGACGCCGCTGTCGCCGGTGTTGCGATGATTGCGAGTTTCCGCTTCCCTCCTATTTGTTCTCCTTGTTGCCTTGATTCATTTTTAGCGATTTTTTCGTGGGCGGTATCAGCTTGGGCTAGAGCTTGGGCTTTAGATGTATGATATATGTATGGGTTTGGGTTTTTTGTGTCGTCCACCCTTCACAATTTTGTATGAGATGTTTTGTTAGCGTCATTCAGGCATCGTTTTACAATGAATTTCCTATCGTTTTTCTTTACTGGTATATTAGATTATATGTATACATAGATACCCCTCCCTTAATTAATGAAGTCTTGGTTCTTTTGTTTATGGTTTTGATTTTCCGATATCATGTATATACAAGTCAACATTATATCGTACTCTGTACTTTATGTATAAGTACAGTTCAGATCTAATCCTTTTTCTCCCCTTCCATATGGAGAGGAGAACCCTTTAAGCATACTTTATATCATTTGGCGGTTATGAGCATAGAATCTGATGACTTATATTTAGAGTTTCTCATCCTCACAAAGTCATAAAGAAGCCATGCTTATAAGAGTTTATGGTCGATGTCTAAGACCCGCCTTATATTCCTTCTGCATGATTATCTTAGAAAAGACAGATTGAGAGCGGGAGTGAGAGTGATAGCAAGAGGCAACTCCCCTACACTTCTAGTCCCTGTGACTTTGCCATCAAATAATCTGCCACACTTATCGGCTTATATTTTTTCGGATTCTTTTCCGAGACAAACATGGGCAATGTATCAATCACTACATCCGCGTCCAATGCGATAAAATACGGTATTGAATACCTCTCTTTACTTAGTGTCTTCTCCTTACTTTTATTCCACTTCTTCTCTCCTTCAACTTTTACTTCAGATTCATGTACATCATCCTCTGGCGGCGTCAATGGCGGTGAAGGCGGTGGTGGTCCAACCCTGTGAATTGGTGACTTGAGTTCGTCGTTACTCCACCTTTTAAGAACATCCCCGACGTTGATAACAAGTGTTTCTGGTATGGGTTTTACTGGTATATACCCGCCTGGATGTTCCGGGTCTTCGATTTCTAAACCACCGCATTCGTCTTGGAATAAGATTGTGAAAAATGACCAGTCTGCGTGTGCGCCGAAGCGGGTTTTCTTAGTCCCTGTACTTGATGGCTTATCTGTGGTGGTAGTAGTTGGAGTAATTGATGAAGGGGAAAAGTCATCGACTGGAATGCTGGGATATCGAAGAAGACGGAGTTGGTTCTGGTTAGAAGAGCATTTCGACGTGAAGAAGTCTTCTGGTAGGTTCATGCCGAAAGAGAGGCATCGTACAATGATCATCGCTGCCTGGTGACATTCTGTAAAGAAGGTTTTCATGAATGATTGGAAACCGGGGATGACTTCAGGAGGAGGCCAGATATTTGGCTGTGCTGGATTGTCTGGATGGCCAGTGTCGAAAGTCTCTTTCATGTCGGGGATGATAGACGAGTCGAGGGATGGTTCCAGAAAACCGGTGCCTGCGTTGGAGTCTTTGGCTTTCTCTTGGCCGATGGGGAGGTATCCTCGGTGGTGAGTGAAGCCGGGAGGATGAGGAGCTGTGAGCTTTTCAGATTCGGTCATTGTGAAGAATTTGTGGGACCAGGAGAAGGCCTCATTAAGGGAGCGCTCGGGGAGGGTATAGTTTTTGATGTATGCGAAGCCATATTTTCGACAGGCGGTGATGAGGTCAGAAGAGACCTGTTGGCGCTCTGAGGGGGAGCCATTGAGAAACACACTCAGGTCTATGATAGGTAACACCGTTTCCATATTGAACTTGCACCGTGATTCTGCGTATGAATATGTGTGTCTTGATCGATATTTAGTGATGTTGAAATGCAATGTTGCACTGATGTGGTGCGTAAAGAGGAGGAGAGTGCTGCCATATATGTGAAATTGATGACATTGGTGCTATCAAGTTGATGACGCTCGAGCCCTGTGCGATCTTTATTTATGGATAGAAGATGTCGACTATTTAAGTAATTGAGCTTAAGATGTAGTGTAATGAGATGAGATCGTCGACGGCACTTGAATGTGTGAGTGTAGCGTAAAGGAAGTGACATGCACAATGATGTCGTTTTTGAGTCAGGCGTGGTAATGTAATCAGTCTCTAGATTAGTCAACACCAAAGCTCTGCGTCATATGAAATCACTTGTGCACTTCAAATCGAGATGCGAAAACGTTTGACATGTGGAAAGTTGACTTAGTACTTTATCCTATCTTTTTTTACGTGAGCATCTTGTCCCTTTGAGACCAGTAACATTCGCATAAGTTTAAATAGCTCCATCATATATGGCTGTCTGCTGCGGATGGCCTGTAGCGGTATACTACACGAACCACATCTCATGACGCCTGCAAAGTGACACAACAAAGTACTGTACACAGACGTCGTCCTTAAGCTACCAGATATGGATATATCGTATAGCATTGCATATAGATATACTTGGATGTGATAAGACTGTCCTACAACTTTGCCTTTCCACTTACTGCATTTCCATTGCCAGCAATATATCCTTGGCCTACTTTCAGCATCTGCACTGCACCCTCAACCATCTCCTTCACTATATCTCCAGCGGGTTTAATATCATCTATGACCGCAGCTACCTGTCCCATCAAGTGTGGAAAATCAAAGTCAACCCCATCATCCATATCCTTTTCGAAAGGTGTGATTCCTTTATCTAGTAGTTTCTTAATCTCATCAGGCCGTTCTTCCCATTTCTTAATGTAGTCATTTGCCTTGACACGAAGTGGACGACCCGAAATGACCAGAGTACGGATGGTATCGTCAAAGGTGGCGGTTGTGACTTCATGTTTGTGTGAATCAGAACAGCCAGCTTCGGTGGAAGCGACAAATCTAAGGAGTAGAATTAGATCATTATGTTCCAAGTGACTTTGATATAACGTCCCCCCCAAAAAAAATGAAGTCCCAGTTTTGGGCATATGCGACAAAAGATTTCTTATATGATACATGAAGTATACAACAGCGACGACGAATGATAAGATGTACGTACCTTGTTCCGACCCATACACCCACAGCGCCTTGCATCAGCGAAGACGCAAGACTACGCCCGTCCCTTATACCACCCGCCGCAACGACCAAAGCAGTTTCGCCAGTCAATGGACTCTTGTATTTGTTCGCAACATCAACCACAGCTGGTATCAGTATGCTGTTTGCTATACTTCCAGTATGACCTGTTTTATAATCATATGAGTGTACCATTCAGACCTCAACGAGAATGAGTCCTAGAACTGAAAAATGAACATACCACCACCCTCTCCACCTTGCGCGCATACAATATCCACCCCTGCTTCTAACGCATACTTTGCATGCTTCGGCGCTCCAACCATATTCATAACAAATATTCCATTCTTGTGCAATTTCTCAATGACCTCTTTCGGCGGTATACCAACAGCGCTGACAAATAATCTCGCTCCATTGTCGACAATGACATCAATTAACTTGTCGAGTTGACCATTTGTATAATCGTGATTTGTCTTGCGCGCGCCGTCGCCGACTTTTGGTAAAGCAAGATCGACGCCAAAAGGAAGATCGGGATGAGTCAGGAAAGATTTGAGGTCGGTGATGATTTCTTGCAGCTGAGCAGGTGTGTAGCCGAGACCACCAACGACGCCGAGACCGCCGGCGTTGGAGACGGCAGCTGCGAGCTTAGCGGAGGATGTGTGAGCCATCCCTTTTGAGTGGGTATTAGAAACATCTTCTTAGTGGATCGATTGCATGTGTAGAAAAAGGTTTACCTGCTAATATGACAGGATGTTCGATCTTCAATAGATCTGTTAACGGCGTGCGGATTTGCTGCTTGGTCGCCATTGTATAGGTACTTTGATGATGAATTTTGGAATGTTTGTGCAACGAGACTTGTCGAGGATAGACTACCGATGGTACAGTTCAGAAAACTGTCAAGTCCGGAAGGGAGAAGTATCAGATCACAGATATTCAACTATCACCATATTGATAGATGGAATAAATGAAGGGACCCTTCCCCACAAATTGATGGTGTTGCGAATTGTACAGGGTTGAGAATAGAGAGAGGAAGAGAGACATTGTGGAGAAGAGCCATCATTGATTTAGACCGAACGAA
>Ga0160427_10001168_pt1 | contig 16113 bp, 14 predicted proteins | sample SolpanmetagenomL_FD_108194 | JGI IMG/M metagenome (GOLD analysis project Ga0160427, IMG submission 108194) | Solar panel surface microbial communities from Lawrence Berkeley National Laboratory, California, USA - L | ecosystem: Engineered > Built environment > Solar panel > Unclassified ...
GATGTTTTTAACATACCCGTTCAGGGTATGGTTCCGGGATTCGGGTTGTCGTTCGCCCGCCCACCAGAGGTACACGGCAGCATGTCAGGTTCCGAAGCGGACCATGGGGGCGTCCCGGTCGAGCACAAGCAGCAGATCCCGCGCCTTCGTCGGATCGAAGGACAGGTGCGGGGCGTGCAGCAGATGATCGAGACGGAACGCTACTGCGTCGATGTCGCGCACCAGATCGACGCGGTCATCGCGGCGCTGCGGCGCGTCCAATCGGACATGATCCGTGACCATATGCACGCCCTGGTGCAGGCGTCCCTGGCCGGGAACCTGCCCGAAGCCGAGCGGCAGCGCCTGGCGGACGAGGTCGGAGGACTCATCGCTCGGATCGTCTGACGGAGCGCAAGCCCTGGGTCCGCGCGATTGCCCGTCCGACGTTCGCGCCTCCTGTCCAACCGAGGCGTTGGCGCGACCGCTAGAGTAGCCGGACGCCCGTCCCCTCGGCCCGGTACTTCGGAGATGGGCCGGCGCTCGACCATCCAATGGGCGTGCGTGACGCCCCTGCCAAGCCCACCGAGTTGAACGAGGCAGAGTTCGCGGTCCGGAAGGTCGATGCCGCGACCTCCTCGCCGCAATATCGGGCTCCGACGCGTTGCGCGCCGGACGGATGATATGCGTTCGATCCGGCATCGAAGCGGATGCGGGTTCCCGGCTGTCCCGGCCATCGGATCCGTGGGGCCCGGCATGGGGTGCGGTGCCTCGGGATCGGCGGGAGGGGCGGACGTCCGTAGCGGCTGCCGGTCTGATGCTCCTTTGGCTGAGAGGACGGCATAGTAGATGCCCGACCCGCAAGGATGGGTCTGGCAGGAGGCATCGCAACCGGTTGTCCTTGATCCGGCACTTACCCATGGCAGGGCTTGCCCATGGGCGTGACCGGCTCGGCGGGGCGGCCACCCGGTCAGCCGGCCCTGCGCGCGTAGCGCCCGTCGCTGAGACGCTCGAAGTATTTCTGATGCGTGACGCGAACGTCCATCTTCTTCCTGAGGGTGGCGGGCGTCAGGGGCTCCTTGTGAAGCGAGGCTCCCCGGAAGGTGACCGACCGAAGCTCGGGAAGGATCTCCTCGGGCGTCATGGTACCGGAGGTGGGTAGGACCTCGTAGATCTCCTGCATGACGCGGTCCCAGAACTCCTCCGACCGGAAGCGGTCGAGCTGGTTCTCGACTTTGGTCAGACGGGCGGTGACGCGGGCGGCTTCCGCCTCGGCCGCTTCCGCGCGGGCAAGGAGGGCGGCCTTTTCGGAGGCTGCACCGTCGATCAGGCCAAGGAGGTGTTCGAGGTCCTTGGCCTCGGCCTGCCGGATCGCATCGGCCTCGTGGCGGTCCTGCACCCAGCGCCGGGCGGCATCCCTTTGCGCGATCCGGTAGGCGGCCTTGCCGAAGGCGCTGAGATGCTCGCGCAACTCGGCGGAAAGGTCCTTGACGTCGAGCTTGGGGTTGTGGCCCCGGGTGTCACGCCATTTCCGGAGCAAGGGGCAGACATCGCGGGGCGAGCCCCCGTCGTTGAGCCTGCGCGTGACGGTGCGCAGGGTGGGCTCCTCGCCGGCGGCGAGCATCTGGTCAGCGACGAGAAAGACTTCGTCCTTGGTTGGCATCGGGGCATCCCTGGTTGAAGGCCAGGATGGCTCAAGCGCGTTAACGAGGCGTCGAAGGCACCCTCTCGGAGGTTGGGATTCTCGACTCCGAGGCACGGTAGCCGGAAGCACTACCCGTTACCGTTGACGCTCCGGGCGCCTGGGTGTCCGGGGCGATGTCGAAGCCGGAGCCCACGTCAAGTTCTACGTGCGGATATCCCCATCAATCCTCTGGAAAATGACGGCTCAAGCGTCGCCGCTTGTGCGGATCCCCGGACGTATGTTCTTACTTTGTTCCTTGATTCGAGGAGCCCGGGCATGCAGGTCATCGACGTCACCATCGGCTGCCCTGTGCCCGTTCCGATCCTTGCCAACGCCGTGCGTGCCGGCTTCCCGAGCCCGGCGGACGACTTCATCGAGGAGGAGATCGACCTTCAGCGCCTGCTGATCTCGAACCGGCCGGCGACGTTCCTGGTGCGGGTCTCGGGCGACAGCATGATCCTGGCGCGCCTGTTCGACGGCGACCTGGCCGTGGTCGACCGCTCCCTGACGCCTCGCAACGGCGATATCGTCGTGGTCGACGTCGACGGCGAGCGCTCGTTCAAGGTCTGGAAGCGCCAAGAACCGCGGATCTCGCTCCACTTCGCCAATCCACGCTTCCCCGAGTTCCGGCTCTCGCCCGGTGCGGTCATCGAGGTTTGGGGCGTGGTCTCCGGTTCGGTGAACCCGAGACGCCGCGGGGAATGAGCGCCCGGGCCTACGCCCTCTCGGACGGCAACAGCTTTTACTGCTCGTGCGAGCGGGTGTTCGACGCTCGCATCGCCAAGCTGCCCGTGATCGTGCTGTCCAACAACGACGGCTGCGCGATTGCGAGGACCGGTGAGGCCAAGGCGCTCGGCATCGGAATGGGCGAGCCCTGGTTCAAGATCCGTGACATGTGCAAGGCGCAGGGGGTACGGGTCTATTCCTCGAACTACGCCCTCTACGGGGACATGTCAGCCCGGGTGAACGCGGTCTACCGCGGGTTCTCGCCCTGCATCGAGATCTATTCCATCGACGAGAGCTTCCTGGACATTTCGGACGTGCGCCCGTCCGACCGCGAGACCCTGTGCCGGGACATGCGCGAGACCGTGCGGGCCTGGACGGGCATTCCCACCTGCGTCGGGATCGGGCCGACCAAGACCCTGTCGAAGCTCGCCAACCACATCGCCAAGAAGGTGCCCGAGCTCGGGGGCGTCTGCGACCTGTCCGACCCGGTCCAGTACGACCACTGGATGGTGCGCATCCCGCTGGAGGACCTCTGGGAGATCGGGGCGGCCTCGGCCAGGCGTCTTCAGGCTCTGGGATGCGATAGCGTTGTCGACGTGCGCGACCTCGACCCGCGCGTCGCGCGCAAGGCGATGACGGTGGTGGGCGAGCGGATGGTTCACGAGCTCCGCGGCACGCCCTGCCTCGACCTGGAGACGATGCCGCCGACCCGGAAGGATTGCGCCGTGACACGGTCGTTCTCGAACCGGGTTGAGGACCTCGCCACGATGGAGCAGGCCATCGCTACACATGCATCCCGGCTCGGCGAGAAGCTCCGGCGTGAGGGTCTAGCGACCAATCACGTCACGATCTTCTTCCATACGAGCGAGCATGACTGTGACCGGCTGCAGCGCTCGGTCTCGACCGTGGTGAGCCTGCCCGAGGCGACGAACGACACGATGGCGCTGGTGAAGGCCGCGACCCACGGTGTTCGCAAGACCTGGCGGGACGGGTTCCGCTATTCCAAGGCCGGCGTCGTCACGACCGACCTGATGCCGCTGGCCGCGTCGCAGCGGGCGATGCCGGGACTTGGGCAACTCGACCGCGAGAAGGGACTGGCCCTGATGGATGCCCTTGATGCCTGTAATCGCCGCTTCGGGCGCGGGGCGGTCGTGCCGGGAGTCGCCGGGTTCGCAGGTAAGCGCGATTGGTCGACCAAGTTCGAGATGCGCTCGCCCCGCTACACGACGTGCGCTGAAGAACTGCCCGTTGTCGCGGCAGCCTGAGCTGGCGGTGCGGTTGCCGAGCGCATGCAGGCGTTCGAAGTGGCCCGACTATCCGCCATGCCCCACTTCGGCCCTGTCGCCGAAGCGGCAGCGGTCTGGAGGGGGACATCCCGGGCGCCTGCAGAACATCGGCCGGCAAAGGGCCCATCTCCTGACTGAAGGCGAGCCAAGGCGATACGTCGTCAGGCCCTATCCGCTTCTGTCGAATGACGCGGCCTGACCGTGGGTTGCCCACCCGCTGTCGCTTCTTCGCAACAAAACCTGGAAAGTTTTCAAGCATCCCGGATTAAAGGCGCTTTGGCTTTGACGTTGCGACGAGCCCTAGACTACCCCTTGGGGGTATCTGGCGGAGGATGGGATGCAAAGCACGTCACGTAGGGCCTTCCTTTCCGGCGCGGCGGGCGCTTTGGGGGCATTGGCCGCCCACCCCGCCGGCATTGGCAGGGCGCTCGCTCTGGAGCAGCGCAACGAGGTCAGCTTCCTGCGCGGGCCCTACAATCTTGCGTTCTTCTACCGACACAACCTTGCCTACCGGATCGGCGCCGGCATGCACTTCTTCCACTCGAAGCAGCACGACTTGCTGCAACTGACCCCTTTCGAGGATCATGCAGCGGTCGATGCGCGCTTCGACAAGGAGGCGCTCGGGTATCTCTACGAGCCGCCGAATACCGAACCGGAGATGCCCTACTACTCGAACTACGTCGACCGGGCGATGCACACGCTATTCCGGACCATCGACTGGACGCACATGCATCACGAGCAAACCTATGACGTGATGGCGTCCCGGGATATCGCCTGGGCCGAGAAGAAGCTTTGGACCGACAGGACCGTTAAATACTATCTATCCATGCAGACCCCCGGGGTCCCGCGCAGTCCTGCGCCGCTCGAAATCACGATGCGGCGAGCGGGCATCATGATGAAGCCTTATCTGAACTACTTCCGGAACTTCTATCCACGCGACCAAAGCCTCTTCTACGTCGCCCATTGGTGGCATCCGGCCGTCTACGAAGCTCAGATGCTCTCGGGCAACCGCGACCAGGAACTCGCGATCAAGTCGGTCGAGGACATCATGTACCGGGAGGTCATCCCGGACCGCCCCGGGCGGATGGTGCTCTCGCGCGAGATCATGCCGCGCTATGCGCGCATGTCGCCGGAAAGCGCTAACATCTTCGACAACCTGCACATGCTCCACGGCATCGCCTACTCGATCCTGGCCTACAAGGGCTGGTCGGTCGAGGAGAAGCGGGCCGAGATGTACCGGGTCATCGAGGCCATGAGCTACCAGCCCGGCGACGAGGCCTACGCCGGCAAGTTCCACGAGCCTTATCCGACCTACGACCCGCGCACCTATCCGGGCTGGGTGCGTTCGCCCCAGGGCGCCATGGGCACGATCATGATGGACATGCTCATGGAGATGCTCCCGATGATGTATCCGCAAGGGCTCTCGAAGGGTGAGAAGGCCGCGATCATGCGGCAGATGATGATGAACGGTCGCCTTGGCATCGAGCCGGGCGAGATCCCAGGCTCGCTTCACGACGCCATGATGCGGGTGGCACCCGGCATGCGGATGATGCCCGGCTCGACCGAGCCTGGCGAGACGCCGACCATGATGGTGGAGCACATGCTCTCCGCCTGGAAGTCCAAGGCCGCCCGCATTCCGGACGTGGCTTCCATCGACATGACCGTCGAACCGAGCCTCGGCCCGGCTCGCCTCGCCGTTCGCTGAGGAGCCGCACCATGCCGAAGCTTACCCGCACCGCCCTTGCGGCGCTCCTCGCCCTGCCCGTCGGCGCGGCGCTCGCAGCCGACCACTCCAACCTGGAGGAAGGGCTGCCCATCACCATCGAGGACGCCTATCCCATCAAGGAGAACGGCCTCGAAGTGCAATCCTACTTCCAATACAACCGGACACGAAACGACCCGCGCGGCGTTAGTAGCTTGATGGCGGTGCCGCGGCTGGAATGGGGGGCGTTCAAGAACTTCCAGCTCTCGGTCGAGGCGCCGTACCGGGTCGGCACGGCCAGCGACACCGACCAGGGCGAATTCCGGGCGCAAGGCTTCTACAACTTCAACCAGGAGGACCTTGTCTTACCCGCGATGGCGGTCGCCTTCGGGGTCAACACGCCCTACGGCCGCATGGCCGGCGGTACCGAGACCGAGCTCAAGTTCCTGGCGACGAAGAGCATCGGCACGCCGGACCCCGAGGGCCTGTCGCCGTACTCGTACGTACCGCGCCAGATCCACTTCAACGCGTCTTGGTTCCACAACTACGACCCGACCACCGGACGCGAGGCCGAGCGGCGGGACCGCTACCGGGTCGGCGTGGCCTACAGCCAGCCGATCTCGAACAACGTCGTGCTGGTCGCGGACGTCTATCGCGAGACGGACCGGGAGCGTGGCCGGGCGGTCAACCTGGCCGAGATCGGCGCCCGCTACATCGTCACGCCGCAAACGGTGCTGGTGGGGGCGCTTGGCGTCGGCTTTGCCGGTGACCGCCGACAGGACTTCCGGGTCACCGCGGGCCTGCAGCACTCGCTGAGCTTCCCTTATTCGTGGGACCCGCCTCGGTAAGGACGCCCAACCGGCATAGGCGACTCTCGATTCCGGGAACCCGACCCCCGGAGGGTATGTCGCGCCTGAGATTCACGACAAGGCGCACGATGTTCCCGGATTGGCTCCATACCCTCTCGATCCTGGCCCTCCTGCTCGGCGCGGCCTGCTCGCTGCTGCTGTCGGTGCAGGTGGTCCGGCATCCGCAGCACATGACGGTGATGAACGTCGTCTGGCCGGTCAGCGCGCTGTTCGGGACGGTGGCGGTGGTCTGGGCGTACTTCCGCTACGGGCGGCTTGCCACGATGGAGGCGCACCACCAAGCCAAGGAGCGGGGCGAAAAGCCGCCGAATATGACGGGGACGCCGTTCGCGGTGATGGTTGGCAAGGGCGCGCTCCACTGCGGCAGCGGCTGCATGCTGGGGGACGTTGCCGCCGAGTGGCTGGCCTTCCTGGTGCCCGCGGTGGCAGTCTGGTTCGGCTGGCACTCGCTGTTCGAGGAGAAGATGTACGCGGTCTGGGTGCTGGACTTCGTCTTCGCCTACGGGCTCGGGATCGTGTTCCAGTATTTCGCCATCGTGCCGATGCGCGGTCTCTCCCCAGGCCAGGGCCTCGTCGCCGCGTTCAAGGCCGACACCCTGTCCCTGATCGCTTGGCAGGTCGGCATGTATGGCTTCATGGCGTTGGCCCAATTCGCGTTGTTTCCGCACCTTGCCGGGCAAACGGCGCCAGTGAACTCCGTCGAGTTCTGGTTTGCAATGCAGGTTGCGATGGTTGCAGGGTTCCTGACCAGCTACCCGGTGAACTGGTGGCTGGTCGGGGCCGGCATCAAGGAGAAGATGTAGGTGAGTGCCGAGGCGCTTACTTGGCCGGAGGCTTCGGCTCGCTGAGGCGTTCACCAGCCAAGCACTCGCGCATGTACGTGTCACGCATCCCGCCGGTGATGTGCAACGCGTCCGCTCTGGCTTCACAGGTCTGCTGGCCGTCGCGTTTGGAATCCGGCGTCTGCGCAGCAGCAGCAGATAGCGCACTAAGAAAAGAGCAGGTGATAATACAGTATCTAAACATGGAAATCGATACCTCCTTAATTATAGAGATAAGATAGCCAACTAGTCAGGAAGACTGTTCCGGCTGTCGCGTCGCCTCAACCTGATAGCCGAGGCCGTCAATCGCGAAGCTGACGATCTGAGGATCTGCATCGTCGTCGACATGCACCTCGCCATTCTCCAGGTCGACGTCCACGCTCGGGCTTCCCGTCACCTGCCGCCGGATCTCCCGCTCGATGGCGCTGGCACACGCAGGGCCTTTCATGGCTTGAACCTTATAGACCATGCACAACTCTCCCGTGTTTAGGGTCTGAAAGCCAACGGACGCACCGGGCGCCCGTTGGCGAACTGGTCGCTAGCGCTTCGAAGACCGCACTGCCAGGCATCGCCTCGGTGTGCGTCAATACGCTAGGCGCTCTTATCTGCGGGACGTTCATGCGCCAGCTTGGCCAACTCGACCGCCATCCGGCGTATATCGGACTCGGCATAATCGCCCGTATCGGCTTGTCCTCCCTGTTCTGCCATCGGCCTCGTCAAATCTGCCTGGCTGGCGGGGAAAGTGAAGGTGGCACCTGTGGGCGTAAACACGACCACCAACTCGCTTCCGTTGCGCTCCAGGCGAAAATCGTCGGTCTTTGGCTCGGCCATTTGGGGCTCCGATGTGCGTGCCTACGGTGCGATCCGCCTATGCAGAACCGCCCTAAGCGCAACGCCCATCCCGAACGGTAGTGCCCTTTCGCGCCGTGTTGACCCATGGGCCATGCCGCCCGTGAATCGGTGACACGCGTTCGCGGAAGGTGATCGAACTCATCTTCCTCCAGGAGCTACCCGCCACCGAGATCTCGGACCTCCTGGGCGTGTCGTCCGCCAATGTCAGGATCCTGCGCCACCGCGCCTTTCGTGTCCTGCGCGAGGCCACCAAGAGGAAGGAAGCGCTGTAACGATGCGCTTCGCTCAAACGACAAATGGGTTGTGGAGGGTGTCCCCGTTGGACCGCGTCCCGTTCGAGGAGCTTCCCGGGCGGTATGGGCCCACTTCGAAAAAGGCTTATCATGAGTTCGGCCGGCGATTTCAGCCCCTTGTGTTCCAAGCCGCCTTCGCGTGTACGGCTCGTGGGGGCCGGCACGTCCCAGGATGTCTTCGATGCCCTGACGGATGGTGTCTTTGCCGACTTCGCGTCCCGGTTCGCCCAGGGCCGTCCGGCGGGTCCTGGATGACCAGTGTTTCGCGGGCATGCTCGCCGCTACCATATGCGACATCCGATCTATCATCTCCGGGACGAGCAGGAGCTGGGCTTCGTCGCAGTCGCCTATCAGGATGGTCCTGGACTAGTGACCCTGGCCCGGTTGACCCCTCGCTTCAACGTGTCGGCCGAACGCTCGGCTTCCGTGATCAAGGCCGCCCACAAGTCACTCGCCGACGTGATGAGGCGGGATTTCTGACGCGTCGCGTTGCGGCAATTCACAGGGGGATTGGTTCCGCCATGAGCACGCTCGATACCGTTGGAGCTGCCGCGTCTTACGCGTCCCATGCCAACGAGCCCAGGGAGCTTGGATTCCCGGATGCCGTGGTCAGGGAGGCATCGCGCACCCACCAGCAAGGCCTTTTCACCATGCAGCAGTCGCCGGATCTCCTGCGGCGAACCGTCGAGCGATGCCAGGGCCTGCTCGTGCGCCCGTCCGCCCCCTGCCCACCCTCGACTGGGCTGAAGCGATCCAGGCTTCCATGCCGCCGGGTGGTCGGCGTCGTGTAAGCAGCGAGGCTGCTGTCCAGCGAATGTCCCGCCATAAGGTTCCTGACGATGGTCTCGCCATAGATGCACGTGCCCTCGGCGCAGGGCTCGCCCCTCCTCCTGACGTCCTTGTGCCAGGCCACCTCGGCCCGTTCCGCCTCGCACCCTCTCCCCGGCTCCCTCGCATGTGGGTGGCGCCATTGGCACCTCATCGCAAGACACGAACCAACGGAGCCCTGCGATGCTTCGAGGGATACCGGCTCGAACCCCCCAGGACGGATGGCGTCCCGAGGCGCCGCTGGCGCGTGTGGCTGTGGGTGAAGCGACGGATGTGACGCGTGCGAGCTTGACCGCTTAGGCGCTCCCGCCGGAGATGGGTGCGACACACGGTTGGGATTGATTCGAATGGTGGCGCGCCGGACGGTGATAATCCAGGGGCGCCTCGCCATGGCTGACGGACGTCTCTTCGCTGCCCGGCGGCGCGAGCACGGCGTCCAGTTCATGACCGTCGACCGAATGGTCGCGCGCCTCGCCGGCGGTTTCGCCCGCCCGGTCGACGACGAGACGCTCAAATGCATTCTCGGCACCATCCTTGTCGACACCGACCTCGGCGAACTCGATCCCATCAAGATGCTGCCCGGGATGATCGACGCCGCCGCGGAGACACTGCGGAAAGCGTGGCAGGCAGGCTTCGACCTCTCGCGGGCGGCCCTCCCGGCTGGCCGGATCGCCGCAGTCCACAGACTGGAGGAGGCCGTCCTCGCCAGGTTGCCTGACGGGATGATGCGGCCCGTCGACCTTTCCGAGGCCGCCCGGTCGCGGCTCCACCATGCGCCCCACGTTCTTGGTCCTGTCGAGATCGTCGGGCTCGCCGACATCTCGCCCTGCTGGCGCGGGACCGTCGCGGCCTTGGCGGACCATGTGCCCGTGACCTGGGTAGCGGGTCCACGCACCGTTCCGGATTGGGTCTCGGCGGGTGGCATCCGCGTCGTCACCGCCGAGCCAGAGACCCCGGCCGTTTCGGTTTGCAGTGCGGCGACACCGAGGCACGAGGTTTTGGAAGCGCTGCGCTGGGCCCGGGAGCTGATGGCATCCGGGCAGGCGGAACCTGCAGACATCGCGGTCGCAGCCTGCCGGACCGAGGAGTACGACGATGTCGTGCTCGCGCTCCGCGCGGAGGCAAACCTCGACGTCCGCTTCGTCCACGGGGTGCCTGCGGCAAGCGTCCGCGAAGGGCAGGCCGCGGCTGCGTTGGCCGACATCCTTGTCAGGGGGATCTCGCAGGACGGCATCCGCCGCCTGGCCGCCCTCCTGCGCGACGGACCCGGTCCGTTCGCGTCGCTTCCGGAGCGTTGGACCCGCAACCTTCCGAGCGAGGCGCCCCTGACCGATCTCGCGTCTTGGGAGCGACTGCTCTCGGGACTCGGTGCCGGCGATTTTTCCGACGGACATGACCATACCGCAGCGTTGCGAGGCATCGTGGGAATGCTGGCGCGAGGACCGTCGGCCGCCCTGGAGGCTGGTGAGACATTCCTTCACGGCTTGGCGCACCGCATTTGGCGGAAGGCCCTGGTCGAAGGGCCGCCCGCCGTCATCGACCTGACCCTTGGACGGCTTCGCATTGATGATGGCGCCGATGCCGGTGCGTCCGTCGTCTGGGCGCCCGCCTCGGCCTTGGCCGCCGCACCGCGGCGCTTCGTGCGCCTGCTCGGACTGAGCTCGCGGGGCTGGCCCCAGGTGAGCTCCGAGGACCGCCTGCTGTCGGACCACCTCGTCCCGTCCCGCATCCTCGACCCCCTCCCCAGGCCCCTGTCGGACAGGAGTGACTTCCACGCGATCCTAGCCACCAGCGCCAGGACCGTCGTGCTGTCGCGGCCGCGGCGAGGACCCGATGGCCGGCTGCTCGGCAGAAGTCCGCTCCTGCGCGACTTCGGAGCAGGCGAGACCTATCTCGGGCGCAATCGCATCCCGGTCCACGCGGCCGGCGAGGTCGACCGCCTGATGTCCCGGCCGCAGGAGTTCCGCGCGACGCCTCAGGGCAGGTCTGCGTCGGGCTGCTGGAGGGCATGGGGCCAGGCCGAGCTGACCCCGCATGACGGCCGTGTCCGGCCGGACCACCCCGTCGTGCTCGCCATCCTCGCACGCACCCACTCCGCAAGCTCGCTGCGCAAGCTGTTGCGCGACCCCTTGGGCTTTGTCTGGACCTATGGTCTCGGGTTGGGGACGGCCGACCCGGCCGAGGAACCCCTCACGCTCGACCCTCGGTCCTTCGGCAGCCTGGTCCACGAGGTGCTCGAACGTGCGGTCCTCGCGCTGGAGGCGGACGGCGGCTTCGCCCTGTCGATGGAAGGTTGCCGGCGCGAGGCGCTCGCCGCGGCCCTCGATGCCGTCTCGGAGGAGTGGGCACGTGAACGCCCGATCCCGCCTCGGATGATCTGGCGGCAGACCTTGGAACGGACCGGTGCGCTCGCCCTGGCCGCGCTGACCCACCCGGACGAGCCCCTCACCCGGCAACGAAGCTGGGTCGAGGTCCCGTTCGGAGGGCAGCCTCCGAAACGAAACCGCCACCCCGTCCCCTGGGACTGCGAGGCGCCGGTCACGATACCCGGCACCGGGTTCCGGATCTCGGGCTACATCGACCGCCTCGACCTGTCGCACGACGGCGGCACCGCCAGGGTGCGCGACTACAAGACTGGTAAGCCGTGTGACACGAGCACCGTACTCGCAGGGGGACGTGAGCTCCAGCGATGCCTGTACGGCTACGCCACGCGCGTCCTCCTTGGGCAGCACGTGTCCATCGACGCGTCGTTGCACTTCCCGCACGAGGGCTTGTGCATCCGATTGGACCGGCCCGACGACGCGCTCGACGACCTGGCCGTTCACCTCGTCGCGGCCCGGGAGAACCTGCGGTCCGGGCACGCCTTCGCCGGCCCGGACGCGCAGGATCCCTGGAACGACCTGGCCTTCGCGCTGCCGGCGAACGCCGACCAGACCTACTGCCGGCGCAAGCATGACTTGGTGAGAACGACGCTTGGCGAAGCCGCCCGCGTTTGGGAAGCCGCCTGATGACCGCTCACGACCGGGGGCTCGCCGACGCAGCCCAACGCGCGCTCGCCGTGACTGCCCACGACAGGTCCCTGCTCGTGGAGGCCGGCGCCGGATCGGGCAAGACCGCCCTGATGGCCGGCCGCATCGCCATGCTGCTCGCGTCCGGGACCGCGCCCGGTTCAATTGCGGCCGTCACCTTCACCGAACTGGCTGCCAGCGAGTTGCTGGAGCGCGTCGGCGAGGTGGTAGGCCGCCTCATCGAGGGCCAGCTCCCCGAGGAGCTGCGGGTCGTCCTTCCGGACGGCTTGGCACCTGACCAGCGTAGATGCCTGGTCGAGGCCGGCGAGCATCTCGACGAACTGGTCTGCACGACCATCCACGGCTTCTGCCAGCGCCTGGTCAAGCCCTATCCCGCCGAGGCCGACATCGACCCGGGGGCCCGGGTCGCCGACGAGGCGGAGGCGGACGGAATTTTCCGGGACCTGCGCGACGCGTGGCTGCGCGAGAGCCTTGCGGGACGCGGCGGCCTCGTCGCGGAGATGGTGCTGGCGGATCCCGATGCCGCATTGGCGACCATCGAACGCGTGTCGGACTGCTTGCGGGACGGCCGCTCGGTCGGCACCGCGCCCGGGGAACCGCTCCCCGGGCTGGTGCACGCCTTCGGCGACAGCGTGATGGCACTCGCGGACTTCCAGCAATCCTGCAGGGTATCCGAGGGGGACACGGTTGCGAACGTGAAGGCGTTTCAAGCGATGGCCGCCCGGCTGCCCGGCATCCGCGAGGTCGATGAGGCCGCCCTCGTCGCCATCCTGACGGCGCCGGCCGAGGCAAGCCTGTGCAAGGCGGACGGCGACTTCGCGAAGTATCGCGGCGGCAAGGGTAAGTGGACGGATGCCGCCAAGCTGGTTGGACTTCCGAAGGCGGAGGCCTATCGACTCCAAGCGTTGGCTGAACGCCTGCATGTGGAGTGCTGCGAGGCTTGGCGCCGCCTGAAGGCCAACGCCGCGAGCGAGATCCTAGGCAGGCTCGTTGGGTTGGTGCGGACTGTCCTCGACCGATACCAAGCCCGGAAGCGCGCCGGCGCCTTGCTCGACTTCGATGATCTGATAGCTGCGGCCGCGAGGCTGCTCCGCGAGCATGACACCGTCCGCCGAGCATTGGGGCGCCGCTATCGGCATGTCCTGGTCGACGAGTTCCAGGACACGGATCCGCTGCAGACGGAGATCCTCTGGCACTTGTGTGGCGAGCTGCCGGCCGGGGCAGCGGATGTCTGGACGGAACGCGTGCTCCGACCCGGTGCACTGTTCCTTGTCGGCGACCCGAAGCAGGCGATCTACCGCTTCCGCGGAGCGGACGTCTCGACCTACGTCCGCGCGCGCGACTGCATCCTCGCGCAATCTCCGGACGACATCCTCTCGGTCTCCACGAACTTTCGGTCGTGCCGTTCGATCCTCGGATACGTGGACGAGCGTTTCAGGGACATCCTGAACGGGGCCGGCCAGCCTGGGTTCACGTCGCTTGACGCCTACCATCCCGACCACGACCGCGGGGCCTGCATCGCGGCTCTCGACGTGCCGACCGGCTCCGATGGCGCAAGGCAGGGAGCGGAGGCGCTACGCGATGCGGAGGCGGAAGCCGTCGCGGACCTGTGCGCCCGCTTGATTGGACACCAACTCGTCACCTGCAAACGCGAAGGAAGCCGCACGCTCCGGGCCGGCGACATCGCGCTGCTGGCACCCAGCGGCAGCGACCTGTGGCGCTACGAGGAGGCGCTTGAGGCCAGGGGCATCCCCGTCTCCACGCAGGCTGGCAAGGGCTTCTTCCGTCGTCAGGAGGTGCACGACCTGATCGCGCTGACGCGGGTGCTCGCCGATCCCCGGGATACGCTGGCACTCGGGGCCCTCCTGCGCGGACCGGCCGTCGGCCTGACCGACGAGGAACTGCTCGACCTCGTTGACGGGTTGCCGCGTGACCCGAAGCATCCGGACAACCTGCCCAAGTTGCGGCTGCATATCGATGTCACGCAGGTGCGCCACCCGGTGGCCCGTCTGGTTCTGGAACGGCTTCAGGTCCTGGCGAAGCGGGCGCTTGCCACGACGCCACATGACATCCTCAGCCAAGCCGTCGACGCGCTCATGCTGCGTCCGGTGGTCCTGCACCGCCATGACGGCCATGCCGAGCGGGCCCTCGCCAACATCGACTTGTTCCTGGAAATGTCGCGGCCCTTCGCGGTTCGCGGCATGCGGGCCTTCGCGGGCGCGATGAAGGCGGCGTGGGAAGGCCGGACCCGCACGGTCGAGGGCCGACCCGACGCGCAGGAGGCCGCCGTGTCCCTGTTCACCATGCACGCCTCGAAGGGGCTCGAATGGCCCGTGGTCATCCCGATCAACACCTCCACCAGGACCAGGGCGGTCTCCGGCGCACTGGTCGACCGTGCGTCCAACTGCCTCTACTGCCCGGTCTTCGGGGTCAGGCCGGTCGGTTACGACGAGGCCCTTGAGCACGAAAAGCACGAGGTCGGAAACGAGCGGGTTCGCCTCTGGTACGTGGCGGCCACGCGAGCGCGGGAAACGCTGTTGCTGCCGCGGTTCGCCGAGCCGGCTGCCAGCACCTCGTGGTCTTCCGTGGTGGACCTCGACCTCGACGGTCTTCCATCCGTCGACCTGGAAGGTTTACCGGTCGGAACCCCGTCCATCGCATCCGAGCCCGTGAACGACCAGACGCGGGAGGTCTTTGCCGCCGAGGCGGCCGCCGTCGCCCGGCACCGCCGGTTGACCTGGATCGTCCCCAGCCGAGGTGACGATGTCGGCGTGGCGTCAGTCACCTCGGACATGGTCGCAGGCGACATCGATCCCGTCCCTTCGCCTGCACCTGCGCCGAAGGGGAGCCGGGAGCGGGGCATCCTCATCCACAAGCTGCTGGAGGAAATATTGACGGGCGAGACGAGCGATGGTCCCGGCCTCGAAGGGCGAGCCGGTGTCCTCGCCCGGCAACTCGGCTTACCGACGGAAGCCATATCCGTGGGCGGGGTCGACCTGGCGGAAGTCGCGGCCAGCGTATCGCGGGCGCTCGGCCTTCCGCAGATTGCCTTGCTTCGCGAGGAGCTCCGGGCCGAGTTGCCGGTCTTCGGATTCGAGAGCCTCACCGAGGAGGACCAGGCAACGGCGGGGGTGGTTGACGCCATGACCCACGATGCGACCGGCCGGCCTGACATCGTGGTCGATTGGAAGAGCGACGTGAACCCATCGCTGACCGTGATCACGGATTATCGGCATCAGGTGTCCCGATATCTGCGTGCGACGGGAGCGCGCCTCGGCTTGCTCGTCTTCGTGACGAGCGGCCGGATTATCTCGGTGACCCCGGAAGGATGACGGTGGTCTGCCGGGCCGGCTGAGGACTTCGCCAGTCCTGCAGGTCGAGCGCCTCGGGGTGCCAAGTCTCCAGAGCTTGCCGGGCCACGGATTGGGAGCGGCCTCATGACCCGCCATTCCGGTTCCCGTGGCGAGCGAGTCCTGGACCTCGTCAAGGCTTGGCTATCGGTGCGGTGGGACGCAGGATCACCTGGGCTTGGCAGACCCCACGAGCATGAAGGTGAACGGGCGGGGGCCGCGTGCGTAGGTCAGCGAGTGCGGAAACCGGCGCTGCGGATGAGATCGGTGGCGGAGCGGTTGAGGTGGCATCCGCAGGCGAACGGCTTCCAGGCGGGCTTGAGACAGTCCTGTTTACGCGCGAGCCGTCTGTCGGGTGCGCGGCCATGCTCCGCGAACAGCATCCTTGGATCGAGCTCGGCTCGATACCTGATAGCCGGCAGTGATCCCCCGCTGCCGATTGACAGAAGGAATCAACTCTGAATCAATCCCTCGTGGCTGCTCGTCTGACGCCAAGCAGCCACGAGGGACAGGCTTCTCAGTAAATCGGGACAAAATACTCGCCCACAGGGACAACATCTACTGAGAAATCACAGTCCGCCCGCCTCAGACGTCGAGGTTGGCGACGCTGAGGGCGTTGTCCTGGATGAACTCGCGGCGGGGTTCGACCACGTCGCCCATCAGCTTCACGAACAGGTCGTCGGCGTCCTGGGTGTCC